>Ga0335073_10000188_pt1 | contig 75676 bp, 65 predicted proteins | sample Lox_Sample_22_FD_207093 | JGI IMG/M metagenome (GOLD analysis project Ga0335073, IMG submission 207093) | Soil microbial communities from Loxahatchee National Wildlife Refuge, Florida, United States - Lox_Sample_2.2 | ecosystem: Environmental > Terrestrial > Soil > Wetlands | place: USA... | reverse complement strand
TCCGGCGGAAGAACCGGCTCATCATCGAGGTGTCGGCCTTGACGCCCTTCTCGGAACGAAGCCGGTCGCACAGCTTTTGAAGCGTGAGGTCCGACTTCTCGGCGCGCGCGGCCTCGAGGAACTCCCGATGCGGCATCAAGGCCGAAGGACGATGGCCGCCGTGTCCCACCGGTCCGCGCAAGCCGTCGCGTCGGTAGCGCTCAAGCCACTTGATCGCCGTCGACTCGCTCACCTTGTAACGGCGCGCCGCGGCGCGGCAGCTCATCCCGTCCTTCTCAACCGCGTCGATCACGCGGTCGCGCAAATCTTGAGAAAAAGGCTTCGGCATCTCCTGCTGACCTCCACCCAGCCAGGAGTTTGAATCACAACAAAGGCGATTCGAGAATCCCCCACCCGACTCAAGCCAAAATCACACTGCTCTAGGCTCGGGCGGTCAGGCGCGAATAGGCCGCGGCCAAGGCGAAGATAATGGCCCCGTAGAGGATCTGTTTGATCGGCTCTGGCGAATCGAGAAGCGTCAGCAATCCGTCGAGCACCGTGAGGATCAGAGCGCCGATGATACTGCCGGAGTAACCGCCACGGCCTCCAAAGATCGAGGTGCCGCCAATGATGACCGCGGCGATGGAAGGCAAGAGATAGTTGGCCGCGAGGCTGAGGTCGGCCGAATTGGTATGGCCGACGAGGACGAATCCTGCGATTGAGGCGAGGACCGCACAAATAATGTAGTCGATTAGGACGAGCCGCCACACGCGCACGCCAGCAAGCTTGCAGCCGTCGCGATTGTCTCCGATCGCGTAGAGCAGGCGGCCGAAGCCGGTGTGCCCCAATGTGACCACCACAAGGACCGCAATCGGCAGCCACAGAAACAGGTCGAGGGGAATGAGGCCGCCCAGACGGTCGGATCCAATCGCGTGGATGAAGTCCGGCACGATCGAGCGCGACGCCAATATCCTCTGGCTATATACGATGATGATGCCCTGGGTCATCAGCCCCGTGCCAAGGGTCATCACCAGCGGCTGAACGCGGAGCAGAGCGACGCCGACACCATTGATCGCTCCCACGATGAGCCCCAGACCGAGTCCGATGGCGATTGCCGAAACATCGCCGAACTTCAGCGCCGTCGTCGTCATCAGGAACGGCGAACCCGTAGCGACGCTGACGACGGACAGATCGATTCCTCCGGTCAACATCACCATGGTCTGACCGGCGGCGAGAATGCCGAGAGGCGCCGCGAACAGGAGCGTGTTCGACAGCCACACCGGATTGACTGTTCCAGGTTTCAAGAGCTCGACAATGGCGACAAACAGCAGCAGCAGGAGAACCAAAGCAGCAATGGTGTTACGCTGGAGCCAATTGAGAATGCTGCGGGTCTCGGTCGCCCTGGATCCAGCGGAGGCCTCCGGCGAACCGCTCATTTTGCGCTCCTCAGCGAGGCAATCAGGCCGCCCGTCATCACGACCAGAACGATCAGCGTTCCTTGGATGACCTGGCCGAAGTTCGGGTCGATGTTTAAAAAGATCAGGTCGGCGGGAATGAGGGTGAGCACGAATGCGGCGATGACCGGTCCCATGATTCCGCCGCGGCCTCCGGTTAGGCTGACCCCGCCGATGACGACGGCGGCCAGTCCGCTCAAGGTGTAAAGCACACCGGCGCGTGGAGAGCCGATCCCCGTCGTCATCGTCAAGCCCACACCCCCAATCGCGGTGAATAGGCCGCTAACGACGTAGGCAAGGAGTCGGGCGAGCTTGACACTGACGCCGCTCCGAAACGCGGCGACCTGGTCGCTGCCGGTGGCGTAGATGCGCAGGCCGGCCTTCGAGCCGCGAACCGGAATCCAGATTGCGACCAGGGCGATAGCCAGCAGAACCAGCGAGTTGGACAGCCACTCGGTGATGAAGGTACCGGTGCCGAGATTGAGGAATTCGGGAGGGGCTCCGCCTCCGGGCTTCTCGAGCACCAGAAGAGCGAAGCCGCCCCAAATAAAACCGGTGGTCAGCGTCACGATGACATCGGGCACGCGTGAGACAATAACAAGGAGCCCGTTGACTGCCCCGATTGCTGCGCCAGCGAACAGGATCGCTACCGCAAGCAGGAGCGCCTCGCCGAAACTGGCGTTTCTCATCGTGCTCGCCGCGAGCACATTTGCGACCGCCATGACCGACCCGATCGACAGGTCGATTCCCCCCGAGATCACGACCACCGCCTGCGCTGCCGCAGCGCAGGCCAAAGGCAATGCCGCCATCGCGATCGATTGCGCATCGAACGAATCGAACGTGGGATGGATCACCACCGTCGCCGCCAGGAAGACAACCAAGAGCGTGGGCATGCCGATCAGCGCCGGATAACCGATCAGAGCGCTGCCGATCTTGTCGATCAGGCCGGAGCCTGGGCGGGGCCGCTTGTCCAAGGGCGAACTGTCAGGGGTTAACGCGATTGCGCCCTTTGCTCGGCGCGGAAAGTCCATGTTGCGCGCGGCGTCCGCGGCAGCGCGAGCGCCCGCATCGCTTGCGACGCCCAGTCCATGCGCGGCCCGCAGCAGGGTTCCCTCATCGGCCTCACTGGCCGGCATCTCGGCGACGACCTCGCCTCCGAACAGGACAATCGCCCGGTCGCAGACAAGTCCAATCTCGGGAAGCTCGGACGTAAACAAGAGCACGGACGACCCGGCGTCGGCCATCTCTCGCAGCAGCCGATAGATTTGATGTTTGGTCCCGACATCGATGCCGCGCGTCGGATCGAAACAAAGCAGGGTTTGAAATCCCGCGGCGATCCACCGTGCGATAACCACCTTCTGCTGATTGCCACCGCTCAATCGACTGAGCTCAGATCCAGCGCGGGCGTCAATTTGCAGCCGCTTGACGGCGGCGCCGACGCGTTGACGCTCGCTCTGGCGGCGAATGAGGCCCCAATCTGACGGATTGCGGACCAACGGCAACGCGACATTCTCGCGGATCGAGCGTTGCGGCAGGAGCGCCTGAAGCCTGTTCGCCGGAACTAGCACAAGGCCTGCCGCGATGGCGTCGCCGGGGTGATTGAGCTTCAACTTCCGGCCGTTGGCCACGATCTCTCCGCTGTCGTGGCGGCTCACGCCCGCAATACAGTCGAACAGTTCCTGCTGCCCTTGGCCCTCGAGCGCTGCGACCCCGAGGATCTCTCCGGCCCGAAGTGTGAAGGAGACATTCTTCAGCATATGGCGGTAGCTGAGACCGAGCACCGAGAGCGCCGGGTCTCCAGTGGCCGAGCGGTCCAATTGCCTGACATGGGCCTCGGACGGGAGGGCCTTCGCTGGCTCCACGCCAAGCATAAGCGAGACGATTCGGTCTTCGCTGCCTCGGGCGGCGTCCGTGACGCCGACGGAGACGCCGTCGCGCAACACGGTGGCGCGATCACAGAGCGCAGCCACCTCGGCGATACGATGAGATATGAAAATTACCGAATTTCCGCGTTCGCGCCATTGGCGCACGACCGCGAAGACATGTTCCGACAGGTCTGCGGGGAGCGCGGCAGTGATCTCGTCCAGCATGAGCACTCTCGGATCGGACGCCAGCGCCCGGGCCAAGTCGATAAGCCGCAAGATGGGATAAGGAATGTTCCTTACCAACTCGCCAAACTTGAGATCCCCAATCCCGAGATCGTTCAGATGGCTCCGCACGCTCGCGAAGGGGACATCAGCCAATCGCATGTTCTGGCCGACCGTCAGGTCGGGGACGAGCGCCGGATCCTGATAGACCGAGACGATGCCCGCTCGACGCGCCTCTGCGGGAGACCGAAAGGTCCGCGCAACGCCGTCGAGAGTCATAGTTCCGCCGTCGGCCGTGTAGACGCCGGTGAGAATCTTCACGAGCGTGCTCTTGCCCGCGCCGTTGGCCCCCATCAGGGCATTGATCTCGCCGCGGGAAAGAACTAGCGTCGCCGCTCTGAGCGCGACGACGGACCCGAATCGCTTGGCGAGATCGCGGACCTCGAGCAGAGGCGTCGAATCGATCATTTGGGGCGGCCTGCTTTTGCCCGCGGCATATTGGTGACCGCCCGCCCCATCCTATCGATGAGCGCGGCCAGGCGAGTGCAATCAGGTCAAAAGGAAGCGCCGTCGGAACGAAGAGAACGCCGCGCCGCCGGCGCCACCTTTATTCTCCCGGACCCTTGCAAGCCTTTTCCTGAGCAGCCGTGAAGTGACCGTAGTCCTTCTCCGGGCCGTAGATAGGGTCAGTCGGCGCGACATTCGGATCGTAGAGGGTCTTTAGCTTCTCTATGTTTTCGTCGGTCGTGTTGTCGTACCAGGCGGTGGGAACCGTCGTCACCTTGTCCCGAGGTTTCTTCTGCAAGACGTCGAGCGCGACGACTAGTCCGGCGGCCCCGATCGCTGGTGAGTTGCTGACTGCGACCCCGATCAGCCCGTCCTTCTTGTAGTCGATCAATTGCTTTATGAACCCGTTGTTGTCGGCGCCCACGAAAGGTACGAACGGCTTGCCGGCGGCCTTGATCGCCTCGATCACCGTATAGTCGATGCCGGAAGTCCATACGCCGTCGAAATGCTTGCCGGACGCCAGCATCGCTGACATCTGCTGCGCAGCTTTTTCGTTGGACCAGTCCATGAACGTCGTCGCGACGACCTTGATCTCGGGGTAATCCTTGAGAACTGCGTCGAAGCCGGTCTGCCTGACGCTATCGCCGGGCGCGCCGTCGATGCCACGCATCTCAAAGACGTCGCCCTTGCCCTTCAGCTGATCGAACAGCCACTTGGCGCCAACCTTGGCGTAGGCCACCTGATCGCCGGTCACGATATAGGCTTCCGGCGCGCTGACGGGCTGGTCCGCCGCGACGACGACGATCCCCTTGTCGGCGGCCTGCTTTATGACCCCATTGAGCGCCTTCTCATCCGACGGATTGATGATGATTGCGTTGACCCCGGCCGAAATGAGCGTGCGCAGGTCCGCAATTTGCTCTGAAGGCCCGGCTTCCCGATTGGCCAGGACGATCTTCGAAACCAAACCCGAAGCGAGGGCTTCGGCTTTGATCGAGCAGACGAATTCCTCACGCCAGCTATTGCCGATATGCGTATTGGAGACCCCAATTACGTACCGATCAGCTGCGCTCGCGCCGCCGACGGGCGCAGCCGCGCCGGCCACCGCGAGTAATGAAAGCGCGGCAATTCCGCTGAAGCGTTTCATTTTTCCTCCCACTTGGTTGTTGGTTCAACCAGACACTCTGACGCATATCCTATACCATTGCAATTTCCTGACTACAAAAGTGCAGAGCCGCATGTGCCCCGGATCGCACCCTACGCCACTGCTCCTAGCCTACGGACGCGACCGACCGGACGGGCCATACCCGTGCGAGAGGAGTCAATCGCTGCGAAAGCCAGCGCCAGACTCAGCAAGTTGTCTCGACCATTGTTGGAAGGCTCACGATTCTCTTCGATGGCGGAGAGAAGCTCCGCCATCGCGCCGTGGAAGCCGTCGTTGAACCAGGAGCCGGTCAGCGCCGGGCGGGCGGCGCCGGCTTGGGTATAGAGCGTCACCGTCTGCTCCTGCAGATTCGGGCCAATGCTCGACAGGCTGCCCTTCGTTCCCGCTACAAAAGTGGCATCCAACGGGCCGTAGCGCGTATGCGCGTCAAAGACGAGCGATGCCTGGCCGCCTTCAAAGCTGACGAGCGCCTGGGCGAGCATCGGTGGCCGAACGGTCTGCCCCCTGGCAAAGCCGCGCGTCGCAAAGACGCTGGTTGCGCGTCGTCCGATGAGCGAGGCGATGAAATCGAACCAGTGGATAGCGAAGTCGTAGAAGATCAAGTCGTCGATCTGTTCGAAGGGTGTCCCCCTGATCCATGTGTGATCCCAGTGGATCGCCACGTGGACGCCGATGACCTCGCCGATCAGCCCGGCGATGACAGCTTCACGCATATAGGCGAGGTGCGGCGCCCAACGTCCGTTCTGGTTGATCGCGAGCCGCACGCCCTGCTTGGCCGCGCGGTCGCAGAGGCGCTCACCGACGTCGAGATCGATCACGAACGGCTTCTGCGACAGCACGTGCTTGCCAGCGTCAATCGCCGCTTCGATCAGGACGACGCGTTGAGCGGGATGGGTCGCGATGTCGACGACCTCGACGCCCGGACATGCGATGACCGCCTCGGGATCGGTTGAAATCCTGGCGTCGGGAAAAAAGGCGTCACGCCGCGCGGCGGCCTTCGCCAGGGTGGGGTTGGAGATGGCGAGGACCCGATAGCCCGCCTTCTTGTAGGCGTCGAGATGGGAGACGGTAATCCCGCCGGCACCGATGAGTCCAATGCCCGGCAGATGCGCGCCAAGATCGCGGGGGCGGTATGGAAGATCGGGAGCAGCCGCTTCGTGAGCCTTTTCTGTGACCAGGGCGTAGCGATCCTGACCGATAGCCACGGCCGGCGACCCGTCGCCGTTCACGGCGCCAGACCCACGGTTCGCCTCTCGGCCGCGGAGCGCAGGGCCGCGTCAACGATGCGTTGCCCGATTCGCGCCAGTTTCGGATCGAGCGGGCCGGCGAGCGCTTCTCCGGTCTCCTTGCAGTGAAGCATGTATTCGACCGGACGGCGACGGGGCGACGCGAGCACATCAACCGGGATCTCATGCTGCTCGGGGCGGGCACGCGTTTGCAGGCGGATCGTTTTCTCGTAGTCGTGGCTCGAGATCGTGCCGTCGCTTCCGACCAATACAAAGCCGCATTTTGGCTGGGGCTGCAGCGTCCACGGATCGGTGAAGGTCCCCCACCGGGTCTCAAACTTGGACAAGCCGTCCTCGTAGCGGCAGATCGTGATTGAGTGCTCGTCGACCTCAAGCCCGGCGGGATGGTCGACGACCGTCGTCACCTCAGTCGGAACCCGCCCGCCGAGATACCAGCTCCCTAGGGTGACGCCGTAGCCAAGGTAATCGAGCAGGCTTCCGCCGCCGAAGGCCTTCTTGTACCACCACGAGCTCTGTTTCTGCTCGGCGACCTTCTCGGGGCTCACCTCGATCTTGTCAGCGACATGAAAGAGGGGACCACGATTGCCGTCATAATAGTGAACCTCGGTGACGCGGCCGATGACGCCCCCTTCCGCCAGCCTTTTGGCGGTGACGTGGCTCGGATACCAGGCGAGCGGCCAGTTGATCGCCATGCGGATGCCGGCCTGCTCCGCGGCGGCGATCATCCGGTCTGCGTCGGCAAGCGTCGCCGCAAACGGCTTTTCGATCAGGATGTCGATGCGATAGGGCGCGATCATCTCCACCCAATCAGCGTGCGCCGCCGTCGCCGGACAGAGGATGATCAAGTCCGGCCTGGTCGTCCGGATGCAGCGGTCGACGTCGGCGAATACGCGGTCATCGGGAATGTCGAGGGCCTTGCGCGCGGAGGTCATCCGTTCGGCGTCGGCATGACAGACGCCGACAATCTCGGCTCGCGGATGCTCATGGACTTCGCGGAGGAGGTCGCCCATATGCAGGTGGTCGAAATTGATTCCCGCCACGCGCCACGATCGCATCAAGAAGCCCTCCCCAAAGCGCCGCATATTAGGCCGAATTGACCGCCTGCCAGACTGTCAGCGCAGTCCGGCAGGAAAGTCATCTGGGTAACTTACCACGATCAGGCGGGCTCAGTGGGGTCGCGGCCGACCCAGGCCGAAAGTCCGCCGCCGCGCCCACACAGCCATCGGAATATCGGCGAGTACACCTCTATGGGGTTTCCGAAAACGCCCGCCTGACGCGCTGTTCAACATCGTCAAGCTGGCGACGGCGTTCAATGACAAGCATTTCACGGAACAGTTCGAACATTCGCTTCCGCCAAGCTCTGATCGTTGCGTCAACGGCGAAGTGGCGGCGAGATATCCCAGCAACCACAGGCAATTCGTCGAGTGGCGCCTCCTCGCTGAACCAAAGTCCATGGCCGCCCGCTTGATCGGAATTGCGTCAGAGCGTCAGGCCCAACTCGGCCCACGGCCCGCAACGCTGGCCGCGATTTGTCTTACAGTCATGAAAGGGGGTAGTGCATCAGTTTGAAATTTGCGGCCCTTGACGCGCGCTCGCGTTCTCCCGATCTTCCGTGCTATGCTTACCGCAAAGCAGGAGATCGTTTGTGGACTTTTCTTCCCTCTCTGATGACGCCATACGCGAAGAACTTGCGGCGATGCGCCTCGCTTTGGGAGCTCCCCAAACGAGCGAGGCTGAAGCTAGACTGCGCCAAAAGATAGATGCGGCCGAAAGAGAATTGGACAAGCGGCATGCCAACCGGACCTAAGGGCGAGAAGCGCCCCGCCGACGTGATCGGCAACGCCGTCAAAGTCATGCGCGTTGCGACGGGCGAGGAAGTCGAAATCCTCGACGTGGATGACGGTAAAGACCCCGCAGCGAAGGCGCTCGGGGCCAAGGGCGGCGCGGCGCGCGCCAAGAGTATGACGCCTGAGCGGCGCGCCGAGATTGCGAAAAAGGCGGCAGAAAGCCGCTGGCAAAAAAGAACCTAGACATCCATTTCGGTCTGCTGTCCGAACACCTTTCGCACATGTTTTTCATATTCGGCGCGATCGCTTGAAACTTGAGCGATGCCGAGCAATTGTCCTAGATGTTGGCGAAGCACCTTGACGCCGACCTCCGAAAGAAACTGATGAAGCTTCTTGCTGCGTAGTTTTCGCGCCGCCAGTTCAGGCCGGCATTTTGGCTCTCAATCCAGCGTCGCTCGGCCGGGATCGCGCGAGTGAGAGTGTGCGCTCAAACGCCGCTTTGGCTTCGTGAAGGCGGCCCAGCTCCTTGCAAAGCTGCGCGCGGATGGCGTAGGCGGGTCCGTACCTGCGAAGCACGCCGTCGGCCAACAACCGATCAACAATCGCAAGGCCCGCGGCGGGGCCGCTCTTTCGCGACAGCGCCATTGCCCAATTCAATTCGATGACCGGAGACGGCTCGGCCCGCGCCAGAAGGTGGTAGAGCGCTAGAACCCGATCCCAATCGACGCGCTCGAGCGACGGAGCGCGCGCATAGCAGGCGGCGATCGCCGCCTGCAAGGCATAGGCGTCAACCGACGGACGTGATAACGCTTTGTCAGCGAGCGCGCAGCCCTCGAAGATTTTCTCCCTGTCCCAGAGACCCCGATCCTGCTCCTCCAAGAGCGCACGTCGCCGTCGGTGTCGAGCCGGGCCGCGCGCCGCGAGTCCTGCAGGAGCATAAGGGCCAAGAGACCGGCGACCTCGCCGTCGGGCAGCAAGTCGCGCATGAGTCTCGCCAATCGAATGGCCTCGTCGCAAAGCGCCTCTGAGGCGCCGCCCCGTTCGGGGTTCGCGTAGCCCTCCGTGAAGATCAAGTAGATCACGCGGAGCACGCCCTCCGTCCTTTGCTCGAGCTCGTCGACGCCGGGAACAACATAGGGCAGCGCGAGGTCGCGGATGCGCGCTTTTGCTCGAACGATCCGTTGCGCGATCGTCGGCGCGCTGGTGAGAAAGGCGGCGGCGATCTGCTCGGTCGTCAGGCCGCAAACCTCGCGCAGCGCCATCGCTGCTTGTGCGTCGGGAGGAAGCGCAGGGTGGCAACAAATGAAGATGAGCCGCAGCCGATCGTCGGGAAAGCCGTCTTCCATTGAAGGATCCGTCGGCTGCGAAGCCATGTCGAGATGCCGGGAAAGGTCGTCGCGAACGGCGTCAAGCCGGGCCTTGCTCCGCAGACTGTCGATGATTCGAAATCGCCCCGCCGAGATCAGCCAGGATCGTGAGTCTCTCGGGACGCCGTTCTCCGGCCACTGCACGGCCGCCGCGAGAAACGCCTCGTGAAGGCCCTCCTCGGCGAGGTCGAAGCCACCGAGAAGCCGCACCAGCGAGGCGAGCACGGCGCGCGAATGGAGCCGGTACGCGGAGTTTACCGGGTCCTCGACCTCTCGCGGCTGCATGCCCAGCTCTTGCATTTCAGTCGGCCGCCCGCATGTGCATCACCGGACGGATCTCGATCGATCCGACGGCAGAGAGCGGGATCTTCTCGGCCAGCCCAATCGCTTCACTGAGGTCCCGCGCCTCGATGAGCACAAAGCCAGCCAAGATCTCGCGCGTCTCGGCGAAGGGGCCGTCCGTCGACGAAAGCTTGCCGTTCTGGACTCGGATCGTTACCGCGGTCTGCGGCGCTTCCAGCGCCTGGGCCATGATTAGATTCCCACGGGAAGCGAGAAGGCGGTCGTAGGCCATCGAGTCCTCGGTGAGCTTGGCGCCCTCCTCAACGTTGAAGCGATCAAGCGCGCCGCGCTCGAGATAGACCCAGCATGCATACTTCATTGCAACCTCGCTGCTTACGCATCAATGATACTTGTCGACAGGCGCCGCGTGGTTTCGACACACGCTGGCAAATTATTTTCAGTGGCTGCGCGGTTCGCAGTCGTGAGTTTGCGCATCAAGAGGACGCTGGGACGACGCGTCAATTCAAGCGACGATCTAGACATTCTCCGTGCCGGGTCGTCAGATTGGGATTTTCCGCTATGCATCGGATGGACATGGGCGACGTGAAAAGTTCTGCTTAGGGCGGTGAGGCCTACTCCGGGCTCGCAATAGATTGCCCGCTATGGAGCGCATTCCGGTCCTTCCTAAGGCGACCCACGTACGCGCGCTTTCCGCCCAATCGACGCGTTCAAGACCGCGGCCCGCTACGTCCGCTTCACGTCGATTCGAGACGTCGCCAAATGTCTCAAATGCGCAAATAGCCGTCGTTCCGGAGGAAGGGCGAAAGGGTCAATTCGACCCGGAAGGAGCGTTCGACATACCCGACGCTATCGCATCAAAACTTGGACGGCGCTGGAGAGCCAATTCGAGGATCGTTAGCACGTGCTGAACGGCCCGACCGCAAAGCAACGGTGACAACGGCGCCCCGCATTCGGTAGACCTTGCGACCGATCCGCTCGGTTTCCAGCGAGGAGAAGAAGCTTTCCACGGCGGCGTTGCCCCAGGCGTTTCCCGAACGGCTCGTTAAGCAATCAACGCCATTGTCGGTCATCAGCCGCTGGAACTGCTCGCTCGCGTATTGGCGGCCCTCTCTCCGTGGGCGACAGATGGGCCGCCCCGGCGAACCGGCACGCCGCTTGAAGAACGCGGCGCTGGGGTTTAGCCGCGGCACCGCCGCCAGGCTTTTTCCAAGCTCGTCGAAGCCCGACCAGCCAATCCAAGCAAAAATGCTTGGATTGGCTTGGTTTAATTGGTCCGATGAGCGGCGGACCCGTTCGCGGCCAGGGTCGCCGGGCGGAGTTGATCTATATCCGGACATGACCACGCCCTTTTTCCGGCCCATGTGTGAAACATTTGGGCGGCTCCAGCCGAAGGGGGCGGACTCGAGCAATCGAGTCCATGGCGACAGAGCTTGCCAAGCTCGGACGCCCGTCGACTGTCCCTGTGAGATCATCATGGAAATGCACCAGGTCCGTTATTTCCTCGCGTTGGCCGACCAGCTCAATTTCACCCGCGCGAGCGAGCTATGCAATGTGACCCAACCCTCCCTGTCGCGCGCCATTAAGCTTCTCGAAGAGGAGCTTGGCGGACCGCTTTTTCGCCGCGAGCGCGAAACGACCCACCTTACCGATCTTGGCGCCCTGGTCCGCCCGCACCTTCAATCAGTCCACGACCACACGAAGCAGGCGAAGCGCCTCTCCAAGGAATTCGCAAGAAAGTGGCCGCTCAAGCTCGGGATCATGAGCACAATCTCGCCTGATGAGATCGTCGATCTCATCGCCAATATCCGAACCCGCCATCCCGAGGTCGAGCTGAGGCTTTGCGACGCCAACGCCAAGGATCTTCGCGCGCGTCTACTGGCTGGCGAGCTCGAGGTCGCCATTTACGCCCTGCCCGGCGACGAAGCCGACGAGCATATTCATTCGATTCCGCTGTTTCGCGAGCAGATGGTGCTCGCCGTTCATCGCGGCCATCGGCTGGCCAAGACAGGAGCCTTCCCCGTCAAGGAGATGAATGGCGAGTCGTATATCCACCGCATGAACTGCGAGTTTGCCGGCTACGCCGATCAAATTCTCGAGCAGAAGGGGGTCACGTGCAAACCCGTTTATTGGAGCGAGCGCGATGACTGGACCCTGGCGATGGTCGCCGCGGGGTTGGGTTTTGCGTTCATGCCCGTAAATCTGGTCAAGCACCCCGGAGTTGTCGGCCTGCCCGTGGTCGAGCCCGAATTTTGGCGGCAAGTCAGCCTGGTGAGCGTGAGAGGACGTCGTCACTCGCCCGGAGTGGGCTCGCTGGTGCGCGAGGCGATGCGGAAGAAGTGGTTTGGAAAACAGCCTGAGCGGGCGATGGATTCTGAGGACTCGCTCGAGGAGCAGGCTTCGTTCGCCGCGGAATGAACGACGAGCCGCGTCTCGCGCGCCGAACGCTTCCCTCTCCATAGACGGCGGCTATCGCATCGATTGCCAATCGGCATTTCACCTCGAAACCGTCCCTGCGCCTAATTGGTTCGTGCTCATCGCCGCGAACCCGCAGGAGACGACCTCAATGAATTCCACCAACGCCGCTGATCACCCCCGCAACGGGGTCAAGGCAAACCGGGCCAAGACCGGCGCGTTGGCCGTCGCAGTCTTCGCCGCCACGACGGCCTCGGCTCTCGCGCAGAATCTCGAAAGCCAGGAAATCCAGCCGGCGCCGGCGGCGATCGGGGCCGACGTGCCGGCGACCTATTTCGGCCCGCAGCCGTCACAGGTGCAGCGCGAACTCGTCGGCGAGTATCAGAACCTGAAGTCGGGCAAGATCGATTTCGACAAGGGAACCATCACCCTGCCGCTTTACGAAGGCGCGATGAAGAGCGGCCAAACGGTCTGGTACATCGTCACCGACACCGACGACAAGGGCAACGCCGACCAGCTCGGCCTCAACTATTCGCCGAAATTGACTTTCGCCGACGTCGGCCGTGCGGTTCGAAAGGCGACCCTGGACGGCAAGTTCAAACTGATCTTCGACGTTGGCACAGTCGATTTCTCGCCAAAGCGGAGCGTGACCCCCGGCGACGCTCCCAATTTCTTTCCGCCCAAGCAGTTTCAGCCAAGCGGCGTCGGCGACAACGATTACACTCCGCTGGTCAAGATCACGAACGCCGGCGGACACATCTATAACGCGCCAGTGGTCGCCTATAACGTCTCGGCGGACGTGCTCAACCAATTCTGTGACGGAAGCCCCGACCACAGCTTTGTTCATCAGAAGGTCGTGAAGATCTGCCCTCGCGACCAGACCGTCACGATGATGCTGACCACCGGATTCAGTTTCGCCAAACCCGTCTTTTACCTGTCGACCGACACCAACAACAAGCTGACCGCGACGCTGGAAGGCGCCACCTACGCGCCGGGGCTCGAGGACATCACCGGCGGCGGCGACGACAGCCTGTTCAGCCCGGTTGAGCGCATCTTCGTCTTCGCCAACGGTCCAACCGGCAAGGACAATCCGCAGCGCCAGGGCCTGAACAGCGCGCTCTCCGATGGCGGCTCTCCACTCAATGTGCTGGGCGGCATTCCGACCGTCGCAACCGATTACAGCCCGATCTGGGATCTCAATCCGTCGGTATGGACGCAAAGGGCGATCGAGCTCGGCTATAGGTCCCGGATGACCGAGGAATTCTCGATACTCGGCATGGTGCAGAAGGGCTGGGTCACCGGCCTCGACGGCAAGAAGTTCGGATCGGTCGGCCTCGTGGTGGATTGCCCGATCGTCTACCGCTTCCTGTGAGCGGGCGTCGCAGCGCGGGAGTCCGGCGCCTCGACGGGCTCCCTCATCCCTATCCCCGGAAAGCCGTCGGAAAAGCTCCCATGCGCATCCTCGCGCGCCTCATCCTCTCCTCCCTTGTCGTCACGTTCACCGCCGCGCCCGGTCGAATAGCGCTCGCGGCCGAAACAATCATGCTGCGCGCCGGAGCAGCGACAGGACCGAACGCGATATTCGCCTTCGACAAGGGAAAGCCGCACAGGATCGTGGTCCGCACGAGCCAGGCCGGCATCGCCGGATCCCGGATCGAGGTCTTCGTCGACAGGGCCAGGACGCCCGCGTACCGACACCTTTTTGCCGCCGACGAATGCAAGTTCGGCGACAGCGGCAGCAAATGCGTCGTGATCGTCCCGGCGTCCAGTCCCGGATATGCCGCGATCCTCTCTGAGTTCAAACGCGGCCGCGTCGCCAGGGTCACGATTGACGACGCCGGCGCCATGAAGATGGACCAGACGGCGTCGCTCGCGGGCTTCACCAAGTCTCTGCGTTGATCCCCGTTTCATGGAAGGAGGGCGAGCTGCGCCGGCGAAGCGCAAGGGCTGTGGCAACATTCGGAGAACAACAAATGATGAGACGTCTTGCCTCGGTCGCAGTGAGCCTGATCGCCATAATGCAGGCCCCGAAAGCGAGCGCCGCCTCAATTGTGACCGAATGGCTCGACCAGGCGCTGCCCTATGCGCAGGAAGTGGCCTGGGAACCGACGGTCGGTTCGCGGTTTTTCTCGATCCTTCAGACGGCGATCTACGACGCCTGGACCGCCTACGATCCTGTCGCGGTCGGGGTCGTCTCGGGGACCGCGCTCAAGGGACAGGGGGGCGCAGACAACGAAGCGAACAAGCGCGAAGCGATCAGTCACGCCGCATTCACCGTTTTGCGAACCTTTGCGCCGCAGCATCGGCGCGCGCTCATCGAGCGGATGGAGGAGCTCGGCTATGATCCCAACGCCGACACCCCGCCGGCCAGGATAGGGCGCCGCGCCGCCGAGGCCGTTCTCGCCGTCTGCCGCAATGATGGCGCCAACGAAGCCGGCAACTTCGCCGACACGTCCGGCTACGAACCGCGGATGTCCGGACCGCCGGACGTCTGGCAGCCGATCGATTCGTTTGGCAAGCGCCAGCTGCCGACGACCCCGCAATGGAGCCGCGTCATGCCGTTTGCGCTCACGCGCGCCGACCAATTCCGCCCCATTCCGCCGCCGGCCCCCGGATCTGCCGAATGGTCGCGGCAAATCAACGTGCTGATCAAGGCCAGCGCCGCGCTGACCGACAAGGAGAAGGCGGAGACGGAATATTGGGGGATATTCGGCATGGCTCCGGCGCCGGAGCTGATCGAAATGACCAAATTCGTCTCCGACATGAACGATCTGCGTCTCGACGACGACGTCAAGCTGTTCTTGGTCGCCAGCAACGCCATTTTCGACGCCTCGATCGCGACATGGGACGCCAAATATGGCTACGATTATGTGCGGCCGATCACCGTCATTCGCGCGCTCGGCGACAGGGTTGTAACCGCCTGGCGGCCGCGCTCCCCGTCCGAGGCGCTCGCCTATTCAACGCCGGCCGCGAAGGAGGAGGCCGAGTATTCCCCCGCCGCGCCCGCGGGAGTTGCAGAGACGCTCGCGGTCGATTGGGAGCCCTATCTGCCAACCCCACCGTTCCCCTCCTATATTTCCGGCCATAGCGCGTTCACCGCGGCCTGGGCCCGCGCCATGGAACTCGCTACCGGAAAGCCGGACTTCAATTTCAGCACGACGGTGAGACATCTCTACGTAGAAGATCGGCAATTGGCTCAGCCGGTCACGCTGTTCTATCCAACCTTCGCCTCCGCCGCCGAAGCGGCCGGAATGTCGCGCATCTGGGCCGGGGTTCACTGGCCGGCGGACAACGAACGCGGCCTTGAGCTCGGGAGGAAGGTCGGCGAAAATGTCTGGCGGCGCGCCCAACAGTTCGTGCTCGGCACGGCGTCGCCCGCCGCGCCCGCATTTGCGGCGCTGCGTCCGCCCTATTGGTTCCACGACAACGAAGCGCCGGATCATCTCGCCCGTTTTGAAACGGCTTCGGGCCTCGCAATCGACTTGCCGCCTCACGCAGCGGGCGCGTGGCGCAGCGTTGTGGTCGATCCGATGCCCGCAGGCGCATACAAGCTGAAACTCAAGGCCCAGGCGACCGGCGATCAGCCGGTGCGACTCAAGATCGCGATCGAACCGGAAGGGAGACCGCAAGCCGCTCCTCTCGCAGCAACGGAGGCGACCATTCCCGCGACCGGGTCCGACGGCGTCTTGACGGTTCCGTTCACGAGCGATGGAACCCGATCCTTCAGGGTGTCGATCGAAGCGAGCGTCGACAATGGCGCGAGCCGGCTCATTGTGTTGGCCGTCAACGCAACGCGTGTCTGGCCAGTCACCACCGGCTCGCCGCGTTACTACGAGCCGAATTCGGCGGGTAAGCCCGACCAATAGTCCGACGCCTATGCCGATGCGGGTCCTGGGTTTGGGGGAGGGCGTTGCAGCCCTATTGCTCGAAGGTCGGTGAGGTACCACCCAGAGCCGCTCCAGCTGTCATCTTTCAGGAGCGCCGTCTCGCGAACTGAATTTGGCTAGGCGCGATTTTGAGGGGTGCCGGTTTTGGGCTCCAGGCCACCGTGGTGGCTCCCCACCTCCGGAACGCTTCGTCTCGCGGGACGCGGAGTGTGTCGCGGACCTTAAAGGTGTTTTGGACAGCGGCGTGAATGGACAGGAACCATTGGCCGATGTCTTTGATGCGCTGCTTCAGCCTACCGACGACGCGGGCGCAAGATGCGACCGCCGCACCGTTTCGTAGGAGATATCCTTCGCCCCCGCGATCAGCTATGTCCGCTTCACGTCGACTCCGGCCGCTCGCTGGACGCGCCCATGGTGTAGATTGGGACAATCGCACTATTCGGTTCTGGGCGTAAAGCGCATCCTCACATCCTCGGACGGCGTTGGCGAAAACTCCAGGCGATCGGCTGCGCGGCCGTTCGTGCGCATGAAGTGCTCCGGCGCCGCGGCACTTGGCCACATTGCCGGCGTACTGTGAAACAGATATCGTATCACTATGTGGTGGCCTAAGCGGACTGCGAAGTGTTCGTGTCAGGTGCGGAGTAAAGCTACGGAACCAGGGAGGACCCTTATGAAAATCGAGGACAGTCTTTCGATTGGAAATCCCACGACGCTCGATGAAGTCGATGAGCTTCTGCGAGGTCGGATCAAGATCCTGGGGCTGGACGTCGATGCGATCGGCCGGGATTTCCGCGAAGTGTTCGACAAGGTCAGGGAGAGTTGCCCGCGCTGCGGCGACCGCGAAGCCTGTGTGATCGATTTGCGGCATGATCCAAACGCCCTGATCTGGGAAGCCTATTGTCCGAACTCGGAAGTGCTCAACGCCCTCGTCGCGCTCACTGAGGCGGGTGGCGGCATCGGTCTGGGCTGATACTGCAGACGCGGAAATCTACACCGTCGCGAGCGCCCCACGTTAGCGCGCGCCGCTGGAGTTCGCGCCGCGATGAACGAGCACCATCCATAGCCCCATCGGCGAGCGGCCTTCTGACGGCCAAAGACTTCGCGGCCCTCACGATCAAGAATCCGCAATCCGATCGTTCGCGGAGGATAACCCGAGAAATGATTCGGTCCAGCGTCGACATTGGGGGGTCACGTCAGGTTTGGTAAAGCGCGGTTGGGCCATGTGATTACGGAAGTGGGATCGACGTCACAGCGCCCGAATCGAGGACGTAGTTAGAATCGTCCGGCCGACGTCTCAGCGAGGAGGCCTAGCAGGCAGCGAAAGAGGAAGTGGTTCGTCATGAAGGCTATGATGAACCAGATCTGCAAGCACGCGGAATTCTACCGCGCCTATGTGCCGCGCGATCGCAGCCCGCTCCCGATGACGATCACGCTGGCGGCAATTATCGCGCTGTGGGTGTTCGTCTACCTGGTCAGCGCCGTCGGCCCGCAGCCCGGGCCGCAGACCGCCCAGGCGGGCCCCCATGCGACAGCTCTCGCTGCGCAGCCCGAAGGGCGCTGACAGGGAGGGAGCGGGCGGGATTTCAAAACCACCCGATCGCACGGCGCATAATTGGACGGTCCTGCTTGCGCAGGACCGTCTCGGGACGAAAGCGCAGATACGCCTCGTAGCAAGTTTCTTCAGCGTCCAGCTTGGGATTACAATGCTTAGTGACGGCTCGCCTCCGCGTCTCTTGATATCAGTTGGCGGCCAGCTTGCGGCGATTCCTAACCAGCAGACCAGCCGTACGTCCTCCTTCTCGATCGGCGGCAGGAGCGGAGGCTGGTTGAACGGCTCTAGGCTCCCAACTCAATCAAAGTATTGAGTGGGCGATCTGTTTGTGATTCAAGCCGAATCGGGTTCGGAGGGCTTGGATCATGGCGGGCGAGTTTTGGTTGAGCGAGGCGCAATGGGGAGCGATCGAGCCGCTTCTCCCAAAGAACCAGCCGGGCGCGCGTAGGACGGACGACCGGCGGGTGATCAGCGGGATCGTTCACGTTCTGAGGGCCGGCTGCCGCTGGCAGGACTGCCCGCCCGTCTATGGTCCGCCGACGACGATCTACAATCGGTTCCGCCGCTGGACGATGCGCGGCCTGTGGCGGCGGCTATCTGAAGCGCTGGCTCGAGCCGAGCCCGGTGATGACCAAGCCATCGACAGCACGACCGCCAAGGCGCATCGGTCGGCGGCGGGCGGAAAGGGGGGCCCAGGCGCAGGCGATTGGCCGCTCGCGCAGCGGGCGCACGACCAAAATCCACGCTGTCGTCGACGCGCACGGACGTCCCATCGCCATCGAAGTGACGCCAGGCCACCTCGGCGACGTGCGCGTCGCCGCCGCCTTGATCAACGCCGTTCCAAGAGGCTGTCGCTTGGCGGCCGACGCCGCCTACGACAGCGACGGGCTGCGTCTCTTCCTTCTCGAACGCGGGACCGTCCCGGTCATTCCCAACAACCCGACCCGCAAAAGACGTCATCCCTTCGATGAGATCGCCTATCGCCAACGCAATCTCATCGAGCGCGTGTTCTGCCGACTCAAGGACTGGAGACGCATCGCGACCCGCTATGACAAGCTCGCAGCCACCTTCGCCGCCGCAATCATGCTCGCAGCCATCATCATCTGGTGGACCTGATTGAGTCTGGAGCCTAGGCCTGTTTCGAGGACTTTCGTCATGATGCGCCTCGCCTTCTCAGCGCGCGAGTGGTTTCCCGACGAAAGCGTCGCTGGTCCAGGATCGGGAGTGCGCCCTGGTCGGCGGCGCTGTCTCGCCGGCGGGGGCGCGGGTGAAGAGATAACGGCAGGGTCTTCGGCTGACAGCCGACCTGCCGCGAGCAAGACCCCGAACGCCGTAGTTGAATTGCGTATCGCCAAACGCATAGGGGAGCCTGGGTTTGACCGTTTCATCATGGGCCCGTTGTCGGACATCCCGTTCGTCCCTCCGTCGCCGACGCGGCCCTTGGCGCCCCGCTGGCGAACAGCGTCTTCGAAATTCACCGACCTGTCGATACGAAAGCACTGATGCGAGGCAGGCCGATCGTGTTAGTGACCCGGTGCGCCGGTTCGCATCGGAAGTGACGCCGGAGCCGGCACGAACCGGGCGGCTTAGTAGACCATCCTACACTCGCATGCCTCACCCCGACCCCTCGGCGAACGGAGAGAGAGACGCACCAAACGATAGACCGACCCGCGCTTGCCCAAAAGGTCCGACCGGATCGGACTTCCTCCCACTCTGCCGTTTCGACGGAGCCGCAGACCTCTCTCACGCGCAGGATCGAAGGAGCCGCCAATGTCCGCCAAGCCCGCCGCCCTCTCGCTCTCGGACGCTCTCGGCCTCGGCCGTCTCGCCATAGATGCGGCTGATGGACTGACCGTCGTTGTCGAGCATCTGCACATGTCCATTCTCGAGACGCCTGGAATCGCCCCGCTGGGTCAAGGCGTGACCGGCGGCGTCACGCGGCTTGTCTATCGCGGCGTTCGCGGCGCGATCCGGTTGACCGGCGCCGGAGTAGGCGGCGCGGCGGCGCTCGTCAGCGCAAAGCCGGACGATCGGCCGGCGTCGCGCAGGCGCGAGGTCGCTCTCGCGGCCCTCAACGGCGTCGTCGGCGACCATCTCGCCAAAACCGGCAATCCGCTCGCGCTGACAATGTGGTTTCGCCGCGACGGACGGGCGCTCAGGCTCGACGGCCATGCGCTCGCCCAGGCGTTTCCCGACGCGACGGGCAAGCTCGCCGTGCTCGCGCACGGGCTTTGCATGGGCGATTTGCAATGGACAAGGGCGAACCACGACCACGGTGCGGCGCTCGCCCGCGACCTCGGCTACACACCGGTTTATCTCTCCTACAACTCAGGCTTACACATCTCCGTCAATGGCCGCGCCTTTGCCGAGAAACTCGAGGCGCTTGTCGCCGCATGGCCAGCCGAAATCGAGGATTTCATCGTCATCGGCCACAGCATGGGCGGCCTCGTCGCGCGAAGCGCCTGCGCCTATGGCGAGGAGGCGGGACATCAGTGGCGGCGGAAAGTGCGCAAGCTCGTCTTTCTCGGCACGCCGCACCACGGCGCGCCGCTCGAACGAATAGGCAATTGGGTCGGCCACGTCGTTGAGAAGACCCCGTACACGGCTGCCTTCGCCAAACTTGGCAGGCTCCGCAGCGCTGGCGTCACCGACCTGCGTTACGGCAATCTCGTCGACGAGGATTGGCGAGGCCGCGATCGCTTCGCCCGCGAGGCGGACAAGCGCCGCGCCATTCCATTGCCTGAGGGGGTTGCGTGTTATGCGATCGCCGGAACGATAGCGAGCTCCGCGGGCGGTCTCAAAGATCGGTTGGCGGGGGACGGGCTAGTGCCCGTCGCCAGCGCTCTCGGCCGTCATAACGATTCGGCGCGCGCTCTCGCGTTTCCCGCCGATCGACAAGCCGTCGCGGTCGCTGCCGGACACCTCGATCTGCTCAGCCGCCGCGACGTCTATGAGAAGATCGCGCGCTGGCTCTCGCCGTCCGGGTGAACGGCCAATCAGATCGAGCGTTTGCGGCCGCGGCGCGCGACGAGGCGATAGGCGCTATAGGGAGTCGGGGCCTTTGCCCTGAGTTGCGTGTCTTTGATGGAGAGCGGAATCGCCAACTTCAGGGTGATGACGGCCGAGCCGATCATGGCTTGGCACCCAGTCTCCGTGCAGCACTGCGCTCGATAACGACGTCTCGCCGGCGAGCGCCACGCCCGCGCAGATCTCCGCGAATTTGTCAGCTTTGCCCTGGCCACGGCAATCGAGCATCTCAAGACATTCTTTTTGCGTCGGAAGGCCAGTTCCGCCTCCATGCGTGCCGACAATGAGCGAAGTCAGCGTCACCGACCAGTAATAGTCGCCATTGTCGAGCAATTGCGAATAGGTCACCGCGGCCTGGGACTCGGAAATGTCCGCCACGTCCTGTCCAGTCGCGATGAACATTGCGGTGAGACCGTTTGGCGCGTGTCCCCCGTTGTTCGCCGATCCCGCCAGAAATGCGCCGGTCGTCGAGATCTGACGCACCTCGAACAGCTCCTTTGTGTCGACGCCCATCAGATCCTTCAGAATTTCCTTTCTGATGACGGCTTCCGCGACCACGCGCTTGCCGCGCGTGAGAAGCATGTTGATCCGGGAATACTTCTTGTCGGTGTCCATGTTTCCGGACAAAACCCATCGCGCGCCGCCCGGGTAGCTCTTGGCGATCCATTCGCATGCCCCCAGAGTCGCCTTGCCGACCATGTTTTGTCCGGCGGCGTCGCCCGTTGCATAGTTGAATCTCAGATGGCGGAGCGGCCCGAAGGAAAATTGCTGAATTTTCAGCAGTTTGCCGATTCGCGTCGTCGCCTCGGCCTTCTCTTGGATCGCTGCAAAATTCTGGTCAATCCAAACGCCAAACGCCCGGGCCCTTGCCGCGTCCTGGAAGATGAAGACCGGCGAACGTTGCATGTATTGTTCGACGACGGTCGTCTTCACTCCGCCGCATTCCGTCAGCAGTCGCATCCCGCGGTTATAGCTCGCCACCAGCGCCCCCTCGGTGGTCGCAAGCGGGATAAAGAAATCGCCTTGCGCATGTTCGCCGTTAATTCGAAGCGGACCGGCGACGCCGATCGGCACTTGGGCCACCCCGATGAAATTCTCGATGTTTCCTTGAAGGATCGAAGGATCAAACGAATATTTGGCGACGTGCGATAGTTCGGCGCCGGTCCGCTGACGGATGAATTCCCGCCGCAGGGCTGCGCTCGCATGGGTATAATCGTTGGTCTTATCTCGTGGAATTTTGGGCCCCTGGGTCTCGGCCATATTTCTTTTCTCCTCTTGCGCGTCGAACCGCTTCCGGCGCGGTCGACACTCCATTCGAAGCGGCCAAAGGCGATCTCTTCCCACGATCCGGGCGGCGGCCGGCGCCGCTGAGCGGAGCCTCACCCGCCGAGCGCCCGATCGACACGGTCGCGGATCGCGAGGCGTGACGAAATCGACAAGGCCGCCCGAAGACGGCCTTGTCTTAAACGCGGCGCGAAATCAGGTCCGCGCGCTCCAGGTTCGGCTCAATGCGCGGCGGCCATTTTTTCCGCCACGGCGTCATTGAATTTCTTGCCCATCCAGCCGACGCCCAAACGACAGGCGACATACGCGGACAGGCACACCACCAGGAACTTCAGGACCATCGCAGCGCCGAAGGGGACTGCCTCGACGCCCGCAATCGGGGGGACCACGGCGAACACCACCCCCAGCCCGACGCCCATCAGCAGGATGAGGATGAAGAACAGGAATCCGTTGATGCCGCGCGCCTTCCCCGAATAGGACATTTCTCCTTCATACATGTCCGACGCCGTATGCGCCATCACGGCGAGGAAGGTGAAGCTGCAGACGAACATGAAGGTGATGGCGAAGTCCGGCGCGAGCGCCGCAGCCGGCACGATGCCCGCGGCGTTGTCCGGGATCAGGGACGCTGCGTGCGAGAAGCCCCTGTAACCCAGCGGCAGGTTGATGATCGCCTGAAAGATGACGTTCGGGATGATGTAGGTCATCCAGATATGGCGCATCTTTGAGGTGACCGCCGTTGCCCGAAACGCGCCCTGCGCCGCCAGTCCTTCGATGTCGCGGTAGATGTTCAACCTTACGAGGATCGCATAAGGCACGACAAAGAGGAAGGACACGAGCGTTGTGACAAGCGGCGACGGCAACCATCCGGCGCCGTAGACCAGCGCATAGGCGATAGCCGTGCCGAGCGCGGCGAACGCCACGCCCAGCGGCGCGGTCTTGAGCAGGGGGTTCGGGATCGGCGCCCTCGCTCCAGTCCTTTCGTCCTCTCGAACTTCAACTTTGCCCTTGGCGAATTCCGCCCGCGAAGCGAACAGGGTTCCGGCGGGCAGAAAGACGATAAATGCGAAGAAGACCGTCGCGATGAACCCGACCACCGTCCACTGGCCGTATTCTTCGCCCATGACCCTGAACGTCAACAGCGCTCCACATGCGATCAGTATGGCGACGACGATAAAATTCAGAGCGACCTGCACCCAAAACAGCTGGGTGACGCTCGACTTTTTTGTTGTCTCTGTCATGACCGCCACTTCTTTCTTCTTTGGCCCCTCCTTTGGTTGTTTCCGGCCGTGGGGCTACGCTGCTTCCTCCCGCAAATGCCTTTCGCGCAGCACAGTCTTGTCGACCTTGCCGACCGAGGTCAGCGGCAACTCCTTGACGATCATGACCCGATCGGGGATCGCGAACTTCGAGATGACGCCCTTGTCGACATAGGTTTTCACATGCGCGCGAATGGCTTCTTCTGCGGCTTCCGCGGCGCCGCCGGCGAATCCAGGCTCCACGATGACGAGCGCCATCGGACGCTCGCCCCATTTGGCGTCCTTGACGGCGATGACCGCCGCCTTCACGACGCCGCTCTTCTCCGAGATGATGTCCTCGACTTGAATCGAGGAGACCCATTCGCCGCCGCTCTTGATGATGTCTTTGATCCGGTCGACGATGTGGATATACCCGTCGGCATCCCAGGTCGCGACGTCGCCGGTGTGCATATAGCCGCCGGCCCAGAGCTGCTCCGAGGCCGCGGGATCGTTGAGATAGCCCATGGTGAGCCATGGGGCGCGCGTGACGATCTCGCCCCGGGTTTTTCCGTCGTGCGCCACGTCCGCCATGTTCGCGTCGACGATGCGCAGATCAACGAACGGCGCCGGCAGTCCGGCGCACGTGCGCCGCTCCGCTTGCGTCTCCGGATCTTCCGACATTTGCTTCGTGGTCAGATGCACCCCGCTTAACATCGGGGCGGACTCGGATTGTCCATAGCCGGTGAAGACATCGATGCCGCGATCGAGCGCGGCTCTGGCCAGTGCCCGCGGCATTGCGGAGCCTCCGACCACCATCTTCAGCTTGGAGAGATCGACGTCCTTGCTCCCCGGAGCGGAGAGCAGCATTTGCAGGATCGTCGGGACGCAATGCGTGGACGTCACCCCTTCTCGCGCAATCAACCCCAACAAGACATCAGGGGCGTAGCGGCCCGGGTAGACCTGCTTGTTGCCCATCATCGTGTACAGGTATGGGCTCCCCCATGCGTGGACGTGAAACATCGGCGTCAAAGGCATGTAGACGTCTTCCCGGTGAATCCGTCCCTGGCTCGGAGCCGGGCCATACTCCGCTGCGATGGCGAGCGTGTGCAGCACCAGCTGGCGATGGCTGAAGTACACCCCTTTCGGGCGGCCCGTGGTGCCGGTGGTGTGAAACGTCGTTGCGCGGGTGTTCTCGTCGAAATCGGGAAACTGGAAGAACGGCGAATTCGCCTCCAGCATCTCCTCGTATTCGCATTCGATCGGCAATCGCGTGGTCGGCTGCTCCTTGCGATCATGCAGCATCACGTATTTCCGCACCGACGGAAGCTTGTCGGCCATTTTCTCGATGAGCGGCAGGAAATCGGCGTTGACCAGGACGGTCGACGGCGCTGCGTCGTTCATTGCGAACAGCAACGCTTCGGGCGGAAGGGAAAGATTGACAGTCTCCAGCACCGCGCCCATCATTGGCACGGCGAAATAGCACTCGAGATAGCGGTGGCTGTCCCAATCGAGAACCGCCACGACGTCGCCTGGCCTGACGCCGATTTGCGATAGGCCGCTCGCGAGCCGCCCGATCCGCTCACGGAACACCCGGTAGCTGTGCCGCCTCAGATCCCGATAAACAATCTCCTGGTCCGGCGCATGCACCATTGGGTAGTGCAGCAGATGCTTGACCAGAAGCGGGTACTGATAAGCCGATGGGCTGAATTCGATGAGATTGTCTATCATGGCGCGCCCTCCCTCGTGGAAAAGCGTGTAAGACTACGATTCCGCCTGCGGAAACGCATTGATCCGCATCAAAGACCCCGCGGCCAATTGTTGCCTGGGCGTCGCGGGGACCGCTGATGTCAAATCTCGCTCTCGCGTCATTTCTCGACCCCGTTGGCTTGCTCGACACTGTCACGGAAGGAATGTTCGATCGCCGGGCGCTGGAAAAATCGCGCGACGGTTATGAGAGAAGCGCGCAATCTCCCGCATACCTCCCTCTCGCGCGACCGAGCGCGTCGACCCTAGATTTGCGACCGCGGCTCTAGCGCGCTGTCTTTGCCCGCCAGCAGCGCGTGGGCGATGGAGCGCTCGCGCGCGACGACGAGCGAGACGAAATCGCCCGCGCCGCCGCGCATCGCCCTGAACGCCGCGTAGCCGCGCTCAAGAAAGCCTTGCAACTCGCCGAGCCCCGCGGCTCGCGCGGGCGCGCGCATCATCTTGAGCACTGCGCCGAGGAAACGCTGGCGCGACAGTCCGTCAAGCGCGCCGCCGAGCAGCGCAATGAGATCGATTTGGCGTTCTCGATCCTCGGCGCGGCCGACCTTGCGGTAGGCCGAAGCGTAAGTCGCAGACGTGATCGCCGCCGCCCGCGCGCCAAGCGCATCAACCATAGCGCCGTCAAGGCTTTCCGACAAAGCGTTGAGCTCGACGGCGTGCGCGACTGTCGCAAGGCCCGAATCCGGCAGAACCCGCGTCATGACTGGAACGATACGGCGCACGTCCTCGAGGTGTCGCGTGAGATCGTTGGGGCCATAAAGGTCAGTCAGGAAGAATTGCGCCGCGTCGTGAAAATGGGGGCTCTTGAGCAAGTCGCGATGCGTGCACGCGAGGCGCGACGCCTGCCAGGCGCGCAAGGCGGCCCGGCGCTCGCGGAAGCCTTCGTCCTCGATCGTGCGCGCGCGCAAGCGCGCCGACCGGTTGAGCTCCCTCAGCAATTGGTCGCGAGAGGTCTCCTGCGTCATCGTGCGGCATTTATACTTCAGTCGCGTAGGTTTATCTCCCTAAACGCGGGGGAGCAGCTTCTTGCGCGTTACGCGGTTGAAAAAAGGACTGGGGAGTGAGCGATGAGCCACAGCGAGCGCATGTCGGCGGTCGACACGACGTGGCTGCGCATGGACCGGCCCGCAAATCCGATGATGATCGTCGCCGTCTGGATTCTGGAGCGGCCGGTCGCGGTCAACAAGGTCGAGAAACAGATAGCAGACGGGCTCATGAGCTACCGGCGCTATCGGCAGAAGGTCGAGTACGCGCCGGCCGGCGTCTTCTGGCGCGACGATCCGAACTTCGATCTTTCCCACCACATCAAGCGGGTGAGGCTGCCCGGGCGCGGCGGCAAGAAGGCGCTCGAGCGCTTTGTCGGCGAGCTCGCCTCGGAGCCCCTCGATCCCAACCATCCGCTCTGGACGGTGCATATTGTTGAAAAATATGAGGGCGGGGCGGCCGTGGTGTTCCGTATGCACCATGCGATCGCCGACGGCGTAGCGTTGATGGGCGTCACGACGGCGCTGGTCGACGGGCCTGCGCACAAAGCTCATCGCCCGGGACCGGACGACGAGGAAGATGGCTGGCTGCAGAACCTGATGGCGCCGGTCGTCGCCGCGATTAACGCCGGAACGCAGGCCTCGACCTCGGCGCTGGGCGTTGCGCTCAATCTTGCGCGCCATCCGTTGCGCGCCGCGGGTCTCTTGCGCGACGGCGCGGGAGTCGCGGGCGAGCTTGGCTATCTGCTCTTCATGCCGAGCGACAGCGCGACCCGCTTCAAGGGGAAGCCGAACGGAACGAAACGCGTCGCCTGGTGCGAACCGCTCAAGCTGCCGGAAGTCAAAGCGGTGAGCCGGGCGCTGGGCTGTACGATCAACGACGTGCTGCTCTCCTGCGTCGCCGGCGCTTTGCGCAACTATCTGGCCGAGAAAGGCGACAGGACGCAAGGCGTCGAAGTCCGCGCCTTGGCGCCGATCGACTTGCGCCAGCCTGGCGACGTCGAACTCGGCAACCGTTTCGGCATCATCGCCGTCGAGCTACCGGTCGGAATCGAACATCCGCTCGAGCGGCTGATGAGCGTGCGTCAGCGCATGCTGGCGCTGAAGACGTCTTACGAGCCCGCCACCACGCTTGGCCTGTTCGCGGCGCTCGGGTGCCTGCCGAAAGTCGTGCAGGACCAGCTTTTCGACCTCCTGCTCAGCCGGGCGACCGCGGTGATGACCAACGTGCCGGGCCCGACGCAGCGCTTGACGGTCGCCGGAAGCATCTTAAAGCAGTCGCTGTTCTGGGTTCCTCAGACAGGCGACGTCGGCATGGGGGTGTCGATCCTCTCCTACGCCGGCAAGGTTCAGTTCGGACTCATCACCGACGCCGCGCTGACCCCTGACCCGGAAGCCGTAGTCACCCGCTTCCCAGAGGAATTCGAGAAGTACCTTTATTATCTCCTCTTGGACCCGCCGGCGTCGGAGTAGCCCCGCCACTGCCGGCCGCCAGCGCGGCGCGAAAGTCGGCCCTCACTCTTCGGCCTCCGCCTTGGCGTGCTCCGCGTCGAGCTTCTGCATCGCGTCGGCGGGAGCGCAGCGGGCCGCCTCCTCATAGAGTTTTTCGGCCTCGGCGAGCCTGGACTTACCAAACAGCATGATGAGGCCGTTCGCCTCCTCAATGCGCGCTATCGCGGAGTCCGGGATAAGCTTACGAGCGATCGCGAAGTGCTTGACCGCCTCCTCCTTGCTCGCGCCATAGGTGAGGCCCGCCAGCAGGCCACCCACTTTACTGACGATCTCCGCGTGATAGGTGCCGAGCGCGATATGCGCTTCGGCGTGCTTCGGCTCCAACTTGATCGTGCGATCGAGGCTCGCCTTGACCTTGCCGCCGATCCCTTGCGCGAGCGCCTTGGCCACCGATATCTCCTGAGCGTAACGTCCAAGCGCTTGGGCGTGAAGATAAAAAGCGTTCGGAAAGTCGGGCGCGGCCGCCTGCAATCCCTCGGCGCGCTCGGCTGCTTGCAGCAGGATTTCAGACTTGCGGCCGCTATCCGTCTCAAGATAGGTCGCATAGATGTTGACCGCCTTGTTGGCGGCGTTGGCGCCGATCAGCCCGAGCGCCGCGCCTTCCGCGACCGCGGCGCCGAAATCGCCGCGGTGGTAGGCCCGCCAGGCCGACTGCAGAGCCACCGCAGCCCTGTCGGCGTCCAGCGCGATTTTGAGGCGCGGATGCGCGGCGAGAGCCTGTTTGACGAAGCCGGCGTCAGGGAACGGTTCGCAATCGCCGCGATGCAACGCTGGCCACGCCAATTTCAGCCCCGCGCCTTCATAGCCATAATCCGCCGCGTCGTAAGAGAAGGCTTTCCATTTCGACGGCGCCATAGCGTCCTCCTCAAGCGATGTAGCGCTTCGCCAAGTCATCGAACAGCGCCCGCTCGCGCGGCTCCAGATAAGGCGCGGCAAGCGATATGACGTGGAAAGCGCCCCGCGCCAGCGTCTTGTCATCCTGCGGCGCGCGCGGATCGCGAGCGAATTCAAACGACATCCAATAGGTCGCAACGAGGACTATATTCTGCGCCAGAGTCGCGATGTCTTCGGGCGTCGCGTGCAACTGTCGACCCTTTACCAGACCGGAGAGAATCTCCTCGGCGACCCTCACCTTGTGGGCGAGAATGCGCCGGAACTGCACTTCAATGACGTGATAGCGTGAGACCAGGTCATTGATGTCGCGATAGATGAACCGGTATTTCCAGATCGCCTCGAACACGAGATGGAGAAAGAGCCAGCAGTCTTCGGCGTTCGGGAGGCGCTTCTCGGGCGCCGCCAGGGTCGTCTCGATCTCGCGTCTGAACTCGGCGAACAGGTCAGCGACAATCTGCTCCTTGGAATGATAGTGATAGTAGAGATTACCGGGGCTGATGCCCATCTCGAAAGCAATCGTCGTCGCCGCGACGGTGGGCTCGCCGAACTCATTGAACATCGCCAACGCCGTCTGAAGAATCCGCTCACGCGTTCGTCGGGGCGGCTTTGGCGGCATGACGTTTCGTCCCTCGCGAACGTCTCCGGCCGTGCTCCGTCAGCGTCTTCTCGAGCCGGCTCAGCGTTCTCCCCAGGGGCGCGACGCTACCCCAAAGCGCTCCCGTTTGACTAGACGCCGATGGCAAGCCCTCGTCGAAATCGGCGAGAACCGCCCCATCGAGTTCAATGCCATGGCGACGTAGGACCGGCTCGAGCTCATCGGCGCGCCGCCTCAGTTCGGCAAGCGTATGGCGATAGGCGTGATCGGCCAGGCGACGCCGGTCGGCATAGCTGAACATATTGGCGAAGAAGATCACCGCGTCGTCCTGCGCCGGTTCGAACAGCACGATGTCCGCGTCTGGGAACTCCTTTGCATAGCGCTCCATGCCGACCCTCATGCGAGAGTGGACCAGCGCTCGGAACGTCTGCGAGAGCAGGGTGGGGAGACCCATATCGGAAAGGCGAATCCGGGGCTCGCCGCGCTTGACGGCAAGATCGCCGTCGTAGGGCACGATCGGATTGATGCAGAAGAGAAGCTTGGCTCCCGCCCTCAGGGCGACGGAGGCGTGCAGCGTCTTTTTCAGCGCCCCGTCGACATAGTCGCGATCGCCGATCCGTGCAGGCGGATAAAGCCCCGGCAGCGCCGCGCTGGCCTTGACCGCCTCGGAGATTGGCACCTCGTCGAGTCCCCGCGAACCGAACGGCGCGGCGCGGCCGCTGTCGAGATCGGTCGCCACAATGAAGAGCTTCCGCGAAAGCCTGCGAAAGTCGTCGGTCCGTCCAGGCTGGCCGAACAACCGCGCGAGATAAGCCGCGATCGCGTTATTGTCGAAAAGACCGGTCGGCAGGGCGCGGCCGAGCCGCATGAACGACTCGAAGAAACCGCGCCCCGGCGACCGGCCAAAATACCCGAGCACGGCCAGACGCACGAGGTTTGGCGCGCTCGCCATCCGTCGCGCGAACTCACCGAACGCCGGGCGGAACAGAAGATCGCCCGCGAACGGGTCGACGGGAGACCGGTCAGGAATAAGCATGTCGTACATCTCGCCGGGCGCGAACCCGTTCGCCAGCAACGCTGCAACAAAGGCGCCGGAACTCACTCCCACATAGACGTCGCACTGGGCCAACTTGACCCCACGCAACGTCTGCTCCAGCGCCGCCAACGCGCCAATTTCATAAATACCGCCAAGGGGACCGCCCCCCGCGAGGGCGATCCCCACCTTGCCATTGCGTCCGCGATCTTTCATTGCACTGCCTCGCGGGCTACGAGACCATCGACTCGTCACTGGGCCCTGGTTTTGTGCGCCCGTCGGCGAGTCACATGCGGCTCCTCTTCCATTTCGCCGGAGAGCTTCTTGGCGATTTCGGTCAGTTCAGCTACTCGGCGGGACAGGACGTCGACATCCTTGCGGCTCGGCACGCTTAAGCTATGCAACGCGCGGGCCACCCTCTCCTCGAACACCTGCTCGAGTTTGTCCCAAGTTCCCGTCGCCTTGGTTCGCATCTCGGCGATCCGCTCGTCAGCGGCCATTTTGGTCCGCTCCTGGAAGCGCTCGCCTTCGGCGACGAGGGTTTCGAACATCTTCACTCCTTCCTGCTGGGCCTTGGCGAAAGCGCCAAGCCCTGCGAGCCAGATCTGATTCGCCGACTCTCTCACTTTGACGGCCAACGGATTTTCCGGCGCCTCACGGGCGAGTTCTGCGAGTTTCTTTGGCATGACGTCCCTCCTTTTTTAAGCGGCCCTCGCCGCCTTTCTACGATACGCATAAAACCACAAAGAATTAGAATTCGCCGCCCAAACTTCTAGGCGGCTCATTCTAGACTCTTGAGCTAAGGAAAACTGGACCAACTAGGAGTGCGTCATGAGCGCCTTCGTAACGGGCGGAACGGGCTTCATCGGCAAGCGTCTGATCCGACGATTGCTCGAGCGCAACGCAGAGCCGGTGTACATCCTCATGTTTGAGGGGACGCCCGAATTGACGGCGTCCCTAAAGGGGTTCTGGGGCGCGGATTCCGCCCGGGTGACGGCGATCACAGGCGACATCTCAAAGCCCAATCTCGGGATCGCGCCGAGGGATGCGCGACGGCTTAAGGGCAGGATCGACCAATTCTTCCATCTCGCTGCAGTCTACGATCTCACCGCCGATCCGGCGCAAGTCGTTAAGGCGAACGTCGACGGCGTGGCGAACGCCCTGGCCTTCGCCAAGACGATCGACGCAGGCCGGTTCCACCATGTCAGTTCGATCGCCGCCGCCGGACTGTTCGACGGCGTTTTCCGCGAGGACATGTTCGAAGAGGCGCGTGGGCTCGAACACCCTTATTTTGCCTCGAAGCATCGGGGCGAGGCCTTGGTGCGCGCCGAGACCAAAATCCCATGGCGGATCTATCGACCGGGAATCGTCGTCGGCGATTCGAGAACCGGCGAGATCGACAAGATCGACGGCCCCTATTATTTCTTCAAGTTGATTCAGAAGCTGCGCGACATAGTGCCGCAGTGGGCCCCGATGATCGGCCTCGAAGGCGGGCGAATCAACGTCGTCCCGGTGGACTTCGTTGTCGCGGCGGTCGACCATCTCGCCCATCTCGAAGGGGTTGACGGGCGAACGTTCCACCTCACCGATCCGTCGCCCTTGCGCGTCGGGGAGATGCTCAACGTGCTGGCGCGAGCCGCCCACGCGCCCGCCTTCACGGTTCGCATCAACGCCGGACTGTTCGGGCTCGCCCCCCCGGCGATTACACGCGGCATGATGGCGCTTACGCCGTTCCGGCGCATGCGTAAGATGATGATGAAGGAGTTCGGCTTGCCGGACGACGTGTTCATGTTCGTCAACTATCCGACCCGGTTCGACAGCCGCGAGACCCAGAATCTGCTCCGCCCCGCCGGTATCGCCGTTCCTCGGTTCGAGGACTACGCCTGGCGCCTCTGGGACTATTGGGAGCGCCATCTCGATCCCGCGCTGTTCGTCGACCGCTCGTTGCGCGGCGCCGTCGCCGGCAAACGCGTTCTGGTGACGGGCGGGTCGTCCGGAATCGGGAAGGCGATCGCGTTGAGACTCGCGCAGGCGGGCGCCAAGACGCTCATGGTGGCGCGCGATGCGGACAAGCTCAAGGCGGCGCGCGCCGAATTCGCCGCGCAGGGCCTCGAGGTTGCGACCTGCAGCGCCGACATCGCTGACGCTGCGAAATGCTCGGCGTTCATCGAGCGGATCCTCGGCGAGCAGGGCGGGATCGACATTCTGGTCAACAACGCCGGCCGGTCGATCCGGCGGGCGATCGAGAATTCGTACGACCGTCCCCATGACCTCGAGCGGCTGATGCGGCTGAACTATTTCGCCGCCGTTCAGCTCGCGATGGGATTCCTTCCGGGCATGGCGGAGAGGCGATTCGGTCATATCATCAACATTTCTTCGATCGGCGTCCTGACCAGCGCGCCACGCTTTTCCGCCTATGTGGCGTCGAAGGCGGCGCTCGAGGCCTGGTCGGACTGCGCCGCGAGCGAGTTTCTCGACCGCGGGATCGCTTTCACCAATGTGAACATGCCGCTCGTGCGCACCGAGATGATCGCGCCGACCAAGTTCTACAGTCACGTTCCCACCCTCGATCCGGACGAAGCGGCCGACCTTGTCGTCGAAGCGCTGATCAACCGGCCGGCGCGGGTGGCGACTCGGCTCGGACGCTTCGGCCAGGGAGTTCACGCTACGGCGCCGAATCTTGGACGGATCGTGATGAACACGGCGTTCCGGATGTTTCCGGAAAGCGCGGCGGCGCGCGGCGAGAAGGAAGGCGAGGTCGCGCCGACCGCGGATCAAATCGCGTTCACCCAGCTGCTGCGCGGCCTTCACATCTGAAGCGCGAGATGCGCTTTAGGAAGGATGGCCCGGAACAGATTGAGCCCATCGCCCGCTGCCGTCGGCGCTTGGCTGGCCAAAAAATACCACAGGGCGTTGAGTTTCGGGTAACGGCCCCGCGCACCTCCGCGCCGCGAACTGCGCGACGGCGGGCAGGCGCCGTCCGCAATGAATGGCGGGAAAGCCGCGAAGCTGCGTCGCCTGGGAGCTCGGACTTGGCGGGACCCCGGGACAGGCGCGATTGACCTTAATCATTGTTTATCGTCGGCGCGCCGGCACATTGGCGCGAGTTGCGCGATTCAGAATCGTGTTGGCATGTCCCAAGCGGCGCAAGGCCGAAAAAGAGACGGACGAGGATGGCGGCGGTCAAGGCGAATGGGATCGAGATCGAATACGAGGATCGTGGCCCTCGCGACAGCCCGGTCATCGTCTTGATCATGGGCTTGGGGATGCAGCTCATCGCCTGGCCTGACGCTTTGTGCGAAGGCCTCGTGGCGCGCGGGTTTCGCGTCATTCGCTTCGACAATCGCGACGCTGGCCTATCGACGAAAATTCCGACCGCCAGACATTTCCCCATGGCGGCTTTAGTGGCCCTGGCTTTTCTGAGGCTGCCCGTGAGGCTCTCCTATACGCTCAAGGACATGGCGTCGGATACATTGGGACTGATGGATGCGCTCGGAATTGCTCGCGCGCATCTCGTCGGCGCCTCGATGGGCGGCATGATCGGGCAGATCATCGCAGCCGAGCATCCGGAGCGCGTGAGCAGCCTGATCTCGCTCTTCTCGACCACCGGCAATCGCGCCCTGCCGGGTCCCGAACCCAAGGTGTTGCGAGCCCTTATACGCCGGCGCCGGCGAAACGGTCGTGCGCGAGCGGTCAAGGAGATCATGGGCTTCCTCCGCCTGATCGGAAGCCCCGACTATCCGACGAGCGATGCCGAGCTTCGGGCCAAGGTCGAGCGCTCGGTCGCTCGCTGCTATTACCCGCAAGGGTTTGGCCGACAGTTCCTCGCCATATTGACCGCAGCGGACCGGAGGCCGATGCTCCGTCGCATTCGCGCGCCGACCTTGGTGCTGCACGGCGCGGAGGATCCGTTCGTGCCGCCGGCGGCAGGCGCGGATACCGCCGCCAACATTCCCGGCGCCCGGTTGCGGATCATTCCCGGCATGGGTCATGACTTACCGGGAGCGCTGGTCCCGTTTCTTGCCGAGGCGATCGTCGAGCATTGCCTTAAGGCGGAAGATAATGTGGGCGGCGCGACCGCACGCCGCGCGGCTGGAGGTTCACCGTGAATCGTCTGTCCCTGGTCGATTCGCTCTTTCTTTATCTGGAGACGCCGCAGACTCCGATGAATATCGCGAGCCTGACGATCTTCACGCCGGCCTCGCCCGTGCCCAAACTTTTCTCCCGCTTTCGCGAGCACACGGCCGCGCGGCTCGATCTCCTGCCTTCGTATCGCCGGCGCCTCGAGATGACGCCGCTCGGCCTCGACCATCCGGTGTGGGTGACCGAGGACTCGGTCGACCTTGACCATCACGTCCGCCATGCCGTGCTGCCCAAGCCCGGCGCGATGGAGCAGTTGCGCGCTCTTGTCGCTGAACTCCATGCGGTTCCTCTCGATCGCGCGCGCCCGCTCTGGGAATATCATCTGATCGAGGGGTTGGAGCACGGCGCGTTCGCCGTCTACATCAAGATGCACCATTGCGACATGGACGGGATTGCGGGCATGTCGACGCTTGACGCGGTGTACGACTTCTCGCCCGACGGCGGGCCAGCGCCTCCGCCCCGGAAAGCGCTCGGCTCGAGCGGCGAACCGGCCGACTTTCTGGAATTGACCAGCACGGCCATCGCCGACTTCCTTCGCCAGGGATATCGCGCGGTCAAATCGTTACCGGGCGCGGCGAGAACGCTGGCGAAGGCCGCGCCCCATTTTACCCGGGACGCCCGCTTTCTGCTCGGCTACGCGACACAAATGCCGCGAACGCCGTTCAATGTGGCGATATCTCCTTATCGGGTCTACGCAACCTGTTCGCTTCCGCTTCCCGAGGTCAAGAAGCTCGCAAAGTCGAGAGGCGCTACGATCAATGATGTCGTGCTCGCGCTCAGCGCAGGCGCGCTGCGACGCTATCTCATCAATCACCGCGCGCTGCCCGACGCGCCGCTGATCGCCGGCGTGCCCGCCTCCTTGCGGGCGCCCGGCGACGCAAGGCTGAACAATCAGGTGATGTTCTCGCTCTCTCGTCTGCCCACGGACGTGTCCGGTCCCTTGCAACGGCTTACCGCGGCTCGATTGGCGGGCCAGGAGGCGAAGGGGCTGTTTGCCGACGTCAGGGATTTGCTGACCACCGACATCTCGATCGTCGGCGCGCCACTCGTCATCACGGCGCTCGGCCGGCTGTTGGCCCGCACGCGCGCTTACAATGTCGTGCGGCCGTTTTTCAATGTGGTTATATCGAATGTTCCGGGACCGAGGGAGCCGATGTACTGCGCCGGCGCGCCGGCCCGGCATTATTTCCCGATGTCGATCCCCTTCCATGGCTGCGCGCTCAACATCACTGTGCAGAGCTACGTGGATCAGCTCGATTTCGGTCTCGTCGCGTGCAGCGAGACTGTGCCCGACGCGCAGCGCATCGCCGACTATCTGGCCGAGGACCTCGAGGCCATGCGGAAAGCCGATGCGGCGTCGAGCCGGCCGGATGCGATCGAAACCATCGCTCGTGAGGCGGCGCGGCCGCGCGGGCCGGGCGCCGAGGCGAGCGGGTCAATGCCGCGGCCGGACAGCGCCCTTGCTCGAAACATCGACGCCCTGAGCCGGGCGAGTGAGGCCGTGGCGCGCAAATTGAGGCGGCGAACGGCGGACTCCGTTTCACCTAAGACCGGGGTCGGCAAATCCGAGGCCGCCGCGCGAAAACGGAAAGCGGGTTCGGCGGGGGACGCCCTTGAGCGGCGTCCAAGCGGGGAGAGGCCAGCGGTTCACCTGGCCGCTCCGGCGCATAAGACCGCTCGCAAGCGGGGGTGCCCCTCGCCGCAAGCGCCGCGCCGCAAGCGTCGGGCGCCGAACGGAGGAAAGAGGTCGTGACGACGGCCGGAGAAGGCAGCGACATCGCTTCACCCTCGGCGTTTCTTCTGGCGCTGGAGCCGCGTGCTCTCTTCAGCATAGCCGGTCTCTTTGCCGCCGCGCCGTTCCTGACGACGGCGCCTCGCGGCCCGCGCCACTGCGTGATCGTCCTGCCAGGCCTCGGCGCAACCGATCGGTCGACGGTCGCGATTCGCCGCTTCATCGAGTATCTCGGCTACGACGCCATCGGCTGGAACCGCGGGCGAAACATACGGCCGGCGGGCGCAGACCTTCTGGCGGTCGCCGCCCAGATTCGTTCGCTTTGCGCAACGAGCGGAACTCCGGTCAGCCTGGTCGGCTGGAGCCGCGGCGGCATCATCGCCCGGGAGGCGTCGCGCTTCGCGCCCAACGCCGTTCGTATGGTCATTACGCTCGGAAGTCCCTTCGCGGCCCCCGCGGCGACAAACGTCGCGGCCGCATGGCGGCGGATGACGGGCGCCGAATTTCCTGCTCGGACTGCGCAGGAATTGCGCCGCCTCGCCGATCCGCTCCCGGCTCCCAGCACCTCCATCTACTCGCGCTCTGACGGCGTGGTCGCCTGGCGTGCATGCCTGGAGTCCGACGGACCGACCCGGGAGAATGTGGAAGTCCAGGGCGCCCACGTCGGCCTCGGCTTCAATCCTGCCGCGCTATGGGTAATCGCCGATCGGCTCGCGCAGCCGCTCGGCGAGTGGAAGCCGTTCCGGCCGGGTCCGCTCGTCGCTCCCCTCTTTCCGGCCGCCTCAAGGCGCGCCAGACGGTAACGCGGGGCTTGACCGTCCTTCGTGGCCCATCTTGCGATTTCGCCGACTGTGAACCTATCCCTATCCGCTGCTCATCTCCATGCGCCGTTGGTTCGATCGCCCGATCGGGAGATCGTGCGCCGCGACCCGAGGCGGCGCGCCTGTCGAGCCTTCCGCGAGCCGATTGGCCGCCTCGCCAGCGGATTGGCTCAGTTCGGATCGAACAGGGCGACGCGGTCGTGCGTCGCGCGCGTCGCGACGCGTCGAGCGAGCAGCTTCTGGGGATCGCGATAGACGAGCCGCCGCCAGCCTCTCAGATGGAAGGCCTCCCACTGGCCTTCTGGCTGGGCGAGCCGGTCGGCGATCGCGTAGAGCGCAGCAGGATGCGCGCCGAGGCCGAAGTGGCTCGAATCGAGTACGATATTCTCCGCCAGATCCCGACGCGCCTCGACGCTGCAGCGCCAGGACACGATTCCATCGTTCGGGCTCCAGATCGACGTCGTCGGCACGGGCGGCGCCGTCTTCAGCGGCCCATGAAAATCATGCGAGCCAATGCGGTGGCCGCTGGCGAACTCGTAAAGGCGCCACGCGTTCGTATCGCGGGGGTGTCCGGTGAACGGAGAACCCAGCGTTATCACGAGACGCACGATTTCCGGCGACAGTTTGGCGAGTTCGCGCGCGTAGAGGCCTCCGAGGCTCCAGCCGATGACGCTCACGCTTCGTCCGTGTTCGGAAGAAAGCGCGCGCAATCTGTCGAGCGCGCGCTCTAGAACCCCCGGACGCAGGCCCAAATTGAGCCCCTGACCCCACCCTGACGCTGCATAGCCTCGCGACTTGAGAAAGCTGCGCAGAATCGCCGTCGTCGCGTCGCCTGCCGCCAGCCCCGGCAGCACGAGCACTGGATGACCGTCGCCTTTCGGCGCCGCACTCCAAATCGGGCGCATGGCTATGCTGGCATAATGCTCCGGAAACGCCCGCATCTCAAGCAATTGCAAGAACAACCCAGGCGCCCGGCCGTCGGTCATCATTTGCTCGTCGACGACGTGACCGCCGCTGCGCCGCTAAGCCACGACGCGGTGTTCGCGCCTGTGTGGCCCGAGGCGAAGGTGAGCGCGAAAGCGAGCGACCAAACCACGAGAATCGTCGCAAGAGGGACCTTCAAGGGCCGCTCGTTGCGGCCGTCGATCAGAATCCCGTCAAAGGGACTGGACTGACTGAGACTACTGAACATCACCGCGTCGCCACTCGAACCGCCTCATCGCGTTGAGAATGGCGGCTCATCTACCTCCCTTACTTGACCATGATCCCCGGCGCAGCGCTGTGACGGACATCACAGCCCGGACGAGGATGCGAGACGCCTGGCGCTTCGCATCATACGACGATCGGCCGATCGCGGCCTGGCGAACTCGAAGGGCTCGGCAACGGGAGATCTCCCCGAAACGCGGCGCTGGATGCGAATGCGCCGATGAAGTGATGTTAACCCCTGGTCACAACAGCTTCAAAGCGACACTTGACCAATCGGCACGCCCTTCAAACATCACAGCCCAACGTCGTTTCGCCGCCTCAACCGTCTCAAATGCGCAAAACGCGGCCGTTCGCCGCCGGCTCGGGAACGGGTCAAGTCGACCCTGAGCGGTCATTGCTGGCGGTGCGAAAATCAACACATTTGGAACAGCGATTTTTGCCCGAAAAGCAGGGCGTTTTGAGAGAAATGCCCAAAAGGAGGCATCTCTGAAAAGGGGATGATTTTTGAGAGAGAGGCGCGAGCTAGAAACGCCGCGCAGCGCGGTCGCCCCCCCGATTCCTGCGAACGGCGTGGGCAACGCGGCTACGGGCGTCGAAGGCGCACTACTGACCTCGCGCGTCGGGGGGAACGACCGCCCGCCCGCGCCTCGGATCGTCAGGGTATGACCGAAGCCGAAAGCGCGAGGGAATTGGCAGGTTCGGGCTGTATCGACCTAACCCGAACGTCCAGCTTCTCCTGACACAATGTTGGCAGGAGGGAAGTTATATAGACCAGCCTAGTCAACCGCGTGATAGAATTTCTCATGGCATCTTCTGCCGCCCTTTCCGAGCGAATTCCGACTTCGGGAACATCAATGCTACTGGGACAACGAATCCTGGAACACGACGAAGCGACGACACGCACGCCGTCAGTTTCGACGCGAAGGCGGAATTCGAAAATCCCGCGGGTTTATCCAGGGTGGTATTCTGACGGCGATGCTTGACGACACCATGGGACCGGCATTTGGCTTGCGACCGGCGGGACCATGTTCCCCGTCACAATCAACATGAACGCGTCTTTCCTCGGCGCTACGCGGCGTGGTTCGATATTTGGCGAAGCGCGCGTCCTACAACTAGGGAGGGCGATCGCGTTCCTCGATGTCCAACTGGCGGACGAAGACAAGAAACTAGTCGCCTGCGCGACGGCGAGCGTTCGCCTCGTCAAGCATGGATTTGCAAATGAATCGCAATCGTGAATCCGAGTTTTTCGCACATTCGAGCGGTGCAGAATTTAAGATTTTTGCGCCGCGAACCGACATCAAGGAAATCAACCGGTCACGCGGTGCAGAAATTAGGTGCATAAAGGCCCGCTTCCCGCCGATTCCGTTGAAAAACCCCTTGTTGTGGCGCCGGCGCTCGGCGTTTGGGGCGGCGGTCAGCGAGGCAAAGCCGGGCCGCTCCGCCTCAGGTGGCGAAGATCGGCGCCGGGGGGATGAGCTTCGCGAGTTTCCGCAGATTTTGGGCCGTAGCAGCCAATAGGAACTCGTCCTTGGCGCCGCTCGGGCCCCGCAGGCGCAATCGATCGAGCCTGAGGATGCGCTTCAGATGAGCGAAGAGCATCTCGACCTTCTTTTGTTCGCGGCGTGAGACGGCGTAGGCCTCGGTCTTTGCGATTGGGCGGGCCTTGTCGCGGGCGGCTTCATGGACGGAGCGCGCGATCTTGCGCGCGGGCATGTTCGGGCAGCATTTTCGCTTGAGCGCGCAGGCGTCGCAGTCGTTCTTTCTGGCGAAGTAGAGGAGGGTGCCGTCCTTCGTCAGGCCCTCGCCGCGCGGCTTGGAGAGTTGCGGTGGTACTTCTTCAGCTCTTTGCCGCCGGGGCAAACATAGACATTGGTTTCCTCATGATAGGCGAAGGCGTTGCGCGAGAACGTCCCGTCCGTGCGCTCCGACTTATCGAACACTTTTACGTACGGTTCGATCCCGCGTTCCTCCACCAGCCACCCGAGCATCTCGGCCGAGCCGTAGCCGGCATCCGCAACCAGGCGGGACGGGGCGACATCGAAGTGTTCGGCGGTGCGATCGAGCATCGTCTTGGCCGCTCCGACCTCCGCCTGCCGGATGGCCGTGGTCGCCTCGACGTCCACGATCACTGCGTGCTTGAGATCGACGAGGTAGTTGTCGGAATAAGCGTAGACAGCGGCGCTATTGGCCGCCGCCGTGTAGCGCGCCGCCGGATCGCTCGGCGACGCGCCGCCAAACGCCGCATCGTCGAGAACCGAAAGATATTCGGCGACTGCGCGGCTCGACGTTGGGTCGAGATCCTCGACCTTGGCCACCCCGCGCCTTCGATGCGCGTCGGCTACGATCATGCTCGCGTCGACCGCGAACGCCTCGCCGCCGACGAGCCCTTCCTTCATGCAGCGCGCTACCACGGTCTCAAACAGCTTGCGCAGAAGGTCGCTCTCGCGAAACCGGCCGTGGCGGTTCTTGGAGAAGGTCGAATGGTCGGGAACCTCGCCGTCCAGCCCCAACCGGCAGAACCAACGGTAGGCCAGATTGAGGTGAACCTCCTCGCATAACCGCCGCTCAGAGCGGACGCCGAAGCAATAGCCGACAATCAGCATCCGGATCATCAGCTCCGGATCGATCGATGGCCGTCCGACCTCGCTGTAGTAGGGCTCAAGATGCGCCCGAACCTCCGCCAGATCGACGAAACGGTCGATCTTGCGCAGGAGGTGATCGCTCTGGACATGACGCTCAAGGCTAAAGCCGTAGAACAGCGCCTCCTGCATCACCCGCCGCTCGCCCATCATGCGTGAGCCCCCGATTCACTGCAAAAAATTGAATCAGTAGCGGGTCATCGCGGCAAGCGACTTTTTCAACACAATCGGCGCCAAGCTGTCCTTTCGACGAGCCACGGGCGGATGACAGAAGTCCGTCCTTCTCGCCGGCTCTGCTGAGGCTCTTTTGAATACGCCTGCGCAGCGCACACAGATGGCGGCTCGATCTCAGCCATTCACAATGCTCAAGCTCGTTGCCTGCTCGGACGGCCAAAGTTCCCTGCTGCCAGGGAGACGATCCCTGAACATTCCCTGCCGCCACCAGTAGGCAGAATCCGACATCGTCTCCAACGGCATCGGTGTGCCTATGTCGTCATCGGCCAGCCTCGTCGTAAACAGCGCCGACGAGGAAATCCGGCCAGTCGCGCTCGAAGAACGGCTGCTTGCCCTGATCGCGCTGGCGCACCGGACGAACAGCGCAAGCGAACGCGCCGCCGTTCAATCGGAGGTGCATCTGTTCGGCGCGATCCTTAGGCCGCTCGGAGACGAACCGGAAGTCCTCGAGCAGACCCGTGCGAGCGTTTGGCGTTCGATCGCCATCCGGGGCGCAGAGGGCCCTGGCGCCGCGGCTGCCTCCGCCATGCTCGGCATAGTACGCGAGCGCCGTGAGGACCGCTTCCGAGAGAAGAGCGGTCTGCTGCCATTGCAACGCGCGCAAGGCGCCCGAGGCGCCGTCGTAAGCGACGCCATGTTGTCGAATCGAATCATTCATTGCTCGCGCCTCATCGAGCGCCGAACGCACATCGTCCGTTTTGCAAAGGATCCCAGCATGGTCGCTCATGCGGGCCTGAACGCTCTTCCTGATCGCGCTTACGGTCACGACGCTGTCGGCCCTGAGGACGTCGAGGACGCATCCAATGGCGTCTTCAACGAGCCGGGCTTCGGAAAATAGCGTGGATCCTCCCCCTCTTCTCGCGGCGATATGCTCGGCGCAGCGCGTGCCAAAAACCTGGCCCGCATTTAGCGCCGCCCCGCCGGGCCTCGTGACCCCGTGGGTTCCCGCCGCCTCGCCGATCGCGTAACATCCACCGAGGCTCGTCTTACCCCAGGTGTTCACGGCGAGACCGCCGTTCATATGCTGGTTGTTGATCGCGAATTCGAGCGGGTTACGGGTTATGTCGTACTTGTACCGCTTGTAGAGCTCGATCGACAAGGGGTTCATCTTCCGCAGGCGGTCGAGGGGCTTTTCCAAGAACGCGCCGCTCTTGCCCAGGTAGGCGCGAACGTCGTCATCCAGATCGTCGAGACTGAACGCGGCGTCTCCGGGCACAGCAAGCGGGTTGCGGCTAAAGTCCATGAAGACCTTCCGCCCGGCCTGCGTCTCCCGGAACACGGCGAGATCGAGGAGGCTTGAGCCGAAGTCGAGCATGCGTGTGGCATGGAATGGCCACTGGTAGCCTTTGCGGAAGATGTTCGACGCGAGCTCGCGCGTGCTCCGATAATAGTCGGTGAGGAAATTCCGTTCGCTGCCGCTCGAATCACGCGAGAAGACGTAAGGCATGCACTGGACGTAGGTGCCGGACAGATTCCAAGGGAACTGATCGCGCGGCGTGCCGATGCCGAATTGGCTTTCCGTGAGGTTCACGGCGTCGATCCCAGCCTCGAGCGCGAGGCCGAGCGAGCCGAAGCAATGCCGCGGATACACGCTGTCACGATAGAGTTCGCCCGGTCCGCCGGTCGCGATCACCAGCGCGTTGCAAAAGAAGGCGACGAATCCAAGCGGATTGTCTTTGGACTGACGTTTGGGGGAGATCGCGAGCGCGCCCACGCAACGTCGGCCCGAGCCCATCTCGACGAGCAAGCGGACGCCTGTCGTCTGGTTGAAGATCGGCACGCCGAGACGGATCGATTCGTTAGCGAGCGCCTGCACCATCAGGCGCGAGGTGCGCGGGCCGCAGCTCGTCGCACGCCCGACTTCGTCGTGGTCAGTCTGATAGCGCAGGACCCCGCCGAGCCGATCCTGAGGAACGGGCAGCCCCATGAACTGCAACGAGGAGAGAGCCCGCGAGGACCCCACAGCCTCAACGTATGCGGTGTCCTCGTCCATGGCCCCGCCGGCGCCAAGCGCATCGGCCATCGCCCGGTAGTCGTCGCCTCGCCCTGCTCCGTTCGCCGTGTGGAGCGTCTGCTTGTCGGAGCCTGAGCAGGCCGACGTTCCCCCGAAGGCGCTTTGGGTGGCGATCACAACGTCGACCCCGCGACGTTTGAGCTCGACGGCGGCGCGAAGTCCCGCCGCGCCGCTGCCAAGCACCAAGGCTTCGCATCGGTATACGGGCAGGGAGAAGCCGCGAGCGGCCGCGAAGTCTTTGGCCGGCTTCTCGGTTGGCAGGCGCGGCATGACGACGTCCGTCAGTCCGTCTAGGATGGCCTGCGGAACGGTTGGGCTCAAGGGCGATGTCCGGATTTGGGGTTGACGAAATGGTCGAAACTGGGTAGAGATATTTAGCACGTTCCAAATTTTCCGGCAATGTCTGCATTTTTCTCATAGAGAACTGGCGACATGTGCTGTGACGTGATTGGAACGATCCAAAATGGGAACGTTCGTGAGTAACGGTGCGCAAGGGGAGACGGAGGCTCGCGAAGGAGGTCGCGCGACCATCCTCGATGTCGCCCGCCGGGCCGGCGTTTCTAAATCAACAGTTTCACTGGTCCTCGGCGGAAGCTCCCTTGTCGCAGATTCGACCCGCGAACGCGTCGCCGCGGCGATGAAGGACCTCGGCTATATCTACCATCGCGGCGCAGCCACTTTGCGCGGCGCCAAGTCCGGCGTGATCGGAATGGTCATCAATGACCTGTCGAACCCATTCTACGTGGAACTGGCGATCGGCATCGAACACGCCTGCCAAGGCGGCGCCTTCATCCCCTTTCTCGCCAACACTGCGGAAAATCCGGTCCGCCAACATCAGGTGATCCTCTCGATGCGTGAGCACGGGGCTGCTGGACTGGTCCTGGCGCCGGCGATGGGCACGTCTGCCAGCGAGCTGAAGCCCTTGCTCGCCGGGCTGCCGGTCGTCCAGGTGATGCGACGGCTCCCCGGCCTCAAGGCGTCTCTGGTCGCTCCGGAGAACAAGGAGGGCGCGCGCAAGGCCACCGCCCACCTAATCGCCCTCGGGCACAGCCGCATCGCCTACGTCGGCGGCATGTCGTCGATGCTGGTCCGCGACGAACGGTTGGCGGGCTACCGGATCGCTTTGGAAGAGGCCGGAATTTCGCTCGATGCATCGCTGGTCATTGAAACGACGACCAACTATGCAGGCGGCGGGGCGGCGGCCCCGCAGTTGCTCAACCTCCACGAGCCTGCAACCGCTGCCCTATGTTTCAACGACGTCGTCGCCATCGGACTTGTGCGCTCGCTTACCGAAGTGGGCGTCTTGGTCGGCGTAAACTTCTCGGTCATCGGTTTCGACGACATTGAGGAAGCCAAGCACACGCTTCCCGCCCTGACCAGCGTGGTCGTCAACGGCCGCGACCTCGGCTCCCGCGCCGCCCAACTCCTGATGCGCCACCTCGCGAGCGGCGTTTTTGAGCCGGAAGCCGTCCTATGTCCGACGACCCTTGTGATCCGCAAATCCTGCGGCGCCGCGAAACCCAATCTACGGGGAGCAAATTGATGACGAAGCTCCGCTGGGGCTTGATCGGCGCAAGCACGATCGCCGCGGAACACATGATCGGCGCCTTTCGCGCCAATGGCGGCGAGGTGGTCGCGATCATGAGCGCCAACGCCGACCGTGGAGAGAGCTTTGCGAAGAAGCACGGGATCGCGCGCGCGACGACGAGCCTGAAGGAGCTGGTCCAAGTGAAGAACGTCGACGCTGTCTATATCTCGACGACCAATGAACTCCATCGCAGCCAGCTTTTCGCGGCGGCCGCGGCAGGAAAGCATGTGCTTTGCGAGAAGCCGCTCGCGCTGACGCTCGCCGACGCGCGAGCGATGGTCGCGGAATGCCGCAAGCGCGGCGTCGTCATGGGAACCAATCACCATCTCCGCAACGCGGCGACGCACCGCGCGATGCGGCAGGCGATCAAGCAGGGCCGGATCGGCAAGCCGCTGTTCGCGCGCGTCTTTCACTCGGTCTATTTGCCGAGCCATCTGCAGGGGTGGCGGGTTGAGCGGCCCGAGGCCGGCGGCGGGGTCATTCTGGACATCACGGTTCACGACGCCGACACGCTGCGTTTCGTCCTCGACGACGAACCCCAGTCCATTGTCGCGATGACGTCGCATGGCGGCATGGGCCGCGAGGGGCTCGAGGACGGCGCGATGGGCGTGCTCCGTTTTTCAAGCGGTCTGCTTGCGCAGTTCCACGATGGTTTCACGACCAGGTACGCAGGCACCGGTTTTGAGGTCCACGGCGATGCGGGCTCGCTGATCGGCCGCGACTGCATGACCCAGGCGCCAAAAGGCGAGGTCGTCCTGCGCAGCGCGGCCGGCGAAGAGACGTTGAAGCTCGACCACGAAAGTCTCTACGCGCGGTCGATCCGCCTGTTCCAGGACGCCGTCGCGGGGCAAGGCGCTCCGTCGGCGACTGGCGAGGACGGAGTCAAATCCCTGAGCGTCGCGATTTCGGCGCTCGCTTCGGCGCGGTCGGGCGCCGAGACCGCAATTGACCTGACGGTTTGAAAACGCCAATGGCCAAGCAGAAGGTGATCTCCGCCGCCGACGCCGCCCGTCTCATACCCGACGGCGCGATCGTTACGGTTTCCTCGTCTTCGGCGCTCGGTTGCCCCGACGCCATGTTGGCGGCGATCGGACAAAGGTTCGAGACCGAAGGTCATCCGCGCAACCTGACAACCCTCCATCCGATCGCCGCGGGCGACATGTGGGGCGTCAAGGGCGTCGACCATCTCGCGAAGGCGGGATGTCTGGCCCGCGTTTTGGCTGGCTCCTATCCGTCTGGCCCGTCTTCGGCCGAGCCGCCGGCAATCTGGAAGATGATCACCGGCGATGCGATCCCGGCCTATAACGTCCCCTCGGGAATCCTGTTTGACATTCACCGCGAGGCGGCGGCGAAACGGCCGGGCGTGCTGACCAAAGTGGGAATGGATACGTTCGTCGATCCTCTTCATGAGGGCTGCGCCATGAACGCACGAGCGGCGTCGGAGCCGATTGTCGAGCGCGTCGCCTTCGCCGGCGACGACTGGCTGTTCTTCCCGACCATCACTCCGCAGATCGCGATCATTCGCGCAACGACGGCCGACGAAAGAGGAAATCTCTCGTACGAGCACGAAGGCGGCATTCTCGGGCCGCTCGATCAGGCTCTTGCCGTGCGCAACAACGGCGGGATTGTGATCGCGCAAGTCAAGCGGCTTGCCGCGTCGGGCACGCTGCGCCCCCATGACGTCGTCGTTCCCGGCATCCTCGTCGACCATATCGTTATCGCGCCGGATCAGTTGCAGACAACGCATACGAGCTACGAGCCCGCCATTTCGGGCGAAATCTTTCGCCCATTGTCGTCCTTCGAGACGCCGAAGTTCGATATCGCCAAGGTCATCGCGCGCCGGGTGGCGCAGGAGCTGCGCGACGGCGACGCGGTCAACATCGGCTTCGGCATTTCGGCGAACGTGCCGCGGATCCTGATCGAGGAGGGTAGGCACGGCGCCGTGACCTGGGTCATCGAACAGGGCGCCGTGGGGGGCGTGCCGTTGCTCGACTTCCAGTTCGGCTGCGCTTCCAACGCCGAGGCGATCGTGCCGTCGCCCGCCCAGTTCACTTACTTTCAGGGCGGGGGCTTCGACATGTCTCTGCTCTCGTTCCTCCAGATCGATCGCGGAGGCTCGGTAAACGTATCGAAGCTCGGTGTCCGGCCCCACGTGACTGCCGGCGCTGGAGGCTTCGTGGACATTACTGCCCGCGCCAAGAAGATAGTTTTCTCCGGCTACTTCACCGCCGGCGCGAAGCTCGAGATCCACAACGGCGCAGTCAGGATCGCCAGGGAGGGCAAGGTCAAGAAGCTCGTTCATTCTGTGGAGCAGATTTCTTTTTCCGGCCCTCGGGCGATCGCCCAGAACCAGGAAACTCTCTACATCACGGAACGCTGCGTTCTTCGTCTGGAGCCGCAAGGCGTGACAATTGTCGAATTGGCCCCGGGCGTTGACCTTAAGCGCGACGTCCTTGCCCAGGCCGAATTCCCGCTGAGGGTGGCTCCGGACATGCGGAAGATGGATACGGCGCTGTTTCATCCCGCGCCGATCCATCTCAAGCTCGGCCAGACGCTGGAGCCCGTTCAATGAGCCCGTTCGTCGAGCTTAGGTTTGAAGGCCCGCTCGCGCGCCTGACCTTGAAGCGCGCCGGCAAGCTGAACGCGCTCGACCGTGGGATGGTCGACGCGCTGGCCGAGGCCGCCCGCGCAATCGAAGCCTCGCGAGACGCGCGAGTCGCTATCCTCTCCGGTGAGGGCAAGGCCTTTTGCGCCGGCGGCGACATCGTCGCCTGGGGCGGGCTCCCCGCGTTGGAGATGTGGCGTGACTGGACGCGCGCCGGACACCGCGCTTTCGAGGCGCTCGCGCGGCTCCGCGTCCCTCTGATTGCAGCGCTGACGGGCCACGCGTTCGGCGGCGGCCTGGAGCTCGCAGCGGTGGCGGACATCCGCATCGCCGAAAGCGGCATCAAGCTCGGCCTTCCGGAATCTGGGCTCGGCATGGCGCCCGGCTGGTCCGGCACCCAGAGACTCGTGCGTCGATTTGGGCCGTCGGTCGTACGGCGCATGGCGCTGGCGGGCGTGATGTTTACCGCTGAAAAGGGACTCGCGTTCGGATTGATCGACGAGGTGACGGCCAAGGGCGATGGGATCGCGCGCGCTGAAAGCATTGCCGCTGACATTGCGAGGCGAGGCCCGGTCGCGGTGCAGGTGATCAAAGCAATGATCAATTTCGCCGAGGGCGAGGATCGCGACGCGCCGATCGAAGGGCTGGCGGGCGCGCTGACCGCGACGACGGAGGATCTGGCCGAGGGAGTCGCCGCGTTCCGCGACAAGCGGGCGCCGACCTTTCTCGGCCGATAGGACAGGCTTGATGAACGCTAAAATACCGAGGAAAAGATATTTCACGTTCGAAACGGCCCGCGCACGAGCCTATGGCTTAGCAGAGCGGCGCCGGGAACCAGGGATCGGAAGTGGGAATCGCTTCTGGGAACGGCGCCGGACCGCATCCGGTGGGAGAGTACGTCTAGGAAGGGCCTGAAATGAAAGTTCATTCGATTCTCTTGGCGAGCGCGATGGCCGTTGGAGCCGTCGGGTTCGCCGGCGGCGCCTCGGCCGCCGACACGAAAGAAGTCCAGATGCTCCATTGGTGGACATCGGGCGGCGAGGCTGCGGCGCTCAATGTCATCAAGCAATACCTGGCGAAGGAAGGTTACGCGTGGAAGGACGTGCCGGTCGCAGGCGGCGGCGGAGAGGCCGCCATGACCACCCTGAAAGCGATGGTCGCCGCCGGCAACCCGCCAACCGCTTCTCAGATCCTCGGCTATTTCGCCCTCGACTATGCCGAGGCGGGCAAGCTCGGCGACGTCACCCCGCTCGCTGAGAAGGGAGGCTGGGCCAAGGTCATCCCGACGGCGCTGCAAAAATTCACGACCACGAACGGCAAATGGGACGCGGTTCCAATCAACATCCATTCCGTCAACTGGATCTGGGTCAATAAGGCGATCATGGACAAGATCGGCGGAACCGAGCCGAAGAATTTCGATGAGTTCATCGCGCTCCTAGACAAGGCCAAGAAGGCCGGCGTCATTCCGCTGGCGCTCGGCGGCCAGCCCTGGCAGGAAGCAACGATGTTCGACTCGGTCGTGATGTCGACCGGCGGCCCGGATTTCTACAAGAAGGCTTTCATCGACCTCGACGAAAGCGCGCTCAAATCGGATACGATGAAGAAGTCGTTCGACAACCTCGCGAAGCTGCGCGATTATGTCGATCCGAACTACGCCGGCCGCGACTGGAACCTCGCGACTGCGATGGTCATCAAGGGCGACGCGCTTCTCCAGGTGATGGGTGACTGGGCCAAGGGCGAGTTCAAGGTCGCCAACAAGGAGCCCGGCAAGGATTACCTCTGTTACCGCTTCCCCGGCACCGACGGCTCGGTGATCTACAACACCGACATGTTTGCGTTCTTCAATGTCTCCGCCGATCGCAAAGCCGCACAGGACGCGCTCGCCGAAGCATCGATGAACCCCGAGGTGCAGTCCGCCTTCAATGTCATCAAGGGATCGGTTCCCGCGCGCATCGATGTGCCTGACACCGCCTTCGATATGTGCGGCAAGAAGGGCATCGCCGACGTGAAGGCCGCCAACGCGAAGGGCACGTTCCTGGGCTCGATGGCGCAGAACTACGCCCAGCCGCCGGCGATCGGCACCGGCGCCTATCATGACGTGGTGACCAAGTTCTTCCATGGCGAGATCAAGACCTCCGACGAGGCGGTCACGGAACTCGACAAGGCGATCAACGCCGCGAAGTGATCCCGCGGTCTTCCCCCGCCCTGGGCGGGGGAAGATTCTTCTACGCAGCCGAGGGACGTTGGCGGGAGGAAACGAAAATGACAACGGCCATCGACCCGATTGTCGCCCACGCCATCCAAAGCCCGCAACGCGGCTTGAAGGATCGCCTGCGCGACTGGATCCCGAGGCTGGTTCTCGCGCCCTCATTCGCGCTGGTGCTCATCTTCGTCTACGGCTTCAACCTGTGGACGCTGCTGATCTCGTTCACCAACTCCAAGGCTTTCACCAATTTCAATTTCATCGGTTGGGCGAACTACGCGAAACTGTGGACCTGGACGTTCGAGACCGATCCGCCGTCGAACTGGTACACGGCCCTCGTTAACATGGTGGTGTTCGGCGGGCTCTATGTCATCTTCTGCCTCGTGCTCGGATTGACGCTCGCGATCCTCCTTGATCAGAAGATCAGAGGCGAGGGAATCCTGAGACCGATTTATCTCTATCCGCTTGCGCTATCCTTCATCGTCACCGGAACCGCCTGGAAGCTCTTTCTCGATCCGCGCATCGGGCTCGAAAAGGCGGTTCACGATCTCGGCTGGACGAGTTTCCATTTCGACTGGGTGGTCAATCCGCGGATGATGATCTACTGCGTCGCCATCGCCGGCGTTTGGCAGACGTCGGGCTTCGTCATGGCGATGTTCCTGGCCGCGCTCAGGGGCATAGACGGCGAAATTCTGAAGGCCGCCCAGATCGACGGCGCGTCCGCCTACGCGACATACCGGCGGATCATCATCCCGATGATGCGACCGGTCTTCATGTCGGCGCTGATCATCCTCACCCACATGGCGATCAAATCGTACGACCTCGTCCTCTCCGTCACCGGCAAGAACCCGGGCGGCGCGGCGGAACTCCCTTCGACGTTCATGTATTCCTATACCTTCACCCGCAACCAGATGGCGGTCGGCTCCGCAAGCGCCGTCATCATGCTGATGACCATCGCCGCAATCATGATCCCCTACCTCTATTCCGAGCTGAGGGAGAAGAACTGATGACTGTGGCTGCCGACGCCCTCACCGCCGCGCCGTCGCGCGAGCCCACCCGGCATTCGACGACGACCCGCGTCGTCATCTACGGACTCCTGATCGTCTTTGCGATCATCTACCTGATGCCTCTTGTCGTGATGGTGATGACCTCGCTCAAGCCTCTCGATGAAGTGACCGGCGGGAACATGTTGTATTTCCCGCACGACCTTACCTTCGAGCCATGGCGAAAAGCCTGGGGAACCGCGTGCGTCGGCCTGACCTGCGACGGTATCAAGGGCTACGTCTGGAACTCAGTCAAGATGGTCGTGCCGGCCGTGATCATCTCGACCCTTCTCGGCGCCCTCAACGGCTACGTCCTGACGAAATGGCGCTTCCCCGGCCATAAGCTCGTGTTCGGCATGATGCTGTTCGCCTGCTTCATCCCTTTTCAGTCGGTGCTCATTCCGATGGCGACGATCCTCGGCAAGCTAGGCGAGATCGGGCAGACGCTCATTGACGCGACCGGCTACTCGTTCGGCTTCGGCAACCCGACGGTCAATCTGGTGCTGGTGCACGTCGTCTACGGGCTCGGCTTCACTACCCTTTTCTTCCGCAACTACTACGAGACGTTTCCGACCGAGCTCATCAAGGCCGCGCAGATCGATGGCGCGAGCTTTTTCCAGATCTTCCGGCGCATCCTGCTGCCGAATTCGGCGCCGATCTTCATCGTGACGGTGATCTATCAGTTTACCAACATCTGGAACGACTTCCTGTTCGGATCGACTTTCGCCGCCGGCGACTCGAGCCCAATGACGGTCGCGCTCTACAACATCGTCAATACCTCGACCGGAGTCACCGAATACAACGTCAATATGGCGACCGCGATCATCGCCGCCGTGCCGACGCTCGTCGTCTACATCCTCGCGGGGCGCTATTTCGTCCGCGGATTGATGGCCGGCGCCGTGAAGGGATAGATCAATGGCCGCTCTTGAAATCACCGGGCTGCGCAAGCGCTTCGGCGCCCTTGAGATCCTTAAGGGCATCGACATCTCTCTCGAAAAGGGCGGCTTTCTCGTCCTGGTCGGGCCGTCGGGCTGCGGCAAGTCCACGCTGCTCAACACCATCGCCGGACTGGAGTCGATCAGCTCCGGCGAGATTCGGATCGGCGGCCAGGTCGTCAACGACTTGCATCCGTCGAAACGCGACATCGCCATGGTGTTCCAGTCCTACGCGCTCTACCCGAACATGTCGGTCGCCGAGAACATTGCCTTCGGCATGGAGATGCGAGGGGTGCCGAAAACCGAGCGCGAAAAGGCTGTCGCGGGAGTCGCAAAAACCTTGCAGATCGAGCACCTTCTTAATCGTCGGCCTAGCCAGCTCTCCGGCGGCCAGCGTCAGCGCGTCGCGATGGGCCGGGCGCTCGTGCGTCAGCCGCGCGTGTTCTTATTCGACGAACCGCTCTCCAACCTCGACGCCAAGCTCCGCGTCGACATGCGCGTCGAAATCAAGCGGCTCCATCAGGAGACGGGAACGACGGTCGTCTACGTCACCCACGACCAGATCGAGGCGATGACGCTGGCGACCAAGATCGCAGTCCTCAAGGACGGTGAGTTGCAGCAGGTCGGCACGCCCAACGAGATCTACAATTCGCCCTCCAACCTGTTTGTCGCGGACTTCATGGGCTCACCTGCGATGAACCTGCTCGATGGAATGGTGACCCGAGCGAACGGCGCGAGCAAGATCGTTATCGATCGCCACGACCACCCGCCGATCGTGCTGCCGCTTCCCGAGAGCGCAGACTCGAGCAAGCTTTCCGACGGCTTGAAGGTCATCTTCGGCATCCGGCCCGAGGCGGTGAACGACCCCGAGAGTGTCGACCGGAACGCGAAGTCGGTGTCGACCTTCGACGCCAAGGTGGAAATCGTCGAGCCAGCGGGATCGGACACGTACGTTGTCACCCGGGCCGCCGGCAAGGAGCTGACCGCGCGTATGCGCGCAGACACGGAGGTCCACGTCGGAGAGAACCACACCTTCGCCTTCAACCTGGACAAAGCGGTTCTGTTCGACCCGCAGTCGTCGCGCCGGCTCTAACGAATGAACGGGCAGCTGCTTGGGCCCGTCGCCTGTGCGACGCCAGTCGATGCGCGCCGGGTCGGCACGGACGAGGATGGGAATGCCGAACCAGGAAACAGTCGATATCGTGATTATTGGATCCGGCGTCGGCGGCGGCACGGCGGCGGCGGCGCTTGCGCCGACAGGCGTGAATATTCTGATCCTCGAACGCGGAGCGCGGCTCAAAGACAGCGAAGCCGCGCGCGATGCGCGGGCGATTTTCCAACGCGGCCACTTCCGTCCCAGCGAGACGTGGCTCGATGGCGCAGGCCAGCCCTTCAATCCCGGCAACTACTACTATGTCGGCGGCAACTCGAAGCTCTATGGCGCAGTGCTGATCCGCTACCGTGCGCAGGATTTCTCGCCGATCAGCTATCGCGAGGGATCGACGCCGGGTTGGCCGTTCGGGTACGAAGAGCTGGAGCGTTGGTACACGCGCGCCGAGAAGCTCTACCGGGTCCGCGGGGCGTTGGGCGCGGATCGCACGGAACCCAGCCACTCCGAACCCTATCCGTTTCCCCCCGTCCCGGACGAGCCTGCGATCGCAAAGGTTCGTGAAAGGATGAGGTCCGCTGGACTTCATCCATTTCAACTTCCACTCGGCGTGGATATCGAGAGGTGGCTTGCGCGCGCGAAGACCCCCTGGGATGCGTTCCCCGACACGGGAAGCGGCAAAATGGACGCCGAATGCTGCGGCGTCAACGAAGCGTTGCGCCATCCAAACGTCAGGTTGCGTGAGAACGCCAGGGTCGAGCGCCTGGTGCTCGATGCGGATGGCAAGCGCGTCGCAGGAGCGGACGCCATCGTCAACGAAGAGCGGGTCCGGATCGGCGCGAAGCTCGTCATCCTGTCCGCCGGCGCCGTCAATTCAGCGGCGCTTCTGCTCGGGTCGAGCGACCGGGGCATCGCTAACCGATCAGACGCGGTTGGCCGGCACTTCATGAACCACAATTGCTCCGCAGTGCTGGCAATCGATCCGCGGACAGTGAACGACTCGGTCTACCAGAAGACGATCGGCATCAATGATTTCTATCTCGACGACGGCAAGGGCGGGCCGCCGCTCGGCAACGTCCAACTGCTCGGCCGCGTGACGGGTCCAATCCTCAAGTCGAACGTGCGAAAGGCGCCCGAGTGGGCGCTCAACGCGATGAGCAGACGGTCGGTCGACTGGTATGCCATGAGCGAGGACCTGCCGAACCTCGAGAGTCGGGTGACCGTCGACGGCCGGCATATCCGGCTCGACTGGAAGCGCAGCAACTGGTCCGCGCACCAGGGCCTCGTCAAGGCCTTCAAAGAGCGTTTGCGCGCAGCGGGCTACCCTATCGTCCTTTCGCGGCCGTTCGACCGCCGCACGCCCTCCCATCAATGCGGAACAGTTCGCATTGGCGCCGATCCGGTGACGTCGCCGCTCGATCCATATTGTCGCGCGTGGGACCACCCCAACCTGTTCGTGGTCGACGCCTCCTTCCTGCCGACGTCCTCAGGCGTGAATCCGGCTCTGACAATCGCTGCCCAGGCGCTGCGGGTCGCAGACCACATCGCCAAAACCGACCTTCGAACGTACTAGGAACTGAGAGGATGGCCTACGACTACATAATTGTCGGGGGAGGATCGGCGGGATGCGTTCTCGCCAACCGGCTCAGCGCCGATCCGTCCGTTAAGGTCCTTCTCTTGGAGGCGGGTGGGTCCGACTGGAATCCGCTGTTCAGAATGCCGGCCGGCTTCGCCAAGATGACCAAGGGCGTCGCGAGCTGGGGATGGCGCACCGTTCCTCAGAAGCACCTCGGCGGTCGCGTCATCTGGTACACGCAGGCCAAGGTCATCGGCGGCGGTTCCTCCATCAACGCCCAGCTCTACACGCGCGGCAACGCCAAGGATTATGACGCCTGGGTCGCCGACGCGGGGGGCAAGGGTTGGAGCTATCGGGAGGTGCTCCCGTACTTCATTCGCAGCGAGGACAACCAGCGCTTGGTCGACGCCTATCATGGGTACGGCGGGCCACTCGGCGTCTCCTATCCCGTCAATCCGATACCGATCAGTCACGCCTTTTTGCGCGCAGCCCAGGAGGTGGGCATTCCGTTCAACGCCGATTTCAACGGCGCCGTACAGGACGGCATGGGCCACTATCAATTGTCGACCCGCAACGCAGAGCGATGTTCCGCCTCTACCGCGTTCCTCAAGCCGGTCCGGTCGCGCGCCAATCTCACAGTTCGTCTCAACGCGCAGACCCTGAAGATCTGCATCGAGAAAGGACGTGCGACCGGAGTAACGGTCGTGACCGGTTCGAGCGTCGAGACGTTGCGCGCGGATCGCGAGGTGATCGTGAGCAGCGGCGCGATCGGCTCTCCCCGCCTGTTGCAGCTTTCCGGCGTCGGCCCGCCTGAAGTGCTGAAGGCTGCGGGGGTCACTGTCGTGCACGCTCTCCCGGGCGTCGGAAGCAACCTGCAGGACCATCTCGATCTTTACGCAATCTGCGAATGCACGGGCGAGCACACTTACGACCGCGTCGCGCAGTTGCATCGGACGGTCTGGGCGGGTGTGCAATACCTTTTGTTCAAGACGGGCCCCGTCACCTCGACGCTCTTCGAGACCGGCGGCTTCTGGTATGCGGACAAGCAGGCGCGTTCCCCCGACATCCAGTTCCATCTCGGCCTCGGATCCGGCATCGAGGCCGGTGTCGCCGCGATGAAGAATCCGGGCGTCACGCTCAATTCGGCCTTCCTTCGCCCCCGGTCGCGCGGAACGGTGCGGCTTGCGAGCGCCGACCCGAAGGCTGCGCCACTCCTCGACCCCAACTACTGGTCGGACCCATACGATCGCAGATGCGCCATTGAGGGTCTGAGGCTTGCCCGCGAGATCATGCGCCAGCCCGCGCTGAAGCCATTCGTCCTTGCCGAGCGGCTGCCTGGCGACAAGCTCAACACGGACGCCGAGCTGGCGGAATACGCGTGCCGATCCGCCAAGACGGACCATCACCCGGCCGGAACCTGCGCGATGGGAAACGGTGCGGACGCCGTCGTGACTCCGGATCTCAAACTGCGTGGCGTCGACGGCCTGCGCGTGGTCGACGCCTCGGTGATGCCGTTCGTTCCATCCTGCAACACCAACGCCCCGACGATCATGGTCGCCGAGAAGGCTTCCGACATCATACTAGGCAAGCCGCCGCTGCCGCCGGCGAAGATCTAAGCCCTGTGGGGGTGCGATAGTTTCCTCGACGCAACCTGGGTTTGCCGGGCGACGAAGTCGCTGCAGGCGTCACAACTGCAGGGCGTGGCCGCGTATCGCGCCGATCTCTCTTTTTCGGTCTTCGGAATTGGGTCGTTCGACGGCCAAGCATCCCGCCAACAGGCTAACGGTCGAACTCAACCTTTTCGTTCTGGCCGAGATGCGTTCGCTCGCCGGACACGCTGGCTGCGATCAACTTGAGGACGGTGGCGACTGCCCCGGCCCCTTCCCAGAACTGCGCGCTCTCGGGCGTGACGCGAAGAATTCTTATCCGCGGATCGTTTTCATCGGACCAGAACGCCTTGTCGTAGACCGACCAGATTTGCCTGATCCGGTTCTTGTCGCCGATGATGTCCGCGCGGCCGGTGACCGACACGTATTTCCGGCTCTTGTGGTCGGCAAAGGCGAGGCAGATCGTGTCGCTGCCGTCGACTTCCGAGGCTTTGGGCGAATCGACGTCGGTGAGAAAATAGATCGCGCCTTCCTCTTCTGCCGCGTGCGCGGCCATCGGGCGAGCCCGCATGTCTTGGCCATGACCGTCGTGGGTGACCACCATGGCGACAGGAATTTCCTTGATCAGAGTCCAAACGCGGTCGGCGTCACCCGCTCGGTTGGACATGTCTGATTCCCTCCTTTTGCGGCGGACCGCGCCGGCGCCCAGAGCTCCCGCCAACGGCCGCGGCGCCGCCAGCAACAGCCGGTCGGCGGACCGCAGCATTCGCGCCGCGTTCCGCCGCTCCACCGACTTCGTCAGCTCCTGCTCGCGGTCCACTGGCCGCTATACTTGAATTCCGGCGCTGACTTGAGTTGGTCCTTGGTCGCGTTCATGGTCGCGCGCCATGTCTTGTTGTTGGCGTCGTACTGGACCATGACCGAGTTTGGGTCGACCGCGACATAGTGCGTGCCCATGCCGAGGAAGCCGCCGACTGACAGGATGTAACCCGTCATCTGCTTCGAGGCGTTGAAGGCGATGTCCTGAATCTTGCCGATGTTGTTGTTCTGCTTGTTATAGACGTCGAGCCCGACGACGTTCGAGCTCAACATGTCCGTGCTCTCCACCTTGACGAAACTCGGCCCATTGTTCGGCACTGCCTGAGTTGTCTTGGTCGCAGTGGAAGGGTTTGCGGCGTTGGGGTTGGCGCCGATCGCGGCGCCGCTTTGGCCGGCGACGCTTCCAGTATCGGTATTGTTCGGCGATGCCGCCTGCGCCATGGCGCTCGCGCCAGCAAGCGCGCTGACCGCTACTGCGGCGAATAGGAAATTGCGCATGAGGTAGTCTCCTTCAGGACTGACAGTCCTCTGCGAAACTCGAAGGCGCGACGAAAGTTCCACAGCCCGGCTGCGATCGTGCAGATGACAGCTCGGATGCCGGCAAGCGCTCTCCCAGGACCGCCTGCGTCGGCGCGTGAATACGCCCTGGGAAAAAGCCAAATGACCGTCGCCGGGCCTTGCATGCCGCCGCGGTCCAGGCGCGTCCTCACGCGGCGACGACCTCCGTTTCTTTGATCTCCTCGGTGACCACTACGAAGCGGGTGAGCGCGTGCGAACCAAAGGTCGTGATCATCGGGATGTCCGCGGCGTCGCGGCCTCGCGATATCAGGATGCGGCCGATCCGCGGCCGATTGTGCCGCGGGTCGAAGGTAAACCACCGATCGCCGAGAAAGGCTTCGAACCAGGCGTTGAAGTCCATCGGCGCGGGATCGGGAGGAACGCCGATGTCGCCGAGATAGCCGCTGCAGTAGCGCGCCGGAATGTTCAGGGCGCGGCACATGGCGACGGCCAGATGGGTGAAGTCGCGGCAGACGCCGACGCCTTCCGCCAAAGCCTTGCTTGCGGTCCGCGTCGGGCTCGCTTCGGGATAGCTGAATCGAAGCCGCTCATGGACGAAATCGCAGATGGCCTGCACACGGTCCCACCCGGAGCTCAAGGCGCCGAAGTTCGCCCAGGCGAAATCGGCCAGGAGATCAGACTCGCAATAGCGGCTGGGCAAAAGATAGGGGAGCGTCGGAGGCGGCAAGTCGGACGCCGGCACGATATCGGCGGCTGGGTCGACCTCATCCTCGCGACCTTGGCAGCGAAAGACGCCCTTGAGGCGCAACGACGTCGATCCGGCCGGCGCAGAGAGGCGTCTCACGATGTTCCCGCGGCCGTCGACAAAGCGATCGGGCGCCATGGCGGGCGACATCTCGAACGCCGTCTCCTCGGCGACGCAGTGTCGAAAATCGGAATGCACGTCCATCATCGCGAGAATCGTCGCCGGCCGCGGAAGCTCGAGCGCAATGTCGAACCCGTAGCGAATGTCCACGAGGAATCTCCCCAAAAAAGCGCCGGCGGGCCCAGTAAACAGCGCCACCGCCAAACGACGCCATGCGGGCATTTGTTCCCTGGGGTTAGCGCTCACGCGAACGGAGTCCTGACGGCGCATTGTTTGCGCGCGCGGCGGCCAGCACCGATCCGGCGTCCGCGGGCTGCGCCATTTGGTCCGCCTGGCGATTTACGGCAGGCCGCGTCCGGCGATCCCAAGCACGCCCGAAATGAGGAACGCGATCAAGGCGACAACGAATACGATCTTTGCCGCGGTGAACGCCGTTCCGGCCACCACGCCAAAGCCGAGCAGGCCCGCGATCAGAGCAATGACAAGAAACCCAATCGCCCAGCCAAACCTGAGATCCTCCTGACGCTGACTGATCAACACCGAACCTCGCGGCAGGTTCCCAATAAACGGCGGAACAATCGGGCCTGAGGGGTCGCCGGCGAGTATTACCACTCACGATCAACCTTGCCGGGAAGGATTGCCGACTTCGCAGCGTTGAGCGGCATCGTCACCTCGATCTCGAGGACTTCCGGAAAGCCTTGGCGATGCTTCCGACCGAGCAGCGCGAAGTGCTGACGCTGATTGGCGCGAGCGGCCTCTCCTACGAGGAAGCGGCGGCGATTTGCGACGTGGAGATTGGCACAATCAAGAGTCGCCTGAGCCGCGCCCGCTCGAAGCTGGTTGACCTTTTGGCGGCGCATAAGACAGCCGCACTCCCGGTCGAGCGCCGAGCCCGGCGCACCAGATAACCGTCAACGCCGAAGTCGAGAACCGCCACTCCGAAATCGCCGCCGTCGGCCCGAAGCATCGCCTCGTCGAGGGTCATACCGCGCCCGCCTCGACCAGAGTCGCATCGAGATCCGTCGCCAGCAGCGGATCGTCTTCGACGACGAGCACTCTGTCGCCGCTCAGCTGGCCGTGATCGTTGTTCGACTAAAGCATGACGTTGCTTTCTCTGGGTGCGGACGTCCGCCTTAGTCGAGCCGTCCGCGAAGACCCTTATGAAACTTAACAGCCGCCATGCACAGTTGTTCAGCAGACGCCCGGCTGCGCCGATCGCGATCGTGTCGCATTGGAACATCGCCGAAGCCGGCGGCGTTGTTTCGGACGACTGGTCCCGGCATCTCCCCGATGGGTGCGCGATGACAGAGGTCGACGTGCTGCAGTTCGAGGTCATCCGCACGATCGCGGCGTCGCTGATCAGCGTCGCGATCATTCTGCTTTGGCTGGTCGCCATCACCCGGCAGTGAGTCAGACCCAACCCCGCGAAACCGAGGAACTTTCGTCCGATGTCCGGAGTTTGGCAGAAAACCTTGCATCGCGCAGCCAAGGAGAGCCCAATGCCACGCGGCGACAAGTCGAAATACACCGACAAGCAAGAGCGGAAGGCGGAACATATCGAGCAGAGCTACGAAAGCCGCGGTGTTCCGGAGAAGGAAGCTGAGCGTCGCGCCTGGGCGACTGTCAACAAGGACGACGGCGGCGGAAAACGCGCTGGCGGATCGGGCCGCGGCAAGTCCACGGGCCATCCCGCCGCACACAAGGGCGGGCGGATCGGCGGGGCGGCGTCTGCCGCGCGATCGCCGGCGAACAGATCAGCAGCGGCCAAAAAGGCGGCCGCTACGCGCAAGCGCAACGCCGCGGGCGCCAGACATGGGGGTAGCCATGACTGACCGCGACGATCGCATCCGGGAGCTCGCCTATTTGCTGTGGCTCGAGGAGGGCTGTCCCGAAGGCCAGTCAGAGCGCCATTGGCAAACCGCCCGAACCCTGTTCGACTCGGATCGGGATCGCAAGCGCATCGAAGGGGAGCCTCCAGGCGATTCCGCGGACGATTTATCGGCCGCTTCCGCCCCTGCAGTCGCGGGCGCAACGTCGCAAATCCCCCGGCGGCGCAGCGTCTCCGGAAAGGGTCAATGACACTTTGGGAGACCCGCACGGGTTCGACCGGATCTGTCCCGCGAATCCGGTCTTTTCGATTGCCTAGGCCGAGAAAGGTAAAAATCCGCACCTCCGAGTGATGGTTTGTGCGCGACTGGCGCGGTCGCCTGCGGCGGCGTAGACTGGGTGGCAAGAACCAAGGGTCCCCCGGAGGCGCATGCCGCATAGCCTATCCGATGTCGCCGTCCGATAGGCCAACTCCGCCGCCTGTCGAAGATAAACCCGCGAGCGAAGCGCAAGACGTGACCCTGCGCGCGTTGCGTCAGCGCATTCGACAGCAGGAAATCTTGGCCGAGCTTGGGGTTGGGGCATTGCAGGGGGCGGGGTTCGAGCAACTTCTGGACGACACGGCGCGATTGACCGCGGAAGGTCTTCGCACCGAGTTTTGCAAGGTGCTCGAATACATTCCCACTGAAAACCGCTTTCTCGTTCGAGCGGGGGTCGGTTGGGAGCCTGGCGTCGTCGGCGTCGCCACCATCGGCGCCGACCTCGCTTCGCCGGCTGGGTTTGCGTTGAAGACAGGTCGGCCGGTCATCTCCAACCATCTCGAAAGCGAAGATCGCTTCAGGACGCCCGAAGTCCTCGTCAGGCATGGCGTTCATCGCGCCATGAACGTCATTTTGCAGGGAGACGGCCGGCCGTTTGGCGTCCTCGAGGTCGACAGCCGATCGGAAGACCGGTTCGTCGAGCACGATCTCGCTTTCCTGCAGGGCTCAGCCAACATCCTCGGGATGGCGATCGAGCGCGAGCGGCACGAGCGCAACCTCAAGGCCGCGCTGGAGCGGCATCAGTTTCTCATCAAGGAGATGAACCATCGGGTCAAAAACAGCCTGGCGCTGGTAGTGAGCATGCTGCGCCTTCAGGCGCGCGAAAACAGCCAACCCGAATTCGCCCAGCATCTCGAAGAGGCGATGCTTCGGGTGGGGGCAATCGGCAGGGTGCACGAGCAATTGTACCAAACGGCGGACATCGAGCGTTTCGATGTCGGAAGATACATCGAAGCCATTTGCAAGGACCTCGGCGCCAGCTTCTCACAATGCGAGATTCTCGTTGAAGCGCAGCCTGGGATCGTCATTTCGACTGATCGCGCAATTTCAGCGGCGCTGATCGTCAACGAACTGGTGTCGAACGCCGCGAAGCACGCCTACCTTGGCGATGGCGCAGGGCGAATATGGGTCACCGTGGCCGTGACAAGCGATGACAAGCTTTCGATCTCGGTTCGCGACGAAGGCGGAGGTCTTCCAGAAGGCTTTGAAATGGACAAAGGGAAGGGATTAGGCACCCGCATGGTCCGCGCACTCTCGGAGCAGCTGGATGCGGCGGTGGCCGTCGTGGCGCGCGATCCGGGCGTCGAGTTCATCCTCACCGCGCCGCTTGCTCCATAGCCGCGCTAAGCGACGAATCTCGGGCGACATTAAAATCTCTGTTCTTATTTCTCTCGGTCGCTGTCCAAACGGTCGAGCAGCTGCAGAAGCCGCTCGGGAATGGGCTGCGCGACCACCTCGTCATACATCGCCTTCAGGTGACCAGCGATATATTGCTTCACGCCTGTGGACGGTCCATGCGGCGATGCTGCGCCGTGCGCCATGGCCTTCGCCGCCCTTTTCCGCGGCCTTGCAGGTCTTTTCTCCGGCATTGGCGAATCTCGGGGCGGCCCTTCATCCCTTTAAACGCTCTCCCCATTCCACACGAGAAACCGGCGTCACACAAGCGGAGGAATTGCCGGGGGGTCGATCCGACGCATTTCACCCCGACGCCGCCCGGGTTCGGGAGTCGCCGGTCGCAGTCATCACGATCTCCTTCAGCGGCGCGTTCAGCCGCCATATGAGGCCTTCAACGTCAAAACTGAGTGTGGCGGAAGCGTTGAGGCCAGCGGCCGTCAGACGTTCGAGAACGACGCTCCCGAACCCGGAGATCGGCGCCGGATTCAACCGAGGTCCGCCGCGTTCGCGCCACGTCATTTCGAAGTTGGGCTCAGCGCCGCTCTCGTCGATCCGCCAAACGAGACGCACTTCGCCGTCATCGTTCGACAGCGCGCCATACTTGAGGGCGTTGCTGCAAAGTTCATGGAGGGCAAGACCGAGCGTCTGGGTCGCATTCGGGCTCAGCAGGACCTCAGGTCCCTCGCTCGCAAAGCGCTTCCGCCGACCATTCGAAGGAAGCGACACTTGCGCCCGCACCAGCGCTTCGAGCGGCACACCGCGCCAATTGCGATCCGTCAGCAAATCCTGACTGGCCGCCAGTCCTAGCAACCGGTCGGAGTATTGTTCCTCAAACTCGTCGACCGTTGTCGCCGTCGAGACTCCACAACGCGCAATGGCTTGCGCGACAGCGAGGAGATTTCGGGAGCGATGATTGACCTCGGCCAGGAGCTCTCGGATATTCTCTTCGCGCTGCTTTTGATCATCAATATCGGTGGTCGTGCCGTACCACCTGACGACCGCTCCTTGTGCGTCCAGCAGCGGCGATGCGCGGCTCAGGTGCCACGCGTATCCTTTCCCGATCGCAAACAGGCGGTGTTCCATTTCATAAGGAACGCCGGCTTCGCTCGATCGAACCCAAGCCTCTGCGGTCGCGCGTCGATCATCGGGGTGGATGATCCCTTCCAAATCCGTGCGGTCTATAGATCCATATCTTTCCCGGCGGGCGTTGGTATAATCAATGCGCCCATCGGGGCGCGCCGTCCAGACCAGCAGAGGCAGGCTGTCGGCCAGAAGCCGGAAGTGTTCCTCGCTCGCTCGCAACTCCTGCTCAACGCGGCGCTGTTGCCCGGACCGAAGGGACAGAAGCTCGGAAGCTCTGGCCAAAGCATCGCCAAGACTGTCGAACTCGCGAACGCCCGTCCGCGTCGTGGCGATCGGCGCGCCGGTGAAGACGCTCTCGGTCTTTGATTCCAGTTCTCGCATTTTTTGCGCCAGCCGGCGGCTCGTAAGGTAGGACAAAGCGAGGCTGCCTGCTATCGCCACGCCCGCCAGGATCGAGGTGAGGAGAAGCGCGCTGGGTCCAGGTCCGAGCTCTCCAGCGCCTGCAGCCACGCCGACTGTCCAACCGCCGGAAACGGCCGCGTAGGCGGAGACGACCTTTTGTCCGGTGATGGAAACGTGGCTGACGGTCGATGTGGGCGGGCGCTGCGCCGCATCGCGAAACTCTGGGCTCGCCAGCGCCCCGAGAGTTTCGGCGCCGCCTGGCAGCCGCGCGACAAAAGCGCCGTTGCGATCGACGATGCCCGATAGCCAGCCATCCGGAAGATTCTGGCGCTGCAAGACACGGTTGAATTGTTCCAGCGAAAGAATCATTGCGATTTCGTACGTCGGTTTGCCATCGACCAAGACCGGACTTTCGATCGAAGCGTGCGCCTCCCGCAAAGCGCGATCCTCGCTGACGTCGGAGAGAAAGGCATGGCCCGACTCAATCGCTCGACTGACTAGCGCCGCACGATCGCGCAACGGAGGCGAATCCGAGGGCAGCGGAGGTATGCTCAACACCGGATGTCCGTCCGCCGTCGAAACGATCAGGGTCGCGCCGGGGGTTTCGGCCAGAATGTCGCGGGCTTGCCTGGCGAAGCCGGGCAAGTCGCCTTGCTGGAGGAAGCTGGAATGAGCGAGCGCCGCCGACAGCCGGAAATGGGCGTCGATTTCGCTCGACACGTCGCTGGCCAAGGCGTGAGCGTCGTCAACCAGCGCCTTTCGAGTGGCTTGACGATCGCTATAGGCGATCCATCCCACCATCGCCAACGCGAACACGACCAGAGGCAGGACGATGACAAGCGTCAGCACGCCCAGACGCCAACTCAGCGAACGGGACTTCATCATGGCGCCAATTTTGCCAGCCAAAACCTTCGGAAGGGTGAACGCCTCCTCCTACGGAAGGCGTTCCAAGCGCCCCGTCCGTCCACAACGCCTCGACGCCGTTCGTCGAGCCGCCAAATAGAACCGGTCGATCCCAAGTTCGCGCCTGATCTGATTCGCCAGCCGACGACTCCTGTTCCCTGATCGTCGACCGCCAAGCCGCCATCGGCGACAATCAGGACGTGCAGCCACCTTCGCGCCATCCGCCGTCGGATCGCCCCCGGAGCATGCGAAATCGTTGAGCCGAGAGCGCAGCCGCATTTGCGCCTATACCGATGACGATCCTCCCCTCGTCGTCCAAGACCCGAATTTGCCTTCCCCGCCCACACTCAAGCTCAGCCATGCGGAAAATGCGGCCCCAAACCGTATCGAGATCGGCGGCCTGGTGGCGCTCTCGCCGCAACCATCGGCCGTTACCGGCGATTAGGCAGAATTCATAATACACAGCGTTTCCTCGTCCAAGACGCCCCCTTTTTTGTAGCGCTCGCGGGGATGAATGTTCCGCTCGGGACAAATTTTTTCTATTGCTCAGTTCGACAAGTCCCAAGGAGCGGGAGCCTGCATCAGCCGGGGGCTCGATCGGCCCCCACTTTCGCCATCGTTCTTTGCGACTTGCGGTCGAAAAACAAGGCTTGGCTGATCACCGCCTTGACCGAATCCGCGCTGAACGGCTTGGTGATCAGGAATGCCGGTTCGGGAGCCTGGCCGGTGAGAAAGCGCTCGGGAAAGGCGGTGATGAATATCACCGGGACTTCCTGCAATCCCAGGATCTCATTGACCGCATCGAGCCCCGAGCTTCCGTCCGCAAGCTGAATGTCGGCGAGGATAAGGCCCGGACGACGCTTGAGCGCCGCGCGCACCGCCTCCGCGTGGGTCCGAGCGATGGTTGTGACGTCGTGGCCCAATTGTTCGACCAGAGTCTGTATATCCAGGGCGATGAGAGGTTCATCCTCGACGATCAACACCGTTGTACGGATTTGAGCGGAAATTTCGTCCCCGGCGCGGTCAACAAGCTGAACCGCTTCATTTGGAGAGCATTCGAGTGTTTGCGCAATTTCCTTCGGACTGAACGACTCAACGGCGCTCAACAGGAATGCGATCCGTGGCTCGGGAGAGATCGCCGCGAGATTTCTGTTTGCGGAGGCTTCATCGCCGGACATCGGCGGGTCGACCTGATTGTTGGCGGGAACGTTGCGCCAGCCGCGCAAGAACAGTTTGTAGAGCGCGACTTTCGGATCGAGCTTGGCGTCGAAAGAATCGGGGTCCGCCAGGATCGTTTCGAGCGTCGCCGCGACATACGCGTCGCCGCCCGCCTGGGTTCCGCTCAGCGCGCGTGCAAACCGACGCAGCAAGGGAATGTGTGGCGCAACCGCCTCCGAGATCGACATGAAGCTCCTCCTGTGATCAGCGATTCAAGCATAAGCGATCGAGCGCCGGTTCCGCGCCGAACGGGTTTCTCTTGGGGGTCAATTGAGTCGGCAAGCCGGCTTCCGGAAGACTGTCCATGTTGCGGACAAGGCCATGTGGCGCGATGATCCTGCCCCGAATTTAGCTCGCGGTGGGGTTAAACCGCCAGCTCGCGACTTTGTTCCCGGATCGGAGACTAAAATTTTAGCGAAACGCGAGGCGGCTATCGCGGCCGCCTGCAGCCGAAAACCTATCATGCCAGCCAAAATCGGCATAACTGCGACACTGGCGGTCAGGACGCCCCGCTTCCTCCCTCCGCTGCTCACGTGAGTCGCCTTCGGCTCATCTCGCCCGCATTCCGTAAACTCCGGAGGAAGCCCGTGAAGCTTGTCTCATTCGTCTCTCAAGGCCGCCCGGGTTACGGCGTCGTAAAGGGCGGCGGGGTGATCGACCTCGGCGCGCGCCTCGGCGGCCGCTGGGCGACGCTCCGGGCGCTGCTCACCGCGGACGCCGTGAGGGAAGCCGGACGCATTGCCCGCGACGCCCGGCCCGACCTTCCCCTCGACCGGCTCGAACTTGCCCCCGTGATCCCCGACCCGGACAAGATCGTCTGCGTCGGCCTCAACTATCGCGAGCATGTGGCGGAGACCGGGCGAACCGTGACCGAGAGGCCGCTCCTGTTCGCGCGGTTCGCGGGCAGCCAGGTCGGCCATCTGCGGCCCCTGGTGAAGCCCAAGGCTTCGGACGAGTTCGACTATGAAGGCGAGCTCGCAGTCGTGATCGGCAAGGGCGGCCGCCACGTCGCGGCCGATCGCGCGCTCGATCATGTAGCGGGATACTCCTGCTACAACGATGGCAGTGTCCGCGACTGGCAGCGCCACACCAGCCAATACCTTCCGGGCAAGAATTTCGCCGGCACCGGCGCCTTCGGCCCGTGGCTGGTCACCGCGGACGAGATTCCGGACCCATCGCGGCTCACGCTGGAGACGCGGCTGAACGGCCAGGTCGTCCAGCACGCGACCACTGACCTCATGATCACGCCCATTCCCGAACAGATCGCCTATATCTCCGCCATCCTGCCCCTTCTGCCCGGCGACGTGATCGTGTCCGGGACGCCGGGCGGCGTCGGCGCGAGGCGCAACCCGCCGCTCTTCATGCGCCCCGGCGATGTCGCCGAAGTGGAGATCAGCGCCATTGGCGTATTGCGCAACCCGGTCGTCGCCGAGGCCGCCTGAACAGCGGCCGCGCTCAGCCCTCGGTCTCGGCGAGCCAGACCTGCATCGAGCCCGCTGCGCGAATGGCCCAGAGATGATAGGGCAGCGCGACGAGCGCTGCATCCTCGGCGGCGGGCGGCTCGGTTGAATAGAGGTCGCCCGAGCCCTTGCCGGGGATGAGCCGCTTCGCCCTCGCCGTAAGGGTCATGACGCCGCCGAACAGATCTTTCCTCCATTCCGCCTCGAGCGGGGCCGCGCGCGGCAACGCGAGCGTCTGGACCGCGCCGCCGGGATTGTCGGCTTCCTCGACGCAATAGATCAACGGACCGCGCCTCAGCGCCGTCCGCCCGACATCCATGCGGACGTTCGGATGGGCGTAGAGGCGCTCGGCCGGCATCTCGAGGTCAAGCGTCACAACGTCGCCTTTGCGCCACAACCGGCGGATCGCCGCGTAGCCGGCGACAGGCGCGAGCGCGACCGCTTCGCCGTTGACCGCCAGGGCCGCGCCTTTCGCCCAGCCGGGAATGCGCAGCCTGAGATCGAGGGCCGCCGGCGCCACGGGATCGACGGCGATTCTGACCTCGCCGGACCATGGATAGGCGCTGGTCTCGCTCAGCGCGACTTGCGTTCCCGCCAGCGTGACCGTGGTCGCAAAACCGCCGTAGAGATGGAAGGCGACGCCGTCGTCGCTGGCCGATATCGCATAACCGGCGATCGAGGCGACAAGACGCGAGACGTTCATCGTGCAGCAGGGGCAGCGGTGCCAGGACCAGCGCCGATGCTGGCCGCGGCTCTCGAGCGGGTTGGTGTAGAAATAGTACTCGCCCTCGCGCGACAGCCCGCTCAACGCGCCATTGTATAGCGCAAGCTCCATCACATCGGCGTAGCCCCCGTCCAGCTCGAGGTGCAGCATGCGATGCGCCCAGAAGGCGAGCGCGACCGAGGCGCAAGTCTCGGCGCAGGCGGTCTCGTTGGGCAGGTCGTAGGGCTCGGTGAAGCCCTCGTTGCTTTCTTTCGGCCCAAGGCCGGCGGTGTTCTCGGCTGTCAGCAGCGCGAGCGCAAAGCCGAGAACCATCAGGATCGGGGTCAAGGCGCCCGAGAAATAGAAGCCATAGGTGTCGCCGCCGAGCGCCCGGATCTTCTTTGCGTCCTCATGAATCTCGCCGACGGTCTGCGGCGGCTTGTCCGGATCGCGTGGCCGCGGCTGGCCGGCAATCCCAGGCGCGCGTGGCGGCGGCGCTCAGACCGAGCCGTTGGCGCTGGCGAATCAGAATATTGCGCCCATCATTGCTAAAATCAGAAGTCGGCGCCATATTCCGTTCTGCCGCCGATCGAACTCGCAGGTCGTGCAGGCGTCTTCGAACGGCAAGGAGAAGGGAGAGCGGAATTCTTGAGTGCTGGCTTGGGAAACGCCGTCGGGGCGCCGTTTCTTAGGCCTATCCACCTGAAAGCGCTGGCTTTTCTGGGGAAAATGGATTTGGTTTTTGTTGCGATTTCCTTTGATTTTGTTGTGCCGGACTTGGTTTTCATTGCGGCCGGCTTGGTTCATGTTGCGGCGGATTTGAAAATCCAATCCCTCGCGCCTCAGCTCTCGGCAAGCGCCTTGAGCAGATGCGCCGCCAACGGATTTGCCGCGCCCTTGGCCGAGGTCAGGTCAAAGGTCGAGACGGTGAGCCACGCCTTGCCGAGAAAGCTGCGCTTCGAAAACGCCGCGGCGTGATGCAGCCAACCGACCGTGACCCCAGCGTCGACGAGACCGCCGAAGGCGGTCGAAGGAAAGCCGGTCAGGACATGGTTCGGCAACAGGCCGCTCCAGTGCTCGTTCAGCATCGGTCCGCCGGGCAGGCGCGACCACGGCCCGTCCGCGCGCCGCCAGGCGAATGCGCCCATCCACTGTCCGTCCCATGGCGTTCCCGCGCGCTCCCTCAGCGACATGGAGGGGAAGTTGTGTCGGTCGCTCGCAGGCAGCTTTCGCTGCGGGTCGGTCAGCGCGTCGGCGGAATTGGCGATCAGCACCGCCCTGCGGCCGGCGATCAGCGTGGCGCGGACCGCAGACGTGAGCCGTGTCGCGAGCACGATCTCGGCCTCTTCGGCGGTCGCGGCGCGGTTCGGCCAGCCGATCGCAGCGAGCGCCGCCCAGGCCGCGCCGTCGATCGGGAACAGCGACGGCGCCGAGCCGCCAAGCGGCGGGACGACGCAGAATTCGACCTCGTTCCGCGACAGCAGCCGCCCGCCGCCGTCGCGCGCCTCGAGTTCGAGCGGGACGAGTGCGATGACATCCGAGGGTGGGGCGGCGACCGTAATTGTCGTCGGCTCGACCCCGAGCGCGGCCTCGCCGCTCTCATCCGCAAAGCGCCAAACGAGCCTTGCGCCCTCCGGCGGATCGGCCGCGCCCGCGAGCCGCACGGATGAATCGAAGCGCTGGCCTGAGCGAACCGCCGTGCAGGGCGCCCTCGCGACGACGAGCCAGGGACGCTGAAGGTTCGCCAGCCGCTCGGCGAAGGCGCGCGGGCGGTTCAGGACGTCCATCAGGCCGTTCGACTCCCACTGCGTGTCGTTGAGCTCCGTGATGACATAGCCGGAGATTGGCTTTTCCCAGCGCAGGGCCTCGATCTGCTGTTTTAGCGCGCGATACTGGAGCTCCTGCGCCGCGCTCACGAATCCGTCGAGATCGCCGAAGATGGGCGCGAGCCCGGCGTCGCGAAAGCGCGTCTCGATCCCATGCGGATAAGCCGCGCCGAGGTTCCAGTCGTGCCCACTTTCGAACCACCACGGCTCGCCGCCGTCGGCGTTAAGGATCTCGCGCGGATGGGGCAGGCCCCAGACCCCGAACTCCGAGCAGATCAGCGGCTCGTCGCCGCGCCGCTCAGCGTCGCCGTGCGGCGAGAAGGTCCATGGCGCGCGGGCCGCGAACGCGCGCGCGGTCGCGGCGAAGGCCTCGTTCTGGTGCGGGAAGCCGTTGTACCAGTGGAAGTCCTCGATGTCGGTCTTGAGATGATAGTTGCGCGGGAAGCAGGGAGAATTGTCGATGACGAGACTCTCGGGAACCAACGCCTTCATGGCGTCGAATGTCTCGATCAGCCAGCGCCGGTCGTCCGGATTGTCGTCGAGATCGATCCCCCAGCCCTCGTTGAACAGCGTCCAGATCGAGATCGAGGGATGATGGCCATGGGTTAAGACCGAAGTCCGGAACACCCGCTTCAGCGTCTCGCGCGTCGCCGGCGCGAGGAATTGCATATAGGGCATGTCGAGCCAGACGATGAGGCCAAGCCGGTCAGCAAGGTCGAAATAGAGCCGGTCCGGGATCTTGACGTGGCAGCGCAGCGTGTTGAGCCCCATCGCCTTGGCGCGGGCGAAGCGCTCTTCGAGGAACTCGGCGCTCGGCGAGCGGCATTCCTCCCCAGGATGCCAGTCCTGATCGAGGGCGCCGAACATGGTCAAGGGCTGGCCGTTGAGGAGGAGGCGTCCGTCGCTGGCCTCGAGCCGGCGGAACCCGATCGTCCGGTCCGCCCTGTCGACGATAAGGCCCTCGTGGACGATTTCGACCGCGAGATCGTAAAGCTCTGGCCGGTCAGGCGACCATGGGGCGGGACTCGAGACTTCGAGCCTCGCTTCGAACTCGGCCGAGCGCAGCGGAAGGTCGTGCTGCGCCACCGCCCGGCCCGAGCGGGAGAGAGTCATGCGGACGACTCCGCTCGCGGGCGCAGAAAGCGTCCCCTTCACGATCATGGCGCCCTGAGCGAGGTCGTAGGCGGTTCGTACCGCAAGCTCGCTCAGGTGGACCGGATCGCGCGCCTCGAGAGCAGCCTTCTTCCAGATCCCGCCGTGGACGCCGTACCAGTCCTGCTTGCCGGCCAGCGACTGGCTGAATCGGCCGCCGCTGCGGTCGTCGGGGACCCGAGCGTCGACGCCGAGCGTAAAGGAGATCTTCCGGTCGAGCGCCTCGGTCAAATCGACCTCGATCGGCGTCCAGCCGTCGCCATGAACCCCAACCGCAACCTCGTCGACCAGGATCACCGATTCGTGGAACACGCCTTCGATGACCAGGATGACGCGCTTGCCCGCCCAACCGGCGGGGATTTGAACGCCGCGCCGGTATCGCCCTGTCCCCTGAGCGTTGCGCAGCGCCGGAAACTGAGCCTGCCAGACGCCCGGCGAGCGGATCGTGTGGCCGCCGCCGAGCCGCGCCGTCGGACCTTCGAATTCGAAGTCCCAGAGGCCGTCCAACGAAAGCGTCGGGCGGCAACCCTCGGGATCAGCGTGCATGCGACGCTCCTGCAAGGGCGGCAAGGCGGGCCGCGCGGCGGCGCGGCGGATTATCCAAATATCCGAAAACCTGATACAAAAGCCGCGAGGCCCGGCGGGACGGAGAATGTCGCGCAATTTCCTGGTGATCGATCCCGCCGAGCGGCCGGACGTCGTTCGCGGACTGGCGTCGCTCGCGCGGGCGCGAATCCTGCGCCTGCTGCACCGGCGCCCCGGCGTCAACGTCAACGACATCGCGGAGGCGCTGAGCCTGCCTCAATCCACCGTGTCGTCCAATCTGCAAATTCTCGAGAGCGCCGGCCTCATCCGGACTGAGACCCGTAAGGGGCGGAAAGGCAATCAGAAGCTCTGCTTTTCCGCCTTCGACGAGGTGCTGGTGATGTTGCGCGACGACATAAACGGCGTCGGCGCCAACGCCATCGAGGTCGCGATGCCGATTGGGCTCTATACCAGCTGCGAGGTCAGCGCCCCTTGCGGCCTCTGCTCGCCGCAGGGGATCATCGGGCTCCTCGACGTGCCCGGGACCTTCCTCGATCCGGACCGGATGAATGCGGGCCTGATGTGGTTCACCCGCGGCTTCGTCGAATATCAGTTCCCCAACAACGCTAGGCTGGTCGGCAAGGCGGTCATCGCGCTTGAATTCTCGCTCGAGCTTTCGTCCGAGGTTCCCGGAACCGCCGCCGATTGGCCGTCCGACATCACGGTTGCGGTCAATGGCCGGGAGCTTGGCGTCTGGACCAGCCCCGGCGATTTCGGCGATCAGCGTGGGCTCCATACGCCCGGCTGGTGGAAGCTCAAGGGCAGCCAATACGGCATGCTGAAGAGCTGGCGGGTGACGCCCGAAGGCGCGTTCGTCGACGGCGTCAGAATCTCGCCGCTGACGCCGAAAGACCTCGACATCTCCGCCCACCATTCGATCAGGCTCCGGATCGAGGTCAAGCCGGACGCGCGCCATCCCGGCGGCGTCAATATCTTCGGCCGCGGGTTCGGCAATTACGACCAGGACATCGTGCTGAGGCTCACGACCGAGACGTGAGCGCCCCCGTGAGGCGGTCGCCGGCAGGGAGGTCAGAGCGTCGCCCCCGTCACCCCGAACAGACGCGCGTGGTTCTGGTTGAGCCTCAGCCCGATAGTCTCGCCCGATTTCGCGGCGAGGTCCCCTTCGCCCTCGACGACGAGCTGTCCGACCGGCGTTTCGACATAGAGGATGGTCGAGCTGCCGAGATGCTCGATGATCGCGACTTTGCCGGCAAAGGCCGCTGCCGGGTCACGTGGATCGACGACTGTCAGATGCTCCGGCCGTACGCCGAGTTCGGCTGAGCGCGCGCCCGCGCCGGTCGTGACGCCGATTTCGACGGTTCGCCCGCCTGGCAGCACGACGGTCGCCGTTCGGCCGCTGATCGCGGCAATATCGACGCCGAAGAAATTCATGCTCGGCGAACCGATGAAGGCGGCGACGAACTTGTTCGCCGGCGCGTTGTAAAGTTCGAGCGGCGAGCCGACCTGCGAAATGACTCCCTTGTCGAGGACCACGATCTTGTCGGCCAGCGTCATCGCCTCGGTCTGGTCGTGGGTCACGTAGACCATCGTCGTGCCGAGATCGGCGTGGAGCTTCGCCAGCTCGAAGCGCATCTGGACGCGAAGCTTGGCGTCGAGATTGGACAAGGGCTCGTCGAACAGGAACGCCTCGGGCTTGCGCACCAGCGCCCGGCCGATCGCGACCCGCTGGCGCTGCCCGCCCGAGAGCTCGGCGGGACGGCGGTCGAGAAACGGCTCGAGCTGAAGGATTCGGGCCACTTCGAGCGCCCGCTCGTTCTGGACCTTCTTCGGTTGCCCGGCGACCGAGAGCGAGAAGGCGATGTTTTGCCTCACCGTCATGTGCGGGTAGAGCGCGTACGACTGAAACACCATCGCGATCCGGCGCTGCGCCGGCGGCATGTCGCTCACGTCGACCCCGTCGATGAAACATTGACCGGCGGTGATCGCCTCGAGTCCGGCGATCATTCTGAGCAACGTCGACTTGCCGCAGCCCGAAGGGCCGAGCAGCGCGGTGAACGATCCCTTGTCGACAGTCAGGCTGAGATCGCTGATCGCGGTGACCGGACCGTAGCGCTTCGTCACCCGCCTGAGTTCGACATGCGGCGCCGCTGCGTCGCCGGTCTCGACGGGCGCCGCGCTCATCCCTTGATTCCCGCCGAGAGCATGATGGCCTGGGTGACCCGCCGCTGGAAGATCAGATAGACGAGGGCGACCGGCAGCGCGGCAAGCATGGCGACGGCTAGGTCGCGTGCGTACTGGACCCCGAAGGCGTCGTGAACCTGGGTGATCCCGACCGTGATGTTCATCAGGTCTTCGGAGCTTACGGCGAGGAACGGCCAGAGAAAGAGATTCCAGGCGCCGATGAATGTAATGATCGCCAGCGCAGTGGTGATGCCCCAGTTCATTGGCAGGTAGATCCGGAACAGGAGCTGGAACTCGCTCGCGCCGTCCATGACCGCCGCCTCGCGGAAATCCTTGGGCACCGAATCGAAGAACTGCTTGTAAATGATGACCGTCACCGGCGCGATGAGCTGCGGGCCGACCACGCCTGCGAGCGTGTTGATGAGCCTGAACTGGCTCATCAGGATGAAGTGGTTGACGATCAAAGCCGGTATCGGAACCATGAAGCTGGCCAGGATCATCCACCAGAAGTAGCGCCGGAAGGGAAAGTCGAGCTGCGAAATTGCATAGCCCGCGCTCGCGGCCATCATCACGACGATAACGGTGACGGCGCCCGACGTGATCAGCGAGTTTATGTACCAAAGCCCGATCTTGGTCTCCAGCAACACGTGCCCGTAGTTCTCGAGCGTGAAATGCGCGGGCCAAAGCGCGACGCCTGGCCGCACGACTTCGTATTCCGGCTTGAACGTCGTCACGAGCCCCCAATAGAGCGGAAAGGCCCAGAAAATGGCGCCAAGGAGCGTCGCCACGGTGATGACGAGGCCGGCAAGATCGACCCGCCTAAGCGAGGCGAGCCGCCGCGCGCCGGTCTGCGCCGAGAGATCGGCGGTCGAAACGGACGCGGTCATCGCACGCCCCGAGCGCGCAGGAGCTGGAACTGCAACACCGAAAGGACCACGATCAGGAGGAACAGCACCACCGCCGCCGCGTCGGCAAGGCCGCCCTTGTTCATCTGGAACGCCTGTTTGTAGATGTACTGAACCATGACCATGGTCGCGTCGACCCGGCCACCCTGCGCGAAGAGATAGACCTGGTCGAATATCTTCAGCTGGAGAATGAGCTGGATTGTGAACACGAGCACCGTCACCGGCCAGATCAGCGGCCAGGTGATGCGCCGGAACTGAGTGAAGCGGCTCGCGCCGTCGAGCCCTGCGGCCTCGTAAATCTCGCTTGAGATGTTGCGCAACCCGGCGATGAACAGGAGTACGTTGAATCCGAGCAGCCACCAGACGGTGACGAAGGCGACCGCCGGCATGAACAGGGGGATCGTGCGGAAGATCGACAGGCTATTCCCGTCGTTGAAGGGAGCGATCGCATATTGCGCGATCCCGAAATCCTTGTCGAAAATCCAGCTCCAGATCCGGAAGACGACTGACACCGGCAAGATGTAGGGGAGAAAGAACGCCGCGAGCACGACGCTCTGCATCCAGCCCTTGAGACGATTGACCCCAAGCGCGACCACGAGCGCGAGCAGGGTGCTGGGAATGACCGAGAGGACGACGAAATAGAGGGTGTTCCAGATTGCGACGGAGAACAGGCGGTCAGACGCGAGACGGAAGTAATTGTCGAAGCCGACCCATTTGCCCGGCCCGATCAGGGGAGCGTTTGTCAGGCTTTGCTCGACCATCTTGATGGTCGGATAAACGAACAGCACGCCGTAGATGACGACGAACGGCGCCATCAGGACCGCGGCGGTGAAGTACTCGCTGCGCTTGCTTTTGAACATGGCCCAAGCGTCGTTGACACTGTCGCTTCGCGCCGGCGGGCATCCGTCGATCCCGGGCCGGCGCGAAGCCGCATCAAAGCCTACTTGGCCTGGCTCTGAAGATCATCTCGCATTTTCTTCGCCGCGTCGGCGGGGTCCATCTCACCCATCATTGCCGGGATGATATAGTTGCCCGCGGCGTCATAGACGGGCGAGGCGACGCCCGCCAGCACCGAAACCGGGTCGAACACGGCGGTCTTGGCGAGCGACGCATAATCGGAGTTCGGCTTCAGCGCTTTGAACTCGGCGCTCTCCTGCACCGGCAAATAAGCGGGAATGTGGCCCCCGGTCGCCCACTCGAGCGAATGCACGTTGAACCAGTGCACCGCGTCGAGCACGAGCTTGCGCTTCTCGGGCGGAACCGGATTGCCCTGTCGGTCGGGAATGGCGAACGAATGCGAGTCGGCCCAGGTCGCCGGGTGGTTGTAGAAGACCGGAATCTGAATCGCGCCCCAGTCGAACAGCTTTCCCTTCTTGGCCAGGTCGACCATGGTCGGAACTTCCCAGACGCCGTTGATGTGCATCGCCGCCTTGCCGGAGGTGAAGAGGGCGATCGAGGCCGGATATTCGGTGTCCTTCGGGGCCCAGCCGTTCTTGATCCACTTCTGCATCTCGGCAAGCGCGGTCGTCGCTTTAGCGAGGTTGTCGCCGTCGAGGAACTTGCCGTCCTTGAGAAACTCGCCGTCCTGCTGGTTGAGGAGAGTATAGAAGATGCGCCACCCCGTGGCGCCGTCGTCCGGCACGGAAAGTCCGGTGACGCCATTGCCGGTCAGCTTGGCGACGGCGGCGTCGAAGTTCGCCGCGCCGTCCAGCCCCTTGGGCTTGCCGTCGTCGCCGAGCAGGCCCGCCTTTTTCAGCAGATCCTTGTTGTAGTAGAGGATGATCGAGTGAATATCCAGGGGCACCGCGTACTGCTTGCCGTCTGTCCCTTGCGCCGCCTTCCAGTTCGCCGGGCCGAAGTCGCTCGCCTTGATGCCGGCCGCGGCCAGTTCGTCGGGCGTCAGCACGCTAAGAACGCCGCTGGCGATGCCGAGCGGCATGCGCGATTCATGATAGGTCATGACGTCCGGGCCTTGGCCGGTCTTGGCTGACGTTTGCACCTTGGTGTAGAACGGAACGCCCCATTCG
>Ga0335073_10000187_pt1 | contig 75742 bp, 73 predicted proteins | sample Lox_Sample_22_FD_207093 | JGI IMG/M metagenome (GOLD analysis project Ga0335073, IMG submission 207093) | Soil microbial communities from Loxahatchee National Wildlife Refuge, Florida, United States - Lox_Sample_2.2 | ecosystem: Environmental > Terrestrial > Soil > Wetlands | place: USA... | reverse complement strand
TCGGCTGCCGAACTCGCCTTAGGGACCGATCCGGTCTTTGACGACGGCACCTATCTGCGCATCAAACAGACCCTGCTCAGCTATTCGGACATCCAGGTGCGCGGCGGCTGGCCCGCGCTGCCGGCCGATGCCAAGCTGATGCCGGGCGCCAGCGGCCCGGACGTAGCCTTGCTGCGCAAGCACCTTGTCATCACCGACGATCTGCCGGTCAGCGCCGAAACCGGCGACAGCTACGACGGCATCGTCGTCGCCGGCGTAAAGAAATTCCAGCAGCGTCACGGTCTCGACCCCACCGGCGCGGTCAACGCGCCAACCTTGAAGGCGATGAACGTTCCGGTCGGGGACCGCATCAAACAGCTCGAAGCGTCGCTGGAGCGGCTTCTCGGCATGGATTTTCTGTTCGCCGATCGCTACGTCGTGGTGAACATTCCGGCGGCCTTCGTCGAGGCGGTCGCCAACGGCAAGGTCGAGCGCCGCTATCGCGTCATTGTCGGCAAGATCGACAAGCCGTCGCCGACGCTCTCCGTCTACATTACGGCGATCGATCTCAACCCGACCTGGACCGTACCGCTCTCGATCACCAAGACCGAAATCGCGCGGCACATGCGCACGGACCCGAGTTATCTGAGCCGTATGCATATGCGGCTTCTCGGCGCTCACGACGAAGAGATCAATCCGGCGAGCGTCGACTGGACGATGTCGCGCTCGCCGAATTTCACCGTGCGGCAGGACGCCGGCAACTGGAATGCGCTCGGCAATCTCAAGATCGACATGCCGAACCCGTATTCGGTCTATATGCACGATACCGATACGCGGAAACTCTTTTCCGATGACTACCGCTTCGATTCGCACGGCTGCTCGCGCGTGGACAATGTGCGCGACCTTGCTGCCTGGATTCTCAAGGACGGCCCTGCCGGCTGGGACCGCGCCGCGATTGATGCCGGCATCACCGCCGGGCAGACCAAGATCATCAACCTGCCGCACAAGATTCCGGTGGCCTGGGTCTATCTCACCGGCTGGGTGACGCGCGACGGCACCGTCGAATTCCGCAACGATGTCTATAAGCACGACGACGCGCTCGATCGTGATGCGCTTGCCGACGCGGCCGCCGGCGGCTTCGTTGCGCCGCTGCCGAAGAACGTGACGCAGGCGTCCAATCTCGACAGCCGCTGATCGCCGGCACATGCGTCGAGCTGGCCGATTTGCAGCGGTGGCCCCGTCAGCCTGACCGCGTCATAATGCGTCGATTGGTTCCTTGGCCGGGGGCTCGCCGATGCGTCAGATGATCATGGTCGGCTTTCTGCAGGCGCAGAATTGCACCAATCTTGCAAGCTCCTGGCGCCATCCGCAATCGCGCACCGACAGCTGGTCGCCGGATTTCTACCGGCATATCGGCCGCGTGCTTGAAGCCGGCAAGTTTCACTTGGGCTTCTTTGACGATCGGCTGTCGATGCCGGACATGTACGGACGCGATCACGGCCATACCGTCAAACACGGCATTCGCTGCGTGAAGCTCGACGCCGTCACGGTGCTCACGGTGATGGGCATGGCGACCGAGCGGCTCGGCCTCGGCGCGACCTATTCGACGAGCTACTACGAGCCGTTCCACGTCGCCCGCGTGTTTGCGACGCTCGATCTGATGACGCGAGGGCGGGCCGCCTGGAACGTCGTCACCTCGCTCAATGACGGCGAGGCGCAGAACATGGGCCGCGACGAAGTGCTCGGCCATGATCTGCGCTATGACCGCGCCGCCGAATTCATGGAGATCGTTCTCGGCCACTGGGATGCCTGGGAGGACGACGCCATCGTCCAGGACAAGGCGACCGGCCTGTTCGCGCGGCCCGACAAAGTGCATCGGCTCGACTATCAGGGCCGCTATTTGCGGTCGCGCGGGCCATTCACGGTGCCTCGCTCGGCGCAAGGGCATCCCGTCATCATCCAGGCCGGATCGAGCGGCCGCGGCAAGTCGTTCGGCGCGCGCTGGGGCGAGATCATTTTCGTCGTTTATCCGAATATCGACGTCGGCAAGCGTGACTATGCCGACTTCAAGGCCGAGGTGGCGAGCTTCGGCCGCGATCCGGACGATGTCAAAGTCACCCATCTCATCAATACTGTCGCGGCCGCGACCAAAACCGAGGCCGAGGACAAATGGGCGAAAATCGAAAAGCTGCCGCTTGAGATCGACGCGCTGTCGCTGCTTTCGGAGGCGCTCAATTTCGACTTCGCTAAAAAAGGCATGGATGAAGCCTTCACCGCCGGGGAACTGGCGAGCATGTCGGGCCTGCAAGGCATCCGCGACCGCGTCACCAGGGTGAAAGAGCACCCGACGGTGCGCGATTTCATCGAGATCAGCGGGCGCGGGCGGGTCCACAACGCCATTGTCGGCGGCCCGAAGGAAATCGCCGATCAGCTGGAGCAATGGTTCGCAATGCCCGCCTGCGACGGCTTTGTGCTGTCGGCGACGCATGTGCCGGGCGCTTACGAGGATTTTGTGGAGTTCGTGGTGCCCGAATTGCAGCGCCGCGGGCTGTTTCGAAAGGATTTCGCCGGCACGACATTGCGGGAGAATCTCAATCTCGCCGTACCGCCACGCGGAGCCTGGCGTGCCCCGGCCGAGGAGCCGCACTGACGGCCCGCACCGACGCCCGTGGCGCGCCGTCGCATGAGCGCGTCATCCCTGAGGTTAAAGCTTCGCGCCGAGGCCGGGCTCCGGGAGATTGAGCGTGATGCTGGAGGCGATGCAGCGGAGCGTGTTGCCCCAGCCGACCACGCTGCCGGTGGTCTCTTCGTTCATGCAGACGAAGGCGATGTCGACCGGCTTCTCCATGGCGCGGGCTTGCGCGTCGGTCACATGCAGCGCGCGTACCGGCACGGTGAATTCTGGCTCTTTCCTCGCGTGCGTCACGCACAAGCTGTGCGTCGGCGCGCCTCCTTGGACGGTTGTAAGAAATCTTCAGCCGCGCGCCGAATAGCCGCCGTCGACACTCAGCGTCGTGCCGGTGACGAAATCGGATGCGGAACTGCAGAGAAACACTGCGGCGCCCGCCATGTCGCCGGGCTCGCCCCAGCGGCCGGCCGGCGTGCGCGACAGGACAAAATCATGCAGCCCGTCGATCTGCTGGCGCGCCCGCCGCGTGAGATCGGTGTCGAGCCAGCCGGGCAGGATCGCATTCACCTGGATCTTATCAGGCGCCCAGGCGCAGGCCAGCGCGCGGGTGAGCTGGACCAAGCCGCCCTTGCTGGCGGCATAAGCCGCAACCATCGGCGCGCCGAACACCGAATACATCGAGCCGATATTGACGATCTTGCCGCGCCCGGCCGCCTTCATGTGCGGATAGACGGCTTGAGCGCAGAACAGTGCGCCACCGAGATTCGTGTCCAAGACTTCGCGCCATTCGTGCTCTGCAATCTGCTCGGGCGCCTTGCGGATGCTCATGCCCGCATTGTTGATGAGAATATCACAGCGGCCGAAGTCGCCGACGACGTGGTCCACCATGTCATGGCACGACGCGGCGGCGGCGGCTTGCAGCGGATAGAACCGGCAGCGCGAGGCGAGCGCGCTCAGTTCTTCGACTGCGGCGCGGCCTTTGGCCTCGTCGCGGGCGGCAATCGCGATCGCTGCGCCGGCGCGCGCCAAACCACGCGCCATGCCCAAGCCAAGCCCGCCATTGCCGCCAGTGACGATGGCGACACGCCCGGTCAGATCGAATTCGTGCAAAGGCGGCCCTCCGTTCACGAAAGTAAAGCGGCGGAAGGAGCCGTTGTCCACGGCAGGAATCGGGTGGACGGGCTCCACTGCCGCGTTGCCTCGTGGCCGTGCGGACTGGGCGGGAATGAATGGGGAATTCGATGCCGAATCGTGTCGCCAGCAGGACTTATGGCGCAGTCAGCGCCGAGCGGCAGAAGGAAATGAGCGGCCTGGAATTCGTTCAAGGGCTCGTCGACGGCACGTTGCCGCTCAATACCATGGCGCGGACGCTCGGATACGATGTGGTTGAGACGATCGAAGGCCGCGTGGTTGTCGCCGCCGAGCCGAGCGATGTGCACCTCAATCCAGCCGGGACCGTGCACGGCGGCTTTGCGGCAACCTTGCTCGATACCTGCATGGGACTTGCGGTGCAGACCACGTTGGAAAAAGGCGTTGCGCAGACGACCGTCGAGTTCAAGATCACGCTCGTGCGGCCGATCACGCCGGCAACGGGTCTGATCCGGGCAGAGGGCGTTGTCTTGAGCCGCGGCCGCCGCATCGGAACGGCCGAAGGGCGGATCACGGATCGGCAGGGGCGCTTGCTCGTTCATGGTACAACGACGTGTCTGATCTTTCAGGCTTGAGTTGAAAAACGAGATGCCGCTGCAAAACCGCGTCAATCCGCTCGGAGAATTGTTTTCTTCGCCGGCGCGTGGATTGTTTTTCGGCAATCGCGGCGGGCGCTTTCACGCCGATGCGAAGACGCTGACGGCACGGCGCTGGGCGTCGCGGCAATGGATCTGTTGCGTGCTGGACTTCAAGGGCCGCCGTCGCGACGTCTGGGGCCGTTTCTATACCGAATTGTTTTTTCTTGATGAACCGACCGCGTTAGCGGCGGGCCATAGGCCGTGCTTCGAATGCCGCCGCAAGGACGCCGAAGCCTTTGTCGAGGCGTGGCGCAAGGCCAAGCACCTGCCGGAGCGGCCATACGTGGACGCGATGGATATTATCTTGCACGGTGAACGCCTCGACGGGCGCCGCAAGCGACTGCACAGGCGTGACGTCAACACGCTCCCTGATGCGGCTTTTGTCCTGATCGAAGGTGAGGCCTTCGCGGTGCGCGGCGATACCCTGTTGCGCTGGACGCCGGACGGCTATGCCAGCCGCATGCCGCGCCCGCGCGGCGTGACCGTCGACGTGCTCACCCCGCCGGCGATCCTTGCCGTGCTGTCGAACCGCTACCGGCCGCACTGGCATCCGAGCGCCGAGGCTCCCGAGGGCGGCGCGACGTGCCACAAGTTGCCATCGCGCTTTGACGGCGTCAGCACGCAACGGAAGCGAGGTTGGCGTCGTCGGCTTGATATATGAGCGACTGCGACGGAGTTACCCGCGCGCGCCGACCTTGTCCTGCGTTCTGGTCTCGAAATCGCTGGCGTCATGTCGCTCGTGCAATTGTCCTTCAAGCGGCCCGCTGGTGCGATTGACCATCCGGCCGCGCTTGACGGCCGGGCGTTCGCCGATTTCTTTCGTCCAGCGCGTCAGGTTTTTATATTCGTGCGTCTGCAGGAACTGGCGCGGGTCGTTGTATGAGGCGCCGTTCAACATGCCGTTGCCGTACCATGGCCAGATAGCCATGTCGGCGATCGTATATTCGTCGCCGGCGATGAACTGATTGTCCGCAAGCCGCCGGTCGAGCACGTCGAGCTGGCGCTTCACCTCCATGGTAAAACGGTCGATGGCGTATTTGATCTTCACCGGAGCATAGGCATAGAAATGCCCGAAGCCGCCGCCGACATAGGGCGTTGAACCCATTTGCCAGAACAGCCAATTCAGCGCCTCGGTGCGCTTGCCGCCATCCTTGGGCAGAAAGGTGCCGAATTTATCCGCCAGGTAAAGCAGGATCGCGCCGGATTCGAACACGCGTCGCGGCGTCGGTTGGCTATAGTCCATGAGCGCCGGGATTTTTGAATTTGGATTCACCTCGACAAATCCGCTGCCGAACTGGTTACCCTCGCCGATCCGGATGAGCCAAGCGTCATATTCCGCTCCCGTCTGGCCGGCAGCCAGCAATTCCTCCAGCATGATTGTAACCTTGACGCCGTTGGGCGTCGCCAGTGAATAGAGCTGCAGCGGATGCTTTCCGCGCGCCAGCTTCTTCTCATGCGTTGCACCCGCGATGGGGCGATTGACATTGGCATAGCGCCAGTTGGGGCTGTCGTTCTTCTCCCAGACCCAAACGTCCGGCGGCGTGTACTCAGGTGTGTCAGTCATGTTGGGCTCGCGTTTGTCGCTCGACAGGTTGACCGAATGGATAGAGTGACGAGTGTGGGTTGTCCAATCATGGTTTAGGCGTTGTCATGTTATGATACCCGGGTCGGGTAGCCGCCTTGGGTCGTGATGTGCCGTTCGATCGAGCAATCCATCGGTTAGGGTGGTGGGCATGATGCGATTCGTTGTCCGCGTCCTTACGGTCCTCGCCATCGTCAACGCCCACACCGCGTCAGCGGCGAACATTCCTGCCAGTGGGCGCGGCGAAACAATACTGATTCCAACCCTGACCATATCGGACGAAAACTTTTTGAAAGGCGAGCCTTTTGGAGTGCCGACAATAATCTCCGGAACGTTGCGGGTCGCTCCAGGCACGGGACGTCGTCCGCTGGTGGTCCTCGTGCACGGCTCGGGCGGAATTGAGGAAAATATCACTCGATGGGAGAAAGTATTCAGGTCGCTGGGCATATCCACCTTTGCCATTAATTCTTTTACCGGGCGAGCGATCGCCAGCACTGTTGCTGATCAGTCCAAGCTCGGACGATTAAACATGGTCCTCGACTTATATCGCAGTCTTGCGGTGCTGGCCGCAGACCCGCGAATAGATCCGGGCCGGATTGCTGTCATGGGATTCTCACGCGGGGGGCAGGCGACTCTTTATGCAAGCCTCAAACGATTCCAAAAAATGTGGAACCCAAGCGGGATCGATCCTGCGGTCTATGTTGCGTTATATGCACCCTGCATCACGACTTACATCGACGATACCCAGGTGAGCGACCACCCAATCCGCATCTTTCACGGAAGGTCCGACGACTGGGTCGAAATCGCTCCTTGCCGAGCCTATTTTGAGCGCCTCAAACGGACAGCCAAGGATGTCCAAATGACCGAATTTCCCAATACGTGGCACGCCTACGATTACCCATCACTGCCGTCTCATCCCGTTGTCGTGCCATACGCGCAAACGACGCATTGCGTCCTGAAGGAAGAACCCGTCGGGACCATCATCAATTTGGCGACGCATAAGCCCTTTACGCCTGCGGACGCTTGCGTCGGGCGAGGCGCTCACGTGGCCTATTCCGCAAAAGCCACCCGCGCCACGGAAGATGCTGTGAGGATATTGTTGGAGAGAGACTTTAAATTGAACGATCATTAGACTTGGACAACTGCCGGCGGGATTTTCATGTCCGGCATATGCCGATAGCGGCCGTTCGGTGGCGATGGCTTGAATGCCGGCTTATGAGGCCAAGCGGACGCGCTCACCGCACCAATCAAAGGCAATTTTCCGGATAAAGACGTCGCTCTCGCCTGACGCGCCTTAAGCGGCCGCCCGTCGACGGGATGGACTATCGATGGGCGCTTCACCCCGTGTCGGTTCAAACTGGGCGCGAATCCAGCACCAAAGCGCCTCGATCTCATGTGCGGCGTGGCCGCCGCGCGCGTACTCGGTCACGCCGAGACCCGCTTCGATCGCATCCTGAAAATCCATGCGCGCGCATAGCGGCGGCTCTGCGACAATCCCGAGATGCGTTAAACCCTCCGCCGATTCGCTCGTTCGCGAGCTGCGGTAATTCGGCGGGCATTGGTTGAGGACGAACGCAGCTTTACGCTTGGCCAAATAGACCGCGCGAAAAGTCGCCGCGGTTGCGTCCACATCCAGGCACGTTGGACGCGTCGGCAGCAGGCAAAGGTCTGCGATTTCCGTCACGACATTGGCGGCGGCGCCGTCGGCAGCCGCGGTGTCGAAGATCGCCATCGTGAACCCTGCGCCGGCGAGCCCCTCGAGAATTGCGCGAAGCCGCGGCAGGCGGTCCCGTTCGAGCGGTTCGGTCATCACCTTGTTCGGGGCATTCGCGGCCTCTCGGCGCTTGCCCCACCGCAACAGCGAGGCCTGAGGATCGAGGTCGAGGGCGATCACCCTTTCACCCGCATGTGCCGCGGCCACGGAGAGGGACGCCGCGAGGGTGGTCCGTCCCGCTCCGCCTTTTTGTGTGAGCAATGCAATCGTGCGCATCGAACCTCCGATCCGTCCGTTCCCAGCACGCCGTCTCGAGGGTCGAACGTCAGCAGACCATACCGGGGATCGCGTCGGACACTCGGTCAAGATTTGGAATCTCGATGTCGACCGCGAGCGTTGATACGGATTTGCCGCGATCCATCTTGATCTGCACCTTGTCCGGTTCGAACGAGACGTGCCGGGCGATTACGGCGAGAATCTCTTCACGCAGAATGCCCAGCAAATCCTGATGACGGCATGCGATGCGCTCGTGCGCGAGGAGGATTTGCAGGCGTTCGCGCGCTATGGGCGCGGAGCCGCGCCGAAAGAAAGAGAGCAGGCTCATGCTGCCTTCCGTGCGAATAGTTTACCGAAAATGCTTCTGATTTCGGCGGGAACGAGCATGGGAACGTGCTCACCCTTGAGGCGGCGTGCGGCATCGAAGTAGGCGCGGGCCGGGGCGCTCAGTGGGTTGTTGAGCGTTACCGGCGAGCCGACATTGGAAGCGCGCAGCACCTCTTCGCTTTCGGGAATGATCCCCAACAACGGTGTCGACAGGATATCGAGCACGTCGTCGATCGACAGCGTCTCGCCACGGGCCGCGCGCGACGAATGGTAACGTGTGATCAGCACATGCTTGTCGATGCGCTCGCCGCGTTCCGCCTTGGCCGTCTTGGAATCGAGCAGGCCGATGATGCGGTCGGAATCGCGCACCGACGATACTTCCGGATTGGTCACGATGATTGCGGCATCAGCGTAACGCATCGCCAGCGTCGCACCGCGCTCGATCCCGGCTGGACTGTCGCAGATGATCCAGTCGAATGCAGCCCGCAGTTCCTCGATGACTTTTGCGACCCCGTCTTCGGTCAGCGCGTCCTTGTCGCGGGTCTGCGATGCTGGAAGCAGGTGCAGGTTCTCCAGGCGTTTGTCGCGAATGAGCGCCTGCGGAAGCTTCGCCACGCCATTGATGACATTGACCAGATCAAAGACCACGCGTCTTTCGGCCCCCAGCACCAGGTCGAGATTGCGCAGCCCAACATCGAAATCAATGACGACGACTTTTGCGCCGTCCCGGGCTAAAGCGGCACCCAGGGCGGCGGTTGACGTCGTCTTGCCAACTCCGCCTTTGCCCGATGTTACGACCAGAACATGCGCCATATTACTACCTTTCATTGTTCTAGTTCATCACCGAAACTTGCAATTTGCCGCCCTCAAGCCACGCTTGAGCGGGTCCACGGCGCAGGCGGTCCTCGATGTCGTCGGCCGTTTTGTACTGGGAGTCGATCGCAAGAAGTTCAGCCTCAACGCGGTGGCAAAATATGCGCGCGCGGGTATTGCCGGTGGCACCCGCCAGCGCCCGGCCGCGGAGCGTGCCGTAAACGTGGATCGAGCCGCCGGCGATGATTTCAGCGCCGGATCCAACCGAACCGAGGATGGTCACATCGCCTTCGTTGAAGATCACGGATTGCCCGGAGCGCACCGGCTCCTCGATCATCAGCGATGCTGGCTGCTGATGCTGTGGTGGAGCTACGGGGACGGCGGCGGGCGCGGCCGCAGGAGCGGGTGTGACGGGAGCGATGAGCCCCGGCGGCTCTGGGGTTCGCGCGCCGCGGCCGCCGCGCAGGACAGGGGGAAGCCCCACTTGCCATTTCGCCGGGTCAATCCCTTCGATACCGAGGATGCGGATGTTGCGCTCCTCGAGATTGGCGACGAGCTGGCCGATAGCGGTCGAGCTGAGATTGACGCCCGACAGATCGAGCGCCACATGCTGGCCGGCAAAAAAGCCCTCGGAGCGTTCCAAACTGATGTCGAGCTCGGAGAGCCAATCCATGATGGGCGGTTGCGGCGCGATGGCGAACGCCATGTAGGTGCGCGGCCGAAACATCAACGAGCGGCGTTGGCGAACGATGCTTGACACTTTACTACCCGAACTCGATGATTCTGAATTGGTTAACAACCTGACTACATTCGGTTAACGAATGGTTAATGGCTGCCGCCGAACGGCTCTCCCGGATCTCCGAGAGCTGCGCCAGGTTCGAGAAATTCAATGTGGAGAAGAGAAGACCTGGCCCGAAAGGCCAGTCCCGCCAGCCAATTGGCGCAGAAGCGACTTCCGAGTTTGGCCGGGAGATAAGTTCCCGGGTTGCCGTAAGATCGGCGCAATCAATCAACGGGCGCCAATGTATGCGCGATGCCTGTTGTTGTCGCGATTTCGGACCTTCCGATCCTTTATGTGTTCACGTCCTAGCCTTTGAACGCAGCCTTGATGGCTTCGACGCCCTGGCCCGATTTCGCGGCGGCGATGATGCGCGCCTCTTGCTTCAGCAACTCATCGAGCGCGCCCTTCATCGGATCAATCGTGTTGATCGGCACGATGACGGCGCCGTGGCGATCGGCATGGATCAGGTCGCCGCTGTTCACCGCCATGCCATGGATGGTCACGGGAATCCCAAAATCCTCGACATGCACATAAGCGTGTGACGGACCGATCGAGCCGGCGAGCATCTGAAAGCCCTCGGCGACCTGGGGGATGTCGCGGACGGAGCCATTGGTGATGGTACCGAGGCAGCCAAGCGCCTTGTGCACATTGGTCTGCACTTCACCCCAGAACGCGCCGTAGCCCGCGGGATCGTCGAGATCTTCGATTACGGCGATGCCTGGCAGCGGTGCAGCCGCGACATAATCGAGATAGCCCATGCGCTTGGCCATGTAGCTCGCCCCGCTCACCTTGTCGCGGGCGCGCATGGTGACGGTCTTGGCGAAGCCGACCATCGGCGGCAGGTCGGGGAAGGGGCAGTGCAAATGCGACGTCGTGTAGCCCGCGCCGCGGCGCTCGGGCGCCACAATCTCGAGCAGGTTGCATACGGTCGGCGTATCGATCGAACGCAGAAACGCGAATTGGCTCTCTGACAACACTGCTTTCCCCTTGGCCGAGACCTCTCGGCGCTGGCTTCAATCCCAAACTGCTGCAACGATCGCCGCAATGACGATCTGCATGGCGACGATCAAGACGACACAGCCATTCCATCCCGCCGCGTTCCAGGCAAGACCCGTGAGGAACGCGCCGGCGCTGCCGCCGATATAGAAGATCGAGGCATAAAGTCCCACCGCCGACGAACGGCCTTCCTTGGCGGTCATGGTGACATAGCTGGTCGAGATCGTCTGGCATAGCATGCCGCAAACCGCGCACAGCGTCAGCCCGGCGAGAATCACAGTGATCGGCGGCGCGAGCAGAAGCAGCGCGCCGACAATCCATAATGCGGTGATGCCAAGCACGAGCGGACGGCGCCCGAATATCGCGATGGCGCGCCCGGTCCATGGCAGCAGAGGGCTGCTGACGAGATAGGTGAGGAACAGCATGCCTAGCAGCGTCGGCGAGAACGAGTAGGGCGGTGCGGCAAGATGAAAGCTTATATAGGTGAAGGTGGCGATGAAGTTGAACAGCACGCCGAAACCGACCGCATAGGTCGCGACCAGCCGCCGGTTGCGCAGGTGGCGCAGCATTTGGATGAAGGACGACGACAGTCCGTCCGAGCGCACGAACTTCCGCTCGCGCGGCAGCGTCAAGGCCACAATAACTGCGGCGACGAGCGTGATCAGGGCGACGACCTGAATGGCCGTGCGCCAGCCGATCAGGTCGGCAAGGATTCCGGGAATGAAGCGGCCGGAAAAGCCGCCGATGCTGGCGCCCGAGACATAAAGCCCGGCGACGCGGGCAACGTCGCTCGCCGGCCATTCGTCGCCGATATAGGCGACCGTGACGGTGAAAATCGGCGGCAGCAGCAAGCCTTGAACGAAGCGCCAGAACGCCATGTCCGGCACGCTGGCCATGAAGGTCATGATCAGTGTCGGCACCACGACCGCAAACATCGCCGCGCTGATCAGCCGCTTTCTGCCGACCACATCGGCGAGCGTGCCCGTGAAGGGCGCCGAGATCGCAATGGCCGCGGTGCCCGCCGTCATCAGTGAGCTGATTTCATCGGCGCCGACATGAAACTCGCGCGCCAGCTCGGGCAAGAGCGCCTGGGGCGAATAGAGGTTGACAAAAGCTGCAAACCCGGCGGTGGCCACGGCCAAGCTACGCAAATCGAAGGTTTTTTGCCATCGCGACATGCCGCATTATGGGTGAGATGCGAGGCGAAAGCACGCGATCAACGGTGCCGCCTCGGTCGCAGGCAAAAGTATGTTCGCAGCCGGCGGATTAGAGCTGCTTGATCTCGTTGAAGTCCCAGCTGGTGGCGTCGGCCGGGTTTTCGCCGATGCGGATCGTCGTGTCGTTGACGAAGCGATACGGCGGCACCGGCAGATTGTATGGCGCCGGCACGCCGGAAAAGACGCGGCCCGCCGGATCATATTTGGAGCCGTGGCAGGGGCAGAAATAGCCGCCGGGCCAGTTTGCGACCGGCGTGACGGCGCTGGGGTCCGGATAGAACAGCGGGATGCAGCCGAGATGGGTGCAGATGCCGACCAGCACGCCGAATTCCGGTTTGATCGAGCGGTGCCAGTTGGTTGCATAGGGCGGCTGCTGTACGACCTCCGAATTCGGATCGGACAGGAGCGAGAGCATCTGGCTGCTCTGCAGCGAGTCGAGCGTCTTCTTGGAGCGGTGGAACAGCCAAATCGGGCGCTCCCGCCAGCGCACGACGATCTGGCTGCCTTCCTGAATCTTGCTGACGTCGACGTCGACCGGTCCGCCGGCCGCGAGCGTCGAGGCGCTGGGGTTCATCTGGTCGACCAGCGGCACCAGGACCGCGGCGGCGCCGACGGCGCCGACCATGCCGGTTGCGATATAGAGGAAGTCACGCCGGGTGCCTTCGCCGTGGCCATTGGTGGAAGCGCCCGGCGATGTGGAAGCGATATTTGCCATGATTTGGGAATTCCTCGCTGACGGCGTTCGGACAGGCCCTTTTTATCGACGCTTACGCCCCGCCGCCGCTAATGTCGTCATCGGCACGGGCTTCGTCAATCGTAACTTGATGACAGGACCGTTCGCCATCGCGGTACCGGCCTGCCGAATCTTGCACCCTTGAATTTTACGCGGGCAAGCCGGAAAAAGCAGGGCCCCACACCGCCGAAAGGCCGGCGAATTCGCGCCGAAATTGCATCCCGGAACGAAGGCCAGGAAAGAAAGCCAGGAGAGAACAATGCGCGCAAAGGACAATATGCGCACTGCCGCCGAGGTTCTGGTCGATCAATTGCGCATTCAAGGCGTGCAGCACGTCTTCTGCGTGCCGGGCGAAAGCTATCTGGCGGTGCTCGACGCGTTCCACGACAGCGACTTGGCGGTCACGGTATGCCGCCAGGAAGGCGGCGCCTGCATGATGGCGGAAGCGGTCGGCAAGGCGACCGGCCGGCCGGGCGTGGTTTTCGTCACCCGCGGCCCGGGCGCCACCAACGCCTCGCCGGGCATCCACATCGCCAAGCAGGATTCGACGCCGCTTGTGATGTTCGTCGGCCAGGTGGCGCGCGACATGAAGGAGCGCGAGGCGTTCCAGGAGCTCGATTACCGCGCCGTGTTTGGCTCGATGACCAAGTGGACCACTGAAATCGACGACCCCGCGCGCGTGCCGGAGATCGTATCACGGGCGTTCCATGTCGCCGCCAATGGCCGGCCCGGGCCCGTCGTGGTCGCCGTTCCGGAGGACATGCTCATCGAGCGCGTTGCGGTGGCCGATGCGCCGCCGTTCACGCTGATCGAGACGTCGCCGGGCCAGGCGGAGATGGCGCAATTCGCCGACATGCTTGGTGCGGCCCGCACGCCGATCGTTCTGCTCGGCGGCAGCCGGTGGTCGCAGGCAGCTTGCGATCAAGTCGCGCGCTTTGCGCAGAAATATTCACTGCCGGTGGCGACGACGTTCCGCCGCGGCCATTTGTTCGATCAGACGCATCCCTGTTACGCCGGCGATCTCGGCATAGGGCCCAATCCGAAACTGCTCGAGCGGATCAAGACGGCCGATCTCGTGGTGCTGATCGGCGGCCGCATGGGCGAGTTGCCGTCGCAGAGCTATACGCTGTTCGATATTCCGAAGCCGCAAGTGCCCTTCATTCATGTGCATCCGGGCACGGAAGAGCTCGGCCGCGTCTACAGCCCGACGCTCGCGATCAATGCGACGCCGACGGCCTTTGCAGCCGCGCTTGAGAATTTGCATTTTGCCAAAGCGCCCGCGGGCGACGCCAAAGGCGCCAATGCCGATTATCGCGCATGGACCGAAACGCCGACCGAGCAGCCCGGCGGGGTCAATTTCGGCAAGGTCGTCGTCTGGCTGCGCGACAATCTTCCGCCCGATGCCTTCATCTGCAATGGCGCCGGCAACTTCCCGGCCTGGGTCCATCGCTTCTTTCGCTTCCGCCGCTTCGCCCAGCATGTCGCGCCGGCCTCCGGCTCGATGGGCTATGGCGTGCCGGCGGCGGTGGCGATGAAGCGGCTCCATCCCGAACGCACCGTGGTCTGCATTGCCGGCGACGGCGACTTCCTGATGAACGGCCAGGAATTCGCAACGGCCGTGCAATACAATCTGCCTTTCGTCACGGTGATTGCCGACAACGGCATGTACGGCACCATCCGCATGCATCAGGAGCGCGAATATCCCGGCCGCGTCTCGGCGACCGAATTGCGCAATCCGAATTTCGCCGACTATGCGCGCGCTTTCGGCGGCTTCGGCGTCTCGGTCGAGCGAACGGAAGATTTTCCGGCAGCCTTCAAGGAGGCGACAGCCTCCGGCAAACCCGCGATCGTGCGCTTGAAGATCGATCCGGAAGCGCTGACGCCCGGCATGACGCTGTCGAAAATCCGCGCCAAGTCGCTGGCGGAAAAGGCAAGCTAGGATCTGCGCAGAGCCTGATCTCTCCCGAAAGCCGGCTGCCACCCTCGGATCAGCTGCAGGGGTAAGCAACTGCAGGGGATGCTTTTCGGGATCATGCTCCAACGCGCACTACTTGAACGTCACCAGCGCGTTCAATCCCGGATAATCGTTCTTGAACGGATGCTGCGGCCCGATCGGGCCGAGATGGATCACGCCCGGCGAGCTGACATTGGCCTCCACCGGTCCGCTCGCTTCACCCTCGGTGAATGCGTAGGGCATGCCGTTGCCAGCCAGGAACGACGGCTGATCGTCGATATGCATGTGCAGATGCGGCTCGGTCGAACTGCCGGTATTGCCGACATGGCCGAGAATCTGTCCGGTGCGCGCCCGATCGCCGGCTTTCACCTGCACGGTGCCCGGCCGCATATGCGCATAGAGCACGTAACGGTGCGGCGCGATTTCGACGACGACATGATTGCCGGCGGCGTTGTTGAAATCGATCGGCACGGCGTATTTGCCTGAATGCGGCACGTTGTCCGCCATGCCGTCCGACGCCTCGACCACTTTGCCCGGCGCAACACTGTAGATCGGCTGGTCGTAGCAGAAATAGCTCTCGTTCTTGTCTTCCGGGCCTTTGAAGGTCGTCGCCGCGCCGTTGACCGTCTGGACCTGCACCCAATCGATGGCGAAGCGCTGCGCCAGCCAGGCATGGCCGTCATCGATCAGGACGGCGCGGCGATGCGCGGCGTCAGGGAGATTGTTGACGGAATCGCCCGCGATCCATTGGCCGCGCAGCGGCGGCGCGACGACGATCGGCTTGTCCTGCATCACCGGCAAAGGCGCGAGCACGATATCGTGCGGCTCGTTCCGCTCGGTCAGCACATGCAGCGTGTGGGCGATAGCGCCCGGGGCAGATGATTTGCCGAAGTCGAGCGTGAGGAAGACGATGACGCTGCGGCCGCCTTGAATGGTGCGGACGGCAAGGTCGTCTTTGGGCGGCACGGGAGCGCCCAAATGCAGGATCAACGGCGACAGCGCGGCGCCGGAGATTTTCGACTGCACATCGCCCGCTCTGGCCTCGATCGTGTCGAGCACATAGCCGGTCTTGGAGAAGTTCGTGATCAGCATTTCGTAGAACAGCCGCGTCTGGCCGCTTTGCACGATGGGTGAGGGCGGCGCCAGGAACGATATGTTGAGCGGCGGCGGATGCGGGTCGCCGGCAAACGCCGCGGGCGCCGCAAACAACAGGCAGAAAAAAACTGCAAGGCGCGTGATGACCATGCGCTCACTCCGTCCCATGCCCGTGCATGTGATCTTACCGCGCTCGCTGGCTCGAGGAACTAAGTTGGAAACGGCGGATTAAGACAACAACAATGGAGTCCGAGCAAAATGAAAGAGCTTGTTAGCCGAATTGCGACGGCGTCGGTGCTGGTGTCGGCCATGTCATTTGCGATCGGGGCCGCACCGGCCGATGCGAAAGGCTGCATCAAAGGCGCAGTTGTCGGCGGCGTCGCCGGTCATGTCGCCGGCCACCACGGCCTGCTCGGCGCCGCGGCCGGCTGCGCCATCGGCCATCACGAAGCCGCCAAGAAGGCGAACCAGAATCAGCCCGCCAAGTCACAACAATAGCGGCGTTTATTCCGCCTTTACGCCGGCCGCTTTGATGACCGGCCACCATTTGGCGATTTCAGCTTCCTGAAAAGCCTTCAGCGCTTCGGGCGTCTGCTGCTCGGGCGGATAAATATCCTGCGCCAGGTCGATCATGCGCTTGTGAATCTCCGGATCGGCAAGGCCCGCAATCGCCGCCTTGTTGAGCTTGGCGATGATCTCCTTCGGCGTGCCCTTGGGCGCCCACATTGCGTGCCAGAATGAAAAATAGAAGCCCGGGAGGCCGGCTTCGTCGGTGGTCGGAATGTCAGGCATCACCGCGACGCGCTTGGGCGCGGCCGCGGCAAAGGTCTTCACCGTGCCGGCCTTGAATTGCGGCAGCACGACCGCCGGCGCATCGAGCGCGATGTCGACATTGCCGGCCACGAGATCCTGCATCGACAAGCCGGCGCTGCGATAGGGCACCATCTGCCATTTCAGGCCGAGCGTCTGCTGCAACAGAATGCCGGCGATATGGCTTGGCGAACCGACGCCCGAATTGCCTTCAGTGGTCTTGTCGCCGTTCCGCTTCAGCCAGGCGATCAGTTCTTTCAGGTTGTTCGCCGGCAGGGATTTGCGCGCGTCGATCATGAACGGCTGTGTGGCAACCAGCGCGATCGGCTCGAAATCCTTCACCAGGTTGAAGTCGAGCGAATAGATCGCGCCGTTGGCCATGTTGGTCCCCCACTGGCCGAACAGGATCGTGTAACCGTCCGGAGCCGAGCGCTCGGCTTTGGTGACGCCGATCGTGCCGCCGGCGCCGCCGGTGTTCTCGACCACCACCGGCTGGCCGAGTTCCTTGCTCATGCCTTGCGCGGTGATCCGCGCCAGCACGTCGGTCGAGCCGCCCGGCGCGAGCGGAACGATCATGATGATCGGATGCGTGGGATAATCGTCTGCCTGCGCGGCGCTCACCGGCGCAACGATCGCGGCCAAGCCCAAACACAGTCCCAGGCCGACGCTGTGCGCGGCCGCGATAATGGACTTCCGGCTCATTCCTTCCTCCCCCAACTTTTCTTGGCTTCCCTATGCCAGAGGAATGCGCGGACCCAAAGGGCAAAACGGTGCGTGAGACGGAATGTCCAGACGCATCTTTGCGACGAAGCGCAGCATTGCCAGGGAGCGCTGAATTATGGTTCACTTATTGTGGCGCCGCGATTCCAACGTCCTCTGCCTTTCGCATGGCCCCAATGATGGCTTGATGCCCTATCGCCGCACTGAAAGCGTTACGCGCCGCCTTGCCGCCCGGCACACTGCGATCATCGCTGCGGCGGGCGTGTCTGCGCGCGAAGGCGGCATGGCGGCCGTGCAGATTGCCCCGGTCGCGGCACGCGCCGGCATCGCCGCCGGCACCGTCTACCGTTACTTTCCCGGCAAGACCGACCTGGTCGCCGCGCTCTTGGCCGAGATTTCGGCGCGTGAGATCGCGGCGCTGCGCCGTGCCGCCGATGTAGCGCCCGGTCCGCTCTCGGCGCTGGCGGCGATGATTACGACGTTCGCGGTCCGTGCGCTGCGCGACCGCAGGCTCATCTTTGCCGCGATCGCCGAGCCGGTCGACGCCGAGCTCGACGCTGAACGGCTCATGTTCCGCAAAGCGATTGCCGGCGAATTCGCCTCCCGCATTACGGCGGCGAGCGCGGGCGGCAATCTGTTGCCGGAGCAGGATTCCGCGCTGGCCGCGGCGGCCTTGCTCGGTTTGCTGATTGAAGGACTGGTCGGCCCGCTTGCGCCGGGCGCCGCGAGCAACGAGCGCGATGTCGTGCAGTCGCTGACGCTGATTGCGTTGCGCGCACTCGGTGTTGCCGATGCACGCGCCCGCGGCCTGGTGGTGCAAACCGCGCTGCCAGGCTAGCGCCTGTCCCCGGACAAGTGGCACCGGTCTTCCGATCACCGGTTTTCCGACAAGGACATGCGCAAATAAGGACGCGCAAATGAAAATTTACGCCGCGCTCTTGCGCAAATGCGGGAAGCGCTCGGTCAGCAGCGAGCCCGGATAATACGTCGGCGCGAAAGCGGGATGGCTGCGAATGGCCTCGTACCACCGCGTCACGCGCGGCAGGTCTTGCCATGCGCCGTCTTGGCCAAGATCGGCCATGCGTACGATGGCCGGCATGACCATGACATCCGCGAGCGAGATGTCCTTGCCAAGGAGCCACGGGCCACCGCTCTTTTCGATTTCGGCGTCCATGCGCTCATAGGTGCGCCGCAGCCGCGCCAAGGCCTCGTCCATGTCCTTCTGCGGAAAGCCCTTGCGGCCCATCGCCAGCATGAATTCGCGGCGCAACGGCTTGGAATTGGCGAAGGCCAAAAATTCCTCCTCGCTCATGGCAGCAAAGCGCGGCAGGAAGGCGAGGTTGAAGGTCGGCACGCGCACGGCCGGCGCCGGCATCTCGTCCATGTAATGCATCAGCGTACGCATCTTGGCGCGCAGCACCGGATCGTGCGGCGTGAACTCGTGCGGCTGCGGCGCGATCTCGTCGAGATATTCGATGATGACGGAAGAATCGGTGACGATGGCGCCGTCGTGGTCGAGCGTCGGCACCACGCCGTTCGGATTGAGCGCAAGATAATCCGGCTTCAGCTGATCGCCGGCCAGCAGATCGAGCTTGATCTCGGCGAACGGAATCTTCTTGGCATTGAGCACGAAGCGGACGCGCTGGCTGCAGGTGGATTGCGGCGCGTTATGCAGCGTAAATGGCATGAGGCGTTTCCCGGAATATTTGCCGATCTTGTGCGGATCAAGCTTACTCGGGTTCGCCCTCCAGCGCCAATGGCGCGGTCCGAGCCGTGCGCTCAGGCGGCGTCAGCACTTCGGCATCAGTGCGACATCAGCACCGGCACGGTCATCGACTGGAAGATCGAATGCGTCACGCCGCCGAGCACGAATTCGCGCAGCCGCGAATGGCCGTAACCGCCCATGACCATGAAATCGGCGCCGCTGTCGGCGGCATGCGAGAGCAGCGCGTCGGCGACGTCGACATCGCCGCCGGGGATGCGTTCAACCTCGATCTTCAGGCCATGGCGGGCCAGATGCTGGCCGATGTCGACGCCTTCGATCTCGTCCTGCTTGCCCGGCTCGTTGGTGATGATGATGATCTCGACCTTGCCCGCTTTGGCCAGAAGCGGCATGGCGTCGCCGATCGCGCGCGCCGCCTGGCGGCTGCCGTCCCAGCACACCATGACCTTGTCGAGCTTGAGCGGGCCTTTCTGGATATAGGGCACGACGATCATCGGCCGGCCGGATTCGAACAAAGTGGTTTCCGCGATAATATCGTCGACCGAGGACGTCTCCGGCTCGGCCTGGCCGACCACGGCAAGATCGAAGCGCCGGGCGATGCGGGCGAAATGCTCACCGGCGCCGGCGAGACTCGCATTGATCCTCAGCGGTTCGGCCGAGAGGGCGGCCCGTCTGGTCGCTTCCGCAAAGCGGTCGAGGGCGGTTTTGGCGGAGGCTTCGTTATCGGCCTGCTGCCGCTCGACGACCTCGGCGGGGATATAGCCGGTAACCGAGACCGGGACGATCGGGTCGTAGACGAAGACGACACCGGCCAGATGCGCTTCCAGCGCGTCGGCGATCGAAACCGCGTAGTCGCCGACGGGACCGCCGCCTTTGGCGACGTTGAGATTGACGACAATATCCCTGATCATGAAATGTCTCCCGGTCGAAGGCGTGTCGCGCAGCTTATCCCATTTTCGGGTGCGGCGCCCGTTGAGGCAGATCAAAAGCGGCGCCGGGTCTATTTCTTGATATTACCGTCGGCGTCGAACTGCTTCACATAAGCCCAAAGATCGTTGACCTCCTGTTCGTTCTTGATGCCGGCGAAGGTCATCTTGGTGCCGGGCACCATCGCAGCCGGACTCTTGATGTATTGCTTGAAAGTCGCCTCGCCCCAGACGATGCCGGAATTCTTATTGGCGTCGGAATAGTTGTAGTTCGGGACGCTTCCGGAATGGCGGCCGTCGAGCCCATCCAATTCCGGGCCGATCTTGTTCTCGGCATCAGGGCCGATGGAGTGGCAGGGCAGGCACTTGTTGAACTGGTGCTGGCCGGCCGTCGCGTCCTGCGCCGACGCAATGCCCCCCGATACGGTGATCGCTCCTACGGTGATCGCCGTCATAATCATCGCTCTCTTGGTCATCCGGATTATCCCTGGCCCCTTGCTCGTCCCCATATCCGTTCAAGCGAGCCGTGACGGACCTGTCAACGGCTCTGCGGGCGGGATGGTTCAGTGCCGATACCCGCATTCATCGCTGCGGCTTTTCCGCTATACTGGACCATCAAGAGATCGTGGACGAGGCCGCAATGCCGATCATGATGCCGCTGTTCGACGGCGCGGTGCTCAAACGCCGCGGCGAGATCGTTACGGCGCTCAAGCGCATCGTGCCCGGCGAGGGCGTCATCGCCTCCGAACAGGCCATGCGGCCGTTCGAGAGCGACGGGCTGACCGCCTATCGTCAATTGCCGATGGTCGTGGTGCTGCCGGAAACCACCGCCCAGGTTGCGGCGGTGCTGGCCTATTGCCACGCCGAAGGCATCAAAGTCGTGCCGCGCGGCGCCGGCACCTCGCTTTCCGGCGGCGCGCTGCCGCTCGGCGACGGCGTCCTTCTCGGCCTGGCCAAATTCAACCGCGTCCGCGAGATCGACTACGACAACCGCGTCGCCGTGGTCGAGCCGGGCGTCACCAATCTCGCGGTGTCGAAGGCGGTCGAGGAGGCCGGCTTCTATTACGCGCCCGATCCGTCGTCGCAGATCGCCTGCACCATCGGCGGCAATATCGCGGAGAATTCCGGCGGCGTGCACTGCCTGAAATACGGCATGACCACCAATAACGTGCTCGGCTGCGAACTGGTGCTGATGACGGGCGAGATTTTGCGGCTCGGCGGCAAGCATTTCGATGCCGGTGGCTACGATCTGCTCGGCGTCGTCACCGGCTCCGAGGGGCTCCTCGGCGTTGTCACCGAAATCACGGTCCGCATCCTCAAGAAGCCGCAGACGGCGCGTGCGGCATTGATCGGCTTCAACGCTTCGGAGGACGCCGGTGCCTGCGTCGCCAAGATCATCGGCTCCGGCATCATTCCGGCCGGCATGGAAATGATGGACCGGCCGGCGATCGCCGCGACCGAGGAATTCGTCCACGCGGGCTATCCGCTCGATGTCGAAGCACTGTTGATCGTCGAGCTCGATGGGCCGCGCGATGAAGTCGACCATCTGCTCGCGCGCGTCGAGGGTCTCGCCAAGGAGTGCCGCGCGGTAACCTGCCGCCTGTCCAATTCCGAAGAGGAGCGGCTGCTGTTCTGGGCCGGCCGCAAGGCCGCATTCCCGGCGGTCGGGCGCATCTCGCCGGATTATTACTGCATGGACGGCACCATTCCGCGCGCCAAGCTGCCCTTGGTGCTGCAGCGCATGCAGGAGCTGTCGGCGAAATACCGATTGCGCGTCGCCAATGTGTTTCATGCCGGTGACGGCAATCTGCATCCCTTGATCCTCTATGACGCCAACAAGCCGGGCGAGCTCGACCGTGCCGAGCAGTTCGGCTCGGACATTCTGCGGCTCTGTGTCGAGGTCGGCGGCGTGCTTACCGGCGAACATGGCGTCGGCGTCGAGAAGCGCGACTTGATGCCGGTCATGTTCACCGAGGAGGATCTCAATCAGCAGCAGCGGCTCAAATGCGCCTTCGACGACAAGAGCCTGCTTAATCCCGGCAAGGTGTTTCCGACCTTGCACCGCTGCGCCGAGCTCGGCCGCATGCATGTCCATGCCGGCCGCGTCGCGCACCCGCATCTTCCGCGGTTCTGATCAGCCGGCGCAGCCAATCCACATAGAGGCCGACAAGAGCAAGTTCAGGGAAACACGTCCTATGGAATTCGGTCTGTTCTGCTCCGCCCAAGCCAATAACGACGCATTCGGTCCGGAGACCGGTCAGGGCTTCCGCGACTATCTGGACTTCAACGTCGAGGCCGAGGCGCTCGGCTTCAAGTCGAGCTTTCTGGTCGAGCATCACTTCACCGGCTGGAACCAGGTGTCCGCGACCCTGATGCTCCTGACCGCGCTCGCCATGCGCACGACTGTGCTGCGGCTCGGCTCGGCGGTGATGGTGTTGCCGTGGCACAATCCGGTGCTGCTGGCGGAGCAGGCGGCGACGCTCGATTTGATATCCGGCGGCCGCTTCGATTTCGGCATCGGCAAGGGCTACCGGCACAGCGAGTTCAGCGGCTTTCAGATCGCCCCGGAACAGGCGCAGGCGCGTTTCGACGAGGCGGTCGAGGTGATGAAACGCGCCTTCACGACGCGGCGGCGGTTTTCGCATCACGGCCGCTTCTGGCATTTCGAGGACATCATCGTCGAGCCGCCGCCGGCGCAGCAGCCGCATCCTCCGTTCTGGGTCGCCGCCGGCAGTGAAGCTTCGATCCGTCATGCCGCCGCACGCGGCTTCAACCTGATCCTGGATCAATATGCCAGCGCTGCGGCGCTGGGCGAGCGCATCGGCATCTACAAGGAGGAACGCAAGACCCACGGATTGAGCTTCGATCCTGCGCAGGTGGTCGTGGCGCGGCAGCTTTATGTGGCGAAGGACGAGGCCGACAAGCAGGCGGCGCTGGTGCGCCAGGCCGCCTATACGCAACGCACTGTGGACGTATCGCGCAAGCCGGACAGCGGCGGCCGCACCCAATCCGGCTCTCACGTGCTCGCTTATGCCGGCAGGAAGGGCGGTACCGAGGAGAATGCGCTATACGGCACGCCGGAAGAGATCGCGGGCATGCTGGAGGATTTGCAGCGGGCAGGGGTGGCCTATGTGCTCCTGGTGGTTGCCGGTGGTGCCGCGCAGTTGCGGCGTTTTGCACGCGAAATCATGCCCGCCTTCGCGGGCACGGCCTCGGCCGCGGCCGAATAGGGCGCCGCCCGATGACCGAGAGCCTCAAACCACGCGACGCAACCGAGGTCGAATTCATCGTTCGCGCGGCGCTGGCGGAGGAGAAGACGCTTGAAGTGGTCGGCGGTGGCACCAAACAGGCCATCGGCCGTGCCGCGCAATGGGACGCGACGCTCGATCTGTCGCAACTCGCCGGCATCACGCTGTACGAGCCGGAGGAACTCGTCCTCTCGGCCAAAGCGGCAACGCCGTTCGCCGAAATCGAGTCGTCAGTTGCCGCAAGCAACCAAGAGCTCGCCTTCGAGCCGATGGATTACGGGCCGTTGCTGGGGGTGCCGGCGGGCGCAGCGACCATTGGCGGCGTGCTCGCCGCCAATCTCAGCGGCCCGCGCCGCATCAAGGCCGGCGCCGCGCGCGACCATTTTCTCGGGGTGTCGGCGGTATCCGGCCGGGGCGAGGTGTTCAAGTCCGGCGGCCGGGTGGTCAAGAACGTCACCGGCTATGATCTCTGCAAAGTGATCGCCGGCTCCTGGGGCACGCTCGCGGTGATGACCGACGTGACCATCAAGACTTTGCCGCGGGCGGAAACCGAGGCCACGGTGCTCGTGCTCAACCTCGACGATGCGGCGGCGGGCAAAGCCATGACGGCGGCGATGAGCTCCTATGGCGACGTTTCCGCAGCCGCGCATTTGCCGGCGAAAGCCGCGGAACGGATCGCCGAGACCGCGTCCGGACGGACGGCGGTGACCGCCTTCCGCCTTGAAGGGGTAGCGCCGTCGGTTGTCCAGCGTAAGGCTCTACTGGAAAAGATCGTAGCGCCGTTCGGCGCGCTGGCGGCTTTAGATGAGGCAGCCTCGCGCGCTTTCTGGCGCAGCGTGCGCGACGTCACGCCGTTTGCGGCGGCTGGTCCGTCCGGCGGCCGTGACCTCTGGCGCATCTCGACGGAACCGGTTCGAGGGCCTGGAGTCGGCCGGGCGCTCGCGGGCAGGGCCGATGCCGAAATCCTGTACGATTGGGCGGGGGGACTGGTCTGGGCGGCCTTGCCCGCCGCGGACGATGCACATGCCGACTTGGTGCGCGCCACGCTGGCGGCGGCCGGCGGCCAATCTGGCGGTCATGCCACACTGATCCGCGCCCCGGCGGCGGTGCGCGCGGCGATCGACGTTTTCACGCCGGAACCGGCGCCGCTTGCGGCCTTGACCGAGCGCATCCGCAAAAGCTTCGATCCGCAAGGCGTCCTCAATCCCGGCCGCATGTGGGCGGGTATTTAGCAATCACCATGCAAACCTCATTCACCCTGCAACAGCTGGCCGACCCGGATGTCGCGGAATCCGAAAAGATCCTCCGCGCCTGCGTCCATTGCGGCTTCTGCACGGCGACCTGCCCGACCTATGTGCTCGACGGCAATGAGCTCGATTCACCGCGCGGCCGGATCTACCTGATCAAAGACATGCTGGAGCGGAACCAGCCGGCGACGGCAGAGGTCACCCGGCACGTCGACCGCTGCCTGTCGTGCCTGGCCTGCATGACGACCTGTCCGTCGGGCGTGCATTACATGCACCTGGTCGACCATGCCCGCGCCCATATCCAGCGGACCTATCGGCGGCCGCTGCGCGACCTCCTGGTGCGCGGGATGCTGGCGAAGCTGATGCCCTATCCGGAACGCTTCCGGCTCGCGCTGTGGGCTTCGCTCTTGGCCAAGCCGTTGGCCCCCGCAATGGCCGTGCTGGGACTGAAGCGGCTTGCGGCGATGCTCCGGCTTGCGCCCTGGCGGCGGCCCGGCCGGCCGCTCGCGCCGCAGACTTTTCCCGCCGCAGCCGCACATCGAGGCTTGCGGCGAGCCCGTGTCGCGCTGCTCGCCGGCTGCGTCAACGACCTCCTTGAGCCGGACATCAATGCGGCCGCCATTGCCGTTCTCACACGGCAGGGCATCGAAGTCGTCGTCCCCGCGGGGCTCGGCTGCTGCGGCTCGCTGGTCCATCACATGGGGCGCGAGGACGAGGCGCTGGCCCAGGCGCGCGCCGCCATCGACGCGTTTCTGGCGATCGATGGCCTCGACGCCATCGTCATGACCGCCTCGGGTTGCGGCACGACGGTGAAGGACTATGGCTTCATGCTGCGCAACGATAAGGCCTATGCCGAACGCGCGGCGCGCGTCGCGGCGATGACCAAGGACATCACCGAATATCTGGTAACCCTGCCGCTGCTGCGTGATGCCGCAGCGAATCGGACCGACGGCGAAGCGCCCCACCCGGAGGGTCTCGTAGTCGCCTATCACGCGGCCTGCTCGCTGCAGCATGGACAGCGGGTGACGCGGCAGCCGAAAGAATTGCTCGCGCGTCTCGGCTTTGTTGTTCGCGATATTCCTGACGGTCACCTGTGTTGCGGGTCGGCAGGCACCTACAATATTTTGCAGGCCGACATCGCAAGAAGGTTGCGCGATCTTAAAGTCAGGACTATCGAAAGAGTGCGACCTGATGTGATCGCGGCTGGAAATCTTGGTTGCATCACGCAGATCGCCGCAGGCACTGCGGTTCCCGTCGTTCACACGATCGAGCTGATCGATTGGGCGACAGGAGGGCGATGCCCGCGCAGGCTTGGGGCCCAGCCGCCGCGCGCGGCGACGCACCCGGCCACGGCGGCAGGCTGAGCGAACTCTCGGTCAGCGTCGTGCCACAATATCGGTCGCCCTATGGCCGTGCTGAATGGTCGCGCTGTGGGGGCGCAGGGTATTTAGGATCGGTAGCAGCGATCGGGAGGTCGATCATGGCGAAGAAGTCCAAAGCGAAGAAGAAATCCGGGAAGAAAAAGAAGGCCGCACCGGCCAAAAAGAAAAAGACCCTGAAGGCGTCGGCGAAGAAGAAGACGGCGAAAAAGGTCGCGAAGAAGCCGGCCAAGAAGGCGGTGAAGAAGGCGGTGAGGAGGGCGGCGCCCAAGAAGGCTGCGCCCGCGCCCGCAGCAATGCCGGAACCGGCGCCCGCGCCGGTGGCCTGGACCCCGCCAAGCTCGGATCCAGGGACTGTGGATGGCGGCGGCTAGACAGCTGCGTCTTGACGGCTCGGCGCCTGCGGCCGCCGAGCCGCATTGCATCGGCTCTACGGGCCCAATAGCATTGGTTCGAGACTGATATCGGACACGGATCGGCGGCCGACATGCAGCCGGTCCAAGATCGTTTGAGCGGGCCGGTTGACCGGCCCTTTTGCCGTCACCGTTGCGTTGGCGAGGAGAAGTATCATGGCGAACTACAATATTCTGTTGATGGGCGCGTCCTACGGTTCGCTGCTCGCGTCGAAACTGTTGTTCGGCGGCCACTCGATCCATCTGGTTTGCCTGCCTGCCGAGGCCGATCTGATCAATGCCGAAGGCTTCAAGGTTCAGCTGCCGATCCGCGGCCGCAAGGATCCCGTCCTGCTTGAATCGAGCAAGCTTCCCGGCAAGGTGACGGCCGGGCCTGCCGCCGGCGTCGACCCGAAGAAATACGATCTCGTCGGCCTGTGCATGCAGGAGCCGCAATATCGCTCGCCCGGCGTGCGCGAACTGCTCGACGCGGTGGCGAAGTCGCGGGTGCCGTGCATGTCGATCATGAACATGCCGCCGCTGCCCTATATCCAGCGCATCCCCGGCCTCGACTACGAGGCGCTCAGGCCCGCTTATACCGATCCGACGGTGTGGGACAGTTTCGACCCCAAGAAGATCACTCTCAACAGCCCGGACCCGCAGGCGATCCGTCCGCTGGACCAGAAGGCGAATTTCCTTCTGGTGACGCTGCCGACCAATTTCAAATGCGCCAGATTCGACGACGACAAGGACGCTGCGATTCTTCGCCAGCTGGAAAAGGACGTCGACGCCGCGCGTTTCGACACGCCCGAGGGCAAGATCGAACTGCCGGTAAAGCTGAAGGTCTACGACTCGATCTTCGTGCCGCTCGCCAAATGGGCCATGCTGCTTGCCGGCAATTATCGCTGCGTGACCAAGGACGGCATGCGCACGGCGCAAGAGGCGGTGCACAGCGACATCGAAACCTCGCGCGCGGTCTATAATTTCGTGTTCGATTTGTGCGTCAAACTCGGCGCCAATCCCTCGGATCTGGTGCCGTTCGAGAAATACGCGGCGGCGGCCCAGTCGTTGACCCGGCCGGCTTCGGCGGCGCGCGCGCTGCAAAACGGCGCGCCCTATATCGAACGCGCCGACAAGCTCGTGCAGCTCATCGCCAGGCAAAAGGGCATGAGCAATGCGGCGATCGATGCCCAAGTGGCGCTGGTCGATGCGCGGCTCGAGGCCAATCGCAAGAAGGCGGCGGCGGCCTGATCCAAAAGCCAGCCTGAACCAAAGCAAAGCCGGGGAGGGAATAGCCTCTCCGGCTTTTTGCTTTTCGCAATCAGCGCGGCGGCTGAGCCCCTGGACCGATGCCTATTTCACTTCGACGTCCTGCCAGAAGCCGAATCGTCCGCCGACCTGTGCCATCTCCGGCCGCGGCGCCTCGTAGGACCATGCCGCGCGCGCATGCCGCGTGCCCCCGACGACGACGTCATAGAACTGCACGCCGTGCGGGCAGGCCAGATCGTCGGCGGTTTTCGCGACTTTTTCGAGCCAATCCAAGCGCACGCCCTCGCGCGGAAAATATCGATATCCCTTGCATTCAATGACGTCGTCGCTTTGCGCCACGACTCGGCCGTCGACAGTCGCCTGCATCGTTATCCTCCGCCTTGCCGCGCACAGATTCGGTTGGCCAACCCAAAAATCCCAAAAATTACGTAGGCACTGGCCTGCGAGCGGGCAATGGCGCCGGGTCAGCCGGCCGGTTTTGAAATCCGTTTGCGCCGCAGGCGGCGACAAAACTGATAAAGCGCCGCCAAAAGTGTAGCGCAGCTGCAACAGTGGCTAACAAATTATGAAGTTTTCCAATGAAAGACTAAAAAGTAATCAGTTGCTTTCGTTTTAGACTTGGCTGTCAGCCCTAGAAATTGAAAATTGTTCCAACAAGCCGCGAACAAAGGCGTTGCGGGGGTTGGGTTCTGTCGGCGGTTCCCGGGGGGCCGAAGGCGGGCAGAAGCAAAGGGGCAGATTATGAAGAGAGTCGCTTTATCGATGGTTCTAGTGGCAGGCTTGGCCACGACGTCTGCGATGGCCGCCGATATGGCGACCAAGGCCCCGCCGGCGCCGCCGCCCCCGCCGTCACCCTGGGACGTCGCCATCACCGCGGCTTTGATGACGGACTATAACTTCCGCGGCATCACCCAGTCGGCGCATCATCCGTCGGCGCAGGCTGGCTTCGAGCCGCGCTACAATTTCAATTCGAACTGGCAGGGCTATGTCGGCATCTCGGGCGAGAGCATCGACTTCCCCAACAATGCCGCAGCCGAGATCGACTTCTACGGCGGTATCCGCCCGACCTTCGACAAGCTCGCTCTTGATTTCGGCGTTTGGTACTACTGGTATCCGGGCGGCAACTGCTTCGGTAATGCGCCGGGTACGTCGCCGGTTGCCACCTGCACGGCGCCGGCGGGCGCGACGGTGGCCAACAAGAACCTGCAGCCGCTCGGCGGCAACGTTGCGGTGTCCAACGTAAGCTTCTACGAGTTTTATGCCAAGGCGACTTACACCTTCAGCGACCAATGGGCCGCCGGCGCGCAGTACTACTACTCGCCGAACGTGTCGGGGACTGGCGCTCCGGGCAACTACGTGACCGGCAACGTCACCTTCACCGAGCCGAGCTCGTGGTGGGGCAGCTCCGGCATTGGCGGCTATATTTCCGGTGACGTCGGTTACTGGGGTCTCGGCACCAGCAACAACTTCTACGGCACCGGCGTGGTCGGCAGCCCGTACTTCGCCGGCGTGAAGTATACGAGCTACTGGAATTGGGACGCCGGCCTCGGCTTCACCTACAAGGCGTTCACGCTCGATCTGCGCTACTACGACACCGATCTGAGCAAGAGCCAGTGCAGCGTCTTCACCAGCGCCTCGAATACGAGCTTCTCGGCGGGCAATATCTCGACGCAGAACCCGACCGGCCTGGGCTCGAACTGGTGCGGCGCCGCTTACATCGCCAAGCTCTCGTTCGCGACCAACCTGTCGGGCATCAAGTAAAGTCTCGGCTTCTCAATTGATCATCAAGGCCGGCAGCGGAGACGCTGCCGGCCTTTTCCTTTGCCCGGACTGCCGCTGTTTGCGCCCGGCCACGCGATGTCCGGCGTTTCACTCCGCCGCGGAAGCGAGCGGGACTTCACGCAGCTGCGAGGCTGCATCCCCTGTCACCACTTCGATGCGGCGGCCGTGAAAAGCGCCAAGCGTCGAGCGATGGCCGATCGAGACGATGGTCGTGCCCTTAAGCCGCGCCTGCAGCAGCCGGTAGAGCTCGGCCTCCGCGGCTTCATCAAGCGATGCCGTCGCCTCGTCGAGCAGGAGATAATCCGGCTCCTGGAGCAGTGCGCGCGCAATTGCTAGCCGCTGCTGTTCCCCGATCGACAGCATGCGGTTCCAATGGGCTTCCTCGTCGAGCCGGTTGCTCCATTCCGGCAGGCCGACCGCCGTGATCACCTCGGCGATCCGCGCCGCCGCGTAGGTGCCGACTTTGGCCGGATAGCTGACGGCGGTAGCGAGACTTGCGACCGGGAAATAGGGCCGCTGCGGCAACAGCAGGATCTTGGCATCCTCCGGCACCGAAACGCGCCCGGTGCCGAACGGCCAGATGCCCGCCACGGCGCGGAACAGGGTCGACTTTCCAGCGCCTGACGGACCGGTCATCAAGACGCGCTCGCCCGGCGCCAAGGCGATCCGGTCGGCGTCGATCAGCGGCTCGCGATTGGGCAGCCGCACATTGAGCTCGTCGATGGCGATGCCGTCGGCGCTCGCGTGCGGCAGGACCTCCACGGCTGGCTGTTGCAGCGCCGCATTGCGGCCGGCAACAATCGCCTCTTCGAAGCCGACCAGACGTTGTATGACGGCTTGATATTGCGCGATGTCCAGATACGCCGTGACAAAATAAGTCAGCGCCGTCTGCACCTTGTCGAACGCCGTTGCCGTTTGCATCAGGTCGCCGAGCTGGGTGATACCGGCCAAATAGGCCGGCCCCGCCATTAAGAACGGAAAGATCACCGCGGCCTGACCGAAGCTCTGTGTGAAGAACTGGACCTTTTTCTGCCGCTGCATGATCGCGATCCAATTCCGGATGATCCGGCCGAAGCGGCCGGCATGGCCATCGCGTTCGGCCGCTTCGCCATGCAGCGCCGCAATCTGTTCCGCATTCTCGCGCGTGCGCACCAGGTTGAAGCGGAAATCCGCTTCATAGCGCTGTTGCTGGAAGTTGAGCGGGATCAGCGGCCGGCCGATCAGGTGGGTCAGCCATGTGCCGGCGATCGCATAGACCAGCGCCGCCCAGACGAGGTAACCGGGAATGGCGACATTGATACCGAAGACATGCAAGGGCGCCGCTTCAGACAAATTCCATAAAATGACGACGAAGGAGCACAACGTCACGACGGAGCTCAAGAGCCCAATTCCGATGGCCAACGTGCTTCCGACAAATAGCTGCAAGTCGTCTGCGATACGCTGGTCAGGGTTGTCGGCGGCGTCGCCGAGGAGCTGCATGCGATAGTGATTGGCGGTGTTGAGCCATTGCCGCAGATAAGTCTGCGTCATGAAACGTCGCCAGCGGATCTGCAGCCAGAGATTAAGGTAGTTTTGGTAGACCTTGATGATGGTCAGAATGCCGGCGTAGATGCAGAAGAGAAAGATGTTCCACCAGAAACGGTTCCAGTTGTGGGCTTGCAGGGCGTCGTAGAAATCCTTGTACCAGTAGTTCAGAATGACCGTGATGGCGACCGCCGCCAGTTCGAAGCCGATCACGGTGCCGAGCAGAATGCGGCCGGGCCAGCGATCCTCGGAACGAAAATAGGGAATGGAGAGCCGCCAAATTGCGGCCAGCGACGCGAGAAGTCGTTGCAAAGGAAGACCTCCGAAGAGTTTGCCGGGGCGACGCGAACGACGCGGCGCGACCCAAAGTGATCAGGAACCCAAACCGTTCGCCGCCAATACGGCTTGAATATCACCGAACTATCATGAGCCTGGCTGGGGTGGCAGATGACTAGCACCACCCTGCTGAGCCAGCCTTAAGCCGGATTAGTGTGAAATTACGACAGTTTAGGCCAGAACTGGCGGATAATCGCGGTTTCTTGATGTCCAGGTGAGGGACCCAACCGGGTCGCGGCAAGACTCCACGGGCCGGCTGACGCGCCACCCAGATCCGTGCTCGCCGTGCTCATTGCACATCAGCGCGTCCTTCGGCCACCGCAAAATTGACGCATAGCCCCGCTGACTTTTGCCCGCACGTGCTTTAGACCATGCCCGCGCGGCCGGCCGGCTGCGAATCCTTCCTTCATCGCCTCCAACATTGCGTGACGTGACATGAGTGAGTCGTCGATGCTTCGGCTCTGGCTTCGCCGCGGTTTCGCTTGCGCCTTCGTCCTGGCCGCATTTGCGTCCTTGATCTCGCCGTCCCGGCTGGCGCAGGCCAGCCAGCCGTTTCCGTTCGGCAGCGAACTGATGCTCGACGCCGCGCCGATGCCTGGCTCGAGGCGCGTGCCGATGATCGAGATCGAGGACGACGGCACCGCCTCGATTGATCTGTGGTGCGCCAGCCTGAAAGCGCAGGCCACCGTCGATAATTCCGCCATCACCATCGTTCCGGGGAGCGCGCAGCCGGCGCAATGCGATCCGGACCGCCAGGCCCGCGATGCCGATCTTCTGTCGGCGCTGACGCAAGTGACCGGCTGGCGCAGGAGCGGCGAGGTGATCGAGCTCACCGGTGCGACGCCGCTGCGCTTTCATCTGATGACGAATTAGCCTCATTTCATCGATCTCCTCCTTCTTTCGCCGGAGAGCCGCGCGGCATCTTTCTCACGGCGCATATGCGTGCGGGTTCATGCATCGACGCGGCGACCACCTGATTGTCCGCTGGACGAATTGGGATCTCGGCAGAGTACGAGGCCCATCGCGGCGATGTGACGCCGCTCGCTGGATGGCTTTCCCTCTGTATACGATATTGTGCGGCCGGTCGTCGCCACAGGTCTGCGAACCCGGCGCGAAGTTGGCAATCCTATCGGCCGTCAGTGACGTCCTCGTGGCAGAGCGCCGATCACGTCGACCAGGCAGGCGACGTCCTGCGCACCGTGGCCGTCGGCCAACGCCTGTTCGTAGAGGCCGATGGCGCGGTCGAGCATCGGCGTCGCCACATTCAATTGCGCGGCCATCTCGCGGATCGGCTCGAAGTAGTGCGCCAGCGTCGTGACCGGACCTTGCGCGGGCAGGAAGTTGCGTTCGGCCATCCACGGCGCGCGGATGACGAATTGCCGTGAACTGCCGGCGCCGGAGCCGACCGCATTGATCAGGAGCTGAGGGTCGATCCCGGTCTTGAGCGCGAGCGCCATGGCTTCGGCACTGGCGGCAATGTTGAGCGTCACCAGAAGATTGGCGATCAGCTTGACCTGAATCGCCGCGCCGAATTTGCCGAAATAGGTGCAGGTGTCGGAAAAACCTTTCACCACCTCGGCGGCGGTCTTGCAGGCTTGCGCATCGCCGGCGATGAACACGGACGATTTCCGCTCAGCCACCATGCCGGGCGTTCCCGAAATTTCACCGTCGATAAAGATCGCGCCTTTTGCGGCAAGCGTGACGCGCTGGCGTTCCTTCTCTGCGAAGGAATAGGTGCCCAGTTCGAGCACGATCTGGCCCGGGCGCACGCTGTGGATCAGACCGCGCGGCCCGCTGACGACGTCGTCCAGGGCCTGCGGCGATGGCAGGCAGGAAATGACGAAGTCGCTGTCGGCGGCGACCTCGGCGGCGGACGCTTTGGCGATGCCGCCGGCCGCTTCGAAATCCGCCATGGAACTCCGGCGATAGCCCGGCACGCGCGCGCCGCCCTTGAGCAGAAGAAGCGCAATCGGCATCGCCATGCGGCCAAGCCCGATCACGCCGATATTGTTGATCGTCATCGCGGTCGATCCAGTTGTCAGTCGATCCAAATCCTAGTCAATCTTGGTGCTGCCGTCGGAAAAATTCACCGTGATCCCGATGTTGCCTTCCATCACGGTCCATTCGCGGATGTCGTAAGTCCGCGCGCCGGCGATCACGAAGGGATCGCTGTTGGCGAAGACTTTCGCCTCGTCGAGCGACACCGCGCGCAGGACGGTAAGCCCGTCGCCGATCTGCGCGCCGTCGCCCGGCTTGAATGGACCCGAGGCGAACAGCGCGCCGCGCTTTTCCAGTCCGATCATGAATTGGAGGTGCTGGGCGAGATGCCGTTTGATCAGATCCGGCTTGCCAAAGCTTTTCCAGATCACGGCATAGAGACGCTTTTTCAGCATCTTCGCCATCAGCTCTTCGGCTGTTGCCGGAGCTTCGGCATGCGGTTGTGTCGCCATGCTCACCTCACGCAAAACTGTCAGTCGTTAATCGAGAAAGCCGGGCGGCGGTGGCGCTCCCCAGTAATTCGCGGCGTTGGGGCCGGGCGTCCACACTTTCGGGCGCTGCGGCCGGTCGCGATGCCATGGCCGCGGCTCGAAGTAGCCAAGGTCCTCGTCGAGCATCTGATCGAGCTGGGTGAACAGTTCGGTGATCTGATTATCCGGGTTACGGTGATAGGTGAAGATGTTGTGGCCGATGCCGTGGCGGCCCGGGCCCCATTCCAGACGGATGTCGCGGCGCGAGAGGAAGTCGCAGGCCGCCTCCACATGCGCCCAGTCCTTCAGCTCGAAGGCGATGTGGTGGAGCTTGTCGGACTGCGCCTGCACGAAATTTACGGTGTGATGGTCCGGCCCGCAGCGCATGAAGACGAAGAAGTCGCCCATCCAGTCGGAAATGCGGAAGCCGAGCGCCTTGGTGTAGAACTCGACCATCGCCTTGATGTCGCGCACGGTGAAGGCGACGTGGCCGAGCTTGTTGGGCACGATACCCGTGTTCTTGAAGTCCTGCCGCGCCGCTTCGTATTGCGTGAAGACATCAATGCCGGTGCCCTTTGGATCGGCGAACGACAGGCACTCGCGCACCGAGGGGAACGGACCGCTGCGCCGCTGCGAGACGACGCCGAGCGCGGACAATTGATGCTCGAGTTCGCCGAGATCGTCATTGGTGCCGATCTGGAAGGCGAGGCGGCGGCAGGCGGCAGCGGCGCCGTGCGTGATCAGCACCGAATGATGGTCGAGCGTCGAGGCCAGATAGGCGGCTTCGCTGTCGCGCTCGACCAAAGTCAGGCCGAGAATATCGGTGTGATAGGCGATCTGACGCTCGACATCGGGGGTCTCGAACGTGGCGTGGGCGAGCCGGCGTGCGCGGATCATGGATGCCCTCCTGGCTACAAACTCGACTGCGTTTCCAGCCCAAAACCCGGGCTTCAGCCCGAGATTGAGCATGCTTATTTTTGAGCACGTTATGAGTTTTTAGGATATGCTGTCAACCGGGTGCCCGGACGGCCCCAGGCAGAGGCTGGTCAACATGCCGATCGAATATTCACCCGGAACCGATGCGCCGCCGCGGCCGGAGCGCAAGGCCGGCCTGCGCGAGCAGGGCAAGAGCGAACGGCAGCGCCGCATCAAGGAAGCGGCCAAGGCCGTATTCGGCGACGTCGGTTACGATGCGGCGACGACGCGCGAGATTGCACGCCGCGCGCATGTCTCGATCGGCACGATCTTCGTCTATGCGCGCGACAAGCGCGATCTGTTGTTTCTGGTGATCAACGACGAGCTCGATCCGGTGGCCGAGGCCGCGCGGCGCGATGTGCCCGGCGACAAGCCGGTGCTTGATCGGCTCTGCGCCTTGGCGCGGCCCTGGTACTACTATTTCGCCGACAATCTCACGCTAGGCCGTCATGCGTTCCGCGAGATGACATTCTACGAGCCGGAGTCGGAGGATTTCGGCGAGCAGTGCGACCGCTATCGGGCGCGCATGCATCGCATCGAAAGCTGGCACGGCGAGATCATTGCGCAGGGCCAGGAGCGCGGCGAACTGAAATTCAAAGGCAGCGCGGCTGTTGCCGGAAATCTGATTTACAAGGTCTATCTCGCCGAGATCCGTACGTGGATTCACGGCACAAAGCCCGATGTCGGGCGGGGCATCCGTAACTTGCGAACGAAGTTTGCGATGGTGCTGGACGGGTTGCGCGGGCATGATGGCTCTCGAGGATAGCGACGCGCCAAACAAAAAGGGCGCGGATTGCGCCGCGCCCTTTGAGACTTACCGTGTAGAAAATTTGACGCCTGGACTTAGAAATCCATCCCGCCCATGCCGCCGCCGCCCGGCATCGCCGGCATCGCCGGCTTGTCCTTCGGCAGTTCGGCGACCATGGCTTCGGTCGTGACCAGAAGGCCGGCGACCGACGCCGCATCCTGCAGCGCCGCACGCACGACCTTGGCCGGATCGACGATGCCCTTGTCGAGCATGTCGACATAGTCCTCGTTCTGCGCGTCGAAGCCGAACGTCTCCGACTTGTTCTCGAGGATCTTGTTGACGACGATCGAGCCTTCGACGCCGGCATTCTCGGCGATCTGGCGCGCCGGCGCTTCGATGGCCTTGAGCACGATATTGATGCCGGTCTGCACGTCGGCATTGCTGTTGGAGAGCTTGCCGACCGCCTTCTTGGCGCGCAGCAGAGCAATCCCGCCGCCCGGCACGATGCCTTCCTCGACCGCAGCGCGGGTGGCGTTGAGCGCGTCTTCGACGCGATCCTTCTTCTCCTTCACCTCGATCTCGGTCGCGCCGCCGACGCGGATGACCGCGACGCCGCCGGCGAGCTTGGCAAGGCGCTCTTGCAGCTTCTCGCGGTCGTAGTCCGATGTGGTCTCCTCGATCTGCGCTTTGATCTGGTTGACGCGGGCTTCGATGTCCTTCTTCTTGCCGGCGCCGTCGACGATCGTGGTCTTTTCCTTCTCGATCAAGACCTTCTTGGCGCGGCCGAGCATGGCCGGCGTCACGGTCTCAAGCTTGATGCCGAGGTCTTCGGCAATGAGCTGACCGCCGGTGAGGATGGCGATGTCCTCCAGCATGGCCTTGCGGCGATCGCCGAAGCCCGGCGCCTTCACCGCCGCGACCTTCAGGCCGCCGCGCAGCTTGTTGACCACGAGGGTGGCGAGCGCCTCGCCCTCGATATCCTCGGCAATGATGAGAAGCGGCTTGCCCGACTGCACCACAGCTTCGAGCACCGGCAGCATGGCCTGGAGCTGCGACAGCTTCTTCTCGTGCAGCAACACGTAAGCGTCCTCGAGCTCGGCCACCATCTTCTCGGCATTGGTGATGAAGTACGGCGAGAGATAGCCGCGGTCGAACTGCATGCCTTCGACGATCTCGACTTCAGTATCGAGCGCCTTGGCTTCCTCGACGGTGATGACGCCCTCGTTGCCGACCTTCTGCATCGCCTGCGCGATCATCTTGCCGACGTCCTTGTCGCCGTTCGACGAAATGGTGCCGACCTGGGCGACCTCGGACGACGAGCTGACCTTCTTGGCGCGCTTCTGGATGTCCTCGACCACGGCCAAAACCGCGAGGTCGATGCCGCGCTTGAGGTCCATCGGGTTCATGCCCGCGGCCACCGCCTTGGCGCCTTCTTTCACGATCGCGGCGGCGAGCACCGTCGCGGTCGTGGTGCCGTCGCCGGCGATGTCATTGGTCTTCGAGGCGACCTCGCGGACCATCTGTGCGCCCATGTTCTCGAACTTGTCTTCGAGCTCGATCTCCTTGGCGACGGTCACGCCGTCCTTGGTGATGCGCGGGGCGCCGAAGCTCTTGTCGATGACGACGTTGCGGCCCTTGGGACCGAGCGTCACTTTCACCGCATTGGCCAGCGTCTCGACACCGCGCAGCATGCGGTCGCGAGCGTCGCCGGAAAATTTCACGTCTTTCGCAGCCATGTTGTCACTCTCCTGGGGATTCTGAGTTTGAACCGTCATTCCGAGGTGCGAGCGAAGCGAGCCTCGAAGGATGCCGGCCGAGAAATTACAGGCCGTCGCCCTTCAAGGTCCGCGCTTCGCGCGGACGCTTCAGGGTGACGGAACTAATCAGGCGATCACGCCCATGATGTCGGACTCCTTCATGATGAGGAGTTCTTCACCATCGAGCTTCACTTCGGTGCCCGACCACTTGCCGAACAGCACGCGGTCGCCGGCCTTGACGTCGATCGTGATCAGCTTGCCGCTCTCGTCGCGTCCGCCCGGACCGACTGCGACAACTTCGCCTTCTTGCGGCTTCTCCTTGGCGGTATCGGGAATGATGATGCCCCCCTTGGACTTCTCCTCGGCGTCGATGCGCTTGACGACCACGCGATCATGCAGCGGCCGGAATTTCAGTTTCGCCATGATTACCCTCATTGCCGCTCCCGACTTCATCTAAGGCGGCTTTGGCGTTGGAAAAAATCTGTTATTTGCCAGTAACTTAGCACTCATTAACGGCGAGTGCCAGCCAAGCGTTGCGGAAATAAGATGTCAGCGATGCGAAGTCAAGGTGCGGCGGCATAAATGCCGACGAGTGACGGCTTCCATCCGCTTTTGTCGCTGGGTTATTGGTCAGTTCCTCATCGCCTCTGAGGGGCTGATACTGCTATTCTCTGACTAGGCCGGATGCCGGCCAAAATCTGAAACGGGGAAACTATAAATGCGTGCGCTCAGCCTCGCCGAGGCCAATACCATCATTGCTGCAGCCTTCGCCGCCGCCAAGAAACATAAATGCCGTCCGATGAGCGCCATCGTCCTCGATGCCGGCGGCCGGGTGAAGGCGTTTCAGAAGCAGGATCATGCCTCGATGCTGCGCTTTGAGGTCTGCTATGGCAAAGCCTATGCCTCGCTGGCGCTGGGACGGCCGTCGAAGCTTGTGCTGCACAAGGCCAATGAAAAGCCGCTGTTCATGCAGTCGATCGAGAACCTCGCCGACTATCCGTTGTTTCTCGAAGGCGGCGGACAATTGATCCGCGCCAAGGACGGTGAGGTGATTGCCGCGATCGGCGTCACCGGCGACGCCAACGAGATGGACGATATCTGCGCCATCGCCGGCATTCATGCCGCGGGACTCTGCGCCGACAGCGATTTCTTCGGCGATCCGGAGGCGATGCGCCTGCTCAGCATTCACAAATCGGCGCCGCTCATTGATCCGCGGCCGAATGCGACTGCTGTGACGAGGTCCGCTGCGGCCTTGCGCCGGAACGGAGCTGGGCGCCGCAATGGCGGCGCAGCGGCCAAGACCGGAGCGTAATCTTTGCTGACTGTTGGGATGGGGTGCTACGGCTTGAAACAAAGTCTAAAGATCGAAGCGCTAGATTCCGTGCGGGACTGGGGTCCGGTCTTGGTACGCCTGTTTGCTCGCCGTTTCTCGGTTTTGCCCGGTTGGGCCAGGTTTGGGGGAGACCCGTCATGAGCGCGTTGTCCATGCGTTTGGCCTTACATTCAGCTTTGGCCGTTGCCGCTGTTGCCGCGCTGGCGCTCTCCGCCTGCACCACAAACACGGCGCCGCCGCCGGAAGCCGCGGCCCCGCCGATGACGCAGCCGGCGATTCCCTCGCAATACCGGCCGGAGGAGATCGTCGGCCGCTGGGGTTACGGCGCCTTCCACAAGGACGAAGATCTGGCGCGCACCACGGCCGCCGCGCGCGGCCAATGCGGCCAGCCGGTCGAGATCACCCGCGGCCCCAATGGCGGCGTGATGATGTATCTCGCCGACAGCGCGCAGTTGCAGGAACTGCAGCTCAAGGGCTCGGCCAGCGGCAAGAACTATATCGGCCCGCCCGGCGATGCCGGCGGCCCGCAGGACCGAGAGATCGTCTCGTTCGACGGCCGCACCATGGTGCTGAAATGGATGGATCCGGAAGTGGCCGGACGCTACGGCACCGGCGTCTATGTGCGTTGCGCGCCGGAAGGCGTGGCGCGCGCCGGCGCCAGGCCGCGGCCCGCGGCACCGCCGCCTCCGCCGCGACCGCAGTAGTTCTCGCCATCGTCATTGCGAGCGCAGCGAAGCAATCCTCGCAATGACGCGGAACCGGGCCGCTCAGGTATCAAATATCGCGTCGATATCGACCTGTGAGGCGTGGCCGCTGTCGCCGTCGAGCCGCGGGCCGTGCAGATATTGCGCGCCTTCGGCCGACGACCGTGACGACATGTTTTTGATCTCGTCGAGCACGCCGGTGATGTGCTCCTCGACGAATTTCATCGTCGACATCACTTTGTTGATGCGCTGGCCGATCAGGTCTTGGAAATTGCAGGCCTCGAAAATGCGGATGACGAGATCGCGAATGTCCTGCGCCGGGCCTTGTTCGATCCTGCCAGTGAGCGCGGCCGAAAGATTGTCGGCGAGCTGATCGATCTGCTCGGCGGCGGCGAGAATTTTTTGCGTCGCCTGCTCGGTGCCGGAGGTGACGGCGAGAAGCTCGCCGGCAATGCGCGACAGCGGCACGGTTTCGGCGCCGTTGCCGTTTTCGCTGTCGGCAAGCCGGTTGGCGATGAGATTGAGCTCGCTGGCGAGCCGGCCCGTGGCCTCGCCCGATAGCGCGGGGTTCGCGGCTGCTGCAGCAGGCGCGGCCAAGGCCGCGCGCAGCGCGTCGAACGCCTGCATGATCTCGGTGTGGCGCTGCGCGGCTTCGGCGCCCTCGGCCAAAAGCCGCACAGCTTGCGTCTCTTCGATGCGGAAAATTTTGCGCGGCGCCGCCATAGTTTGACCGACCGAATAGCTTGACCGACTGAAGCAGCCGATTGGCCGAGCTTAGAATTCGGCGGCTTAACAGCGCGTTCACGGCGCTCCGCAAGCAATGGCGCGGCGTCTGCGGGAAGAATGATTGATTAACCAAACCGCAGCCGCATTCACCGAAAATCAACTGTAACTAGATGAACAAAGGGCAAATAAATCACCGCCGCAATTTATTAACCTAAAGGTCGAGTTTTCAGCTTGTACTCGTCGCATGAGGGGCGTGCGCCGTGGCGAAGTTGAATCGCCGATGCGCCAGCCGCTCGATGTGCAACTGAGTAACGGGTCACCCAAATGCGGCGTATCTGCATGTCCGCGCTCGCGCTGAGCGCTCTGTCCGGCTCGGCCTATGCCGATTCCATTCAGAATATTTTCTCTTCCTATGCGCCACCTCAGCAGATGTATGCCGGGCAACAGCAAGCTGCGCCTGTCGCGCCTCCTGCGCCGGCCGCAGCGCCCGCGCAGGCCTATATTCCGCAACGCGGGCTTTTCACGTCATCGCAGCCGGCGCAGATGAGCTACGTTCCGCCGCCGCCTTCGCCACCGAACGGCGGCGGATTCTTCGCCGCCCTTTTCGGCCATTCCTTCGGCGCGCCCGCCGTCTATCAGCCGGCGACGCCGGACTATCAGTCGCAACCGCAAGACGGCGTGGCGGCAGCCTACGCGCCGTCGAGCCAAGGCGACATGGCGAACCCGCAGAACTATCAGATCGATCCGCAATACGAGCGCCAGGTCGTCGACTATCGCACCAGCGAGCAGCCTGGCACCATCGTGATCGACACGCCGGACAAGTTTCTTTATCTGGTCGAAGGCGGCGGCAAGGCGTTGCGTTACGGCATCGGCGTCGGCCGGCCGGGCTTCACCTGGTCGGGCGTCAAGACCATCACCGCCAAGCGCGAATGGCCGGATTGGCGCCCGCCCTCCGACATGCTGGCGCGCCGGCCGGATTTGCCGCGCTTCATGCCCGGCGGCGAGGATAATCCGCTCGGTGCCCGCGCGATGTATCTCGGCTCGACGCTCTATCGCATTCATGGCTCCAACGAGCCCTGGACCATCGGCACCAATGTGTCGTCAGGCTGCATCCGCATGCGCAACGAGGACGTGGAAGATCTCTACGGCCGCGTGAAGGTCGGCACCAAAGTGGTGGTGATCTAGTTCAGGTCGGGAAGGCCAGCGCGTAACCGCGTTCCGCGAGCAGGCGCGGAAAATCCTGGCTCAGGAAATAGGCGTATTCGCATTCGCGCAGCGTCGTCACCGGATCGAGCCTGATCAGTTCGTCGTCGACCTTGCCGGGGTGGCACATGATCAGGCCGCCGTCCGGCAGACCCGCGAGAAATTGCGGAAACAACGTCTCGAACACCGCGCCCGGCTTGAACGAATAGGTGCCGGCAAAGGCCGGGTTGGCGCGCACGCCGCTTTGTTCGGCGAGACGGCGAAAGCGAGCGCTCAACGCGTCAAGAATATAGCCCTTTGGATCTGAGAGGTTCTTGGGAGCGGCCGGCGCGCGGCCGCATTGGCGGACCCAAGCTTGTGGCGCCGCGTTTTTCATCGCGCGCAGCAGTGCTTCACCGATCTGCGGAAAGACATGAATGTGCTGATGGCCGTCGACATAATCGGGGGTGCGGCCGAAGGCTTTTTGGAAGGCGTCGAACTGACCGAGGATTTCGGCCTCGAGCAGGTCGGGGTGCTGCAGATGCGCCAACGCGCGGCCGGCCATCGCCGCAAGCTTTGGAAACGCGCCGTCATGCAACGGCGCAAAGCCCGGCGTCACCGGTTTGAACGGACCGGTGAGCGTGACGTGCAGGCCGATGGCGGCATGAAACCGCGCGGAGCCGCCGGGAAGGCGCCCGGCGACATCAAGCAGCCGGACCGCTTCGGCCGTCGAGAAACTCGGTGCGGCGACCATCACCGAAGTGGCGTTGATGCGATTGCGTGCGATCAGATCACGGATCGCCGCGCTCACCGCGGGCGAAATGCCGTAGTCGTCGGCAACGAGCCATATGCGTTGCTCTGCGCGGCGCGGTTTCGGTGCGGTCATTCGGCGGCGGTGCGCGTGCCGGGCGCGGCGGCCTCTGTTTTCTCGGCGAGCTTGACGTCGTGTTCGGCCACGAAATAAACCGGCCGGGCTTTGATCTCTTCGAGGATCTTGCCGATATACTCGCCGACCACGCCGATCATGATGAGTTGCACGCCGCCGAGCACCATGACGCCGACGAACAGCGAAGGATAGCCCGGCACCTTGGTGCCGTAGACCAGGGTTTCGTAGACGATCTGCAGGCCGTAGACGAATGCGACCACCGCCAGAGCCATGCCGAGCACGGTGGCAAGGCGCAGCGGCGCGACCGAAAAGGCGGTTACGCCGTCGATCGAGAGGCCAATGAGTCTGCGGATATTCCACGTGCTCTGGCCGTCGACGCGCGGCGCCGGCTCGTAGTCGATACGCATCTGGCGAAAGCCGATCCAGCTCGACAGGCCTTTGAAGAAGCGGTTGCGCTCCGGCAATTGCCGCAACGCATCGGCGGCGCGGGGGGAGAGCAGGCGAAAATCGCCGGCATCTTCCGGAATTTTCGGCCGCGCGCCCCAATTGATCAGCGTATAAAAGCCTTTCACCAGGATGCGGCGGGTCAGCGATTCATTGGCACGGTGCGCCTTCGCCGTATAGACGACGTCGCAATCCTCATCGATCCAGTGCCCGACCAGCGTCTCGATCATGTCGGGCGGGTGTTGGCCGTCGCCGTCGATAAAGAGCACGGCACCGCGGCGGGCATGTTCGAGCCCGGCCAGGAGAGCGGCTTCTTTACCAAAGTTGCGCGACAGCGACACGACCTGAATGTCGAGTCCGGTGGCCGGCAGCGCGCGTGCGATGGCAAGCGTGCCGTCGCGGCTGCCGTCGTCGACATAGACGAGCTCGCAGGCGAGCGCGCGTTGCGCCTTAAGCCGCTGCGCCACCTCGACGAGCCGCGCATGCACGCGCTCAAGCGAGGCCGCTTCGTTATAAAGCGGCACCACGATCGAAAGTCCGTAAGCCGCGGCGGAACCCGGCGCGGTCCGGTCGCGGTCAAGGGGCGTCATTTCGGTATCAGTAACACTCATAACAGTCGCGCGATTACACGTCCCGATGACGTGTCCCCATTAAGCGTCCTTTTGAGCGGCAATCTATAGCGTAACCGGCCTGTTGTGTCGCGCGTGGCCCGGAGCACTCAAGCCTTTTGCGAACGAAGTAAACCCGGCGGCGAAGGCCGCAATCCGGTCAAATGCTGCTAAATCCGGCCGTCATCGGGCGGTCTTGGCCGGCCTTTCACAGACTGGCGTGCGCCGGCGAACATGCTATGCGGATGACCGCGATGACCGAGGCATCACCCGATTCTGCAGACAAAGCTCGCGCCCCAGGCCGTCGGGTGTCGCAGAAGGCATTCATTTTCGCGGTCATCGGAGTACTCAACACGGCGGTTGATTATGTCGTCTTCCTGGCAGCGCGCATGGCCTATATGCACATGCCCGCGGCGCTATCGGCTTTCACGTCGCTTGCCGCCATCTGCCGCTGCGGCGCACCCGGCACTATTCTCCTCATTGCCGCCAACATGACGTCCTGGCTTGTCGCCGTCAGCGGCTCTTATGTGCTCAACTCCACCATCACTTTCGCCGCCGAATCCGGGCGCAAATTGCGTTGGCGCGACTACTTCGTTTTTGTCGTCTCCGGCATTTTGGGGCTGATCGCCAACACCGCGACCTTGATCGTGGCGGCACAGGTCTTGTTGCTGCCGGTATGGTTCGCCAAGGCGCTCGCGGTTCTCGCAAGTTTCGTTGTCAATTTCACGCTGTCCCATTTCGTCGTGTTCCGCGTGCGCAGAGAGGGCAGCGTTTAGGTGAGGCGGCGACGTTTATTTGATGCTCAGCCCGAGCGCCTTGACCATGCCGCCCCATTTCTTCACTTCGGCGGCAAACATCGCATCCGCCGCCGCCTGGCTGCCGGTGATCGGATCGAAGCCCATATCGGTGAGCTTTTTCTGCACGTCAGGCGTCTTGACGATGTCGTTGATCGCCGCGTTGAGCGCGGTGAGAATTTGCGGATCGGTCTTGGCCGGAGCGAAGAAACCGACCCAGGACGCCGCGGTGAAGCCCGGATAACCGAGCTCGGCATAAGTCGGGATGTTCGGTGTTACGGCGGCGCGCTTGTCGGCGGCGATGGCGAGACCTTTTAGCTTGCCGCCGTTGATCTGGGCCGCTGCGCCGCCGCCGAGCGTCGTCGCCATCAGGTCGACCTGGTTGCCGATGGTGGCATTGATCGCCGGCGCGCCGCCTTGGAACGGAATTTGCTGCGCCGGAACCTTGGCCAGGAACTTGAAGAAATATTCCGCCTCGATATGCGAGCCGGTGCCGACGCCGGGCACGGCGAAATTGATGGTCTTGTTCTCGGCATCCTTGCCTTGCGCAGACTTGATCAGATCGGCGAGGCTGTTCGCCGGACTGTTCGGGCCGGTCACCAAAGCTTCCGGACTCGATGCTGCGATGGCGATGGTCTTGAAGTCGCTCGCCGAATAATCCTTGTTGGCGAACAGCGTTTCGTTGATGGCGAGCGCGGTCGTGGTGGCGAGAAGCGTGGTGCCGTCGGGCGTCGAGCGCGCGACATAGGACGCGGCAATGTTGCCGCCGGCGCCGCCGCGGTTCTCGACCACGATGGTCTGATGCAGGCGCTCACCCAACCCTTGTGCGATCAGGCGCGCCAGCGTGTCGGCGATGCCGCCTGGCGCAAAGGCCACGATCATCGTGATCTTGCCGGACGGAAGTGTCTGCGCCTGCGCGCGGCCCACGGTGAGCGCGAGCACGACGGAGACCACAGCCACGGCCACAGCGCGGAATAGCAGTCTTGCGATCGTCATTGCGACACTGCAAACACGAGGCATAGGGATTCCCGATTTTCGAGTTTGCGCCGGTCCTCATCGGAAAACCGGCACCCACTTTTCCTGGACATGCGCTGGCGCGCGGTATGCGAATTGCATGCGAATGTCCGCTCGAGCCCTTGATTGTTTAAGATGTGGCAAGCGGACGTTAGTTGGAGTGCACCATGATGTTACGGCGCCGTCAATTCCTGCAACTGGCCGGGGGTACCGCGCTGACGCCGGTTCTGCCCAATCTCGTCTTCGCGGATGACGATTATCCGAACCGGCCGGTACATCTTGTCGTTGGTTATGCGCCCGGCGGCGTCAGCGACATTTTGGCGCGCCTGATCGGGCAGAAGCTGTCCGAGCGGCTCGGCCAGCCCTTCATCATCGAAAACCGTCCGGGCGCCGGCGGCAATGTCGGCGCCGAGGAAGTCGTCCATGCGGCGCCCGACGGCTACACGCTGCTTCTCGCCGGCATGGCGAACGCGATCAACATGTCGCTTTATCCGGATCTCGATTTCAATTTCGCCCGCGACATGGCGCCGGTGGCGGTGTTCAGCCGCAGTCCGATGGTGATGGAAGTCAGCTCGTCGTTTTCGGCGCAGACCGTCCCCGAATTCATCGCCTATGCCAAGGCGCATCCGGGGGCGATCAATATGGGTACGGCCGGCACCGGCGGCTCGACCCATGTCGCCGGCGAGCTGTTTCAGATGATGACCGGGACCAAATTCACTCACGTGCCCTATCGCGGCTCGCCGCCGGCGATTGCCGATCTGATCGGCGGCCAGATCCAAGTCATATTCGACAATCTGACGGCCTCGCTGCCGCTCATCCGCGCCGGCCGGCTTCGCGCGCTTGCGGTCAGCATGCACACCGCTGCGCTGCCCGATGTGCCTTTGATCAGCGATTTCGTGCCGGGATATGACGCCTATTCATGGAACGGCATCACCGCGCCGCGCAACTGTCCGGCCGCGATCATCGCCAAGCTCAATGCCGCGGTGAATGCGATCGTGGCCGAAGCGGATTTCAAGGCCAAGCTCGCCGATGTCGCCAATACGCCGATGTCGGACACGCCCGAAGGCTTTGGCAAGCTGATCGAACTGGACAGCGGCAAGTGGGCAAAGGTGGTGCAATTCGCCGCGATCACGCCGTGAGGCTGCTTATAATCCGATCGAAGCCGGCCCCGGAACCGTCATCGTCATTGCGGGGAGCAAAGCGACGAAGCAATCCAGAGCCGCCGCACGCTGCTGGATTGCTTCGCTTCGTTCGCAGTGACGGCTAATGCCGCAAGCCGGAAACGGCCGTGCCGAGCTGGTCCTGCTGGCGAAATTCCGCGTCGTATTCCATGACGTCCTGCATCAGCCGTTCCAGCAATTGCTGCCGTTCGGTGCCTTCCATGCTGCAGGTCATTTCGGCCACCACTTTGGCAAGCGCGCCGACAATCTCATCGCTGTCGATGGCGTGAGGCTCATCTTCCGAAACCGGATAGTCCGCAAAGAAATTGTCGATCGTGTCGACAAGCAAGCAGTGCAGGCAGGGCCGTTCGTCATCGTCTTTGGGGTCATCGGTAATGGCGGTTCTCCACGTTAGGCAGCAATTTTGCCTCTATATAGGGACGCTCGTCAGCCGATCCACGGTAGACCCTGATCCCATTCAGTTGAAGTGGGGCGGAACCGGGATCTTTGCCGGAGCATGATTTCGTTCAGATGCGGTTCCTGCCGCGTTTCGCGCCCTCGTGATCATGCTCCGGACGGCCGGTCAAGCTCGGCGGCGAGCTTGTCGTAGAACGGATTGGCGCGCTCATAGACATAATCGAGCGCGACGACGGACACCGCCTCGGCGCCGCTGCCGCGCAGAAAGCTCGCCAGCGCATGCACGTTCTCCGGCGGGCAGTGCAGGGTGAGCATGCCCGAGGAGGTCGGTCCGCCGAACGGCGAGACGACGCCGAACTGCTCGCGCGCCGCGGCCAGCAATTTGTCGTTCATGCCGGCAAATCGGGTGCGCACTTCGCGAAAGGCCTCGGCGCGCTTTTGCGCGGCGATGCGGTCGAACAAAAGCCGCGCCGACTCGCGCTTCTCCCGATCCCAGGCGGCGGCGCGCGCGGCGACGAGATTAGCCTGCGAGCGCAGGATCGTACCGTCCTCGACGACCTTGAGCCCGTTGGCGGCGAGCGTTGCGCCGGTCGTGGTGATGTCGACGATCATCTCGGCGGTGCCGGCGGCCGGCGCGCCCTCAGTCGCGCCCGAACTCTCGACGATGCGGTAATCGACAATGCCGTGTTCGGCGAAGAAACCCCGCGTCAGATTGGCGTATTTGGTGGCGAGCCGCATCTTGCGGTTATTGCGGTGGCGGAACGCGGTCGCGACATCGTCGAGATCGGCCATGTTGCGCACGTCGATCCAGGCCTGCGGCACCGCGACCACGACATTGGCGTAGCCGAAGCCCATGCCGTCGATGAAGACGATGCGCTCGTCCGATTGCGGGATCATCTCGCGAATAAGATCTTCGCCGGTGATACCAAGATGCACCGCGCCTTGCGCGAGCTGCGTGGTGATTTCGGCCGCCGACAGATAGGCGATCTCGACGCCGTCGACATTCTTGATGGCGCCGCGATAGTCGCGGGCGCCGCGCGGCTTGACCAGATCGAGCCCGGCGCGGGCGAAAAACTTCTCGGCATTTTCCTGCAGGCGGCCCTTGGACGGGACCGCGAGGATCAGCGGCGTGCTCATGCGGCACCTCCGCAGGCGATCAGATCTTCGATGGAAGCGGCAAACCCGACGGCAGGAATCTGCCCGCGAGCGCCGAGCCGCGCCAATAGATCGTCATAGCGTCCGCCGGCGACCAAGGAATTCTTGGCGCGCGAATCGTGCAGCTCGAAGACGAAGCCGGTGTAATAGTCGATGCGGCGGCCGAACGCGGTCGAGAACCTGATCTTGCGCACGTCGATGCCGCGGGTGACCAGAAAGCCGGTGCGGGTCTCGAACAGGTCGAGCGCCGAACCGAACGCGATCCCGGCGTCGGCCGCGAGCGCACGCAGCTCGGCGGCGGCCTCGTCGGGATCGCCGTTGAGCGACAAGAAACGTTCGATCAGCGCGCGGGTCTCGCGCGGCAGCCGCGTCGGCGCATTGATCGCCGATTGCTCGAGAAAACGGTCGGCGATTTCCGCGACGGACCTGCCGCCGACGGTCGCGATGCCGGCGATCGAGAGGAGGTCGGTCACCAGGTGATGCGCGGCCTTGGGGTCGGAGCCGGCCAACGCCGCGAGCACGCCCTGATATTCCTTGGAGCCGTTCGCCGGCGCGAGCGTGAGTTGATCGAGATCGTGCGCCAGCGAGGCCTTGCGGTTGAAATCCTTCTTCAGCCGGCGCCGCCAGACCGGCGCGAGATCGAGCGCATCGATGAAGGCGCCGAACAGCGCGACATCGCCCATGCGGATTTCGGGGTCGGCAACGCCGTATTGTTTGGTCGCTTCGAGGCCGAGCGCGAGCATTTCGGCGTCGGCGGCGGCTTTGTCTTGGCGCCCGAAACTCTCGATGCCGACTTGCAGAAATTCGGCCGGCGCACCTTCGCGGTGACGAAACACCGGGCCGAGATAGCAGAAGCCGGCCGGCTTGCCGGCGTCGGGCGAGGCCAAATAATCACAGGACACCGGAATCGTCAGGTCGGGCCGCAGGCACAATTCGCGGCCGTCCGGATCGGCGGTGAGGAACATGCGGCGGCGGATGTCCTCGCCGCCGAGATCGAGAAACGGCTCGGCCGGCTGCAGCACCGGCGGCGCGATCCGCGCATAGGGATTGTCGGCGCCGCGCGTATAGGACGCGACCAGCGCTTCGGCGCGCGGGTCCGTTCCTGCGTCCGCTTTGGGCGGCGAATTCGGCGGTGGGCTCGGCATGATCATCACTCGTCGCGGGCCTTTAGCATGGCAGGCGTCGCTATTCGATGAAGATCATGCCGGGCCGTTAATGACCGTAGAATCAAGAACTTCCGATCATTAACGGATGGTAGCGCGCGGTCCGGCCGCGATTTTACCGGTTAGCCTTGCCCGGCAAGGCCGGACGCGGCCTTGAGGGCCGCGGCGGTCCGGCGCAGGCAGGCCGGGCAGAGGCAATCGGCGGCGCGGGCGCCGGGGGCAGGGAATGGCAGCCGATAGAGTTCGGCGTTGCACCAGCACGCCCCGACATTGTCGCGCGTGCAGCCGAATTCCTCGCCGCAGCTTTCGCAGATCAGGCGTCGTTCGGCTGTTTCCAAATCTCGCGCTCGCGATGCACAGGATCGCGGTAGTTATGCGCTGTTCGGCGAGCCCGGCAAGCTGTGTCTCCTGTGACGGATCATCGAGGCGTATTATTCCTGCAGCCTCAACAAACGGTCGGGTGGGCCGGCGAATGTTTTTTGCCGCGCGCTTGCACGCCGCGTTCCGCACATGGCGACCGTGTCGAGTGTTACTTTAAAGTCACCCTGGCTGCCAAAATCGGCACGCGCAACTTTGCGTCCTCGCAGCCCAGCAGCAATGCTCTTGCCAAATGTAATACTATAACATTAGCATGCGTGCTATGGGGTGGGTGCGGTTTCATAATCGCTTTGGCGCGCGGCTGGGGCTTGCGGCGTTGGCGCTGCAGATCGTGCTGTCGTTCGGGCACATCCACGTCGGCAATGTGCATGTTGAAGGCCTCTCGTGGAGCGTCGGTATCGCGCTCGCGCGCGCACTGGGCCACTCGCAGCCGGCGTCACTCGCGCAAACGCAGCAAAAATCGCCAAAGCCAAATCACGGCCAGAGCTCCGGCGACAACGACGACTATTGCGCCATCTGCGCCTCGATCTTCCTTGCCTCGACGTCGCTCGTCGCACAGGCGCCACTGCTGCCGGTGCCGCTTGCGTTCGAACGGGTGGCACTGCGATTCGGTACCGAATCCGGCTTCGAAATATCGCGTCCAGCCTTCTTCAGATCCCGCGCTCCGCCGCGCGCTTAGGCTGCGGTCGGCGCTGGTCTGCGAGGTATGCCGGTTTTGAACCGGCCTTGTTCCGCAAGATCGAAAACGGCACTGCTTTTCATTGTGCCGCGTGTTCCGGCCGTCATCAAGCTGCGGCGTTATCAACTGCAACATTGGCGGAGTCTCATGTCAGTCCTTGCTTATCGTGCTCGTCGTGTGTCTGCTCTCGGCGGCTCGGCGCTGGTTGCCCTGCTGACGCTTGGCGCTGGCGCAAATGCGCAAAATCAGCCGGCACCAAGCCAGCCGCAAGCTCCAGCGAGTCCTGCAGCGCCAACTCCCGCGGCGCCGCAGGCGCAGCCATCGCCCACACCCTCGCCGCAAGCGCAGCAGCCGCCGTCGGCCGCGCCGACGCGCGAAACTAATCTGCCGAAAATTAACGTGACGGTAGCGAAGCCCAAGCCCGCGCCGCGCCGGGCCGTTCGCCGTGCTCCGCCGGCACCCGCCACCGCTGCATCGACCGTGCCGCCGCTGTCGCCTGCCGAACAGATTGCGCAACAGAACAACAGCTTCGATCAGGCGCGCAACAATCTTTACACGACCATCGGCACGACGTCGGCCACCCGCACGCAACAGCAAATCCAAAACATGCCGCAGGGCACCAATCAGTCGGTCGAGAAAGTGCTGCTGCAATTTCCTGGCGTATCTCAGGATTCCGCGGCAAGCGGCGACCTGCACATCCGCAACGACCACGCCAATGCGCAGATCCGCATCAATGGCATCATGCTGCCGGACGGCGTGACCGGTTTTTCGAGCGTGCTAGATCCGAGCTGGATCGGTACGATTTCGCTTGTTACCGGCGCGCTGCCGGCCGAATTCGGCATGCGCACCACCGGCCTGATCGACATCACAACCCGCACCGACCTGTTCAACAATTCCGGCAGCGTCGGCGTCTATGGCGGCAGCCGCTCGACGATCACGCCGACATTCGAGTATGGCGGCACGTTCGGCGCCAATTGTCCCTCCGGAACGGCACCTGGCACATACAAAGCGCCGTCATCGGCCAGCTCCTGTTACGGCGGCGTGCAATATTTCTTCTTCGGCCGCTATTTCCAGACTCAGGAGGGTATCGAGAACCCGCTGCCCACGCTCAATGCGATCCACGACTTTTCGCAGCAGAGCAAAGGCTTCGGCTACATGTCGACCTTCATCGACCCGTGGACGCGCCTGACCATGATGATGGGCACGTCGACGACCGCATATCAGATCCCGAACAATCCCAATCAGCCTCTGTCGCCTCTTGGCACCAGCGTTCCGGGCGTCAATGCCGCAACCTACAATTCCGTATCTCTTGACGAGCATCAGGATGAAGACACCCAGTTCGGGGTTCTGGCTCTGCAACGCTCGATAAACGGCTTCGACGGGCAATTGTCCTATTTCACCCGCTACGACAACCTCCACTTCATTCCTGATCCGACCGGCGATCTCCTGATCAACGGCATAGCGTCCGACATCAGCCGGCAGGCCTACACCAACGGCGTGCAGGGCGACGCGTCCTATGCGCTTAATGCGGCGCATACGCTGCGTGCGGGCTTCACCGCGAGCGCCGAAAAAACCTGGGTCGATAATACGTCGATCGTGGAATCCTGCATGGTCTGCGACGGCACCGACACTGGGACGACGCCGTTTCCGGTCACCGACGACGATGCAAAGTTCGGCTATCTCGCCGGCATCTATGCCCAGGACGAATGGAAGATCACCGACAAGCTGACGATGAACTACGGCGCCCGCTTCGACCAGATGTGGCAGTATGTCGACGCCAATCAGCTCAGCCCGCGGGTGAGCTTCACCTATAAGCCGTTTGCGAACACCACTTTCCATGCCGGCTATGCGCGCTATTTCACGCCGCCGGTTCAGGTCGAGGCGTCGCCGGCCAATCTCGCGCTGTTCAACGGCACGACCGGCGCGGTCAGCGGCGAACAGGGCGCCGTCCTACCCGAGCGTTCGCATTATTTCGACGCCGGGGTCGATCAGATCATCCCGCTCGGCTGTTCGACCGCGCTCAAGCGCGACTGTGCCACGCTCGATGTCGGCCTCGACGGCTATTACAAGATCGCCAGCGATCTCATCGACAACGGAACCTTCGGCCAGGCGCTGGTGCTCGATGCGTTCAATTACCTGCATGGCATCACCGAGGGCGTCGAGCTCAGCGCGAAGTATCACAACGGCGGCCTTGACGCCTATCTCAACGTCGCCGTCAGCCAGGAAAAGGCCACGACGCCGGTCTCGAACCAATATCTGTTCGACAATACGACGGCGCAGCCCGATCTCGGCGGCCTGACCGAGCTGCAATATCTCGATACGCACTGGATCTATACCGATCACAATCAGTTCGTGACCGGCTCGGCGGGTCTATCCTATGAGTTCTGCGGGCGCGCTTTGACGCCGGGTGAGGCGTGGTGGAATACGATGTGCGGCACCACGCTGACCGGCAACATGATCTACGGCTCGGGCCTGCGCACCGGCGACGCCAATATTTCGAGCGAACGGCCTTACGAGCAGTTCAATGCCGGCATCAAGCGCGACTTCTGGATGCCCGACGGAAAGCCGCTGACCTTGCGCTTCGACGTCGTCAATTTGGCCGATGAAATCTACCAGATCAGGAGCGGCAGCGGGATCGGCGTGTTCGCGCCACAATGGGGCCCGCGCCGCGGTTACTTCTTCGGCATTTCGAAGAAGATTTGAGGCGAGAAGAGGCTGTGAGTCGAGAAATGTCACCGAACCGCTGGAGACATTCATGCGACGTTTCACTGCGCTCGTCGCGGCGGCGGCGCCAGCGCACGGACCAGGACGTGTACTCATAAACTCGGCATGTCTGCTTTCGGGGGCAAAGCCGACATTGGGTCCGAGCGCCCGAAACGACGCGAATGACCCGAAGGTGACATCAGGCGCGCATTCCAATCGCCGGGCCGAAACGGGTGCCGTCCACATTGCGATTTGGGGTCGGGTCGGGCATCGTTACTCCTGGGCGAACAGAACCGAGCGGTATCAACTTGGAAAAGCCTGTCGCGACGTCAATCGTCAAATCTATTCAAATCATTGGCGATCATCTGAACAGCTTGCACGCCGTCTCGGAGCTGCTTGCGGAGTCAGATAGACGCGAGTTCAAAAGGCATTTAGGGGCGGTGATGGCGATCCTAAATGCAGATGTACTGCTGCCGATAGTCAGTATTTTTCCGGATTTGGACCCGGACGCCCGTTGATGCGCCTCGAGGGCAGTGTCGGGATCGCCATCGAAGCGATGTCAGTTATTGGCACTTAGCGGACAATCCAACCGCTATCAGCAATGTCCGCTTTCGGGGGAAAAACAGACTTGGCGGACTTATGAGTACACGCCCTAGCCAAAGGCGGTTACGTCCGCCTGCCGGAGCCGAGGGTCGTGAGGGCAGGGCGGCCGATTGCAGAGCCGGGACTGATGCCGGATCAGATCTTGGGCAGCTGCGGTGCCAGGCGTTATCGGAGCCGGAGACGCAGCGGTGCCGCGGCCCGGCCGATATGGGCAACTGATGGCCGTGGCGCCTGCTTACGTACCTCGGTTCTCGACTTGCACCGTCACGTGCGAGAGCGACCGGAACCGCCGCAATAGCGACTGATAATATTCCGCGCTGCGCTCACGCTGCGTGGCGACCGAGACGATGGCGCCGAGGTGGCCTGGGCCGAGCCGCCACAGGTGGAAGTCGGTCAGGCGGTCGCCGTCGGTTTCGATCGTCGCCCGCATGCGCTCGGCCATGCCGCGATCGGGAGTCATATCGAGCAGGATCGCCCCGGTATCGCGAACGAGCGTGTAGGCCCAGGCGGCGATGACCACGGCGCCGATGAGTCCGACCACCGGATCCATCCAGATCCAGCCGAGAAAGCGGCCGAGCAAGAGACCGACAATGACGATCACCGAGACGGCCGCGTCCGCCAGGACGTGGACCACGGCGGCGCGCATATTATTGTCGCGATGCGCCGAGCCCTGCGCGTGCTCATGTTCGGCGAATTCCACGGCGTGGACCTCGCCGCCGCGATTGAGCGACACGCGGGCCGCGAAATCGTGCGGTTCCGGAATCTCGCCGATCGATTCCAGATAGCCATAGCGCGCCGACATCGCAAAGCTCTGCCGCGTGCCATCCGGCCGCACGGTTTCAACGCTGACATCGGCGGCGTCGATGGCCTCGCCGGTAAAGGAGAGGCGAAAGCGCGGCGGTACGCCGTCTTCGAAGATTTCGAGCTTCATCAAGCCGGCTGCGGTGGCAAATTCGCGGGCTTCGTCGTGATGATGGCCGGCATGGTGATCGTGATCATGGCCATGATCATGGCCGCCGCCGAGCAGCAGCACGCTCGCGACATTGACGATCAGGCCGAGCACGGCAATCGGGATGGCCTCGTTGAAATCGATCGGCACCGGCCAGATGAAGCGCAGCGCAGCCTCATAGCCGATCAAAAGCGCGATCATGGCGAGGATGATGGCGCTGGAAAATCCGGCGAGGTCGCCGAGCTTGCCGGTGCCGAACGAGAAGCGCGCATCGTTGCAATGGCGGCGGGCGTAGCTATAGGCCACCGCCGCGAGCAGGAGGGCGCTCGCATGCGTGGACATATGCAGCCCGTCGGCGACGAGCGCAATCGAGCCGAACATCAGGCCGCCGATGATCTCGACAACCATCATCAAGCTGCACAGCGCGATCACCATCCAGGTGCGGCGCTCGTTGCGCTCATGGCCGGCGCCGAGGAAGACGTGGTCGTGCGTGCTCGAGGAAGTGTCCGTCATCACCCTTCTCGCCGTTACCCGGGTTACTTCAGATAGGCCTGGACGGCCTCGATCAGTTCCTCGGCGCCGCGCGAGCGCTCGGCGCCCTTGTCGGGGTCGACCACGTGGAGTCGGATATGGTCCTCTATCACCTCGGTCATGAGGCTCGACATGGCGCCGCGCGCCGCGACGATCATATGCAGGACGGCCGCGCAGCCTTGCTCCGCCTCCAGCGCGCGCTCCAGCGCCTCGACCTGGCCGCGGATGCGCCGCACCCGGTTCAAGAGCTTCATTTTTTCGCGCCTGGTGTGCGACACGGTTGACGTCCTTTCGTATATAGGGTAGGGGGTATCCTATATAGGATACCCAGTAGGGTATAACAACGGGCCGAAAATGTCGATAATGCTTCGTCGGGATTTCGGCCGGACACAGAAAGCAGATGGGCAGTAGCACCTTTGGTGACGGTGTTCCCGGGCTGCCGGGCACGACGCCACCGCAACACCATGAAAACAATCGCGGCGCCGTCGCCCGCGAGGGAATTGTCGATCGCGCCTAAGCGGTCATTGTTCGCTCGCTGACCGGCCGCTGCCCGCGGGACCGGAGGTGAGCGATGTTCGCCAAACTCGCAACTTTGCGGAGTTTTGACCGGGCGCTTTTGCGGCGCGCGGCCGCCGCCAGCAACAACAGCCGTCCGGCACTCCGGCTGGTCGCATCTTCGCAATATCCGCGCAAGCCACGCCTTGCCTGCCATTGGCGCCGACCGGCGGGCGGTGGGCTCGAATGCGTTTGGTATGCCGAGGCGGGCGACACGCGGCCGGCCGAGGAATTGGGCATTAGGTCGCCTGTCTCAATCGCGCCGGCGCTTAAGCGCCGCCTGATGGAGCCAAAATGCGCGGCCGATAGCGCGGCGAAGCAGGAGCTTTGCCATGGAGCCGCCGCCGAGCGAACTGCGGCCGGCACGGCTGACGTTCCTTGAACGCAGCTGGTTGATCGTTCTGCGCGCCTATCTCGTGGTCGCAGCCGGTTTGGTCCTGGTTCGCATCGTGATGCTGGCGACGGCCGGCGCTTGATGGCGTCGGTTTTGGAGCGGGCGGCGGATTCAGCGCGGCCGCCGCTGCTGCCGCGAGCGTTATTGTATAACATGTTGTAAAATGTAGCCGAGGCTATAGACTGTAGTATATACTGTGAATACAAGGGGGCAGCCGCCGGAAAAGGCAGCGGACGGGACGTATCTCGTTCGCAGCGCTTGTGAGGAACGGCCGCCGGTTGAGGACTTGTGGATGTCGCGTTTGCCTGTGTCACGCTATTGTCGCGAGTGGGATGGCAGCAAGACGCCAGTGGGGAATTGGGCGCGGTGATGTGGCGGTATTGCGCAGTTGCGATTGCTTTGGCGCTGATGACGGGGGCGGCGCGCGGCGCCGATCTCTCGGCGGCGATGCTAACCAAGGCCCCGCCGCCCGCGGCCTCGGCCGCTTACGATTGGACCGGATTTTATCTGGGCGGCCACGTTGGTTACGCGCTCGGTGGCTCGAATTGGTCGTCGACGCAGACAGGCGCCGCAGCGCCGTCGATAAACGGCGCATTCGATTTCTCCAACGCCTATAATTTTTCGAACGGCGACGGCAGCTATTTTCTCGGCTTCCAGGCCGGCTACGATTATATGACGTCCTCGCGCTGGCTGTTCGGGCTTCAAGCCGACATTTCATTCCCGAGCTTCGTCGGCGGCAATCGCACATTTTCTGCTGTGCCGACGGGCACGGTGAACGACCTTGAGCGGGTCGAGTTCTCCGGCAATGTGCGCGGCCGCGTCGGCTATGCGCCGCGCTTCGCGGCGGGGCAATGGCTGCTCTATGCGACCGGCGGTTTCGCCTGGAGCTATGACCAATTCACCCGCACCCAGCTTGCCGGCGTGCCGGCCGGCGGCACCGCGGTGCCGGGGACTGTCGAAAACACTTTCCTGGTGCCGCGCGCCGGTGGTGCTGTCGGCGCCGGCCTCGAAGTGGCGCTACCCGCGCACTGGGCGGCGCAGTTGCAATATCTGTTCACCGACTACGGCAATACGAGCACCACGTTCCCGGCCGGCGCGCAGCGTTTTACGTCCGACCTGACGCTGCATGAACTCACCTTGGCCTTGAACTATCGTTTCAACAGCGACAGTTCGAACTCCGCCGACAAGGACGTGACGCCGCCGGCCCTGCAGACCGACAATTTCGCGATCCACGGCCAAGCGACCTACCTGCAGCAATACGATCCGACATTTCGCTCGCCCTATCTGGGACCGAACAGCCTGATACCCAACCAGGCACGCGAGACCTGGGACGCGACCGCGTTTCTCGGGCTGCGGCTGTGGGACGGCGCCGAGTTCTGGGTCAATCCGGAAATCGACCAGGGTTTTGGCCTGAGCGGCACGCTCGGCGCCGCCGGCTTCCCGAGCGGCGAGGCGTATAAAGTCGGCGAATCGGTGCCCTACGCGCGCATTCCACGCGCCTTCATCCGGCAGACCATCGATCTCGGCGGTGACGACGAGAAAGTCGATGCCGGAGCCAATCAGTTTGGTGGATCGGAAACCGCGAACCGGCTGGTTCTCACGGTCGGCAAATTCTCGGTCGCCGACGTTTTCGACACCAATAAATACGCCCACGATCCGCGGGGCGATTTCATGAACTGGACGGTTGTCGATACCGGCACGTTCGACTATGCCGCGGACGCCTGGGGCTTCACTTACGGCGCGGCGGCCGAGTGGTATCAGGGCGATTGGACCGTGCGCGGCGGCCTGTTCGATCAATCGACCGTGCCGAACAGCAATGGTCTCGATACGAGCTTCTCGCAATTCCAATGGGTCGGCGAAGTCGAGCGGCGCTATCAGCTTTGGGGGCAACCGGGCAAGGTCGCAGTCACCGGGTTCCTCACGCGCGCCCGTATGGGAACGTTCGCCGACGCGATTGCGCTCGCAAATGCGACCGGCATGCCCGCCGACATTGCCGCGGTACGTGAGTACAGGGGACGCGGCGGCGTCAGCATGAATCTCGAGCAGCAGCTCACCGAGACTATCGGCGTCTTTGCGCGCGCTGGTCTCGCCAACGGCGACATCGAGCCTTACGACTTCACCGATGTCGACCGCACCGCGGCAGCCGGTGTGTCGATCAACGGCAAGCAATGGGGCCGCCCCGACGATACGTTCGGTGTCGCGGGCGTGATCAACGGCATTTCAAGCATTCACCAGCAGTTCCTCAATGACGGAGGACTGGGCATCCTGGTCGGCGACGGCATGCTGCCGCATCCGGGACCGGAAAAGATCATCGAAACCTACTACCAGTTCCCGATCTCGTTCGTGAAACTTGCGATCGATTATCAGTTCATTTCCAATCCCGGCTACAATACCGATCGCGGCCCGGTTTCGGTCATCGGTGCGCGACTGCATTCGCAATTCTAAGAGTCGGTTTATCAGCCAAGCCGACTCGCCGTTGCGAGGACCGAAGCGACGCAGTAATGCGGAACGACGCCGCAGCACTGGATTGCTTCGCTTCGCCGGCAATAGCGGATGATCTAGGGCCCCGTTTCGATCACGATGGGGGCCGCGAGCGTGACGTGGCTGTTGGCGCCGACGTCGGCGTCAACTGTCACCGTCCAGTTGCCCGGCTGCGACAGCGCAACGCGATCGATCTGCCACGCGCCGTCGGCGTCTTCCTCGGCGACCAGCGGAGCCGATTTGCTGCCGCCGGGCGGCGTCAGCGAGAGCTTCAGCGCGTGAGCTTCGAGGGGCTCGAAATCCCCGTTCCATAGCCGGATCGTGGCGTGTGCTTGTCCCGGCCGTCCCGGCTCGATGGTGACATCCGCCATGGCCTCCTCGGTGTGGATATGGACAAAAGCAGCGTCGGCGGGAAGCGCGCCATAGGCCGGATGCTGATGCACATGGCTGCCGGGCGGCTTGGTGCCGAGCACGGCGACAATGCAGATGACAGCGGCGCCGGCGAGCGCCTCGACCGTGGCGTTGCGATGCAATTGCCGCAGCGCGCCTTGCGCGGCTGCCGGGCTCGCATTCTGGACGAGACGCGGCGTCAGCCATTGGCGGTTGACGGCGGCGATCGCCACCATGACGAGGAAGACGGCGATCTTGGCCAGGAGAAGCTGGCCGTAGAGCGTGCCGGTCAGCGCGTCGAAGCTGCCGGCGAGATACCAGGTGTTGACAATGCCGGTGACGAGCAGCGTGCCGACGCTGATCACGCCGAGCGTCGAAAATCGCAACGTTGCCGTGCGCGCGACGTCGAGCGCACTGCTTTTGCCGGCAGCGTTGAGCAGAAGCACCAGCGGAGCGAGCGCTCCAACCCACGCGGCCGCGGCAATGAGATGCAGGACATCGGCGGTCGGATGAATGATCCTTTCCGCGCCTTGGCCGCCGAGCGCATGGCCGCTCCAGGCCAAGCCGCCGGTGAAGATGGCGGCGGCAAGCACGGCCACGGCGCCGATCCACGCCCGATCCGGCGCCGACAGCATCAGCGCGAAGGTCAATGCGAGAATGCCCGCCGCGACGAGCCGCACAATCGCGGCCAGGCCGAAATGCGTCTGCGTCAGCACCGTCTGCAACACGCCGGCGGAGAGCTCGCCCGGCGGCGTACCGCTCATCGCCGACGCTGTCAGGATGAACCAGGCCGCGCCCGAGCCGACGGCGAGCACGAGGCTGAACCAGCCGATAAAGGCCAGCCGCGGCCACAGCACGGCGCGCAGCGCCTTGTCATCTGCTGCCGCGCGCAAAGCGGGGGCCGCGACGAAGACGATGAAGACCATGACGCCGGCCGCCACTAAAGTGGCGGCGAAATGAATGGCGCGTATGCAGATCATTGCATCAACCTCTGTCATTGCGAGAGGAGCGAAGCAACCCGGAACGGCCTCCCAGCGATGGGTTGCTTCGTTCGCGGAGCTTGTCGTCGGGCCGGCCGCTTCGGGCCGGATCCGTTGGCTCCTCGCAATGACCGGATGAAAGCGCTCACTTGCCGACGTGGAACGAGAACGTCCCTTCGGTCGAATGGGTGTCGACCGAGACGGCGTGCCAATGCACGGTGAAGCTCCCCGGATTGAGCGGCTTCAATGCGATCCGCATGCTATTGCCGCTGATCTCGGCCTTGCCTTGGCCGACATCCGTGCCATTTGCGTCGGTGACGGTGGCGCTCGAAAAGGCCGGCTCGAGGTTTTGGGTGAAGGTGAGAGACACTTCCTGTGGCGCTTCAGCGACGGTCGAGCCGACCGCAGGCACCGCATGATCGAGATGGGCATGGGCATGAGCTGCGGGCGCGCCGAGCGCGATGAACAATAGCGCCGCGACCAAACGTATTCGCATGTAGGTCTCCTCTTGCGATCGACGACGTGTCAGAACTGATACCTGCCTGCCATGACATAGGTTCGGCCGGGGAACGGGTGGAACAGGAAATATTGCTCGTTGAAGACGTTATCGATGCCGAAGTCGAACGAGAGATTCTTGGTTGTCTCATAGTGGATCTTGGTGTCGACAACGAGGTATTTGTCGAAAGCGCCGTAGACGTGAGGAATGATGTCGGTGTTGTCGAGGGTCGAATACATCTTGCCGCTGTAGCGCGCGGCGACCGTCCACGCCCAATTGTCGTCCGGCTTGTAGGTGAAGCCCGCCGTCGCGCGCCAGTCGGGCACGTAGGGCACCCGCTGTCCGTTCGCCGCATCCGGTAGCCCGGTGAGCGGATTGCTTCCAGCCCAGGTCGGATCCTTCAGGATGCGGGAATCGACGTAGGTGACGCTGCCAAACAGCCGCAGACCTTTTATCCAGACATCGTACTTGTCCGCCGAGGCTTCGATGCCTTGCATGCGGATTGCGTCGACATTGCCGATGGTCGTCGTCGGCGTCTGGACGCTGGTTACTGGATTGGTCACCAGGTTGGTCTGCGAAATGATGGCGTTGTTGGTTCGCTCGTAAAAGGCCGTGAGGCGGACGCGGCCATCGGCCCAGTGACGCTCAATGTTAAGTTCGGAATTGAGGTCCTGTTCGGGGGTCAGATTGGGATTTGCCACCGTAGCGACGCCGCCGACCGTGACGTTTTGATAGAGCTCCGTGACGGTCGGATAGCGATAAGCTTCTCCAAAATTGGCGGTGACGTTCCAATCCTTGTTCATGTCATAGGACAGCGAGGCTTTCGGGGAGAAATTGCTCGATGCCAGCGACGGCTGGTTGATCACCGCGATCGAGGTGATGGCGCCGGAACCGGATGTGGTCGTGTTGACGTTGAGACCATCGAGCGCATGCCATGTTTCAAGCCGCCCTCCGAGCGTCAATTTGAGGTCGGGTACGATCTTCCAGGCATCCTGCAGCCACAGCGCGCCGGTGCGGGTCTCGCCAAGGCCCTCGGAATAGAGCCGGCCGGTCCCGATCGACCCGGCGGTATTCCAGACCGACGAAGCCCAAACCGGATTGTCGAAGAAATATCGGTCGCCGTGGATACCAAAGCTGACTTCCTGCGGCCCATCGAAGCCGAAGGGACGCCAGATGCCCTTGGCGTCGGCATTCTGCCAATTCGTGCCGTCGTTGCGGGTAACTTTGCCGTTGCTGGAAAAGCCGAGGCCAGCCGAATTGACAGTGAACGGGTTGAGCATCTCGTCCTGGAGATAGTTGTAGCTCGACGCCGAAAGATCAAAGTCATAAAGGCCGTGGGTATCGCTCTTCAGCGACACCGCGTTGCTCATCTGGGTCTGGTTCCAGATGTATTGGTTGCTCGCGAAGGACGAGACGCCGCCATAGGTCGGTATGCCTGCTTTGGTCGTCAGATAGGATTCGGGCGTCGAGTCCTGCATGTTGTTCCAGATGCCCAGCGCATAGCTGGCGCGGACCGCTGGCGACCAATCGTAGGCGACTTTGAAGTTGGCCGTGGTCTGTTGAGTATGGGTGAGGGCGCCGGTTCCGACGACGTCGGCCACGATTCCTTGTTTGTTCAAAGCGGGAATGGTGCCAACCGTACCGGCGGGTGGCGTTGAAACGGTCGTATAGGTCAGCGGTTGCTCGTAGGCGTCGAGATAATTGGCGCTGACGAACCAAGAGAACGGCCCGTTGCGGTTGCCGGCCGTGGCGCTGGTCTCGCTGCTGGGATACGCGGCCCTGGTATCGTACTGGTGCCATTGCTGGACCGAGAGCGTCTGTTTGACCGAAACTTCGGGCTTGTCGGGCATCTTGGTGGTGATGAGCAGAACTCCGCCCATCGAGTTGCCCGGATATGCAGCGGCATAAGGGCCGTTGAGAAAGTCGATGCGCTCAATGGCTTCCGGCGTGATCAGATTCCAATGCGGCGACGCGCCTGAATTGTTGTTGCCGATCAGCGCGGAGACCAAAAGGTCGTCCATGTAGATCAGCGTGCGGGCGCTGGAATTGAGCCCCCAGGTCCGCGTCGCCAGCACCGCCTGGTTATCGCCGTCGTTGCGCTTACGCACGAACAGGCTCGGGAAGTATTTGATGGCGTCCTCGGGGTCTTTGATGTTGACGGTTTCCTCGATCTGTTTTGCCGTCGTGCTGAAGGATTGTTGCGGCAGCTGAAAGCGCTGCACGACGGGCGGCGTGGCGAAGACCGCGGCCGCGGTCGACGCCGGTTCAGTCGGCGCCGGCGCAGTTGGTCCCGCCGCAGGTGCGGCGACGGCCGGCGGCCGACGCGCGCGTGCAGATGGCTTCGCGGCTTTGTGTTTTCTTACGGTGACGGTGATTGTCGGCAGGGGTTGCGTCGGTTGGTGAGCCGGCGCCGGAGTGATGGTCTGTGCGTGCAGGGATGAGGATACGGTAAGGCTAACGCCCGTCACCAGCGCGACGGCGCTCACCGAAGATCGGCGAAACATGATGCAATACTCCAAAACAGCCACTGAGCGTTCAGGCGCGGCAAGGCCGCGCGACGGTCACAGGCTGTGCGGAGGCGCTCGGGAACGGTGTGATTTGGTTTGCGGACTTGCGACAAACAGCGCAGCAGCGAGCGGGGTGATGCGTTCGCCGGCCGTCGGCGTCAACGCAATCGCTATATCGGGCGGCGACGGCAAGGCCGCCATCAATATCAGGCATCCGGTGCAGCAATTGTCGAGGCAGGTTCTATCCGCGCTGCCGTCCGGAAAGTGGCCCGGACTGCCGGCCAGATCCGAGTGGCAGATGATCCCGCCCGGCTGCGCGCCGGCGGCCGCCGCCATCTGTGCGCCGCCGATATTGGCAATGAGGCCGGCGAGGGCTACCGCATAGGCGATGGCCAGCGCGATCAGCTGTCGCGTCAGGGACCGTCTTCTGAAAGACCGGTACACCACTCGACCCCCAGCCCCCTAAGTGGGGCATTTCCAAACCAATCGCAGTCTAACCGGCAATTTTGCCTTCGGGAACCCGTCTAGGCTGATCTATTGACCGGCTATCGCGACATGGCTCGGCATGGTTGTATCGAGCGAAGAGGGAAGGGCTAAAAGCCGGGCTTTGGGCGTCGTTCGAATTGTCAGTCGGCGCTCTCGACGGCGGGTAGAAGCTTGAGGCTTGGCGCGGGAGATCGATGTTCGCCGGACGACCGACCGTCGCCGGGCGCATCGACCCAGCGATCGACTCCCTGTTCACAAGTCTGCACCGTGGGGAAGTACAGCCGAGATCCGGGCGGAAGTTCTTTGTCCAGGTAACCGATCAGTACGAATTCGTCGTAATAGTCGTCCGGCAGATTGCCGCCGGACCACGTGACCGATTTGACGCCTTCCGTCACCTCCGAATGGTAATGATGATAGGGCTTGTCATAGCGGCCTTTGACGATTTCGATCTGCCAGCCCGGTTTCGGCTGCGGCTTTACAGCGACGACTCCGTCCGGAATCTGGATGCTCAATTTCACGGTCGCCGATCCCTTGCAGCCATGGGGAACGCGAAAGACGGCTTTGTAGTCGGTGCCGACCGGTGCGTCCTTGGTGGCCAGCGTAATGTGCGAAAGTGCCGGGGTGGCAATGAGGAATGTCGCACCGATGACGGCAGAAAAGCCCAAAAGGCTCCGCATTGTATGATCCTTCGCAACTCTGAATGTCTGGCATCAACGGCCTTGCCGCTTAGGGCCAGCGTATGGCTATGACGTATGGCCATGACGCAAACGAGAATTGCGCATGAGGGGCGGCATTGCCAGCCCGTGATAGCGCGACACGGCGCACAGCCTGATGCCGTGCCGCTCGCCGGCACCTCACGTGCCGGCCGGCATATTTCATCCGGGGTGCGAACTTTTCCGGAGCCGAGACAAAGCTCGGCGCGGATATGTGCCTCATGCAGCCGTGCTAGCCGACGCCCGGCATTGCGCAACCGCACCACCGCTGCATCACGGCTGGGCGGCGTGCCAGGCGCCGTTGAGGAAACCGTCGCCGGTGATGTCGCCGGGCTTCTTGTCGTTTTTCCAGGCGTAGAGCGGCCGCCCTTTATAAGCCCACTGCTTGGTCCCGTCGTCGCGCGTGATGACGCTATAGTTGCCCATGGGTTTCGCCGTAGCCGCTGCCGTCAAGGGTGGCCAATTGCCGGCACACGGGCCGTTGCACGCCGATTTGCCGGCGGAATCCTTGTCGAAAACATAAAGGGTCATGCCGCTGTCATTGGTCAGCACTTTGCCCTTTGTGGAATCGCCGGTCTTCGTCGGCGCCATTTGCGCGAATGCAATTGTCGCGGCCATTGTCGCCGCCGCGGCGGTGAGTGCGATGATGAACGACCTTTTCATGACTTCCCTCCTGTTGGACCGGTCTGAGTTGCGGCTTCGGTCGAGCTGCAATCTCCCCCGCTAGAACCCCGTATTGCCACGGGCTATTCCCGTCGCGACGTGCTGCCGCGGCGCTGGCGAACGGTCCCATGACGGAGCGCGGCCGCGGCTTCGCTGATGCGGCCGTTGCTCCGCTGTGCCGACGCTCAAGCTGCGTCGCAGCGGCGCGGGCGCCCATTTGGTTGCCGGCGCCGCCGTGCTATGATTCTAAAGATGCGAAGCATACGGAAACTGGTCCGGACCGGGCGCGGCGCCCTCCTTGCCGTGACGCTCGCCTATGCGCTCGCAGTTCAAGCTCTAATCGCGAGTGTGGGCCTCGGCATGTCGGCCTTTGCCGCGCCCGGCGAGGACGGCCTTGTCATCTGCAGTCATGTTGCGGCGCAGCCGCAGGCTCCCGGCGGCAAGGATCAAAATCCGGGCTCCACGCCGCACTGTCCATTTTGCTTTGTTGCCGCGCACAGCCCGGGGAGCGTCAGTCTTGCCGATGAAGGTCCCGCATTCCCGGCCTATGCCGGCGTGTTTGTCGCTGTAGAGCTGGGTCACAGCGGCCAAACCGGATTCGTGGCGCAATATCGCCGCACCACCGGCGCGCCGCGTGCTCCTCCCGCCATCTCCGTCTGAAGCCCTGACGACTGGACCGGCTCCGCTTCGGCGGAGCCTTCGCTCACGCGCTCTTCGGAGAAACATCATGCGCATCTTCTCGAATCTCGTCCTTGTCGCGTCGCTCGTTGCCGCCGCGCCGCCCGTGTTCGCCCAAGCAACCGCGCCTTCGATCACGGTCGAACAGCCCTATGCCCGCGCCACGCCCGCCGGCGCCGCTACAGGCGCCGTGTACATGACGCTGACCAACAAGGCCAAGACTGCGGATCGCCTGACGGCCGCGTCGTCGGACGTCGCCGCCAAAGTGCAGGTTCATGAAATGGCCGTTACGAATGGTGTCATGCAGATGCGTGAGCTCAAGGACGGCCTGCCGGTTCCGGCCGGAGGTTCGGTTGTCCTCAAGCCGGGCGGCTACCACGTCATGCTGATCGGATTGAAGAAGCCGCTGACGGCAGGAGAGACGTTTCCGCTCAAGCTCACATTTGAAAAGGCCGGGAATATTTCCGTCACCGTGCCGGTCCAGGCCATGGATGCGACAAAGGACAATAAGGGTGGCGCCGGCGGCATGGGCGGCATGGGCGGCATGGGCGGAGCGGGCGGCGGCATGGGCCACATGGAGATGAAGTGATGCGTGGACGCCAAATTCTTCTCACCGTACTGTCGGCCGTCGCCGGCTTTGCGGCGGTCGCGTTCGGTGCGGTCTATTTCGTATCCACGCGCCACGCCGGATCGGGCGTCGGCATCGCGTCGATCGGCGGTTCGTTCTCGCTCGTCGACGATACCGGGACGCCGGTCACCGAGCGCACGCTCGCCGGCAAGCCGTCAGTGATGTATTTCGGCTATACGTTCTGTCCCGACGTGTGTCCGACCACGCTGCTCGACATGTCGCGTTGGATCAAGGCGCTCGGTCCGGACGCCGACAAGCTCAACTACGTCTTCGTGACCGTCGATCCGGAGCGGGATACGCAGAAGCTGATGCACGCGTATCTCTCGTCGTTCGACAAGCATATCAGAGGCTTGACCGGAACGCCGGATCAGATCGCCAAGATCGCGCGCGAATACCGGGTTTATTACAAGAAGGTTCCGACGGACGACGGCGGTTATCTTATGGACCATTCTGCCATGGTCTATCTGATGGGCCCCGACGAAAAATTCGTAGGCATCATTGCCTATCAGGAGGCCGACGCTTCGGCTCTCGCGAAATTGCGAAATCTGGTCTCGCTGACACCGTCCTCCTAGAGCATGATCCCAAAAGAATCCCCCTCGGCCTTGATCCGAGGGGGACGCTGGTTTTCCGGAAAAGATTGGATCGCGCTCTAGTTGTTGCCGTGGCGCGCCAGCACCTCGCGCACGGCTGCGACCAGATCGGCTTCCGGCACCGAGCGCTGGGCTTCCACCTGCTTCTGCAGATGCTCCTCGCGGCCCTTTTCCAGCTTCGCGAGCTCGGCGCCGACGATCAGGTCCTTGATCGTGACTTCACCCTTGACCTTTTCGTCGGAGCCCTGGATCACCACGCACGGCGCGTTGCGGCGGTCGGCATATTTCATCTGCGGGCCGAATTTGCCGGAGCCGAGATAAAGCTCGGCGCGGATGCCGGCGCCGCGCAGCCGCGCCACCATGTTCTGGTAGTCGGCGATGCGGTCCTTGTCGAACACGGTGACGACGACCGGGCCGCGCTCGGACTTGGTCTCGATCTTGCCGAGATATTCCAGCGCGGCGAGAAGCCGCGACACGCCGACCGAGAACCCGGTTGCCGGCACGGGCTCGCCGCGAAAGCGCGAGACCAGTCCGTCGTAACGCCCGCCGCCGCCGACCGAACCGAAACGCGGCGAACCGTCCTTGCCGTCGGTGGCGAAGGTGAGTTCAACCTCAAAAACCGCGCCGGTGTAATATTCGAGACCCCGCACCACGCTTGAATCGAAACTGATGCGATCCGCGCCGTAGTTCGCCGCGCGCACCAACGCGCCGATCTGTTTCAGTTCATTGATGCCGTCTTTGCCGGTCGAGCTCAACTCGATGACCTTGCCCCAATTGTCCAAGGCGCTCTCGACATCTGCGCCGCGATCGGCGAGCGGGCTCTCGATATAGCTGAGCACGCTCTGGCTCTGCTTCGCATCGAGCCCGGCGCCGCGCGTGAAATCGCCGCTCTCGTCCTTGCGGCCTTCGCCAAGCAGGGCCACAACGCTCTCGCGGCCGAGTCGATCGTATTTATCGATGGCACGGAGCACGGTGAGCCGCTTGCCGGCGTTCACTTCGCCGGAAAGCCCGATGCAATCGAGCACGCCGTCGAGCACCTTGCGATTATTCACTTTGACAATGTAGCTGCCGCGCGGAATGCCGAGCGCCTCGATGGCGTCGGCGGCCATCATGCACATCTCCGCGTCCGCGGCGGGCGAAGCGGAGCCCACAGTGTCCGCATCGAACTGCATGAATTGCCGGAAGCGGCCGGGGCCGGGTTTCTCGTTGCGATAGACATAGCCGACGCGATAGCTGCGATAGGGCTTCGGCAGCGTGTCGAAATTTTCCGCCACATAGCGGGCGAGCGGCGCGGTGAGGTCGTAACGCAGCGACAGCCATTGCTCGTCGTCGTCGAGAAAGGAGAATACGCCTTCGTTGGGGCGGTCCTGGTCGGGCAGGAATTTGCCGAGCGCGTCGGTATATTCGATGGCGGGGGTCTCCACCGGCTCGAAACCGTAAAGCTCATAGACCGCCCTGATCTTTTCGATCATCTCGCGGGTCGCGGCGATCTCGCCGGGCGAACGGTCCTCCAGGCCGCGGGGCAGCCGCGCCTTGAGCTTGTTGGATTTTTCGGATTTCTCGGCCATTTGATCAAGGGATTCGACTATTTTTGAATGGCGCGGTGGTAGCAGCCGCCAGAAATGCCCACAAGCGTTCTATTGTTCCGCGTCATGCCCGGCTTTATGCCGGGCATCCACGTCTTTATTAATGCATGGAACGCAAAGACGTAGATGGCCAAGTCCGCCATGACGGAGAACGTTATAATGTCGCCCGCGATTGCCCCCATTCCCAACGATCTCGAATCCTATTGGATGCCGTTCACGCCGAACCGCGCCTTCAAGCGCCGGCCGCGGATGATCGCGCGCGCCAAGGACATGCATTATGTGACTCCCGAAGGGCGCAAAGTGCTCGACGGTTGTGCCGGGCTATGGTGCACCAATGCCGGGCACAATCGCGATCCGATCGTCGCGGCGATCAAGCGTCAGGCCGAGGAACTCGATTACTCGCCGGCCTTCCAATATGCGCATCCGAAATCGTTCGAGCTTGCCAACAAGGTTGCCGCCCTGGCGCCGGGTGATCTCAACCGGGTGTTCTTCTGCAATTCCGGCTCCGAGGCCGTCGACACCGCGCTCAAGATCGCGCTCGCTTATCATAATGTGCGCGGCGAGGGCGGGCGCACTCGGCTGATCGGCCGCGAACGCGGCTATAACGGCGTCGGCTTCGGCGGCATTTCGGTCGGCGGCATTGTCAACAACCGCAGAATGTTCGGCTCGCTGCTCGCCGGAGTCGACCACCTGCCGGCGACCTACAATCGCGAGCAGCAGGCCTTCACCAAAGGCGAGCCGGCCTGGGGCGCGCATCTTGCCGATGAGCTCGAGCGCATTGTCGCGCTGCATGATGCGTCGACCATCGCCGCGGTGATCGTCGAGCCGATGGCGGGATCGACCGGCGTGCTGCCGCCGCCCAAGGGCTATCTCGAACGGCTGCGCACGATCTGCGACAAATATGGCTTGTTGCTGATCTTCGACGAAGTGATCACCGGCTTTGGCCGCCTCGGTTACGCCTTCGCCGCCGAGCGCTACGGCGTGATGCCCGACATGATCACTTTTGCGAAAGGCGTCACCTCGGGCGCGGTGCCGATGGGCGGCGTGATCGCGCGCGACGGCATCTACGAGACGTTCATGCGCGGGCCAGACCACGTCATCGAATTGTTCCATGGCTACACTTATTCGGCGCATCCGCTCGCCTGCGCGGCCGGCGTCGCGACGCTCGATCTCTACCGCGAGGAAGATCTGTTCGCCCGCGCCAAGGCACTCGAGCCGGTTTTTGCCGACGCTGCGATGACGCTGAAAGGGCTGCCGAACGTGCTCGACATCCGCGCCGTCGGCCTGTGCTGCGGTATAGACCTCGCCTCGCGCGCCGGGAGTCCGGGTTTGCGCGCTTATGAGGCGATGGAGCGCGGCTTCCACGACGTCGATATCATGATCCGTGTCGCCGGCGAGACGCTCGCGCTGTCGCCGCCTTTGATCGTGAGCGAGGCGCAGATCGGCGAAATCTTTGACAAGGTCGGCCGCGCCATCAAGACGGCGGCTTAGCAGACGATGCGCCAGCTCAGGCAAGCGGGCGGCGCGGCCCCGCTTGGCCGTCTCGTTTTCACGCAGACACGCCGGCACCGGATCTCGGCCGGGGGCTGCCGGTGAAACGCGGTTGCCGCGGAATACGGCATTTGCGCAAAGATCGTCCTGACCTGGTCTCGCGGGACGTTTGCGGCCACGACAACAGCGAGGGCTGCGGCGATCGTCGCGAGACGCGCTGCACCGGCCGGCCTCGCGAAATTCTCATGCATCATGGTTGCGGTCTCAGGATTGCCCAGCCGACATGAACGGTGCCGGGGCCGCGGCGCATCGGCAGATTGAACGGTGCGCCGACGGCGGCATCCGCCGCCACACCGGCGAATGATGCCGGAAGCCGCGCCGGATCGCCTTGGGTCCAGACCACTACCGCGCCTTTCTTGCGCAGGTCGGCGAGATCGATCCATGGCGTGCGCGCGGGCGCACCGTCGATCAGCACTTGCGGTTGATCGCTCGAGTAATGCGCCAGATTGCCGCCGTCCCACATCGAGCCGATGACGTAACGGAGCGGCGCGCCGGTCGCGTCATGAAAGCGCCGCGTCAGTGAATTGCCCAGCGCTGCGCCCGGGAACAGCACGGCGCGATAGCGATGATCGACGAACGGCAGCACGGCGTAATTGACGACGAACACCACGATGAAGAGGACGAACACCGCGGCCCAGGCGGCGCCGACGCGGCCGATGCGATCCGCATCGAAGCTGGTGCGAGACACCATCACGATCCACACCCCGACAAAGAGCCAGAGCGGATAGCCCCACATCGCCACCGTGCCGCGCCCGGTGATTGCGGTGAGCGCGATCATCGCCAGCCCCGGACCGAAGGCGAGCAGCGTTACGATGCGGCGGTCGAACGGATCCACGACATCAGGCTTGGCACCGAACTGGACGCCGGCGGGCGGCCGCTTTGGCTTCGGCCAGAACAAGGCTCCGGCGATGAACAGCGACGGCAGCAAAAAGAAGATCTGGCCGGTGGCGAAAATCGCCGGATGCAAAAAATGATCGAACCAGCCGCGCACCGCAGTGGCGCGATGGCTCGCATAGGCAAACGGCAGGAAGTCGGTCTGAAACAGCCAGACCACGTGCGGCGAGGCGACAACGAGCGCGACGATCAGCGCGAGCCACGGTCCGGGCGTCGCCAGATTGCGCCGTGCCCGCGGCTCGAGCAGCACGAACAGCGCGTACGGCGCGGCCAGGACGACGACGAAATATTTGGCCCATAGCGCGCCGCCGAAAGCGAGGCCGAGCAGGAACCAGTGCCAAAGGCCGCCGCGTTTGAGCGCGTGATACAGCGCGTAGCCGGCGAGTGCCCAGAACGGCAGTTGCACGACGTCGTGGTTGAACTTCACCGCCGTGTATTGGAAGTAGTGCATGCCGTCGATGACGAGCACGGCAAACAGTGCGCCGACCGCGCCGACCAGCGGCCGGGCTGTGGCGAAGACCAGGACAAAAGCGATGACGACGCTTGCCTGCGCCAGTGCGTAATAGGCGGCGTCGGCTCCGAACAGCCTGTGCGCAATCTCGACCAGCCACCACGGCAGCGGCGGCAGCTTGTCGTAGCCGAGCTGCCATTGCCGGCCGTAGATCAGCGCCTCGATGAGATCGAGCGGCAGGTTGGCGTAAAGCAGCGCCGGCAGCGCGGTCCAGATCGCGAAATGCAGGGCCAGAAAGGCCGAAAAGGCGGCCCGCGGCCGGCGCTCGATCCAGGTCAGGACGCCGGAAACGGGTCCCGTCGCGGACCTTGGTTTCGCATTTGCCGCGGGAATCGTCGAAGGGTGCTCACCGGCGCTCATCGGATTGGGTTATAAGAGCGCGGTAGAAGCTTCGCCAAGCCCGGCCTTCTCACAGGCTTTGTGGGGGGCAGCATGACGAAACTTGCGGTCTTGCGGCGCTTGTGGACACTGCTAGTCCTCGGCCGCGAATCGAGGATTTCCGGCATGGTGCGCATTAGCGCCATTTTCATCTCGACCTGCATGGTGCTCATCGCCGGCTCGATCGGCTTTGTGGTCTATCTGCGCTTTGGTTTCACCGGTGCCGAGTCGGCTTTGGTGGCGCTCGGTGTGCTCACGGCGCTTGCAGTCTACAACGCCATTGCGGCGCGAAAGCGCGATCGGCTGGAAGTCTCCACCCAGCTCGCCAATCTCGCCCGCGGCTCGGACGATCTCGCCCGCCAGCTCGCCGAGTTCGGCCGCCGCCTGAGCGCAGTCGAGGTCAAGGTCGACACCACCGTGGATCGTGCGCTCGCCACGGCGCAGCCGCTTGCCGCGGAAATCGAGGAATTGTCGGCGCTGGTCAAACAACTCGCCGATTCTGTTGCGACGCAAGAGGCCACCGTGGCCAGCGCCATGCACGCGGTCGAGCGCCAAGCCGCGCACATGGCCGGCACGCACATCGCCAGCGCGCACGTAGCGGGCGCACCCACGCCGACAGCGGCCATGCCGGTCGCTCCGTCAGTGCAGCCGACCGCGGCGCTTGTTGCGTCGGCGCCGCATATCGCCTCGGCCGCGCCCACGCCTGTTGCGCCGGCCGTGCCTCCGCCACCACCGCCCTTCGTCGAGCGCAAGATTCCGGCCTTCGCCGGTCTCGATCGCGACGGCGTCATTGCCGCTATCCGCCGCGCCGTCGAAGCCGGCCGGATCGATCTCTATCTGCAGCCGGTCGTAACCTTGCCGCAGCGCAAGGTGCGCTACTACGAGGCCTTGTCGCGGCTCAAGGCCGACAACGGCGATCTGGTTCCGGCCGAGGATTTTCTCGACTATGCCGAAGCCGGCTCGCTGATGCCGGGTCTCGACCATCTGTCGGTGACGCGCTGCGTGCAGGTGGTGCGTCGGCTGTTGCTCAAGAGCCGCGATGTCGGCCTGTTCTGCAATATTTCCAGTGCCACGCTGACCGATGCCGGCTTTCCGAAATTTCTCGAATTCATGGAAGCCAACCGCGCCATCGCGCCGGCCTTGGTGTTCGAATTCACCCAAAGCGCGGTGCGCGCCATGGGCCCGATCGAGCACGAGAGCCTCGCCGCGCTCGCCGAGCGCGGCTACCGCTTCTCGATCGACAATCTAGCCGATCTGCGCGTTGACGCCCGCGAACTCAATGAGCGCGGCTTCCGCTTTGTCAAAGCGCCGGCCACGCTGTTGTTCAATCGTGTTGGCCTGGTCTCGACCGACATTCATCCCGCCGATTTCTCCGACCTCCTCGGCCGCTTCGGCATCGATCTGATCGCCGACCATATCGAAACCGAGAGCACCGTCGTCGATCTGCTCGATTACGATGTGCGTTTCGGCCAAGGCAACCTGTTCTCGCCGCCGCGCCCGGTGCGCGCCGAGGCGCTGCAAAGCGTGGCCGGGCCGGGGAAGGATTCAACATTTGCGCCGCCCCGCGAGACTCCATCTCCGCTCGATCGCGCGTCGCCCGCGTCTCCGCCCGCCGCCGCGCCTGCCGGCAATCTCGCCCAACTCGCCCGCGCCTTCAGCCGGCGCGTCTGACACACCCAAGTCATAAATCGTGACCGAGTTTCTCGAACGCATAGAGTCTCTGGCTCGCGCCTATGACGTTTTGCTCTGCGACATCTGGGGCGTGGTGCACAACGGCATTGCCGCGTTTCCCGATGCCTGCGCCGCGCTGACTCGCTTTCGTCAAGGCGGCGGCACGGTCATCCTCATCACCAATGCGCCACGCGCAAGCGACGCGGTCGGACGCATCCTCGAGCGGATGAACGTCGCGGACGAGGTCTATGACGCGATCGTCAGCTCGGGCGATGTGACGCGCGGCATCGTCGCTCGGCGAGCCGACCAGCGCGTGTTTCATCTCGGCCCGGAGCGCGACCACTCGATCTTCACCGGCCTTGATGTGACTTTTGCTCCGCTCGAAAGCGCCGATTGCGTCGTCTGCTCCGGCCTGTTCGACGACACGATCGAGACGCCGGACAATTATCGCGAGATGCTCGCGGCGATGCGAAATCGCAAGCTGTTCATGGTCTGCGCCAATCCCGATGTCGTGGTCGAGCGTGGCGATACGCTGGTCTATTGCGCCGGCGCGCTGGCCGATGCCTATGCCGCGCTTGGCGGCGAGGTGCTCTATTGCGGCAAGCCGCACGCGCCGATCTACGATTTGGCGCTGTCGACCGCCGCCGCGCTGCGCGGCGGGGCGATCCCGGCGCGCGATCGGGTGCTCGCGATCGGCGATTCCGTGCGCACCGATCTTAAAGGCGCCGCGGCGTTCGGCCTTGACGTCATGTTCGTGACGTCGGGTCTGCACGCCGAGCATTACGGCTCGCGCGAAGCGCCCGATCTTGAGGCCCTGAATAAGGTCTTTGCCAAGGCTGGCGTGGCGCCGAAAGCGGTGATGACCGGGCTGAAGTGGTAAAGCGGGCGGCTTAGGCCGAAGGCGCTTTCTCGGCGAACACCGCTTCGATTTTTGCCTTCAAGGTCTGGGCGTTGAACGGCTTGACGATGTAATTGTCGACGCCGGCTTTCTTGGCCGCGATCACGTTCTCGGTCTTGGATTCGGCGGTGACCATGATGAAGGGCGTGCCTTCGAGTTGCGGATTGGCGCGCACCTGGCACAACAGGTCATAGCCGGTCATCGGCTCCATGTTCCAGTCGGAGATGACGAGCCCATAGCGCTTGGCGTTCATCTTGGCGAGCGCGGCGGCGCCGTCATTGGCGTCGTCGACATCGACAAAGCCGAGTTGGCGCAACAGATTGCGGATGATGCGGATCATGGTGCTGTAGTCGTCGACCACCAGCACTGGCATATTCGGATCGAGCGCCATTCGCTGTGCCCCCAACACGTTCCGGAGTGTGCATGCGGCCGGTCGCGATCGAGGCCGAACGCGCGCCCCGGCCATCCCGCCACACCGCAGCGCAACCTACATTGTGTGGTTAAACAAGGCGTTAAGCGCCGCCTCCGGCCGCAAATGCCGGCGCGAGCGGCCTGCGTCCGCTGCGCTTGACATTACCGGGGGCGCCACGCACCTACGGGCGGATTTGAACGCCATGATTTCTTAACCATCGAAGCACCGATGCCGCCAAAAAACTTTTGCGTCGTGCGCGACGGCGCAGCCGCTGACGCGCTGCGTGGCGCGGTCGCCGCCATCGGCAATTTCGACGGCGTGCATCGCGGCCATAAGGCGGTCATCGCCGCCGCGCAGAAGCGTGCCGCGGAACTCAAGCGGCCGGCGGCGGTGCTCACCTTCGAGCCGCATCCGCGGGTGTTCTTCAACCCGGGCGAAAAGCTGTTCCGCCTGACCGACGAGGCGGCCAAGCTGCGGCTCCTCGCTTCGACCGGCCTCGACGGCGCGATTGTGCTGACCTTCAACACGGAACTGTCCAGGCTCACCGCGCAGGAGTTCGTCACACGCATCCTGGTCGAGCGCTTCGCCATCGGTGGCGCGGTGATCGGCTTCAACTTTCATTTCGGCGCCCGCCGCGCCGGCTCGCCGGATTTCCTCGTCGCCGAAGGAAAGCGGCTTGGCTTCACCGTCGACATCGTGCCGCCGTTCGCCGACGGCGGCCGACCGGTATCGTCCGGCCCGATCCGCCAGGCGCTCGAGGCCGGACAAATTGCCGAGGCGACGGAACTGCTCGGCTGCCCCTGGTTCGTGTCGGGCCAGGTGATTCATGGCGACAAGCGTGGCCGCAAGCTTGGCTTTCCGACCGCGAATCTGGCGCTGGATCCGGCCTGCGGATTGCGCCATGGCATCTATGCGGTGCGGGTCGCGGTCGACGGCAAGCGTCATGACGGCGTGGCCAGCTTTGGCCGGCGTCCGACCTTTGATAACGGCCGGGTGCTGCTCGAAGTTTTCCTGTTCGACTTCTCCGGCGATCTCTACGGCAAGACGATCGATGTCGCCTTCATCGCCTGGCTGCGTGACGAGAAGGCGTTTGCTTCGGTCGACGATCTGGTGCGGCAGATGCAGGAAGACAGCCGGCAGGCGCAGGAGGCGCTGGCGCGGGCAGGGGATGCGTTTCCCCCGATTTAAGTCTGCCGCTTGTCGTGCGTACGAGAATCGCGCGCCCATTGCGCAACAACGAAGCCCAGCACGGCGACCGGCAGGATCCGCTCCCAGCCAATGCTGCGCCCGGCTTCGACCGCGACGCCGAGAAACCGCGGATCGAGCAGCCATGACGGCGAATGCGCTTTCGCCGCCCGCGCGAGGATCGCTCGCTCTCTGATCCGCCGGCGGATCAGGGCGGTGATGAGCGCCGCGATGAGGGCAACGACGGCAAAAATACCGGCCATGATCAGCCCGGCTGTGACCGCATCGACGCGCAGCGACAGCCATGCATAACCGGCGACGCAAAGGAATATGACCGCGGCAAGCGCGGCAACCGCAATCACGGACATCCAGACGATGACGGCAGGGCTCAAGCCGTTGCGGGCCTGAACCGACAGCGTGATGTCGTTTACGATGCCTTTGAGCATCAGATGATCCCTCAGCCGATCATCGGCAGCAAC
>Ga0335073_10000186_pt1 | contig 76033 bp, 47 predicted proteins | sample Lox_Sample_22_FD_207093 | JGI IMG/M metagenome (GOLD analysis project Ga0335073, IMG submission 207093) | Soil microbial communities from Loxahatchee National Wildlife Refuge, Florida, United States - Lox_Sample_2.2 | ecosystem: Environmental > Terrestrial > Soil > Wetlands | place: USA... | reverse complement strand
AACGCCCGCTCCAGGACTCACGCTCTCTGTGGCGACCAACAGCCCGGAGATCGACGGCACGCCCTGTACGAGCGAGCTGGCCTGCGAAATCGGATACAGGAACAGCAGCGATTTTTCGACCGTCCTATATACCTGGAACCTGAACCTTTCCGGCAACCCGGCGGATAACGTAGTCCTGAACTTTCCCGAGCAAGATGCCTTAACGTCGTCCAGCAATCCGGCATATACGATTCAGGCCGACAACGGTTCCACCGCCCTGAACTGCGTCTCCAAGCAGAACAATAACGGAACGACCTGCACCTTTCCTTCAGCTTTAGGCGCGGGAACGCACACCGTCACGCTGCAGGCCGACACTGGCTCCAACGCCCAGGGCATGGTGGGCACATCGTTTGCATTCGACGGCAATGCAGCCGACGCCGAAGGCGAATACTCCGACGCGCCGCAGCCCAGCGTAACCGTGGCAAACCCGGTTTCGATCTCACTGAACTACATACAGACGACAGGCGCCATCAATGCAAGCAGCGATACCAGCGGCACCGGCGGCACGGTCGTCACCTACACCGCGACGGTGACCAATACCGGCACCACAGACTCGCCCAAGACGACGCTCTCGATTACCGCGCTGCCGCCGTCCACAAAGTTCAAGGTAAACAGCATCACCGCAGTGGTCGGCGCCACCAACGTAATCGCAAGCTGCGATGCAACCACGGGAACAGGCTGCGCCAGCGCCGTAGACGTGCCCGCGGGATCATCGCTGGTCTATACCATCACTGGCGTCTATCTCGGCCCGGGATTCGGAACGACCACGCCCGGACCCTACACCTTCACGTTCAATGCCAGCGCAACGGCGCTGCCGCTCACAGCCAATAACGCCAAACAGAACGCCGCGCCCCTGACTACGACCGTCAACGGATATGCCAACCTCACCGTCACCCTTGCCAAGCCGCCCTATCCAGGCGCCGGATACACCAATGCCGCGACAGCCTTCAACCTTGGCGCGGGGCCGCTGACCTACACGGTAACTATAAGCAATGCTGGGCCGAACGCGGTCAACACCGGCACGCAGTTGAACTTCACCAACACGCTGCCCACCGGATTCAGCGTGACCTCGGCATCTTCCAGCGTCACAGGCGGCGCTGCAGCCACCTGCTCCGCTGCGGGAACATCTTGCTCGATCACCGTGCTTCCGTCCAGCGGATCCATCGTCTACACCATCATTGGTTCATTCCCTGACAGCGCTACCGGAGCAGGCGCGGTGCCCGCAACCGCGGCCAGCGCCTCGGTAACAGACACGGCAACGCTGCCCACCCTCCCGGCAGGCACCTACGATCCAAATTCCCTGACAAGCGCGCAGAGCGTGACGGTGCAGCGCCTCATCCACCTCAAGCTCACGCTGGCCGTGACTTCAACCCCGACGGCAACCGGAGCGAGCTATCCAACGCAGCCCGGGTTCAACCTCAGCACCACGACCCCGGTTACCTACACCTACACGGTCCAAAACGCCGGCCCCGATTACGCGATCAACGTCAATCTGGCCAGCCTGGATGCGCCGCCGACCGGCTATACGCCTCCAAACGGATCGCTGTCCGTGACTCCACCTGTAGTCGCTGGACTTAGCTGCTCGGGAACTCCGGCCGCCAATCAGTACACGTCCTGCCTGGTGGCCAATATCGCGCCCAGCACGTCGCCGACCCTGGCCTACACCGTCCTCTATCCGGATCTGGCTCCGCCTGCGGGAAACTTTACCTCGCCGGCAGTCTCAGCGGTCCCGGGCAATGCAGCCAGCGCCACATGGAACTACTCCATATCGACGCCCGCCACCTACACCAATGCAGTTGACAACAACGTCGCTGGAACCACAGCAGGTGACAACGCCAGCGCCACCGCCGCCACCATCTACCGGACGACCCACCTCAAGATCACCGTGGCTACGCCTACGGCCACAGCGACCGGCGCGAGCTATCCGTCGCAGCCCGGCTACAACCTGAGCAGCACAGCGCTGAATTACACCTACAGCATTGAGAACGACGGCCCGAACATCGCCGTCTATGTGCCTCTCAGCAATGCCTTCGCACAGGTGAGCCCGCCTGCCGGATTCACGCCGCCTACAGGCTCTGTAGCCGTCACAGTGCCGACCAGCACCAACCTGTCCTGCACTACGGGGGCAACGACGCTCTATTCCTCCACCTGCACCGTCGGAGCCGTGTCTCCAAATACTCCGGCAACGCCGCTGCAACTCGTCTTCCCGGTTACTTATCCTGATCTCGCGCCGCCGGCCGGGACCTACCCCGCGCCGGAGAGCGTCTCTGCGGTGCCGACGAACCAAAGTTCCGCGACCTACAACTACACCACCACCACGCCCGCCACTTACACAAACTCCATCGACAGCAACCCTGCCGCAACCACCGCCGGCTCCAATACCTTCACGGCTCCGGCCAGCATCTATCGCACCGTGCACCTGAAGTTCACTTTGATGAACAGCGGAAGCACGGTCAGCGGCGCGCCTTATGCTTTGCCGCCTCCCAACAACGCCAACAATGCGTATAACCTGGGCAGCGCCGTCCAATACTCCTACCAGATTCAGAACACCGGCCCCAACATCGCGCTGAACGTGCCTCTGAGCAATACCCTGGCCGTGACCAATCCAGCGGTTTACGCCGCGCCTGCAGGCTCATACCTGGTGACCGTGCCTTCGTCCGGCAGTGTAGTGTGCACTCTCGGCAGCAACAACACCCTAAGTTCGTGCGGAGTAGAAGCCATACCGCCGGGAACCGACAATCTCGCCTTCAACATCGCTTATCCGGATCTGCCTCCGGCAACCTATGTTTTCCCGACGCAGGATCTCTCCGCCGTCCCAAGCAGCGTGACCAACGCAACCTATAAGTATTCGACGACCACACCCGCACCCTACGCCAATGCCATCGATAGCAACCCGACCGCAACCGCCGCTGGAGACAACACCAGCGCGACCTCGATCAATCTCTTCCGTACCTCTGCGATGACCCTGACCACGCCGCCGGTCACTGGCGACGGCACGCCCTGCGCGCCATCTTCGCCCACACCCTGCTTCTACATGGCAAACAGCGGTGGCCCGACAAATACCGGCCTCTTCGACACGGCAACCTACACCGTGCAGGTGAACAATAACGGTCCCAACCTGGCCACGAACAGCGTTCTGACCATTCCGCTGCCGGCAAACTTCCTCGTCACGCCCAACACCTCAGTCGCGTTCAACGGAATTGCGACCACAGGCGTAGCCAATCAGTTAGTCTGCACCTACCAGAGCACGCCCAATGCAATCGTCTGCCAGGGCTACGTGCCATCCGGCAGCCCGCAGGTCAGCACCGTAACCATAACCAGCAAATTCAGCACCGCCACGGTCCCAATAGGAGCAGCCTACAGCACAACCGCGGCATCTCCCGGATCGGCATCTGTAACCGCGACAGCAGTGGGCACCTACACGCCAGTCAACCTGCCGACCGTGGCCATTGACCGAGCTTCGCATCTGGTATCGGTCAAGCTGGTTGGCCCCGCGCCCACTAACGTCTCACCCAACGGCTTCACAGTGAATGGCGTCCTCGCAGTAAATCTCGATGAGAAAGTTGCCGGTGACGCCAACGGCAAGAACGATACCGTCCAGATCACGCAGCAGGTCGGCAACGCAGGCCTGAACGACGCTACCGGCGTCGTCATCACCGACACCCTGCCGCCCTACTTCATCCTGGCCCAGCTGCCCAGTCCTTCCGTGGCAACCTGCACTGTAAGCGGCCCAACCACAAATGACGCCGCCGGACATCCCATGACAGGAGCAGCGCCCGCAACCCTGACCTGCACCCTGCAGAACGCTGTGCCGCGCGGCACAGCAACCGCGGGGTCAGGCTCAACCCACGGCACAGTCAGCGGAGCCTTCGCGCAGGTCGTCTATTACGGGAAGTTTGAAGACAACGGGTTGCAGCCTGACGCGGTTCCGCTGACCGCCGGCTCAACCACCATTCAGTTCTCCACGCTCTCCGCGACCTCTGTTGACATCGTCAACCTCGGAGCGGCATCCGATTCCACCAGCGCTCCCACCGCGCCCGTCCCGGTGATGCGCGCGGCGCATCTGCATTTCACCGCGACGCAGTACGTGCAGCCGGGTGATGCGGCCCTGAATCCAGTCGGCGGAGTCACCGGCCCCGGCATCGCCGAAGCGCAGCTCGGCGCAAACGGCGGCGAAGTCATCAACCCCGTCCGCTATCAGGTCAGGGTCACCAACGACGGCCCCAACATCGCGACCGACCCGGTCGTCAGCTCCACTCTGCCGCCAAATCCCGGTGGAGCAACCACCCGGTTCGTCAACGTCTCTCAGAGCATCGAGCCGTCCTCGACGCCGGGCTTCCCGGTCGTGCCGACCACTTGCGCCAGCATGCAGGCATGCCAGGATGCGGGCATGATCGCCACCGGAGGCGCCGTGCTCTACAACGTTGACGGCAACTTCGACGTCAACACGCTGGTCGAAGGTAACTCCGGAGCACGCACCTTTGCTTCCGCCGTCGCCTCTGCGAATGTCGTCGACAGCAATCCCACGGCAAGCGCAGGCGGCGACCAGCAGACGAGCCTGCCCATCACGGTCGTCAATACGCCTGCTGGCGCAAACTTCACCATGGCCCCGTTTGCCGGGAACCTCGCGCAGCCCGTGAACCTGAAACTCACCACGGTGCAGATTGCAGGCATCACCGGCCTTGCTGTCTCGGGAGCATCCCCAGCGCCAGCCGTCCCAACCGGCCCATCGCCTAATCCTCCGGATAACGGAGCAACCGTGCCGCTCTATCGCTTCGGTCAGGGCGGGGTGTACTATCAGTTGGGCACCACCGCCGGAACCCCGACCGCAACCTCCAACCAGACCCTCGTCTGCCTGAATTCCATCCCTGACATCTTCCAGAAACCGGAGCGCGTCCTGCTCTGGGCCTTGAATAATGCTCCCGCAGGAACGGCATTCGGCACCGTCCCGCACTTCACCAACACGGCCACCGAGGGCGATATCACCACACTGGCTCTGCCGCAGGGTGGAGGCAGCTACTCTGCGACGACTCCAAGCACCTCGTATCCGCCGCCGCCCGCGCAGCCACAACCCGCTGAAGTCTGCGGCGTGCTCAATGGCCTGTCCAGCGCAGCCAATCCAACCACGCTTGCTGTCCTTGAGCCGGTCAACTTCGCCCCCTACATTCGCACCGCCGTCACCGCAGCCAACTCCAGCAACTCGCAGCCCGGTAAGGGCGTAACCGCTGCCGCTGCGCAGGTAGATCTGACCATCAGCACGGCCAACAACTACGACTACAACGACGCCGATCCCTGCTACACCGGCACAGGCGGCGCCACGCGCAGCATCTGCAACGACAATCTTCAGCTAACCACCTTCCTCTTCGGCGGCGGCAACCTGATCGGCGATGCGCAGCAGGTGCACACCTATTTCTACGGCGACATCCAGGCCACGCCCAAGCCGCAGTTCAACCTGCCTGCCGGGCAACCGCAGCTCTATCTCGTGCTCACCGATCAGCTGGGCGCGCAGGGCTACAAGGAAATGACTTCGGGCGGCAACACCCAGGTATGCGATCCCGGCAACCCGTCCACCGCCTACACGCCAACCACCCCGGCATGCCCGCTGCCAACTCCATTGCCGACTGGCATTGCCGTGCCGCCCGCGCAGACCATCCTTCCGCTCAGCGGAGACAGTTCTGTCGAAGTGGCCCTGCTCACCGGCAACGTTGGCTTTGGCGGATCGACGGGCCTCATTCCGCTGCCGCAAACCCCAACGCCTGAGGCCACTGCGAACGTCACCGCCGGCCAGACCGCGGGCTTCTCATGGAACTGGCTGACTGAACAGCCGGAAGTTCAGGCGGTTGGCAGCAGCACGCCTCCGGTGCTGACGCTTGTCTGCACCAGCGCGGACGGCACCGACCTCTCTTCGAAGGGCATCCAGTGCAATGCTCCGGCGACATACACCTACTCCACGGGAACAGGGAACAGCCTCGTTATCACCGCGCCGCCTGCAATATACGTCGTCACAACCGGAAACACCGCGGTCGGAGCTTTGCATGAAGCTTCGCCGAGCCGCGACGCTCAAATTGTGGCAGCCATCGTCTTCCCCATCGGAGCGATCCCGCTGGTTCTGCTGGCGCGGCGCAGAAAGTCTCTAAAGCTCACCGGCTGGCTGGCCGTCCTTTTCATCGCGTCCATCGTTGGCCTGGGCATCGGCTGCGGCAGCGGCGGCTTCCAGAACCAGGGCGGCACAACAACCACGGCGACACCGGCAGGCACGTACCAGTTCATCGTGACCGCCACCGGCACTGACAGCAATGGTAACCCGATCAGCATCAAGACCTACCCGTTTGCAGTAGTGGTGTCTTCAGTGCCATAGTCGCCGGCGTAACGGCCGCTGCATGACCAGCACTATTTTCAGCAGTTGGGCGTGAAGGCCATTCCATTGAATGGTCTTTTCGTGGTAGTTTGGTGCGCAGCGCTTCTTTGCAGACATCTTCATGCGTCTAAATCCCAGCCCCAGGGATTTCAAGGATGTTGCGGATCAAAAAACTTGACGGTAATAAGCGGGTTAGAGGGTAGTAAGCGCGGATGAGTAACGAACCATCGGGAACGCCGACAATTACCCGGATCGGCAGATATGACGTTGTTGCGGAACTTGGCCGCGGCGGGATGGGCATTGTCTATCGCGGCGAAGATCGCCTGATCGGCCGCGAAGTCGCCATCAAGACTCTCACCGAGGTAACACCGGAGCTGCGCGACCGTTTTTACGTCGAAGCCCGTTCCGGCATCCTCAACCATCCGAACATCGTCACCGTCTATGAGTTCGGCGACCACGAAGGCATGCCATACATCGCCATGGAGTTCGTCTCCGGCGATTCGCTCGAAAAAATCCTGCGCTCCGGCCGCAAGCTCACCCTGCTCGAAACGCTATCGATCATCGAACAGCTCTGTTCCGGCCTGGGCTACGCGCACCAGAACCGCGTCGTGCACCGTGACATCAAGCCAGCCAATCTTATCGTGCAGCCCGATGGCAAGGTCAAGATCGTCGATTTCGGCATTGCGCGCCTCGCCGACCAGGCCACGCGCCTGACGAAAACCGATGCCGTCATCGGCACCTTCCACTACATCGCCCCCGAACGACTGAAAGGCGAAATGAGCGATGGCCGCTCCGATATCTGGTCGGTCGGCGTCATGCTCTACCAGATGCTCAGCGGCGAGCTGCCCTTCAACGGCGAAGACGTCTCGACGCTCTACAAAGTCATCAACGAGCCGCATCCCTCCATCAAAAGCCTCGTTCCGGATCTTCCCGACGAGCTGGTCGCCATTGTCGATCGCTCGCTGGCCAAGAGCCCGGACGACCGCTACGGCACCGCCGAAGAGATGGCCTTCGACCTGCAAGGCATCTCCGAAGGACTGAAGAAAGAGCGCGTCGGCGACCTGCTGACCTCGGCCAGGCGCCTGATGGAGCAGCGCCAGTTCGCCAGCGCGCGCACTGTGCTCATCGACCTGCAGCGCATCGATCCGCAGAACCTCGAAGCCAAGCGTCTCACCCGCGAGGTGCAGGAACAACTCAACAAGCTGCAAAAAGCCGAGCAGGTGCGGCAGATCGTCGAGCAGGCTGAAGAAGCCGTCCTGTCGCAGAACTACGACGACGCCGTCTCGTTCTACAAGCAGGCGATGAAGCTGGACACAGGGAACGCGCTCCAGCTCAACGAAAAGCTCGAAAACGCTCTGCGCCTCAAGGAGAAGCAGGACAAGATCCGCACCCTGTGGAAGCAGGCTGGCGACGCCCGCGAGCGCGGCGACCTGATGTCCGCCCAGGAATTCCTCGGCCAGGCGCTCAAGCTCGACGAAAAGAGCACCGATCTGCGCAACGCCTACTCGACTGTCCTGCGCGAAATGGAGCGCAAGGCCAAGGAAGGCAAGCTGCAGGAACTGCTCGCGTCTGCGCGCCAGGAATACACCTCCCGCCGTTACACCGAAGCCGTCACCCGCCTGCGTGCCGCCGCTGAGATCGACCCTGCGCACCCTGAAGTCCAGAAGCTGCTGCACGAAGCGGCAACGCGCCAGGAAGAAGAGCGCCGTCGCGCCCTCATCGAGCAGATGGTCGGCGAGATTCAGGAGTCGATCTATCGCGAGGACTACGACCGCGCGCTGAACCATATCAACCGCGCTCTCGAAAAGCTTCCGACCGAAGCCCAGCTGCTTCGCCTCAAAGCCGAGACAGAAAAGAAGAAGCGCGACTTCCAGGCCCAGCAGATTGTCCAGTTGGCCTCGCAAAAAGCGCAGGAAGTCTTCTTCAGCTCGCCGCTCGAAGCCATTTCCATCGTCGACAAGGCCCTCGATCAGGTTCCCGGCAACGAACGGCTCGTGCAGCTTCGGTCTCAGCTTGACGACCAGCTCAAGCGCGTCAAAAAGGACGAGCTACAGGCGCAATACCTCAAGCGCGCCCACACCGCCCTCGACAGCCGTGAGTACGATGAGGCGATCCGCACCTTGGAATCCGCGCTGATCGACTGCGGCGATGCCCAGGAGCTGTCCTCGCTGCTCGAATTCGCCCGCGCTGAACAGCAGTCGCAGCGGCGCCAGCGTCAGACCACCGCCGTGCGCGAAGAGGCGCAGACACTCATGCGCAGCGGCCAGTATGAAGCCGCCATCCGCAAGCTCGAACCGGCCGTCTCAGCCACCAACGACGCCGGCCTCAAAGCGCTTCTCGAACAGGCGCGTGGAACCCTGCGCGAAGCCGCCCATCGCGTCGAAAGCGTAATCGCGCGCACAAAGGCGCTCGCAGAAACTGACCTGAAAGGTGCGCTGAAACTGCTCGACAGCCAGCCGCCGGAGATTCAGGCGCTCAGCCAGATCGGCTCTCTGCGTCAGGAGCTCACCCGCAAGCTGGAAGTAGAAAGCGCGATTCAGGAAGCCGTATCCCGCTCCGACGAAGCGCTGGCGAAGAAAGATCTGCACGGAGGCATGGACGCGCTCGAGTCCGTCCGCCGCGCATACGGCGAATCGCCCGCGCTGACGCAGGCCATTGCCGCCTACGAGGCAAACCGCCGCCCCGTCGCCAACGCCATGTTCGCGTCCGCCATTGAAGGCGCGCGCAAAGCGCTGCTGCGCAATGAAGCAACCGCCGCTCTCGAAGAACTGCGCCGCCCCGCCAACGCTCTCGAATTCGCCGACGCGCAGGTGCAGGCCGACTGGAAGCGCCTCGTTGAAGAAGCGACCAAAGGCGCCGGCGTCAAATCGCGCGCCGGGACCGACTCGCTTCCGATCATCGTCCAGGCCAAGCCGCGCACCGGCCTCTACATCACCATCGCCCTCGTCGCCGCCGCAGTCATCGCAGGCGCCATCGTGCTCTTCCTGCATCCCGGCGCCCCGGCATTGCCGCCTACCTATATGGAACTGAACGGCATGCCCTGGGCCACAGTAAGCCGTGTCATTGACCCGACAGGGAAGAGCGTGCCGCTGCCCGCAGGCGGCAACAGCACACCCATGCGCATCGACGGCCTGACGCCCGGCATGTATAAAGTCATCTTTCAGGGTCCGGACAACAGCCAGCAGACGCAAAACTGCCACGTCTCGTCCGAGGAGCACCTCTGCACCGTCAGCTTTGGCGAACCCGATATCCAGCAGTTGATCGGAGGCCAGCAATGAAGCGCCATATCCTTTTGCTTCTTGCTTTTCTCCTGTGCACGCCTGCTGCCCTCGTTGCCGACCAGCAGGCCGACGCCCTCTACAAGCAGTCGCAGGCAACCAACGATCCCCAGACTGCGGTCGATCTGCTGTGCAAGGCCGCTGCGCTTGACCCGACGTCCTACAGCAAGAAGTGCAACGACGCAAAGCAATATCTCGACAGCCGCTTGCAGAAATTCGAAGGCCTGTTCGTCTCCGGAAAAGCAAAGTTCGAGGCCAAGCAGTATGCCGACGCCGTCAGCGACCTGAGCAAAATCTATTTCGGCCCGCGGCGCGACGAAGCGCAGAAGCTGATCGCACAGGCCACCGAGGCGATCAACCATCCGCAGCCCGTCGACAACAGCGCGCCCGCTCTCAAAGCGGCGCAGCAGGCGTATGACAACGGCGACTTCGCCACTGCGGAAACCAATGCCGGCCTGGTCAAGGCCCCCGATCTGCAGCCTCAGGCACAGATCATCCTCAGCAATATCAGAAACTACCGCGACGACATGCAGCAGGCGGAGGCTTTCAAGACCGACAAGAACTACGCCGCCGCCCAGCAGAAGTACAACGCCGCACTGAGCATCAAGAGCAACGGCCCCGGCAATCCCGCGGCGAGGCTCGCGGAAGTCGCCAGCCTGATGAAGCAGAACGGCAACGCCGTTGCCGCCAACAAGTCCGGAGCCTCCGATGCCGCCAGAATCAACGCCACCCTCGCGGACGCGCGCGATCACCTGGCAAAAAGGGATTGGCAGGCCGCTCTTACCGCCTGCAACCAGGTGCTGTCCCTTGATCCACGACAGGCTGAAGCCCTCACCTGCCGGCAAAAGGCGCAGGACGGCCTGAAGGCAGAGATCGCCAGTGATCCCAAGGCCCTCGAAGACACGCTGGTCCGTGGCATCCTCGATTATTACGAATCCCATTTGACCGATGCGCGCGATGCCATCTCGCTTTATCTGACCGCCGGCGGCACGCGCAGCAAAGGCGCGGCCTATTTCTATCTGGGCGCCACCATGCTCTCCCAAGCCATCCTCACCAGCCCGAAGAGCAAGCAAGATCGCGACCGGCTGCAGCAGGGCGCATTACAGCAGTTCCAGCAGGCCAAACAGCAGCGCTTCAAACCGCTGGAAAAATATGTTTCGCCCAAGATTCTCGCCGTATGGAACCAGGCCGGCATGTAGCGCAAAAACACCCGCGCAGCAAAGAAAAATAACGATCTTTTCGAGCGCTTAGCTGATTCGATTCTTCTGGATTCTTCACCATCTGTTGTGATATTGCTTTCTCGGTCACTTAATCAGTGCCGGTGACCGGCCTAGTTAACTGCTGCTCTTACCGTTCTGTCATTGGCTTTCTGTATGTCCCGGTGTAGCTGTTCCCCCGTGATCGTACGTTTTCGCCAGGCACAGTCAGGGATGAAAGAGATGCGCTATCTGATACGGGTACTGGTCTGCACATGGATGCTTTGGCTGGCATGCATCTGCGCGCATGCGCAGACGCGCGTAGATGGACAGGTGCAGAACGGCGATCGCTTTCATCCCGTCAGTGGCGCAATCGTTCAGCTGGTCAACCCAGCCATCAAGCTTGTCCAGACCACAAAAACCGACGAAGACGGGAACTTCGAATTTCCCGTTGTTCCGCCGCAGGCCGGTTATGTCATTCAGGTCGTCGATGCCAACGGCAAAGTGCTCGTCGTCTCCGATCCTTTTGATCTGAATGTAGGACAGGCGCACACCACGCTCCCGCCGATTGATATCGCTCCGGCATTGGCGCCGCCTCCGCCGCCACCCACCAAGCCTGTAGTCGCGCCAACGACGCCCACGGCAAACAATCCGCCGCCGCCGGTCGCTGCGGCCAAGCCGCCGCCGCCGATTCCGGCGCAGCCCAAATCACAGGCCATTCAGAACGATCTGAATATCGCCCTGAGCGCCAACATTACCCGCACGCAGTTGAGCGAGATTCCGCTCTTCAACCGAAACTTCCTCGCGCTCGGTCTCTTTCTGCCCGGCGTGCTGAATGTCGATCCCGCATCGCCGCTCGCCGGAGCCGCCTTCAGCATCTCCGGTTCGCGCACGACATCCAGCAATTTTGAGCTGGACGGCAGCGACAATCTCGCCTCCAGTACTAACCAGGCCATACCCTTCCAGGTCAACGACTCGGTGCAGGAATTCCGCATCGTCTTCGCCGATCCGGACCTGCGCTACGGCCAGGGATCAGGCGGAGTCGTAGATGTCATCACCAACCGCGGCACGTCGAAAGGCAGTGCGTGGCATGGCACCGTCTTCGGCTACTTCAATAACGATGTGTTGAACTCTGACACGCCCTTGTCCGTCTATTCCGATACCACCTTCGCCAAAGCCGCGGCGTACGCCGGCAGCACAACCGCAGCTCCCAACGAGATAGCCAATGAACAGATCGGCAGCGCTGCGGCAGGTTACATCTCCTACGCCCCGACTACCTACAACAGCCTCTACCGCCTGCTGACTTCGCTCGTTCCACAAACCGGACAAACTGCCGGTCTTGCCAACTGCTTCGCCACCGCCGGCTCCATCTGCAATTCCGGCATGCTGGACGGCAACGCCGTGCTCTCGCAGGATGACAGCCACACCCAGCCATTCGATTCCAAACAGTTCGGCGGCAACATCGGTGGTCCGCTGCTGGGCGGAAAACTCTTCCTCTTCGGCAGCTACGAAGGCACGTTGATCAACAACCCCAATCCGATCTTCGAGCGTGTCCCCACCGCCTCTGATTTTTCGACCGGCGGCCTCGGCCTGAACGCCGGTGACGTTGCCATTGCCAACAACGTTCTATCGCTTTTCCCCAAACCCAACGTCCAGGGCACGAACACCGGAACCTTCGGCTTCTACAAAGGCACAGCGCCGAACTATACCCACGTTCACAACCTGCTGGTGCGTCCCGACATTGATCTCGGCGGAAAAGGCCAGCTCAGCATCCGCTATGCCGGTCAGATTCTCGATCAGCTGCACGACGACTCGCTCCCATCCGGCTCACCATCCAGCTATCCCGGCAACGGTGCCGACCGCAAGGCGCAGAACCAGAGCGTCGCGCTCGTGCATACACTGGCTTTTGCCAATGGCAAGAGCGTGAATGAGGCGCGCCTCGGCTTCACGCAATATCGCGTGGACGAAGTCGCGCAGGACCATAATTTCTCTTCGCCCGCCGTGCCCGGCTCACAGGTCGAAACATTCGTATTGAGCGGAGTGGACAATCGCCTTGCAGGAGCCACACCGGGAACGCCCGGTGCCGTTGGCGGATGGTACGACTCGTTCTGGCAGCAGATTCCCGGCAACACCACCTATTCGCCGTCACCCGTCACGCCCTCGCTCGACGGAGATTTCCCCTTCGCCCGTATCGGCGCGCCGCTCAGCGCTCCATCGGCGCACCGCGATACCCAGGTGCAGGCTTCGGACACCTTCACCTTCGCACTCGGCTCGCGTAACCGCCTGACCGTGGGCGGAGACTACCGCTATATCCAGAACTTCGACTTCGAAGGCGGCATGGCGCGCGGCATCGTTGTCTCGAATAACATCGGCGAGTTCACCAGCGATAGCGAGACCTGCATTTCCTGCGGCAACGGCTTTGTGCACCCCTCGTTCGATTACGAGCTGAAACAGCCGAATGGCTACGTGGGCGACCTGCGCAGCTATGTGGCCACCGGCTTCGCCGAAGACAAATTCCAGCCGCATCCCCGCCTCACGATCACCGCGGGGCTGCGTTACAACTTCTTTGGCCAGCCCTGGGACACCAACAACCGCCTCTGGAACTTTTCCCACGACGCGAACGGCCTCGTGCATCAGGGATCCGCCGGCACCTTCGACGCCTTCGCCTACCAGTGCGCCGCCTCTGGCAACACTCTGACGCATCTCGATTCGCTCTACGGCGCGCGCCGCATTACCTTCAACAGCGGCTGGACCTGCAATCCGAACGCCCAGTTCACCCTGCCTGCCGACAAGAAAGACTTTGCCCCTCGCGCCGGCTTCTCGTACGCGCTCGATTCGGGCTATCGCAATGTGGTTCGCGGCGCATTCGGCATGTACTACGACCACCTGCCCGCCAGCTACACCGAGCAACTGCTGCTCAACCGTCCCAGCCCTTACAACGTCAACAATCCCAGCGCGATCTACGGCCAGAACTTCTATTCCGCGGGCTGCCCGGGCGCGACTAACGGCGGGCAATGCGGCTTCGGCCTCAGCACCCTCAATCCTGCAAACCTGAATCCTGCTCAGCAGGCCACATTCGACAGCTATCAGGCCGCCAGCGGCGCGGGTCCGATCTTTGAGCGCGACACCAACAACCTGCACAATCCCTACACGATGCAGTTCAATCTCGACTTCCAGCACCAGTTCGCGCGCAGCTGGACCTCGGAAGTCAGTTACGTCGGCACGCTTGGCCGCAGGCTTCCGGTGATCTACGACAGCAACTTCCTGCAGGAGTTCTACTGCACTTCGAGTGGCAACACGGCCCAGCCGGGCGGCCTCTGCAATAACAACACCTTCTTCCCGGTCTTCACTGAGTCCAATTTCGGATCGTCAAACTACCATTCGCTGGTCCTGCAGGTACGCAGCGAGACCTGGCATGGCCTCTTGCTCAATGCCAACTACACCTTCTCGAAGTCGATGGATGACATCGCCGGCAGCAACTTCCCGCGCACGACCGATGCGCTGTGGAACCAGATCTTCGGACGCCAGCTCTACGGCCTCGGCAACCCAACTGCGTTCGCTCTCGGCGCCAACCCGCTCGGCGTAGGCGGGGAAGGCGGACGCGGCGGCCAGCTGCAACCCGGCAATTGCAATACCAATCCGAACTGCCTTTTCCACGCGGTCCTCGCCGAAGCAACCATCCCGTCCTTTGACGCGATCTCTTCGGCTCTAACTACGACCGGTAGTCGGCCCGTTATCGTCACCGAGTACAGCCTGCCGCAAAACCCGCTGGCATTCTCCAAAGACGATTATGGCCGCTCGGATTTCAACGTCGCGCATCGCGCCGTCGTCGATTTCGTCTATGACATGCCCTCGTGGGGTTATGCCTGGCTGAACGGTTTCTCGCTCTCTGGCGTCTTCTCCGCGCAGACTGGCCTGCCCTACACCATCTTCTCCGGCCCGGCCTACGGCCAGATCACCCAGCGCGTCAATATCGCCGGCAACGTGCACACCACCGGCAAGCCAGGACAATATTTCGCCGACCTCACGCAATTCACCACAGCGGCAGTCGCCGACCGCGCCACGAATTCCTGCCCCAACCTGTATGCGTCGCCCACGCTCTACAGCGGAACTGCGGGACAGCCCTGCGTGGGAACAAGCCGCCGCAATCCCTACTCCGGCCCGGCATTCGTCAGCCAGGACTTCGCCGTGCAGAAGCGGATGCACCTCTTCGCCGAGCGCGGCTCCGTGATCCTACGCGCCGAATTCTTCAATCTCTTCAATCGCTCCAACTATTTCAACCCGATCACCGAGTACAGCACAGACGGCGTCCACCTGAATCCAGAATTCGGCATCATCCGCTCAGCCCACGATCCTCGTCAGATACAATTGGCAGCGCGCTTCGACTTCTGATTCGCAGCTGTCCTGACCGCAGCGAAAGGATCTGCTTTTTTCAAAGCAAGCCACGAAAAAGGGTGCCCCATCCTATCGCGCCGTTTGCGATAGGGTGGGAAAGCACGAATCCAACCCCGGGAATATAGACATGCGAGATACCCCCGAACCGTCATCCACAGTAGAAGTGGCATTCTCGCTGTGCATCGGCGAGGGAACGCTGAACGCAAGCCTCACAGTTCCGGCAGGAAAGACCACTCTGACCGAACTGCTCCCCATCCTTCAAAACTTCGACAGCGGCATGATCGACCGCGTCGTGGGCGAGGCCACCGATGCAGGCCATCCCGTCTCCTGCCGCAAAGGATGCGGTGCCTGCTGCCGCCAGATGGTCCCGCTGAGCATCTTTGAGGCGGAATTTCTGAGTAACTGGTTCAGCACTCTGCCGGCAGAGCGCCAGGCCGAACTCGAGGAGCGCTTCCGCCGCGGCCTCACGAAGCTGAAAGAAGCCGGCGTCCTCGACAAGATTATGGATCAAAGCTGGGGCACTGATGAGAAGTCGTTTGTGCAGATGGCCGTTGATTACTTCCACGCCGGCGTGCCATGCCCGTTTCTTGAAGACGAGAGCTGCAGCATCCACCCTATCCGGCCCCTCATCTGCCGCGAATACCTTGTCACCTCGCCGCCGGAGCTATGCAACGATCCATCTAAGCATCAGATCAGCGCGATTCACCTGCCGCTCATGCCCTCGCTGGCGCTCTACAGCATCGGCAAGGAACTGACGCAGGATACCAGAGGATGGATGCCGCTGATCTTTCTTCTCGCCTGGGCAAAACGCGGATTGAAGCCGGGAGACTACTACTCGGGAACCGGGCAGGAGGTGCTGCGCACCTTCATGGAGCACCTCACCACCGAACCTCCCGCCGAAGGTGCAACTATGATGCAGCCCAGGTGATTCATCCTAATTTGCCGCTCAAAAGCATCAGCGCCGCAAGCGTTACCGTCTTCTCATCCTTCGTCCATGGGGAGCCGACCACACTCCGCAGCTCCGAAATCCGCTCCAAGATCCGCGGCGCTGCATCCCCGAAAGCTTTCCTGGCGCGCTCATCCAGTTCCCGCTCTCTGAAACCAGTGACGCGAACGCCGGCATGCTCAAAAGCCTCGCTGACGATCCGGCGAAAAAATTCTCCTTCCGCCGTGTGGATCAGAGCATGCGAAGCCAGAATGTCCGCAAGAGCCGGCAATGACCGCCCGGACGCAAGCAGCATCGCGCAGCCTGCGATTCTGTAACCGCGAGAGCGCAAATCATCCAGAGTTTCGTCGATGACCGCCGACGCAAGCCGCCGCGTGGCCGCGGCGCAACGCTCAAGATGCTTCGCAGCATCCTGAAGCCCCATCTTCTCCGCAAAATGATACGGCTGTTTCGCTCCAGCCACAGATGGATCGATGATGACAATGCGTTTCCGGCCTGCAATCTCCGGTGCCCCGGGATCGCTGGATACGGCCACCAGCACGCTCCAGCCCGAATGAACTTGAACGCCGATAGCCGCTGCCTTCATCTGCGTCTGAAACTACGGCGTCTTCACTGTATCGCCCATCTGTGGCTTGCCCGAGCCGCTGAAGCTCCCAACCGCGGAACTAGCGTCGACGCTGGTAATCGTGAGCTGCCCAATGGAATTTTCAATCGACCGCAAAGGCTTGCCGGTTGCTGGATCTTTCACCACGCGAACGACCCGTGTAACCGCCAGCTTGTCGCCAACCTTCACCCCCGCCGCACTGCCGACATTCACGATGATGCTGTCCGGAGCCGACGCGTCGGCAATCAGTCCGTTCACCGTAACCGTCGGCGCGACGATCGTGGGCAGCTTGGCGCTGTCCGCCTCCAGATTCTGCGCCAGTTCAGTCACCGCCTTCGTCGTCGCCTCGCCAATAATCGTCTGCGCAAAGTTGCTGCTGGTCATCCCGGCGCTGCCGCCGCCGTAACCGCCAGTGCCTGCGCCGCCGCCGCCAAGCATGGTGCCTGAGCGCGTTGATTCGCCCTTACCGCTGGCCGACGCCAGGATCTCGCCCGTGCTCGTATCAATCAAGCGCGCCGTAATCGCCACCACGGCCTTGGACTTCGACGTTCCCACGCCGCCGAGTCCATAGCCGCTGCCCCATTTGCCCAGCATACCGCCGATGTTTTTGTTCTGGTCGTCGCGCCCGAACTGCGTGATGTCGCCCGTAATCACCGCATCCACGCCGAGAATATGCCCAATCTTTGCCGCGGTACTGGAGTCGGCGCGGTTGCTGTTCGAAAAATTCTGCTCATTCAGGATCTTGTCGATCTGGTTGCGCTCGATCACGCGATATGTGCCCGCATTGACCAGTTCGTTGATCAGCATGTCCGAGATGCCCTTGCCAATATCGACATTCGTGCCAAACACCGCCTGCGATGCCGACATCACCGTGCCGTAGTTGAAATCCAGTACAGCGACCTTGTGCTTGATCGGTGTTTGTGCCACCACTACCGTAGAGCCCATTACGAGGAACGAAAGAATAGCCGGAACTACTTTACGCATTGCCACTGTCTCCTATCTGCCCAAGAACTTCTCCAGATTTGCGATCTCCACATCGGCGCGATCCATATATTCATTTGCCGTTTGAAGGTCGTTTTGCCCGAGCGCGCGGTTTGCCTCGCTCAAATAGCTGTTCATCTTGTTCATCGAAGTGACGACATCGCCTCGCATGTCATAGCCCTGCGCCTGCTGCTGCTTGCGCATCGTCTCAATGCTGTCGCGCGCCGCACCCGCCCTGGCGTCCAGGTCAATGAACCGGCGGCGCGCCTGTTGCACTTCCTGCGGCGAAGGCGCCGGAGCAGCCGTTGGCGGAGCAGAAGTCTGCGCCGGCGGTTGTGCTGCGGCGGCATTCATCGGCCGCGTCATGCCAGCTGGGGCTTGCACCGATAGCGACGCCGCCGAAGCCGGAGGTGTCGCAGCCTTTTTCATCGCATCCGGCCCCACAGGCTGGCTCAGCGGATTCGGCTGCTGCACCTCACTCGAAGTCGTCGGCGCCGGAGCGCTAGCAGCCGGAGCCGAAGTGGCAGGCGCCGAAGTATCCGTCGTCGCTGCCGATGTCGGTGTCTTCGAGCTGGCATTCGTCTTAAAGAGGGGAGGCAGCAACGTGGCCGCCGCAACCAGCGCAAGCACCGCCGCAACCGCTCCTAGCCCAATCCAAAGCCCGCGATGGCTCTTAGCCGGGGCGGGCGGCGTGTATGGAGCCGCCTGTGCCGGCATTTGCACCGGCTGTTGCATCGACGGGATCGGCATCGGTGTCGTCGATCCCGACCGCGGTACCGGGGTAAAACCACCCGACTCAACCACCGTCTGCGCTCGCTGGCCTTGCTGGTCCGGCGATGCCGGCGGCACAGACTGCGCCATCTCCGGCGGCCGCACGCTCTTCAGCGCGTTACGAAATTCCTCCGCCGACTGGAAACGCCCATCCGGACGCTTCACCATCGCCCGCAGCACAATATTGTTCAGCTCCTGCGAGAGCGCCGGATTCACCTGTGCCGGAGGCATCGGCGCCTCATTCAGCTGCGCATTCAAAACGCTGTACGAAGTGTCCGCCTGGAAAGGCCGCCGCCCCGTAAGCATCTCATACAACGTCACGCCAAACGAATAAATATCCGAGCGCGCATCCACCGTGCCGCCACGCACCTGCTCCGGCGACATATAGTAGACCGACCCCATCGTCGTGCCAGGCCGCGTCAGCTGCATGTCGTTCGTAGATTTCGCAATGCCGAAATCCATCAGCTTCACCAGCCCGTGCGAGGTGATCATGATGTTCGCCGGCTTGATGTCGCGATGGGTCACGCCGCGGCTGTGCGCATAGCTCAGCGCCGACAGCACCTGCGTCGAATACTCCAGCACACGGTCCAGCGGAATCTGCGACTGGCTCGCCAGCTTTTCCAGCGTTGTGCCTTCAACGAATTCCATAATCATCACAAACTGGTTCTGCGACTGGAATGCCGTCCTCAGCTGTGCGATGTTCGGATGCTCCAGCCCGGCCAGCGTGCGGATCTCCGTCATAAAACGGGCCGCAAGTTCGGGCTCAGAAGCGTAATCGGGAAGGAGCACTTTCATTGCTTCTTCGCGGTTGGAGATAATGTTGCGCACCTTGTAGACGCGGCCCATGCCGCCTGCGCCAAGCAACGCCAGGATTTCGTAGTCGCCGACGCGTTGACCAACCTCTAATGCCATAAGGGGCCTCTGCGGATCTTTAAGTTGTGCCGGGGGAGTAAGCAGTGCCTACCAGTGAACGCCCCGAGTTTACTCTATTTCCCAGCCATTGGCGCGTAAAAAATCATATTCCCTGGCTTATCGCCAGGCCGCTGTCCGCGCCCTTCTGACTGCACTTTTCCGCTCCGGAAAATAGTGCAGAGAAGCCTCCGGACGTTGCAGTCGAGCACTTATGTCCCGGTTAGAAAGGCACAACCTTAAAACTCGATTTCCTCTTTGCCGGAACCCCTCCGCGCTCGCCCTCACTTGCTAATCGCGTGTTTCTGTAAGGTTCTGCGCAAAATATTGGCGGCAGGGTGCCCCAAGTTCGCGAAGCTAACGTGGGCGGAAACGATCGCCGTCGAAGACGGCGCAGGGATCAGACTTGTGTTTAGAGGGTAGAAGCAGCGGCCTGCAGGCCGGTGCTTCAAAGCCGGAAATGTCTGTGCTTTAGCCCCGGGTTTTCCGACGAAAGGCTCCATTGAGAACGCCGGACGCTTTACACAACCTAACCGCTTCTGGCAGTCTTATCCCGCGCCTTCGCATGTTGTAGCCTTAGTTGCCAACCGGTCGCATGAGACTGGTACCATTTTGCGAACGGGAAGAGTCTCTCAACAATGGAAAGCCAGACTGGATTGAAGCTCGAAGTCGCAGGATTGACCGACGTTGGCTGCAAGCGCACCAACAACGAAGACAACTTTGGCTACGACCTCGCCGCGCAGCTCTTTGTTGTCTGCGACGGCATGGGAGGCATGGCTGCCGGCGAAGTCGCCAGCAGCACTGCCGTCAACACCTTGCTGCGCTCCTTCAGCGAGCACGCCGCTTCTCCCGCGACCATCGAGGAGCGTCTTTACCACGCCATCACTGTCGCCAATCAGCAAGTCAGTGCGCTTTCCCAGGCCAACGAGGAGTTGCGCGGCATGGGCACAACCCTGGTTGCCGCCTGCCTCGACGGCCGCAAGATCGTCATCGGCAACGTAGGCGACAGCCGTGCCTATTTCCTGCGCGACGGCGGCTGTGTGCAGATCACTCTCGACCACTCGTACCTCGCCGAGCAGGTCCGCAACGGAACCATGACCGCCGATGACGCCGGAGCTTCGCCGCTGCAATCGCTCATTACCCGCGCCATCGGCACCGCCGAATCCGTCGAACCCGACCTCTTCAGCGCCGCCCTCGAACCCGGCGACATCGTTCTCCTCACCACCGACGGCCTCACCCGCTACGCCGACGCCGACGCCATCGCGCAGCTGGTCCTCGCCCACCCCGACCTCCAGCAAGCCTGCCAGACCCTGATCGACACTGCGAAAGCGCAGGGCGCAGTAGACAACGTCACCTGCCTCCTGCTCCGCTTCTCCGAAGAAAACTCATCCGTGTGAAGAAGTCAAAACTAGTACAGGGTTGTCATCCTGAGCGCAGCGAGGGCTCTGTTTTTCTTCAGCAGAAGCACGAAGTGATGCCCCATCCTTTCGCAACGCGAAATGATGAGAACCACAAGTCTCACCAGGCCACCGTCCATTAAGTGTGTGAAGCCTGCCCGAGGGTTCGGCCCGCCGTCACAGCATGAACTGCGTCACAAGCCGGCTGAATTTCGCGAGAAGATGAATGAATGGCGCCCGGCCCGTTGGTGTGACCTCGGGCGTCAGCCCGAATGCCATCGAGCACACGAAACAATCTTTCACGTGGTCGAATTGCGCAACGATGGCATTATGCCGCTCACCGACCGCCGCTTTCAGATCCTCAAACCGTTCCGAGAAGACTGAGGCACCGGATGCGCCGTTCATCTTCGCGTTGGCGGCGCTCTCTCTCGATTGCGCTTCTGCATGCTGGAGATTCAGTAAGAAGCCGGCCGGGCACAGCTTATATTCGTGTCCGCTATGCAGGGGTTCGGGTGAAAGGCAGTCTTTCAACAATCTGGTGGACGACATGGAGCCTCGCGTTTCTGACGGAGCAGCCAGTCTGCCAGCCGTCACGGTGTTCTTGAGAATGGGCCCTATAAACTGCTCGTCCATAAAGTGTGCAATTCGGTAGCCATCGTGCATGGGCCGCTGCAAATCGAGCTGTTTCCGGGCCACCCAGCCAAAGCACGCCTTCAAGTGTCTGAATTATCGATTTCAGAAGACTTGAGGAAGTTGGCTCCACTCGCGAATTTCATCCGTGAACTGTAACCCGGCGTATACAGGCGAGAACGAACGGAATACACCAGCCGCGCGCAGTTCCAAAACGGGAATTCACCGAATGAAATAATCGTCGGTGCAACAACTACTGGCGTGGGATTAGCCCAGAAAGAGCAGCCTCAACCTGAGAAGCGAGGCGCTTGGGCGCCACCTGAAGATAACTGGCGGTCAGGAGATCCCGGACCTCGTTCCAGTCGATCTTCCCCCGGTCCAGGCGAAGCCCGATCCATCCCCTGGGGCCGATATACGCGGGCAGGTAAAACTTACGAGGATGGGCTTCCACAAGAGCAATGTTTTCACCGGGCAGCGCTTTTGTACAGACGGAGACGATGCCGTCCCCGTGATGGTTGTTGAGAAAGTAGGCGAAGACCTTTTTGCGGACAGTGAAAGCCGCGTGCTCCCCCTTATCGCATCGCGTGCCATCCGGGAGCGCGATGCAGATCGCCGTCACTTGCGCCAGGCGGGGATCGTCCTCGGTTGTCATACTGGATCGCCCCGCTTAGTGCCCAACCTCGGAAACACAACGCATCGCCAACCCTCCCGGCATTAGCAGCCCCGCATTCGGCCCCGAGAACTCAATCCGCACCACCAGGGGCGTGTTGTCCACCGAGATCGGAGTACCGGCAATCTCCAGCGGATATGCCAGCCGCACCGGATTCCCCGGCTGCTCCACCCTGCCCTTGTCGACAAGGTGGAAGAGTGCCCAGGTCCCGTTGAACTGCAGCGGCAGGCTGCCCGACGAGTAGTTGGCCGTCACCTGCGCCATCTGCGCCGTCTGCGCCGACCAGGTGAACTGCTTTGAGATGTCGGCGCCCGAGAGCCGCTGCGCGTCCACCGCCAGCGTCACGCTCTGAATGCCCTTCGAGGGCAGAATGTGCGCGGTAAAGTTCAGCGTAGGCGAAGTCGCACCCGCTGGATAGAACGCAGCCGACACCACCGCCGCCTGGTTAAAGAAGCGCACAAACGCGGGATTTACCTTCGCCCCAGGCGCAGGAGCGTAGGTTGCCCCTTGCTGCACGAGCGCGGTTTTCAAAGAGGAGTTATAGAACTGCCACAGCCGCCCCGTCCCCGGTTGGAAGATGCTGGCGACATCGGAGACAGACGCCTCAGTGGGAGAGTTTGGCGAAAACGGGAACTTGGCCATCAACCCGGAGAAGGCATCGCAAAACGCCTTGGCGTCCTGCTTGGCGCCGGCGCCGGCAACACGCCCCGCAGCTTCTTCAGTAGAGGTGATGGGGTCATTCAGCAATCTGATGACGATCTGCTCGACATGCGCCTGCGGATCGATATTGAAGGCCTGCGCTGTCTGGCTGACCGCGCCATGCGCTGAAGTGGCCGCACTCTGAACCGGCTGCACAGTCGCAGGATTTTTCGCCGCCGCCGGGTCCTGCAGCAGCGGTATCACCTGGCCGACTGCGCCCTGCAGCGCAACCAGGCCGTTGATGTATGCGGTATTGCCTTGCGATATCAGCCGGTCCGCGCTGTCGGGAGGAACAAGCGCCTGCGTTGGCTGGAACTCCTTCGAAATATCCGGATTGGCAACCGCCGTGTTGTGCGACGCGGTATAAAAAAGCGCCAGCAGCGGAGAACTCGGGTTCGAAAGTATCTGCAGCTTTCCGCTCGCATCCTGCAGGCTCCCGTATCGCACGACAGAAGCCTGCCGCAGGAAAGTGCGCCATTCATTCAGGTAGTCAGCCAGATAGCGGCTGGCAAGCTGTTGCGTAAGATTCGTGCGGTCAAGCGATGGCGGAGCCTGATCGCCCAGCACCCACGCCTCGCCGCTGAAATAGCGGTCTGGATGCAGAATCGCATCCTGCATAAACGTAAACCCGTTGCGCGAAAACGCTCCCGGAACAACATGAGCCTCAACCACAACGGCAGAAGAGCCAGGATAAGCCCGGTTGAAATCAATCGGAGGATTGACCTTGTTCGCCGCCGCCAGCATGTTCTGGTAAATGCGGTCGTACCCGCCAAAGCTGCCGAGATACGTCCGCGCATGCGTCACCACAGGCATCGCCGGAGCGATGGAATACGGGTTTCCGCGCTTCAGCTCATTGGCATAGAAATCGAATTGCTGCTGTGCCAGCTGCTTCTGTTCGTCGGTCTGAGGAGTCTTGCCGTTCAGCCAGTACTCCATCAGTACCGGCGTCAGAAATTCCGGCGTGCTCTTGTCCGCATTCGAAGTGGTAATGAGATAAGCCCGCAGCGGATTGTAAGCAGCCGAATAATCCGCGCCCGCCGCCGGAGCAGCAGGAAGCGCGCCCAGCATGGCGAGGATGTTGCTCTGCGTATTGGTCAGCAGCAGCCGCTGGAATCGGTCGAAGTAAATGCGCCGCGCCGCCTCAAGCAGGCTATCGCCGTGATACAAGCCCCAGCGATACATCAGTGGAGGCCCGTTCTGCTGATAGTCCTCAAGCTGCACGAGCGCCTGGCGAAGCTGGTCGAGCGACGACAACTCCTGCGTCGAAGCCAGCATCGTCACAGGCACAGTGCTGGCCGGCAATGCTTCTGCGGCAGACGAAATCTGCTTCTCCAGCCGCGAGTTGTTGCCGTAAGAAATGACAAGGAGCAGCAGGTAAATCAGCAGCAAGGCAGAAACAGTACCGAAGACAATCCGGCGAAAAGTGTGCGTCCGCCCGCTGTTGCTCGTGCTCGAAAGCGCGCTGCGGTCCTGCAGGATGACGATAGGGAACAGCTTCGGCAGGAATGTCCACTGCGCAATCTTCTGCGACACAACCTGCGGTGTAGGAGCCGCAGCCGCGGCCTGCATCTGCTGGACTGAGAACATGCGCGTCGCGCCCGCATCCGCCGGAGCAGCCTGCTGTACTGCAGCCGGAGCGCTGACCATCTGCTCAACCACGTGCGCGCGCACGCCGGTGAAGTAAAAGCCGCGCAGATAAGGATTCGCATTCAGATGGCTGGGCCGCGCAAGCTCGACGAGATACGAAGAGAGATTGTTACGCAGCTTACGAATTTCGCGCGGAAATTCATACACCGGATCGACATTGCGCTGGTCGTTCTCCCGCGACAGCATCTCCAGCCGGTACTCACTGAGCGAGAAAATCAGCTGGTCGATCGCATTTGTAACTTCGCGAGTTGCTTGTTCTGCATAGAGCCCGCTCGAAACGCCGCTGCGTGCCGCAGGAATACCCAGCGCCTGCGAAGCCTCTTCATTCGAGAGGTTGCGAACGTATTCCGTAAAGCCGGGAACGCGATCGAGCTTGGTGAGAATGACGTAAACCGGAACCTCAGTGCCAAGCTGCTGGGCCAGATCGCGCAGCATCTGGTTGGTCTGCCGCGCCGATGCCGCAACAGCGTCCGTCGCCGTAGTGCCGAGAAAATGCTCGCAGCTCATGCAGACAACAGCAGCGCGAATCGGAGCCTGCGTTCCCATCGCCGCCCGATACGCTTTGGGCCGCGTCCTGCGAATCAGCTTTGCCCACAGTCCCGGGCTTTTGCGGATGGCATCGCCTGCCTCGACAATGACGCACTGCTGCGTGTACCAGAGATTTGCAACCGGCGTAGCTACAATATCCTGATCACGGTAAAGCTGCCCGGCTAGCAATTCAGGATCGAGCCCCGACTTCATCACGGTGGTCGTCTTGGCAGAGTTCACTTCGCCCAGCATGTAAAGCAAGGGCAGGGAATCCAGCGTCTTCGGGCCCGTCCGCTGCGCGGAAGCGAGCTTCTTCTCCGCGTCGCGCAGAAGCGTATCGAGTTCGGTATTGCCCTGAACGTTCTTGGTCGATCCTTCGCGCTTCTTTTTGCGGAAGTACAGAACCAGAATGATCGTCGCCGCTACAACGCCGAGCAGAACAAACAGCACTCGCAGAATGATGAGCGCCGTGCCCTCCACATGGAGGACCGGTCCAGCCATCCAGGCCAGCACGAGCGAGAGAAGAAAAATCACCACCGAGATGACAATCGAAACCACAACAGACTCCTAACGAGAGCTCAGGCTGCTGTTCTGCACCTGGGAAACACCGGAACCAAGAACAATTTCAAAGCCGCCAAACGCCAGCACGGTCAAGACCGCAAGAACACACGCAGTAATCAGCAATCCACGGCTCCACGCGTCTTTCGCGCGCGTGGGTTTAACTTCGGGCGCAGGGATCGGGGGAATCAGGTACGCCTGTCCGCGAATGCGCTGAATCTTCTCGCGCGCCTGGCGAAGTAACTGATGCAACTCGCCGCTGTCGCCGAAGGCATACCGTCCGCGATACCCCATCTGCAGGCAAAGGCAATGCAACTCCAGCGTATCGGCCACTTCGCCTGAATCGGGCTGCGTTAGCAGCTTGCGAAGGTTGACGAAGAACGTTTCGCCAGCCAGATGACCGCCGAAAAGCTCTTCCTGCAAAGGCCGTCGCGCCCAATCGGCAAAAACAGGGCTCTGCAAATTCAGAACGCTTTCGTCGAGATACGCAACGGCGGCGAAGACGCCCATCTGCACCGTTTCGCTGTTGTAGCCGAGCGATTTCGCCTCCTGCATCGCGGCCTGCAGCGAGCGCCGCATCTGCGCGCGAAAGCTCTCCGAATCCTGCACCTGCTGTCGCTGGAAACGAACGCGCAGGATCGCGGTGAGTACTTCTTGGAACGAAAATGCCAGGCTGTTTACGCGGGCACTGCTCATCAGGACGCCTCCACAATCACGGTAAGGTCAAATTCCGGCTGCGAAATATCGCCCGGAATGTACACACCAACCTTGCGGGTTTGAAGAATGTGCTCCCAGCATGGCCCCGAGGTCTCGACTACGAAATACTGCATATCCACCTCCGCGCGAATCGCCGTCGGAGGAACAGGAAGGTGTGTCAGCGTCATCCCTGGCAGCGCGCGTTTCACCAACTCCGGAACAAAACGCGCCGAGCAGACCTTCACCAGCCGCGGCACCATCGTCAGCAGCGCCGACTCGCCCAGGCTTGAACGCACCCCGAGCACCCATCGCGCGCGGCGCAGGCAGCGCTCGTCTATAACATCTGCTTCCTGAATGTATGGTTCCGTAGGACTGAAGTTCAGCGTCACCGTATTCGACGGGACGACAATTTCAAGATGCCGCTTGATGTGCGCGTCCAGCGCGCGAAACGCCGGCCCCGGATCGCGATGATTGTACGAGGGCAACGTGCGCGGATCGGAATCGACGGCAAAGGTGCAAAGAGCACCGGCAAGACGCGACAATTCAACGAACAACTCCTCCGGATGCGCGTGCTTGGTCGCGCTCAGGTGCTGCAATGGAGGAATCGTATTATGCAACGCATGTAGAAACCAGTAGTTGGCAACATCGAGCGCCGAAGTTCCAGCCTCAAACCGTCCATGCCGCCGAGCGCTGCGCGCGATGGTCGCGCTCTTCTCGCCGATCGTGTCGATCAGCCGCTTGAAGAGCAGCATCAGTTGCTCACTGGCGCTGGCCCGCAGACAAGCAGGAATAAACTCTTCATCGTAGATGAGGTGTCCGCGCCCGTCGCGCTGCACCCGGGCAATCGGAATCGACTGCATCTCGGAAGTCAGCTCGGCCTCGGTAACGACGCGGATATTTTTCTGCCCCAGCTCGATCTCACGCTCGTCGATGCCGTTGGTCTCATCGCGCAACGTGCGCTGCATGCGCGCATAACGAGTGCCATTCGCCGTACTGTTTAGATCGCAGTCAAAGCCATTGTCTTTCCGCGCTGGCACGGCAAGATAAAGAGGCAGCACTGCGTCCGTAGAAGGGAAGACCTCGAGCAGGTTGCGCGCCGCCGGTGGCGGGTCAGAGTTCGGCAGCTCAAACGTCAGGCCGTCAGGAAAAACGCCCGAAGCGTGCAGCACAACCGCGCTTCCGTTGCGAATGGCCTTCTGATCCAGCTCGAAGTGGAGAAATCCCCAGGGCTCGTGCCACAGGCTGGCGACGAGGAACGCAATCGAATCTTCAAAATACCGGCTCTGGGTCTGAAAATGGTGTGGTCCCAGATACATGCCTTCGGACCAGACCACACGCGACAAGAATTTCATAAATATTGAACCATAAGGCGAATCGGCGAAACGTTAGTAATGAATGACGCACAACCATCTAGGCCGTGAAGAACGACACTTCACACCATAGTGAATGCATCGCGATTTTAGTTTCTGCTGCTTGAATTTCCTGCGGCCAATTCGTGTGTGCATCGTAGGGTGTCAGGGCTTTACTGTCAAGGTTTTGGGATGTAAGCTTGGACTCCAGAACCACCAGTCAATTTCAAAGCCGCGGTGTGCATAGCATGGACTCATCCAAGTCACCATTCGACAGCTCCAATTTCTCCGGTCCCGGTGAGTCTTCTGCGAGCGAATCCACCAGCGCAACGGGAATGTTCGGCAAAATTACGGCCCAGCCGGCGCAGCCCCCGGAAGAGGATGACCTGCTCTCATCGCTGCTGCGCGCAGAGTCAGCGCCCGTAAAAAGCGCCACCCCCGAGCCTCCCTTGCAACCGCCAATACCGGCTCCTCCGGCGGCCGCCCCGGCGACAGGCAGTCCGGGAAGTTTCACGCAGATGTTCCAGGCGCTCAAATCGGCTGACTCGCCCCCTGCGCCAGTGCAGAGTACGCCCGCGCCGGCCGCATCCCCGGTCCCTCCGACTCCACCAAAGCCACCCTCGGACCTGACCAGTGTTTTCACGCCGGTTTCCATCAACAAGCCTCCAACTCCCGTGGTTACGCCTGCTGCTTCGACTCCCACCGCAGGAGGGCAAAAGCCGGGCGAGTTTACCCAGCTTTTGCAGACGCTGAATAATCCGATCCTGAAAGCGCAGAGCGTTCCGGCTTCGATGCCGACAGGCGAAACGGCAGCAGCTGTCCCTGCCAAGCCCGGCAGCTTCACGCAAATGTTCAAGACAGCCTCTGCGCAGACTTCGGCACCGGTATATGTTCCGGAGACGTCGCCGCCTGCCGCTCCGGCGCAACCAGCGCCCCAGCAGACACCCGCATCGGCGTCTTCTGGTCAGACCGCAGGGTCGAGTGCGTTCACGCAGATGTTCCAGTCGCTGTCTCCGGCAAAGCCCACGACGGAAGCGGTTCCTCCGCCAGCGCCGGTACAGACTGCTCCGGTTGCGCCTCCAGTGTCCCCTCAGCCGGCCGCTGCCGGGGGCTTTACCCAGATGTTTCAGTCTCTCGCTGGATCGAAGGAGTCAGCGCCAGCGCCGTCGCAGCCCGCCGCAACATTCGAGCCGGCTGCCGCGCCGCCCAAATCCGGTCCAGGCTCATTTACGCAGATGTTCTCGCAGATCGGCGGCCGGAATGCACCGCAGGAAGACCCGCTTGCCTCGCTGAAGCAGCAATCCCCTCCGCCAGCCAGTTTCCAGTCTTCGACTCCAGCGTCCGCTGCAGGAGCGAGTCCGTTCGGCAGCGCTCCGAACCCGGCTCCGACTCCGCCTGCGCAGGGAGGATTCACGCAGCTATTCCAGGCTCTAGGGAAGGAAGATACGGCTCCGGTGAAGGAGCCGCCGCCGCTCATGCCTTCACCACCACCTGCCGCGACGCCCACGCCTCCGGCAGCCGGCGGCTTCACCCAGCTCCTGCGCACGCTGAACGCCGAGCCCTCGGCCACGCCAATACAATCAGCACCCCCACCGATGGCCGCTCCGGTTTCCCCGCCGCCCATGCCATCCAGTGGCCCGGGTGAATTTACGAGAGTCATTTCCAGCTCGATGCTGCGCGAGGCGCAAGGACAAAACTTGGCTCCCGGCAGCCCACCCGTCATGCCGCCCGCCGGGCAGGCAGGGGGTGGTCAACCAGCCTTTCAGATGCCTCAGCCGCCACCGTTTCCCAAGATGCCCGCAGCCGCACCACCGCCTACGCCCCATATGCCCCAGATGCACGCCGGTGGAGCAGGCGGTGCTCCGCCGATGCCGCATTTTCAGGCGCCGGCATTCCAGTTTCCGCCCGCTCCGGCGCCCGCACCGCCGCAGCCTCCGCCGCCGGGCAAGCTGCAGCAGTATCTGCCGCTGATCCTGATCGTGAATGTCTTTGTGCTGATCGTGGTGATCCTGATTGTGGTCTTTGCCCTGCGCCACCACTAGAAGCAGCCTTAAAGAAAGATGTTAGGAGGCACTTTTGCTCTGGCTGATCGCTCATACAGAGCTGTTTTTTCCCGTCTTGCTCATGGGTGATGCTTGTTCCACAGAACCTCAACCAATTGACGCCAACCGTTGTACAGGCCGTCGGCCAATTATCTGATTTGATCGAACAAAGGCTGGCAGCGTCAGAAAAGCATATACCCACTGTAATATGGCAGGTTTTGATTCTGATATCGGTGATGACCTGCTTCGTCGTCGGCTACAGCATGCGATGCAGGGTGTTGCTGGGCATGCTCGCTTTACCGTTGACGGTCGCGATCGTGCTCACGCTGGTTTCTGAGCTGGACAACCCGCGGGCAGGACTCGTCCGGGTGAGCCAACAAAGCATGCTGAGGCTTCAGCAGGAACTAAAGGCGTAGACTGTTCCCGGCCGATAGCAGCTGGCGGACGAGACATCCATGAGACTGTCCTCAGTCAGGATTGGCGAAAAGAATAATCAGCTCCATATCCGGATTCGGAATCTCGCCGGGCACATAGACGCCGAAGTTGCGCGCGCGCTTTACAGCATCCCAAACCGGCCCGGTGCGGTCGACGCTGAAATATTGATAGCGCAGCTTTACCGGAATCGCCCGTGGAGGCACGGGAACGTGCGTCAACGGAAGCCCGGGCAGAGCCTGGCGAATCAGCTGCTCGATATGCGTGGCCGAGCAGGCCTTGGCCAGGCTGGGCATGCGGCCGATCAGGTCGGCCTCGCGCATATCGGCGGAAACGGCGATATAGAAGCGCGAATTTTCAAAATACTGATCTTTGTCGATGGCCGTGGCATAGATCGAATCCCGCAGCTGCTTCAGAGGAAGCGCGACAAAGTTGCTTGGCACCACCGTATCGAGCAGCTCGGCAATAATCGCGTCGAGGGCGATAAAGCATTTCCCCTGATCCTCATGCTCGTACTTCGGCAGGTCGCGGGGGCCAATCTTATGGGAAAACGTCGTCAGAGCTCCGGCGAGCGAAAGCATCTGCACATAAAGCGATTCCGGATGAACATGGCTCGATTCAAGCAGATGCCGCAGGGCAGGCAGGTGCGCGTTCATGGTGTAAAGCAGCCAGAAGTTAGCCACGTCCGAGGCGCTGAAATCGGCCAGCGACTGGTTGCGCTGCCGCCGCGATCCCGCCAGCTGGCTGCTGCGGGCGACCAGCACTTCGATCAGGCCGCGCAGAATTCCCGAAAGCAGTTCGCTGCCCTTTACATTCAGCATTGGCGGAACAAACTTCGCATCCAGCCGATATCCGCCCGCTTCCGTTCGCTCGATCCTCGCCAGCGGCAAGAGCACTGAGCCCTCGAGGTTTTCTCCCTCGGCAAGGATCTGCAGGTTCTTGCGGGCAAGCGAAACCGGCTTCTCAATGCCGGAGCTGTTCTCGTCGCGCAGCATCTGCAGTTCCGCATAGAAGCGCGTATTGATGCCTCCGCGCTGCAACCCCACGTTGATTCCGCCCGGACGCTCCTGCGGAACTGCGAGGTAGAACACGCAACTCTCCTGGCCCGCGTGGAAACACTCATCGAGCGTGCGTGAACGCGGAGCCGCATCCGACGATGGAAGATCCAGCAGAAGCCCGTCTGGAAGTATTCCCGAAGCCGTCGAAAGGCTCAGCTGTCCTTCGCTCAGGGCAGTGCCGTCAATTTGCAAAGAAGTAAATCCCCAGTACCGGAAGGAGAGAGCTTCTACAAGAAAGCGCAGGCTCTCCTCGAAAAAACGGTCTTGCGCCTGCAAGTGCTGCGGGGATAAAAACACGCCTTTTGACCAGACAACGGGTTGCAACTGTCGCATATGTTTTTGGAGTCCTGCTCGGGGTTTGAGTATACAGTGATGGTGAAGCACACACGGCGAATCGCTTCACTTTTCCCCAAAACCGGCTGAAACGTTTTCAACTTGACACACACTATGTGGCAGTTAATAATTGGCCCGCTCTTATCTGGGATCGAATTGTATTCCCAAAACAAGTTGTAGGATTGTCAACGAGGGAATATAAAGCCCCTTGAAGTGTTAAGTAACGTGGAGCAAGTTTATTATCCGAATCACCGGCGGGCGGTGCCTCCGCGCGTCTATCGAGGAATAGAGAAATGGCTAAGGAAAGTACGCAGCATAAACTGGACCGCGTGCGTTCGCCGCGCGTACACATCACCTATGATGTTGAAATCGGCGACGCGATCGAACTGAAGGAGCTGCCCTTTGTCATGGGTGTGCTCGGAGACCTCACCGGCCAGCCCGAACAACCGCTTGCCGCCTTGAAAGACCGCAAATTCGTGGAGATCAATCCCGACAATTTTGACACTGTGTTGAAGGGAATGCAGCCCCACCTCGCTTATTCTGTTGCCAACAAGCTGAGCGACGATCCCAACGCGGGGCAGATTTCCGTCAACCTGAAATTCGAAAGCCTCGACGACTTCTCGCCTGAGAACGTGGCCAAGCAGGTTGGCCCGTTGAAGGAACTGCTTGATCTGCGTCAGAAGCTTTCCGACTTGCGCGGCAGCCTGCAGGGTAACGACAAGCTCGACGAGGCTTTGTTTAATGCTGTCTCCAGTACGGAATCGAAGGAAAAGCTTCGCGGAGAACTGGGTACCACCGGGGGTGAGAAATGAGCACAACGAATACCGCTGCCGCCGCTGCCGCAGGGCAGGCAGTCGAGCAGACTTCAGAGCAGTCGTTACTCGACCAGATCGTTGCTCAGGGCCGCTTCAACCGCGACGCAGCCACGCTCGAGCGCGGCCGCGACATGGTGAAGGAGTTCGTCTCGCAGGTGCTTGAAGGGCAGATGACCCTGACCCGCGACGCGGAAGCCTCCATCCAGGCACGCATCGCGCAGATCGATCATCTCATCTCGCAGCAGTTGAATGAAGTGCTGCACTACCCGGCGTTTCAGAAGCTCGAAGGCACCTGGCGCGGTCTGAAGTATCTGCTCGATCAGTCCGAAACCAGTGACATGCTGAAGATCAAGGTGCTCAACGTCTCCAAGCGCGATCTGCTCAAGGATCTGCAGCGCGCATCCGAGTTCGACCAGAGCGCGCTCTTCAAGAAGGTCTACGAAGAAGAATTCGGCGTCTTCGGCGGCGCTCCGTTCGCCTCCATCCTCGGCGACTATGAGTTTGGCAAAGGTCCAGAAGACATCGAGCTGCTGGAGAGAATCTCGCAAGTCGCTTCCGCAGCCCACGCTCCATTCATCTCCGCCGCCAACTCGGAGCTGCTGAACCTGAGCAGCTACACCCAGCTCGGTGCCCCTCGCGACATCGGAAAGATCTTCGACTCGACCGAGTACGCAAAGTGGAAGTCCTTCCGCCAGTCGGATGACTCCCGCTATGTCGCCCTCACGCTTCCGCATGTGCTCATGCGCCTGCCTTACGGCAAGGACACGAAGCAGATCGATGCCTTCGACTACGAAGAAGGCGTGGATGGCAGCGACCACTCAAAGTATCTGTGGGGCAACGCGGCATACGCCCTCGGCGCGAGGATCACCAACTCGTTTGCCAAGTATGGCTGGTGTGCAGCCATCCGCGGCGTGGAAGGCGGCGGACTGGTCGAAGGCATGCCGGCCCACACCTTCCGCACCGATGAAGGCGATGTCGCACTGAAATGCCCGACAGAAGTGGCTGTCACCGATCGCCGTGAGAAGGAACTGGCCGACCAAGGTCTGGTACCGCTGGTGCATTGCAAGGGAACCGACTACGCGGCTTTCTTCAGTGTACAGACTGCCAACAAGCCCAAGCTTTACGACAAGGACGCTGCCAACGCGAACGCACGTCTCTCTGCGCAGTTGCCGTATATCCTCGCCATGTCTCGCTTTGCTCACTATCTGAAAGCGATGATGCGCGACAAGATCGGCAGCTTCATGAGCCGTCAGGACTGCGAGCGCTTCCTGAACCAGTGGATCATGAACTACGTCTGCGCGGACGACGACGCATCGCAGGCAGCAAAGGCGAAGCTGCCATTGCGCGAAGCCGCGATTCAGGTCTCCGAAATTCCAGGAAAGCCTGGTGCATATCGCGCTGTCGCATTCCTGAAACCGCATTTCCAACTCGACGAGCTGTCCGTCTCGCTCCGTCTAGTTGCCGATCTGCCGGCATCGGCAAGGAAGTAACAACCAGCCGGGACCATAGGACCCCCCTTGCCCAAGTGGCGGCGAAGTTATGAATGAAAGGAGCCAGAAATGGCAGTAGATTATTTCCTCGACCTTGATGGGATTCCAGGCGAATCCCAAGATGAAAAATTCAAAAACAAAATCCAGCTTTTAAGTTGGAGCTGGGGAGCCTCAAACATTTCTTCGGTGGCCGGGACAGGCGGTTCCGGTGCCGGTAAAGTGGACCTCTCCGACTTCAGCACAATGACATTTTTTGACAAATCGACGCCAAAGCTTTTCAAGTCAATCACGAAAGGCACTCACCTCACCAAGGCAACCATGAGCGCCGTCAAGTCTGGCGCGGATGGCAAGCCCTATCTCAAGATCAACTTCACGGAAATTTTCGTGACCGGTCTGCAGATGTCCGCCTCATCGGAAGTTCCGAGTGTCAGCCTTTCATTTACCTATAACGAAATCGGCATTGACTACTCGACGCAGGATGAGAAAGGCAATCTTGCGAGCACCGGGGAAGTAAAATACAGCACGAAACAAAACAAAGCCTCGTAAGGCGGAGTTAGATGGACGGGCTCTCTTATTACCGCGATGGCCAGCTTCAGCTGGCCATCACTGCGCTTGGCGACGAATTGAGGAAACAGCCTCTCGACGTCAAGCGCCGCACGTTTTTGTTTGAACTGCTGTGTTTTGCCGGGGAGTACGATCGCGCCAGCAAGCAGCTCGATATCCTTTCCGACGCAAACAAGGAAGCCGCTGCCGGAGCCATGCTCTATCGTGCCGCCCTGCATGCGGAGCGCACCCGCCAGGATATGTTTGCAAACAATACCCTGCCATTGGGAAACACTCATCCTGCACCCGCCGGCACTCTGAACGGCGAGGATTTCACCACCCTCGAGGATGCAGACCCGCGCATCGGTGCCCACCTCGAAGCCTTTATTGCCGGCAGCTACACCTGGATTCCGCTCGCTTACGTCGAATCGGTTGAAATGCAGGCGCCGAAGAAGCTGCGCGACCTGCTCTGGATTCCGGCAATCCTGCACACCACGGATGATTTCCGCCTGCAGGATCTCGGTGAAGTCCTTGTGCCGGCGCTGGCTCCGCTTTCGTGGAAGCACCCCGACGACGCCGTCCGCCTAGGCCGCGCAACCGCGTGGGAAGACGACGAGACATACGGGGCCGTTCCCTATGGCCAGAAATTATGGATCCGCGGTGAAGAGGAAGTGCCGTTTCTCGAACTGCGCAATCTGACCTTCCATCACGCGGACAGACCCCAGGAGACGGCTGAAAGTGCCACTTCGTGATGATCTGCTGAATCCGATTCCAGGTGACAATCCTTCTGGTGCCAGCCTCCGTTACGAAAAGGTCTACGACCAGATCAAAGAAGCGCGGACTGAAGATGACGATACTCTTCCCAGCGGCGCCTGGGAGCGCCAGGTCAAAAAGGCTGACTTTGCCTTAGTCATCAAGCTGGCTGGCGAAGCTCTGGCGACAAAGAGCAAAGACCTGCAGCTGGCAGCCTGGCTTTGCGAAGCTCACGTCAAGAAGGAAGGGCTGTCTCTGATTGAGCCCTGCTTCAAGCTCATGCTCGATCTGCAGGAGCAGTTCTGGGACACGCTCTACCCGGAAATCGACGATGGCGATGCCGGCTTGCGAGCCATGCCCATCGAGTGGGCGGCCAACCGCACCTCCGCCATCGTGCGCGAGTCCCCGATCACCAAAAAAGGCCTCAATTTCTTCCAGTACAAGGAATCCCGCACCGTTGGCTATGAAGGTGACGCTGAAGCCAGCGACAGCAAACGCGAAGCGCGCCGACAGGCCATCGAGGATGGCAAGACCACCGGTGAGGAGTTCGATGCCGCCTTTGCAGCAACGCCGAAGGCATTTTATGCCGGCCTCCACGACTCTCTGCAATCCACGCTGACAACTCTCGATTCACTGCAGGAATTCAGCGAGCAGAAATATGGCGACGACGGGCCTTCGTTCAGCAAGCTGCGTACTGCGATTGAGGAAGTCGACCAGGTAGTGAACAGCCTGCTCGCTGAAAAAAGAAAGCTGGAGCCGGACCCGGTAGCGGAAGAACCATCTGAGGGCCAGGAAGAAGAGGCGGAAACGGAAGAAGGTGTCGATGCACTGGTTCCTGTTCAAGCCAAAAAGGGAAAGCTCGTTTTCGCCGGATCCATTGCCATGAAAAATGGAGATTTGGTTTCAGCCAAACCAACGGACTGGGACGATGCCGTCAACCGGATTCGCGAGTGCGCTCTATTTATTCAGGAAGAGCGGCCTGCCAGCCCCACGGCGTATTTGCTGCAAGCTGTTGTGCAGCTGGGTGAAATGCGCGAACAGGATGATCTCGCTCGCGAGATGATTCGCCAGGGACAGCTGCCGCAGGCCATCCAGCTGCTTCTGCGCGATGCGGCGCAGCAGCCGAATGGCCGCGCCCGTTTCCAGCGCAGGCTGCACATCGCTCAGCTATGCGTCGACGCGGGTGAGAAAAGAGTCGCAATTCGGGTTTTGGAGGAGCTGGTCAAGGAAATTGAGGAGCGCAAGCTGGAAGAATGGGAGGCGGGTGAAATGATCGCGCGGCCTCTGGCACTACTTCTAAAGTGCGTCGATCCCGATGACGAGAGCAGAAGGGAAGAACTGTTTTCACGTCTTTGCCGTATCGACCCCATCACGGCGCTGAATGTTTCGCATTAATCGTATCCCCTCTCTAGGAGCTCGCCGGCTTGGCACGTTCGGCTACAGAAACGCTGGTAACACAATCCATCCTCGACCGCCTCATGGCGGTTGAGGACTGGCCCACCACTCGCGCGCAGTCCTTGCGCTATTTCAAAGAAGCGCTCAAGCGCGATCTCGAATGGCTGCTCAATACCCGTCAGCCTCCCATGCCGGCACTGGCCGACTACCAGCTCGCCAAAGCCTCGACCATCAATTACGGGCTGCCCGACATATCTGCGATGGGGCTGAACTCGGCTTCGGACAACCGGCGACTTCGCCTCGCCGTCGAGGCCTGTCTGCGAAATTACGAGCCGCGCCTGACCGACGTGCGAGTCACCCTTGAGAAGAGCGACATCACCGAGCGCCGTCTCCGCTTCCACATTGAAGGCAGCATGAAGCTCGATCCGGCTCCTGAAGAAATCTCCTTCGATACCGTGCTCGAGCTCTCCAGCGGCGAGTACAAGGTGAAATAAGCGATGCGCGAAGAACTGCTCGAATACTATGAGCGCGAGCTTGCTTACGTCCGGCAGCTGGGGGCGCAGTTCGCGCAAAAATATCCGCGCGTGGCCAGCCGCCTGCTCCTCGAACCAGACCGCTGCGACGACCCTCACGTCGAGCGCCTCATCGAAGCCTTCGCCTTCATGGCCGCGCGCGTCCACCTGCGTATCGACGACGACTTCCCGGAAATCACTTCGGCCCTGCTCGGCATCGTCTCGCCGCATTACCTGCGGCCCATTCCGTCCATGTCGATCATCGAATGCCAGCTCGACCCCGAGCAGGGAAAACAGACCACCGGCCTGCGCGTCCCCGCCGGAACCCAGCTCGCTACCAAGCGCACCTTCGACGGATTACCGTGCCGCTTCCGCACCTCTTACCCCGTCCACCTCTGGCCTTTTTCCGTTGGCGAATGTGAATGGCGGCATCCCGAGCGCCTCGCCCAGCCCATCCGCGTCCACGGAGCGGCAGGCGTCATCCGCATGCGCCTCGATTGCGCCCGCGATGTCTTCTTCGACAAGCTCCAGATCGGTAAATTGGCCTTCCACCTGACTGGTGAGACAAACGTAGTCCACACGCTCTACGAACTGTTCTGCCGCAACTGCATCTCCATCTTCGTCCGCGACCCGCAGCAGCGCGGCGGCAAGCTGGTGCCGCTTGCGCCACAAGAGCTGCGGCCCATTGGATTCGAGGAAGACGAAGCCCTGCTGCCGTATCCCAAGCGCTCGTTCGAGGGCTACCGCTTGTTGCAGGAGTACTTCACCTTCTCGGAAAAATTCCTCTTCTTCGAGCTTAGTGGCCTGGAAGCGATCGCCGAAGCCGACTGTAAAGAGCAGGCCGAAATCCTCTTCTACTTCTCGCGCTTCGATCGCCCCGAGCGCCAGCAGGACCTCGAAATTGGCGTCGCCTCGCGCACCCTGCGCCTGGGATGCACGCCCATCATCAATCTCTATCCGCAAACCGCCGAGCCCATCCTCATCACGCACACCAAGCACGAATATCCCGTGATCCCCGACGTGCGTCATCAGGAGACAACTGAGATTTTCTCCATCGACGATGTGATGGCTTCGAACACCAGCCGCCGCGAGAGCATCGAGCTCGACCCGCTCTACTCCTACCGCTTTGAAGGCCGCAAGACCGTCGGCCGCACCTACTGGCACGCCATGCGCCGCGCCAATGTCCTCGGTGAGCGCGAGCCTTCGACCACGCACATCTCGCTGGTCGACGTAGACGGCCAGGTCACCCATCCCGACGCCGAAGTGCTGACCGTCCGCACCACCTGCTCGAATTTCGACCTGCCCTCGCGCCTGCCCTTCGGTCTCGAAGAAGGCGATTTCTCCGCCGAAGATTTTCCTGCTGTGCAGAAGATCGTCGCTCTGCGCCGCCCCACGCCCAGCTATGATCCTCCCGATGAAAAAGGCCAGCTGTGGCGGCTCGTCTCGCAGCTATCGCTCAACTACCTTTCGCTGGCCGAAGAAGGCGTGACCGCGCTCCAGGAAATCCTGCGCCTGCACAATTTCACTGACTCGTCATATCTCGAGAACCAGATCGGCGGCATCACCGCGTTGTCGTCGCGTCCGCACTTTGCCATCATGCAGTCCGGCTTTGGCAATATCCCCGCGCGCGGCATGCGCCTCGAAGTAGACTTCGACGAGCGCCAGTTTGTCGGCGGCGGCGTCTATCTCTTCGCCAACGTGCTCGACCGCTTCCTCGGCTCGTATACCTCGATCAACAGCTTCTGCCAGCTGGCGGCGCGCACCAATCAAAGAAAGGAGATGCTGGGAGAATGGCCACCCAGAGCAGGGAACAAACCGCTCCTCTGAACATCGCGTTCAAGACCGCTCCCGTCTTCCAGCGTTTGCAGGAGATGCTGGAGCGCGATCCTTACAGCGTCCAGTTCTTCCAGGCTGTGCGTCTGCTGGAGCGTCTCTACCCCGAGCGCCGTCCCGTCGGACTCTTCGTCGCACCCGGCTCCGAAGTAGTCCGCTTCTCATCGTTCCCGACCTTTTCGTTTCCTGCCAGCGAGCTGCAGGACCTCGAACGAGGCAAAGACGGCCAGATGAAGATGTCCGTCAACTTCATGGGCCTTAGCGCCGCCATCGGCGCGCTGCCGCACGTTTATACCGACTTTCTGCTCGAGCGCGCCAAGGCAAAAGACCGCGGCCCCGCCGACTTCTTCGACCTCTTCAACCATCGCATCATCTCGCTCTTCTATCGCGCATGGCAGAAGTACCGCTTCTATGTCGCCTACGAGCGCACCGGCGCAGGCGACGACGTCATCAGCACCCGCCTGCTCGACCTCATTGGCCTCGGCACCAAAGGCCTCACCCGCCGCATGGACATCGCCGACGAAGCCTGCCTCTATTACACCGGCCTTCTGTCGCAGCGCCGCCCGACCGCTCAGGGCCTGAAGCAATTGCTCGAAGACTATTTCGAGATTCCCGTCGAAATTCATCAGTTTACCGGAACATGGAACCGCCTGCCGCCTGAAAACCAGTCGTTCCTGCGCGGCGTAGGAGCCTTCTGCGAGCGTCTCGGCATGGGCACCATTGTTGGCGACGAAGTATGGGACCAGCACGGCACCGTGACCATCCGCCTCGGGCCAATGAAGTTCGAGCGCTACCAGCAGTTCCTGCCCGGAGCCGAAGCGCACACCGATCTGCGTTCCTGGCTGCGCTTTTACGTAAACCGCGAATTTGATTTCATCGTCCAGCTCGTTCTCGAACGCAAAGAGACGCCCGCCATGGAGCTGGGCATCGCAGGTCCGGGCGCATCGCGCCTGGGCCTCGTGAGCTGGATCAAGAACCGTCCGCTCGATCGCGATCCGGACGAGGCCACATACAAGTTGTCTTAACCGTTTTCATTCACTCGTGGGAGCAAGAACGATGAGCCTGAACCTGAAATCACTGATCAGCAAACTGGATGATGCAACCCGCAGCGCCTTTGAAGCTGCCGCAGGTCTCTGCGTCTCGCGCACGCATTACGATATCGAAGTTGAACACTACCTGATGAAGGCAATCGACAGCTCCGACAACGACATCGCCTTCATCCTCAAGCAATATGGCGTCGACAAATCGCGCCTCAGCAACGAACTCCAGCGCAGCCTCGACCGCCTGAAGACCGGCAACGCCCGCAGCCCAGCCTTCAGCCCGCAACTGGTCAAAATGCTCACTGAAGCCTGGACCATCGCCACCATCGAATACGACGCCAACCAGATTCGCACCGGGCATACCTTGCTCGCGCTGCTCACGAATGACGAACTCGTCCGCCTCATCCGCGACGTCAGCAAGGAACTGCAGTTGATTCCAGTCGAAACGCTGCGAAGCGATTTCTTCACCGTCACGGCGAAATCGCGCGAAGAACACTCAGCCGCCGGCACCGCCGCAGCTCCAGCCGCTGCGGGAGGTGACGGAGCGCCGCGGCCAGCAGGCTCGGGCAAGACTCAGCATCTCGATCAGTACACCGAGAACCTCACGGCGAAAGCCAAGGCCGGCAAGATCGACCCCGTCCTCGGCCGCGATTTTGAGATCCGTCAGGTCGTCGATATCCTTATGCGTCGCCGCCAGAACAACCCCATCCTCACCGGCGAAGCAGGCGTAGGCAAAACCGCCGTCGTCGAAGGCTTCGCCCTCCGCGTAAGTCAGGGCGATGTGCCGCCCGCGCTCAAGAATGTGCAGGTGCACAGCCTCGACCTCGCGCTTCTGCAAGCCGGAGCAGGCGTTAAAGGCGAATTCGAAAATCGCCTCAAAGGACTCATTAATGAAGTCAAGTCCTCGCCGCATCCCATCATTCTCTTCATCGACGAAGCCCACACCATGATCGGCGCAGGCGGTCAGGCCGGACAGAACGATGCTGCCAACCTGCTCAAGCCCGCGCTGGCACGCGGAGAACTGCGCACCATCGCCGCTACCACATGGTCCGAATACAAAAAGTTCTTCGAGAAAGACGCGGCATTAGCCCGCCGCTTCCAGGTCGTCAAAGTCGAAGAGCCCAGCGAAGATCAGTGCGCCACCATGCTGCGCGGCATCATTTCAGCAATGGAAAAGCACCACAACCTGCGCATTCTCGACCAGGCTGTCACCTCGACCGTGAAGCTCTCGCACCGCTATCTCGCCGGACGCCAGCTTCCCGACAAAGCCGTGAGCGTGCTCGATACAGCGTGCGCGCGCCTCGCATTGGGGCAGACCACCATCCCGCCGGCAATCGAAGACGCCATGCGCCGCATCGACGATCTTACGGTGCAGAAGCAGATTCTTGAGCGCGAAACCACTGTAGGCGAAGACCACGCCGAGCGGCTGCAAACGATCGAAGATCAGCTCGCCGCCACTGAAGCATCTCTGGCAAAGCTGAAAGAGCAGTGGGAGAAGGAAGTCGATCTCGTCAGCCGCATCCGAGCCATGCGCGATGCGCTTGAATCCGGCGCAGAAATAGTCAAAGCCGAAGGCGATGGCAAACCCGAAGTCAAACCCACGCTCGAAGCATTACAAGCCCTCGAATCCGAGCTTGAAAAAGTTCAGGGCGAGAACCCGCTCATGCACGTCTGCGTCGATGAGCAGATCGTCGGTGAAGTCATCTCCGCATGGACCGGCATCCCGCTCGGAAAAATGGTCAAGGACGAAATCACCTCCGTCCTCGAACTCGACCAGCAGCTCAAAAAGCGCGTCATCGGTCAGGACCACGGCCTCGCCGCCATCGCCCAGCGCATTATCACCTCACGCGCCAGCCTCGACGATCCTGGCAAGCCCGTAGGCGTCTTCATGCTCGTCGGCCCCAGCGGCGTCGGCAAAACTGAGACAGCCCTCGCGCTTTCCGACCTCCTCTACGGCGGCGAGCGCAACCTCATCACCATCAACATGTCGGAGTTTCAGGAAGCCCACACCGTCTCTTCGCTTAAAGGCTCGCCTCCGGGATACGTTGGTTACGGTGAAGGCGGCGTGTTAACCGAAGCTGTCCGCCGTCGTCCTTACTCCGTCGTCCTGCTCGACGAAGTAGAAAAAGCGCACCCCGACGTCCTCGAGCTCTTCTACCAGGTCTTCGACAAGGGCAACATGGAAGACGGCGAAGGCCGTTCCATCGACTTCAAGAACTGCATCATCATCCTCACCAGCAATGCCGCCACCGACACGCTGGCCAAGCTCACGGCGGATAAAGAAACCATGCCCGACGCCGAAGGACTGCTCTCCGCCATCAAGCCGGAGCTGAACAAAATCTTCAAGCCGGCCTTCCTCGGTCGCATGATGGTCATCCCCTACTTCCCGGTGCGCGACGAAGCCCTGAAGCAGATCATCATCCTGAAGATCAGGAAAATTCAGCGCCGCCTGCAGGAGACGCACAAGATCGCGCTCTCCTATGACGACGCAGTGCTCGAAGAAGTCGCCAAGCGCTGCACCGAAGTCGAAAGCGGCGCGCGCAACGTCGACAACATTCTCACCAACACCATGCTGCCGGAGATTTCCCGCGAAATTCTCTCCCGCATGGCGGAAGAAACATTGACGGAAAGAGTGGCAGTCGGTGTTTCCCCCGAAGGACGTTTTACGTACGAATGGTAGAGCATCTTTCAAAACGCTTTTCGGTAGAAGCACCGGGCTTTAGCCCGGTGAGAGAAAACGCGGAAATCAAGGGGCTTCAGCCCCGGTTCCGGGCAGTACGAATGGTAGCGGCCACGCGCGGCGAGTGAAACGATACGCGCCGCGCGTCAACTAAATGAAAGTAGTGGCAAACGCGTATGTCAATACAGGCAGACCGGATTCTCAACTTCACCAGCACACTCGGCACAGACATACTCCTGCCGGAGTTTCTCGCCGGGGTCGAAGGCATCTCCGAGCTTTTTTACTATCAGGTGGAGTTGGTTGCAGACGTCAACACGACCATCGACCCGAAAAGCATCATCGGCACCAAGGTCACCGTCGGCATCCTCGCCGACGACAGCGGGACGAACCGCTACATCAACGGCATCGTCGCCAGCTTCGAATCCTGCGGCGGCGATGACGAGTACAACAACTACCGCGCCTATATCGTCCCCAACCTCTGGCTGCTCACGCTCAACGTAAACACCCGCGTCTTCCAGGATAAGACCGTCACCGACGTCATCAAAGCCGTCCTCTCGCCCTACAACATCAGCCCGTCCATCCAGACCTCCGGCACCTACACGCCCATGGAGTACTGCACCCAGTACCGCGAAACCGATTTCGCCTTTATCTCGCGCTTGATGGAGCAGCACGGCATTCTCTACTATTTTCAGCACACTGACAGCGATCACACCTTCACGCTGCAGGACACCTCCACCAAGCTCAGCGCCTGCGCGATTCAAAGTTCCTTCCGCTACGCGCCCGAGGGCCATGAGAGCGAGGGTTTCTACGACTTCGTCATCACCGGATTGCGCGCGAAGACCGGCATGGTCACCGGAAAATACACCGCGTGGGACTACAGCTTCATCCGCTATCAGGCGCTGCCCAAGCCGCTGGCTAGCACTCAGACCGCCGGCCCGCTGGGCGCAAACAGCAATGAGCAATACGACTACGCTGACAGCGCCGCAGCTTATCTGAAGAAGCCCGGCTCGGACTCGACCATCGCCGACCTCTCCAATTTCTTCCAGACCATGCGCCGCGACGCCGGCGACGCCGAATGCGTCGTCATCGAAGGCGTCTCCAACGCAATCGCGATGCAGACCGGCTTCAACTTTACGTTGACCGAGTACCCGCAGGCAGCCATCAACACCAAATACCTGCTCACCCGCGTCGAGCACAGCGTTCGTCAAACCCCGCCCTATCGCGCGCGTGGAACCACAACCGCTCCACCCTACAACAACTCCTTTACGGCCATCCCCTTTGCCACGCTTTACCGCCCGCCAAGAAAGACGCACAAGCCCGTCGTCAACGGCATGCACACCGGTCAGGTCGTCGTCCCCTCCGGCGAAGACTCCTACATGGACAAGTACGGCCGCGTAAACGTCCAGTTCTTCTGGGACCGCCTCCGCCAGGCCAACACTCCTGACAACACGCTGCTGCGCGTCGCCCAAAGCTGGGCCGGCAAAGGATGGGGCACCTACTTCTGGCCGCGCGTCAACGACGAAGTCCTCATCGACTTCATCGAAGGCGATCCCGACCAGCCTATCGTCGTCGGCTCCGTCTACAACGGCGTCAACATGCCCAAGTACGACCCGGCCGGCCAGTACACGCTCTCCGGCATTCTCACCCGCAGTTCCAAAGGCGGCGGCGCAGCCAACGCCAACGAGCTCCGCTTCGAAGACCTCGATGGCAAAGAACAGATCTTCATGAACGCCGAGCGCGACTACGATCTCCACGTCGAGCACGACCACCACACCCTCATCGGCAATGAGCAGCACGAAAAGATCACCTCCAACCACTTCATGGAAGTCGACGGCGACGCCCACCTGACCGTCAAAGGCAAGCAATACGAAGAAGTCGACAGCGATGTTCACCAGACCCTGAAGGGCAACCAGCTGATCCAGCTTTCCACCGACAAGCAGGAAAGCATCGGCGGCAATTCAAAGCTGAAGGTCGGAGCAGATTCAAATATCAATGTCAGCTCGAACCTCAACGAAAAAGTCGGCTCGAACTACTCCCTCAACGTCGGCATGAACCAATACAACAAGGTTGGCATGGTCTACGTCGTCGACTCAGGCGAGGAAGTCCACATCAAGGGCGGCATGAAGGTCGTCATCGAGAGCGGCCTCGAACTCTGTCTCTCTGGCGCCGGCGGTTTCGTCTCGATCACGCCAGCAGGCGTCACCATTCAAGGCATGCTCGTGCAGATCAACAGCGGAGGCGCATCGGTTCCCGGATCGCCCGCGCAGACCACCGACCCGCAAGCCCCAAGTTCGCCGACAGCGCCTACCGCGCCAACCTTCCCCGGCGACAGCCCGCCCTCGCAACCCGCATCCGCTTCCTCCGGATCATCCGCCACTACGCCTAAGGCCACCACCGGCAGTGCAGGCGGCTCATCGCCATCGTCGCCGCCGCCTTCGTCTCCCGCAAGTCCGGCAGCAGCAGCACCGGCGGCAGCATCCGGTCCAGCCAACCCGGCGCAACAGGCAACCCAGCAGGCAGCCCAGGCAGCACAACAGGCTGCCAATGAAGCCCAGCAAGCCGCCAACCAAGCACAGCAAGCCGCGAATCAGGCTGAACAACAGGCCCAGCAGGCGGTCAATCAGGTCACACAGCAGGCGCGGCAGGCTTATCAGCAGGCGACCCAGGCCGTCCAGCAAGCGCAGCAAGCCGTCAGCCAGGCCTCGGCGCAAGGACAAGCCGCCGCTCAGCAGGCCCTGAACCAGGCGCAGCAGGCGGCGCAACAAACCGCGCAGCAGGCTGCGGCTGCAATCCAACAGGCCCAGCAACAAGCCCAGCAGGTACAACAGCAGGCGCAACAAGCCGCCCAGCAAGCGCAGCAACAGGCTCAACAGGCCGCCCAGCAGGCCCAGCAAGCGGCTCAACAGGCCCAGCAGCAGGGACAGCAAGCGGCCCAACAAGCCCAGCAGGCCGCCCAGCAAGCGCAGCAGCAGGCGCAACAGGCGGCCAAACAAGCCCAACAAGCGGCGCAGCAAGCCCAGCAGCAGGCGCAACAGGCAGCCGCGCAGGTCAAGGGAGCAGCCGCGCAAGCCCAGCAACAGGCTCAGCAGGCCGCAAATCAGGCGCAGCAATCGGCGCAACAGGCCATGCAGCAGGCGGGAAGGGGATTCTAGTCAGCCATGGGCATGCCTGCCGCTACCATCACCAGCGAAACCGAGCACGGAGGAGTCGTGATCCTCGGCTTTCCCCAGGTTCTCATCAACTTTTTGCCTGCCTCGCGCATTACCGACATGCACGTCTGCCCCATGGTTACCGGCATTGTCCCGCACGTCGGCGGCCCGTTCATCCTAGGCTCCGAGACCGTCCTGACCGGATTCATGCCGCAGTCCCGCGTCACCGACCAACTCATCTGCGTCGGACCGCCGGACGCGTGCGTCATGGGCGCGGAAACCGTCCTTGTCGGCATGGCCGGAGCAGGCGGCGCCGCCGGAGCCAGTGGCGGAATCGCCGCCATGGGCGCATCTGTTCCCATGAATTCCAGCGCGTCGTCGTCCCCCGCATCCACCCAGGCCGCCATGCAGTCCAACGGAACCGTGGCCACGCAAACGACTGCTCCAGCCAGCAGTCTGCCACCGATACAGCTCCAGTCACCCGGCTTTCCCGACCTGCCTCCCGAAGCCACGTCCACCTTCCAGAGTGTCGCCCCGGTCACGCTCCCGCCGGGAACGCAGCTCTTCGCCTCAGCCAGCTCCAATCAGGACAGCACCCCCAGCTTCTGGTCGAGCGCTCCGCCGGAGATCACCAGCGACGCCAACGATCTGGTCAAGGTGCTTACCGTCACTGCTCCCGAGGGACTCCAGGCATGGGCAGGTCAGGCTGCTTCCGAAGCCACGCAAGCCGTCTCGCAAGCCCAGCAGCAGGCAAACCAGGCCGTCAACCAGGCGCATCAGGCGCTCGCGCAAGCAGTCGACCAGGCGAAACAGCAATACGCCGCCGCAAACCAGGCCGTTCAGCAGGCACAACAACAGGTCCAGCAAGCTACAGCTCAGGGAAAGGCTGCCGCCGAACAGGCCCTGCAGCAGGCGCAGCAGCAGGCGAAACAAGTGCAGCAGCAGGCCGCCGCAACCCTGCAGAAGGCGCAGCAGCAGGTGCAGCAGGCGCAACAGCAGGCGAAACAAGCCCTGCAGCAAGGCCAGCAGGCCACGAATCAGGCAAAGCAGCAGGCAACACAGGTGTGGACCTCGGCTGGCTCCGCTGCCGGCCAGGCGCTGCAGACGTTCTCCGCGCCCAAAAAGGGATGAAGCATGGTCGTAATCGTAACGCAAACCATCCCGCAGCCTGTCGCAGAGCGCTATTTCAACGCGCTCAAGGGACTCGTTTCGACCGTGCGCTCCGCCATCGGGACCGCAGGCGGGTCGCCGCAATCGTCAGGCTGTCAGCAGAAGGTGTTGCCGCTTCTTGAAAACCGGCTGACAGACGCACAGACTGCGCTCGCGCATCATGCCATCGGCGATCAGGATCCGCTGGTCGGCCTTGCGCTCAAGTCGCGGTTTCTGGCGCGCGAGACCGACGGCTACTCTCTAAATTTCGCCGGTGAAGCGCTTGCCGCCCAGTTTGAAGACCGCCGTCGGCTGGTGGTCTTCGCAGCCTGGCAGGTCTGTGAAGCCGCAGGGGTTGTCTGAAAGGTGCGATAGACGGAAGCCATGCTCCCCTATCCTGAACAAGCCGCGAACCATGCCAGCGCCGCCCGCATCGGGCGGTGGGTCATCCCGGCCATTCCGTTCGGATGGACATGGATTCCGGACTTCGGCATCCAGAAGGCAGGTGAGAACGCCATTCCAAGCAACATCTATCTCAAGGAAGATCAACTGCTTGCCGGGGATCATCTCATCCTCTACATTCAGACACAGATCACCCTGATGAAACGCACTTTCCTGGAGCCAACCATCGCCGGACCAGCCCCGCTCCAGTTCCCGGGTGCGGAGGAAAGCGCCATGCTGATGCTGAAACACCAGCCTATGAACCAGGTGACCGTCATTCAGGTCCAGCACTACGTAAAGAGCGGCAAATGGATCGGCATCGCCACTCTCACCACCACCGAAACTGAGCTCCTGAAAATCCGCCCCGACTTCGAGCAATTCATGAAGCTCCTGCAAATCCAGCCAGCCGGCTGATTTACAGAGCTGATTTATTAGATTTGTCATCCTGAGCGCAGCGAAGGATCTGCTTTTTTTCTTAGCAGTAGCACGAAAGCCGGGTGCCCCATTCTTTCGCGCAGTTTGCGAAAGGGTGGGAAAGCAAGAAAGCACGCACTGGGTAGGGATCAACGGCGACGGGCCGGGTAGCGAGCGACAACACAGGGTTCGACCGCCGCCTTAACGGTAGTCCGGCGATAGAAGCACAAACCCATCCAGATACCGAACAAGAAGGCGACGAACAGCAGAGAAAATACGACGATCATAAGCTCGCTCCTGCAAAGGGATGATGAGAGGCGCAGCAGGTTGGCCGAAGGGTCTCACACCAGCCGGGAAGCTGGAGTTTCCGCAACGCACACTATTTTGTGCATTGAAGAAGGCTTTCGTTTCACTGCAGCCGAATTTTCCGCAGGGGCGGAACAACAGTGGCTTTGAAGGGGCACGGCTTCAGCCGTGCCGGAAGGAGCATAATCGACGCGGCTTCAGCCGCCGAGGGATTTCCCCCCAGATGCGAAAGGCCCTGCCAGTTGGCAGGGCCTTTCGGTATTGAGTGAGAGAAGCGTTAGTTGCTGAAAAGGAGCACGCCCTCGGTCTTGCTGGTTTCGCCTTCCTTGCCAACCGGGCGATAGAACAACTGGTTGTTCGCAAGGTAAACCTCAAGGAAAGCAGGCCGGTCGAGAATGTGTCCGGCAATCAGCGCCTCTGAAAGCGGGTCTTCCACGTAGCGCTGCAGTGCGCGGCGCAGTGGACGAGCCCCATAGGTGCGGTCGATCAACGTCTTTTCGAGGATCCACTTCTTGGCTTCCTCGAGGACAGAAATCGTGATCGCCTTCTGCGCCAGGTTCGCGTTGAGCTGCTGCACCAGCAGTTCGAGAATCTGGATCAAGTCGGCATCCGACAGCGCCTGGAAGATGATGATCTCGTCAAGACGGTTGAGGAATTCCGGATTGAACGTCCGTTTCACCTCATTCTTGACCAGCTCTTCGACCTTCTCGACAACCAAGTCTTCGCGCTCGCTCTGGAATCCGAGCCCCTGCCTGCGTTGCAGGTGCCGAGCGCCGATGTTCGAGGTCATGATGATGATCGTGTTCTTGAAGTCGACCGTGTTTCCAAGGCCGTCCGTAAGCTGACCATCTTCAAAGACTTGCAGCAGGATGTTGAAAACATCCGGATGCGCCTTCTCGATCTCGTCCAGCAGGACGACAGAATACGGCGAACGCTTCACACGCTCCGTAAGCTGACCGCCCTCCTCGTAGCCCACATATCCCGGAGGCGAACCGATCAGCTTCGATACCGAATGCTTCTCCATGAACTCCGACATATCGAAGCGGATCAGCGCCTTCTCCGATCCGAAGAGGAACTGCGCCAGCGTGCGCGCCATTTCGGTCTTACCAACACCAGTCGGTCCAAGGAAGAGGAACGAGCCAATCGGCCGATGCGGCGACTTGAGGCCAGCACGCGAACGCCGAATCGCGCGGGCAAGCGCCGAAATGGCCTTGTCCTGCGAGATCACGCGCTTGTGCAGCTCTTCTTCCACACGCAGCAGCTTCTGCGTCTCTTCTTCCTTGATTGACGTGACCGGAACGCCTGTCCAGCGGCTGACAACGTCCTCAATGTCCTCCCGCGAGACGATGCCGGCAGCCGAGTCGTCAAGGTGATACTTGTCGCGCAACCCGCGCAGGTTTTCGCGCTCCTTGCGCTCCTCGTCAGAATAGAACCGAGCCTTCTCAAACTCGTGGTTGGCAATTGCCGAGTCCATGCGGTGCACGATGAACTTGATCCGCTTATGAACCTCGGTAATCTCCTCGGGAAGGGAAGTCTGCCGCAGCTTCACCCGAGCACCCGCCTCGTCGATGAGGTCAATCGCCTTATCGGGCAGGAAGCGGTCGGGAATGTAGCGGTTAGAATGCGAGACAGCGAAGTGAATCGAGTCATCGGTGTAGCTGACCGCATGGAACTTTTCGTAGCGGTCCTTGATGCCCATAATGATCTTGACCGCGTCTTCCTCGTTCGGTGGCGGAACCTTGACCGCCTGGAAGCGCCGTTCGAGCGACCGGTCCTTCTCAATCGATTTGCGGTATTCGCCGGGTGTCGTCGCGCCGATGCACTGAATCTCACCCCGCGACAAGGCCGGTTTGAGAATGTTGGCGGCATCGAGCGAACCCTCAGCCGAACCCGCCCCAACCAATGTGTGCAGCTCATCGATGAAGATGATAGAGTTCTGGTTCTCCATCAATTCCTTCATGATCGTCTTCAGCCGCTCCTCAAACTGGCCGCGATACTTCGTGCCCGCAACGATGAGCGACAGATCCAGCGCCAGCACCCGCTTGTCAGACAGAAAGCTGGGCACATCCCCGTCCGCAATGCGCTGCGCCAGCCCTTCGACAATGGCCGTCTTACCAACGCCAGGCTCGCCGATCAGCACCGGATTGTTCTTGGTGCGCCGGCAGAGGATCTGGACTACGCGCTCCAGCTCCGCATCCCGCCCGACCAGCGGATCAAGCTGGTTATCCATAGCCGCCTGGGTCAGATCACGCGAGAACTCAGCCAGCAGACTCGATTCCCGATTGCGCTGCTGTGCTGGAGCCTTCTCTTGCGTAGCCCTGGCCAGCTCTTCGCGAATCGCGACCAGTTTCAGTCCGCGTTCGTGTAGGATCTCCGCGGCAAAGCACTTCTCTTCGCGCAGCAATCCCAGCAGCAGATGCTCCGTCCCAATATGCTTGTGCGACAGCCGCTCAGCTTCTTCCGCCGCATAGGCCAGAACTCGCTTGCATTCGTTGGATAGAGGAAGATCGACCGAAGTCGAAACCTTCTCCCGGATAGTTGTATGACCCTCGATCTGCTTCCGAATCGATTCAACGGACGCGTGCGACCGCAGGAAGCGATTGGTCAACGCCTTGTCCTCACGCAACAGGCCGAGCAACAGGTGCTCGGTCTCAATGTACGGTGAGCCGAACTGGCTGGCTTCATACCGTGCAAAAAATATGACGCGACGTGCTTTTTCTGTATAGCGCTCGAACATGTTCCCCCTACGAAGACCGCTGCCGCTGTCGAGCTTCGAGCTGATGTGCCCAAGCCCTTCTTATCGAGGGCTCACTCATAAACTGCAAACGCCTTCATCCCTTATCGCCCCTTTCAACCAAATCAGAATTGGCCCCGGTTGAAAGCGACCTTTGGTCTGGGTGCTCATCGCATCCATCCCGCTTTCCCGAAAGGGCTATTGCCATTCCTTCCGGTCTTACCAATCCGCTAGACTTCCCGCGGACTCAATTCTTCAACTCGGCCTTTCTCCAGCCGCAAAACTCGACTACATCTCCGTGCCAGCGCCATATTGTGCGTCACAATCACCGATGTCAAATGATGATCCTGATGCAGGCGCTCAATCAAGCTGAAAACCAAATCCGCCGTTCCGCTGTCCAGATCGCCCGTCGGTTCATCGGCCAGCAGTAACTTCGGCTGCGTTACCAAAGCGCGCGCCAGGGACACCCGCTGCTGTTCGCCTCCGGACAGTTCGCCTGCCCGATGTTCGGCCCGATCACCCAGTTCCACTTGCTCCAGCCACTTCTGCGCGGTTCTGCCGGCCGCAGCCTTCGACTCACCCCTCGCCAGCAGCGGCATCGCCACATTCTCCAGCGCTGTAAATTCAGGCAGGAGATAGTGAAACTGCCATACATAACCGATCTCCCGGTTGCGGAAGGTAGCGGCCTGCTTGGGCGAAAGATTTTTCAAAGGAATTGAGGCGCAGTATACGTCACCTTCGGAGGGCGTATCAAGAGCACCAAGGATGTGCAAAAGTGTGCTTTTTCCCGCCCCCGACTGGCCTACGATCGCCAGCAGATCGCCTTGCGCGACCTCAAAACTGAGTCCTTCAAACAGCACCAACTTTCCGCGCCCGGTCGTGTACTCCTTGCGCAGGTTTTTCACCTGCACTAATGGATGCAGATTTTGGCTCGAACGACTCAGGCCGGAAATCGCTGGATCGGCGGAAGCAAGGCCTGATGTGCTGGAGAAGACTCCCATACTTACCTCTAACACTGTTGGACACCAAAAGGAAAGCGCTGTCTCGTCCGTTTCTTAATCCCTGTGCACGAAAGTGCAACGCAGGCCTTCCTTGAAATCGTTCAAAATATAGTTGCAGTTCGCGTGCCAAACATTTCGGCCAATCTTCGCAACCCTCTGAGAGACTCGATACGAACGGGGCCGACTGCATCTGTTTTGCGGTCACCGTCACTATTTCAACGGAACGACCGGCATGTTTTGGAGGACCGCCAGCTCATCCTGCACACTTTTCCACGCTTTTGCATTCTTTTTGGTAATGATGGGCGAATCAAAGGTTGGAATAATACGCAAGAATATCTCGTTTCAGGCCGGGTGGCGCCGATTGCTCGGCTACTCATACCGGAGCGCTTCGGCAGGAAGCACCCGGGCAGCGGAACTCGACGGGTAAAGTGTAGCCAGCAGCGACACCCCGAGCGATACGGCGGCGACAATCACGCCATCGAGAACGTGCGGCGCAAACGGCAGGTAGTCGATCGAATACACATCCGCCGAAAGATGAATGAACCGATAATGCCCGCCGGCCCATGCCAGTACATAGCCCAGCGCCAGCCCCAGCACGGTGCCGAGCAGACTGATGAGAAAGCCCTGCATCAGGAAGATGCGGCGAACCTGCCCCGGCTGCACGCCCATGGACATGAGCACGGCAATGTCCTTCGTCTTCTCCATCACCATCATGGTTAGCGCGATCAGAATATTCAGTGCGGCCACGCAGACGATCAATCCGATCACAATAAACGTGACAATCTGCTCCAGTTTGAGCGCGCGAAACAGCTCCCGGTTCTGCTCCATCCAGTTCGTTGTTTCAAATCCCGGGCCAGCGGCGTCTTCAATCTCTTTGCCAATGCGGTCTGCGTGATAGAGATCGTCAACCTTGAAAGAGATCACAGAAATCACGTCCGGTTCGCCAAAGAGCCGCTGCGCATCGGCCAGACGGAGAAATCCGAAGCTCGAATCGTATTGATAGAAGCCTGAGTGGAAGATCCCCGCAATCTGAAAACGCTGATACTTCGGAACCAGGCCGAAAGGCGTCAATGCTCCCTGAGGGCTGGTGACAAGGACGGTATCGCCAACCTTGGCGTCGAGCGTATTTGCGAGGTCATAACCGATCACGAGAGGCGGCGTAGCGCGATTTACGTCGTCTTCGGCAGCCGCATCCGCTGGTTGCGACAGCGGCGCCGCGCTGCCTTGCGTGATGTGCGAGAGCAGATCGCTGACGGTGCGTTCTTCCGCCGGGATGATGCCTTTCAGTTCCGCGCCGCCCGAGAGCGCTCCGCGCGACACGAGCACTTGTTCATACAACCCCGGAGATGCCGCCGTCACATGTGGTAAATGGCGCAGCCGGTCTGTCAGCTCGCGCCAGTTCCGGATGCCGTCGCTCTGCACTCGCATCAGCTCTACATGCGCGGTCGAGCTGAGCAGCCGCTCCCGCAGATCACGGCTCATGCCGTTGGTAATGGCAAGCGCGATGATCAGCGACGCGACCCCAACCGCGACTCCTGCCACTGAAATTGCCGTGATGACGCCCACCACAGCCTGCCGTCGCTTGGCTCTCAGATACCGCGCCGCGACAAAGATCTCAAATCTCACCGGACGACTGCCTTTGCCGCGGCGACATTTTCATAGCGGTCATACACGCGGACCGTAATCACATGCTCCGACGGATTCGTCGGAGGTTGCGCACCCGGCTGCTGCGGCTTCAAGGGCGCTTCAAAGTCGTAGTGCTCCGTCGGCGAATCCGAGAGTTTGCCCACCGGCTCGACGTACTGCCACGGGCCCGCATCGATCGAGTACTCTGCGTGACCGATCGGAGTGGCGCTGTCGGTCGCCGTGAGAATGACGTGAATCTTGCCGTTCTCCATGTGAGCATCGACAGCGGAAAGCACAGGCGGCGTCGTGTCGATCAGGAAGCGGTCGCTCACGCGCTCCGCCGTGAGCGCCTCGCCTGGGTTATGTGAGGGCGCATCGCTGGCAACCACCTTAAGCCTGTATGCTCCATCGGGAAGCGCCGTCCCATCAAACGTGTAGAAGCGCTCGCTCACCTTGTCTTTGAGCAGCTGCCAGTTCGTCTCGCCCTCGCCGCGATAGTACAGGCTGTAAATCAGCTCATCTCCGTTGTCGTCATGCGCGGCCCACCGCGCCGTAACTGCGGATTTGTCTTTGATTCCCGACAGCGGCTCGCGCCCGGGTTCGGTATTGAACTGCAGGCCTTGATTGGGCGGAGTGTTGAAGTTGATCGAGATGGCTTGCTGCTGCTGGATTTGAGCCGGCGGAGCATTCACACGCGCTCCCGGCACCACCACGATTTCATCGATCACCGGAGCAATATTCACCGGCAGATAGTTGATGCCGACTGCGCCTACGGTCGCGCCCGGATGCAGGACCACCTTCCACTGCACAAAGCGCGACATCTCCAGCCCAAGAGGCCCGCTGTTGGGCGTGACTTTTTTCCAGTCGCTCCATGCGCGCTCCGGGTTCTCAATATTCCCTGCGCGCGCGTAGAGTTCGTAGTTTTGTGAAGACGAATCCACTTCGGCTCGGCCCCAATGAGAGAAAACCCCTGCGTCGAAGACATCGCTCAGGTAGGTGCCGTTTGCAGCCTGACTATGACTCAACTGATAGATCTTTCCCGTGTTTGCCGTGCCTACATAAAGTCCCTGCGGCGAGTCGGCAAAACCTACCGCCTGCGAAGCTTCAAGGTGCGCGATATCGGCATACTGCCCGTCCTCGCCGATGCGGTAAATGCGCCCGCGATTGCCCGAGGCAGCAAGCAGCCCCTGAGGCGTCCAGTGCAATGCGTACACGATGTCATCGTGATCGGCCCAAAGTTTGCGCGGCGCGCCCTGCGGCGGGATTTCATAAACCTCGGAACCATCCGGAATCACGGTATTGCCGTTGAATGCCTGTATCGAGCCCGGCTGAACAATCGTAATCGTAGCCGTTACCGATGGAATGCCCTGGACCGGCAAAGGCGGCAACGTAGTCTGCCCCTTACCGCCCACGGCTGCAGCGTAGATTGTGCCGTTGTCCGCGATCGCGAGCGAAGTAATCTCGCGCTTGGGCGCGTCATACAGAACATACCCCTTGCCGTTGCTGTCGATGCGATAGACAAGTCCGCTCCCGTCCGATCCCGCGATCAGGTTCCCGGCTTTGTCGAAAGCAATTGCGCGGATATGCTGCTCATCGCTCTTGAAGAAGAGCGAGGGTTTTGCTCCGCTTCTTGAAAGATCGACGCGATAGACCGCTGCCGGACCACCGGTAGCAATGTACAGGCGTCCCTCGCCGTCGAATGCCAGATCCCAGATGTACTTCGGTTTCTCTTCGGTCTGCGCCGGATCAAAGACTACCTCGGCCTTGCTTTCATCCAGGTCGGTTGCTCCCGCGGCAAGCTTGTAAACCTTGCCCGATGGCAGTGTGGCGGCAAACACTGAGCCGTCTTTGGCTACGCGCACGGCCTGCACCGTGAGGTCTTTGCTTGAAAACAGCTTTGTGCTCTTGCCATCCGGAGTAATGCGCAGCACGGTTGCGGGAGAGCCTGTGCCGGCATAGGCATTCCCGGCGCTGTCCGCCGCAATTGACCAGACGTAAGTCGAAGGCGTCACCAGGATCTGCTTACTCTCCGGGCCGGCTTCCAGCACTCCATCGCTGCGGACAGCGACGCCTTTGGGCGTGCCTTTTTCAAATTCGTCGAAGCGCTGTTGCGTCCAGAGTCGTGTGCCTTGGGCGGCGGCGAAAGTGGTGATCAGGCAGAGACCAGTAAGATAAGCGAATAAAGTAGCCAGGCGGCGCGTCATGCTGATGATGAGTCTACTAAATCGGCCATCGTCTGCGCAGACGATGGGGATGCAGGCAAATGGAACGAGCAGAGAACCGCTATTTCCCAATAGAAATGGAATCGTTTCCACTTCTTATTTTTTTGGAATATAATCCGACCCGTCTCTACCCGTCGTTTTCAGAGAGGCTTCTGCCACGGTTACACGGGAATCATGAGCGAGGAGATTGCAGGTGAAGATTGGATTGGGTCGCGGGGTGGCCTGGAGCACGGTTTGCGCCACTGCCTTGTTTTTTTCATCTCTTGTGTGGGCACAAAATGCAGAACAGACCGCACAGATTACCAAGTCGATGCCCAGTGAGGCGCAGACTGTGGTGCAGCGTCTCGGCGAATTGGACCACCTGCCCGCCGGCGAGTGGCGGTTTCACGCAGGCGATGTCCCGCATGGCGAGAGCGTGAGCCTGGACGATTCGAGCTGGCAGACCGTGAAGCCCGGCACCGAAGCCTCGGGCGAAGCAGCCTGGTACCGGCGTTGGGTGGAAGTTCCGAAGACGCTCGACGGCTACGACCTGACCGATACGCGGATCTGGTTCCGCTTCGTTGCCTATGCCAACGGCCCCATGCCACAGATCATCTACTTCAACGGAAGCCGCGTGGCTCTTGGCGATGATCTTGAACCGATTGTCTTGTTCGATCATGCGAAGCCGGGCGAAAAAGTCCTGATTGCCGTGAAACTGCTCCAGACAGTCGATCAAAAGCGCTTCCACGACGCCGAATTCAAAATCGACTTCTCGGAAAGCAGACCCAATCCGGATGACCTGCGCAAGGAATTCCTCTCCGCGGCGCTGCTGGTTCCCAGCCTGTCGACGAATCCGCAGGGCGACGAATCAATACTGGAAAAATCGATCCAGACCGTCGACCTGAAAGCTCTCGACGCCGCCGATCAAACCAAGTTTGACGCTTCGCTCAAGCAAGCCAGTAGCGAACTCGAAGCCTTGAAGCCTCTGCTGAAAGAAGCGACCTTCCACCTGACCGGAAATTCGCACATCGATGCCGCATGGCTCTGGCCGTGGACGGAATCCGTTGACGTCGTCAAGCGCACATTTTCGACGGCGCTGCAGTTGATGTACGAATATCCGGACTACACCTACACGCAGTCAGCCGCCTTATACAACGAGTGGATGGCCACCAAATATCCGGCGATCAACGACGAGATCAAGAAGCGCATCAAAGAAGGCCGTTGGGAAGTGGTCGGCGGCATGTGGGTCGAGCCCGATCTCAACATGCCCGATGGCGAATCGCAGGCGCGTTCGCTCCTGCTCGGCAAGCGCTATTATCAGCAGGAATATGGCGTTGACGTCCGCATCGGCTGGAACCCGGATTCTTTTGGCTACAACTGGCAAACGCCGCAGATCTACAAGAAGTCGGGCGTCGATTATTTCGTGACGCAGAAGATGGCGTGGAACGATACCAACCAGCTTCCGTTCAAGCTCTTCTGGTGGGAATCTCCGGACGGCAGCAAAGTGCTCACCTATTTCCCGCATGACTATGCGAACGACAACCTGAACCCCGTCCGTCTTTCTGCTGATCTTGCCACGGCACGCAAATACTCTCCCGGCATGACCGACATGATGGACCTCTACGGCATCGGCGACCACGGCGGCGGCCCGACGCGTGCAATCCTTGACGAGGGGGTGCACTGGGCGCAGCCGGACAAGATCGTTCCCAATTACCACTTCGGGATTGCGCAGACGTACTTCAGCAAGGTCGAGAAGGAAATTGCGCCGGAGTCGCGCACCTGGGACTACTTCTCCATCATGAAGGGATACCAGGAGCCTGCGACACCGCCTACAGGGGAGATCGCCATTCCCACCTGGAAGAGCGAATTGTATTTGGAATACCACCGCGGCGTCTTTACCACGCAGGCTCACCACAAAGCCAATATGCGCAACAGCGAAGAATGGGCTCTGAACGCTGAAAAATACGCTTCGCTGGCGTGGCTCGATGGAAAATCATACCCGAACTATCAGCTGACAGACGCGTGGAAGACTATTACATTCAATGACTTCCATGACCTGGCTGCCGGTTCCGGCATCGGCGTCATTTACAAGGAAGCACAGGAGCAATTCGATAAGGTGCATCTGGAGACTGACCAGATCTCGCAGCAATCGCTGCAGACCATCGCCGCGCATATCAATACCAGGGCTGCGGGCGAGGTTCCAGTGCTGGTCTTTAATCCGCTTGCCTGGGAGCGTTCCGGATGGGCGGAAGTGGGCGTGCAGATGCCGAATGCAGCGCCCAATGGCGTTTCCATCCTTGACGCCCAGGACCATGTTCTGCCATCCATCGTGCTTTCCAGCGACAAGAGCACCAATAGTTACAAATTGCTGGTGGAAGCAAAGAACGTCCCGTCTATGGGATACGAGATGCTGCACGTGGTCCCCGGCGAGAAACCCTTCCCCAGCGACCTGAAAGTGAACGGATTTACGCTGGAGAACGCTGACCTGCGTGTCACCGTCGACAAGACCACAGGCTGCATTACAAGCCTGTTCGACAAGAAGTCCAACTTTGAGACGCTCGCCAACGGCGCATGCGGCAATGAGCTGCAGGCGTTTAAGGACAAGCCGAAGGATTACGACGCGTGGAATATCGATCCGGGAACGCTCGACGTGCCTCCCACAAAATTGACGGATGCCGATTCTGTGGAGCTTGTCGAAAAAGGCCCGGCGCGCGCTTCCATCCGGATAACACGCCACTGGAGCAAATCGAAGTTTGTGCAGGAGATTCAACTGGCTGCAGATTCAGATGAGGTCAACATTGTCAACGACATCGACTGGCATGAAGACCACATCCTGCTGAAAGCAGCATTCCCTCTGGCAGTCACCAGCGACAAGGCCACCTACGAAATTCCTTACGGCAGCATTCAACGCCCGACCACCCGCAACAACAGCTGGGACAAGGCCCAGTTCGAAGTTCCCGCGCTGCGCTGGGCTGATCTGAGCGACAGCCAGCACGGCTTCAGCCTGATCAACAACACAAAGTACGGCTATGACGATGCCGGCAGCGTTATGCGTCTTACGCTGCTGCGCTCCCCCACCTGGCCCGATCCGGTAGCCGATCGCGGCCATCAGCACTTCACCTTCGCGCTGTATCCGCACGCCGGAGACTGGAAGCAGGCCTTAACAGTCCGTCACGGTTACGAATACAACTACAGGTTGAAGGCAGTGCAGGTCGAGGCCCACACCGGAACTTTGCCGCTGGAACATTCATTCCTGACCGTCAAGCCGGAGAACGTGGTGCTAACAGCCATGAAGAAGGCCGAAGACAGCAATGCGCTGGTGTTACATATGTATGAATGGGCAGGGAAGGAGGCAAATGTGGAAATTTCCCTGCCGCCCGGAGCCACAGCAGCCACAGAAACAAATCTGCTTGAGCAGCCACAGGGATCGCCTTTGAGCGTAGAAGGTGGCCATGTGACGATTCCGATTCATCCATACGAAATCCTCGCGGTTCGGGTGGATTACCCGCACAACGATTAACTCTCAGCTTCCAGATAATCTGAGCCGGAAACTATCAGTTTCCGGCTCTTTTCTTTTTGAGGCGATCAGTTTGGTTAACCGCTGGGTGAGCACTTTTAATTGACCCGCTTCCTGGCCTCCGCTATCTTATTCTTATGTGACTGTTCGAGCCCCCGAAGGCGCAACTTGTTGCCAGTTTTACCAGTCCAAATACTGCAGATTCCTGATTCTGCAATGTGTCAGACCGTTCTCATTCAATTCGGACACGCATGACGCTGTAGGGGTGCACACATAAAGGACTTTGAAGGGGCAAGCGGAATTCATACCCACACATGCGGCGAGCAGAAGACAGTTTGCCGGGGCTGATAACGGACGAACGGACATTGTCGATTCAGAGCCGGTATGAGATGGGCAACTTACCAGGGAAAGACCCTTTCTGTTTTCGTGTTGAAGGTTTCGTAAGATCGACAGCCGAAGTGCATCTAACTTCTCATTCGCCGACGACAGAGACTCAGCCACTGCTGGAACCCGGTGGCGATTCAAAGCTACAGTTGGAAAACGGACAGATTGCACTCAGGGATAGAAGGAGCTTATACCAGGAATGCAAGGACAAGCGATAACTCCGCGGCAGGAGCTACCTCCAGCACCTGCAGTAGGCGGCAATTTAGAACATTCCGTTCTCACCCCGGGCGATGTCCGTAAGATCATCATCAAGCGGAAATGGGTTATTCTCGTTTGCCTCCTCCTGGGTCTTCTGGTAGCCAGCTATTTTGCCTTCCTGTCAGTTCCGCTCTACGAAGCTGTGGCCCAGGTGGACATCGATCTGGGACGTTCCACCAACATCGGCATCACTGATCTGGTCGAGCAAAACCTTGCGGGTGAAGATGCGTCTTCTGAGCGCCTGCAGACGGAAGTGGAAATCATGCGCAGCAATACAGTTGCGCTCGATGTCATCAACACTTTGGACCTGTATCATAAGAAGCCGTTTTCGGATACCTTTAAGAACTCGCCATACAACGGGCATCTAACGCCATCTCAGCGCGCAGCTCTCCTGGGCACCTTCTCGGGCAACCTTAAAATTATGCTCGTTCCAGGCACAAACCTGGTCGAAATCAGGTTCAGAAATCCCGATCCCAAACTGGCCACATCCATCACCAATGCCATCTTGGATGCGTATATGGAGCGCGACCTGCGCGCACGATATGAGGGCACCAATCGCGTTTCAAGCTGGCTTTCGCAGCAACTGAGCGCCCTGAAGAAGCAGGTGGAAGACTCACAGCAGCAGGTAGCGAAATATCAGAGGGAGAACAACCTCATCGGCTTGAATACAGATGGTGAGACCCTGGTGACGGATGATCTGCAAACGGTGAATCAGCAGCTGGCAGAAGCTCAGGCTGACCGCATCGTCAAGGAAGCCCGCTACCGCCTGGCACAGACAAGAAACCCGGAGCTGCTCGTTTCTGTTGCGCCTGGAACGACTTTGACATCTCTTCGCGAGCAACAGAGCGAACTGATGGTGCAATACGCGCAGCTGAAGTCAAAGTACGGCCCCGACTGGCCGAAGGTAAAGGAAGCCGAAAAGCAACTGGCCTCTGTTCAGTCCAATATCGATACCGAGATCAACAATCTCACTAACCGTTTCGAAGAGGAATATAACGCATCCGTCAAGACGGAAAATCTGTTGCGCGACCGGTTGGAGCAGATCAAGCAGCAGGCATATCACGTGAATGAGTCCGCCGCGGAATTTGAGATTCTGAAGCACGGCGCCGATTCGGCATCGGACCTCTACGACGCTTTGCAGACGAAGCTGAAGGAAGCCGGCATCACAGCGGGCCTGAACTCCAACAATATCGACGTGGTTGACCGAGCTGCTGAGCCTGCCCGTCCGGTTTCTCCGCAAAAACGGCGTGATCTTATGCTTGGTCTCCTCGGTGGTTTGCTGCTGGGGATTATCGCCGCGCTATTCCTCGAATCTCTGGACGATACCATCCGCACCTCAGATGATGCTGAAGCTATTTCCGGACTGCCGGCTCTGGCCGTGATTCCGCATTTTGACGTTTTGAAGAAGATTGGCGCAGGCTCTTCGGAACCGACCGCAATCGAAAAGGAGCGCAACTCCAGAGTCTCCGCCGACCTGATTTCCTATACTGAGCCGCAGTCAATCATCGCGGAAGGCTTCCGCACTTTGCGCTCTTCGCTCTTGCTGTCGGCAGTAGACCGGGAGCCTCGGCTGATTCTGTTGACCAGCAGCTTTGCAGCTGAAGGAAAATCAACGTGCGCAGCGAACCTCGCCATTTCGTTTGCGCGCCGTTCTGCGCGCGTGCTGCTGGTTGATTCGGACCTCCGTAAAGGCACTCAGCACCTGAAATTCAAAACATCCAACCGGGTTGGATTATCAACTCTGCTTTCCCGCGAATCGGGAAATGAAGTTTATGAGCAGCCGCTGCCTGATCTCCCCAATTTAACAGTGGTTACACGTGGCCCGATTGCACCGAACCCCGGCGAAATGCTGGCGTCGCGGAGCATGGAAGACCTGCTTCTGCAATGGCGCCTCGAATACGATCATGTGATTCTCGATACATCGCCTGTGCTTGCCGTATCGGACACGCTGAGTCTGGCTCCTCACATGGACGCTGTTTTTATTCTCGTGCGCTCAGGAATCACGCGCAAAAAAGCGCTGTCCCGCGTGCGAGACCTGTTGCATCGCGCCAATGCTCGAGTCCTGGGAACGGTTGTAAATGATGTCGATCTGCGGCTGGAGAATTATTACACCTACTCAAAACGCTACGACTATGACTACAACAAGAGTTACGGAGCCGGCTACGGAGTGACGGATGAAGAAAAGTAGGATGCGATATCGCCTCATTTCTCCACTCGTCCTGTTTGTCGTCTTTTTAATGGGTGCAGCTCCGGGGTTCACACAGGAGCCTCTCACGGCATCTTCGCAGGAACAGCAACGCAGTCCTGCTCCGAATATCGCCATTGGCCCTGGGGATCTATTGAATATCGTTGTTTTCGATACCCCCGAGCTGACGACTTCCGTACGAGTCACTCAGGATGGCGACATAAATTTGCCGGTTCTCGGGATGCTGAGACTGGCAGGGATGAATACGATCGACGCTGCTCGCAGAATCGAAGACGAGTTGCGTTCCCGGCATCTAATTATCGATCCGCATGTTACCGTTTTTATCGTCGAGTACGCTTCTCAGGGAGCCACTGTGATGGGTGAAGTGAGAAGCCCCGGCGTTTACCCGACACTAGGCACGCGCAGGCTGCTCGACATGCTTTCCGTCGCTGGAGGACTGCAGACAACGGCGGGTAAGACCGTCTCCATCGTGCATCGGGATAATCCGCAGCATCCCGTTACCATACCACTGCAGTCTGGGCCAGCCACCATGTATGCCCAGGAAAACCCGGTCATTCTTCCCGGCGACACCATCGTTGTGGCAAAAGCCGGCGTCGTCTATGTGATCGGTGATGTTCTCAAGCCCGGCGGGTTTCTTATCGACAACAATACGCCCATCTCTGTGATGCAATCTCTATCGCTTGCCGGCGGATGGGACAAGACGGCCGCGTTGAGCAAAACGAAGCTGATTCGCAAGACCCCGGAGGGAAGAGAAGAAGTTGATCTTGATCTCAAACATGTGGCTTACGGCTCGCAGTCAGACATCAAGGTAAAGGACGGCGACATTCTCTTTGTCCCGTCAAGTATCAGCAAGACAATGACATACCGTGGGATAGAAGCGGCCATTACCATCACGGGCGGTTTGCTTGTCTATCTGCATTGATCCTTTCTCTCCAGTGAATGCCGGGAATGCGATCATAATTCGCGCGAGTATTTATCGATGAGCACAACACTGAACCCGAGAATAGAGTTCCCATGGCAGGGAACTGCTCGCGTGACGCGGCGGCTGGGGGATGTTGGAGAACCTGCCCGGCGCCTGTATTTCCTCGATTTCCCTTTGCTGCTTCTCAGTGTCGGCCTGCTTACATGGATCATTCCAACCGACACAATGCTCTTCATTTCAGCTCTGACAGGCGCGTTGGTTGGACTTTACACGCTTTGGGAGATCGCGATCCGTCGAACGCCTATCCGGTTCTCTCATGTCTTTTGCATCGCCAATACGGTCGGTTACGGCTTAGGCGTGGTGAACAGCTGGCTGACGGTATCGCGTGGCAGCCTGGGTCTGGCGCAATTTTTCAACAAGGATCCCATTGCAGTTTCTCAGGCCATGGCGGCAGTTCTTATCGCTTCGAGCATACTTTACTCTCTCGGAGAAATTTATGAGACGCCAATATTCGGGCAGGCTTTTCACCTGGCGCTCGATAATCGAGCCATCCTGTTTATCTTAATTAGCACTGGTCTTGTTATCGCTGGCTACTTTACAGGTCAACTCGGCTATATGGGTTCGACTGCCATAGCCAATAACGGCCATGTCGGCGCCCTTGGCGCAATTCTCGGCTGGCTGTTCCCCACGCTCTTCGCTTTTACGGTTCTTTCCTTCCTGGAGTGGGAGAAAGGCATGTCGAAGCGGCTGCTTGGCGCTATGTTGGCCATCCAGTTTGTTCTTATCATCCCGACCGGACGCAGAAATCTCGTTTATTTCGTCTTGCTGGCGGTAATTGCCTCGCGGTTTAGCGTCTTTAAGCCTAGGTGGTCCTTCCCGAGAAAGATGGTGTACGCAGCCATTGTGGTGGCGGTTGTCAGCGCCGGAGCAACAGCCTTTTATTACCTGCGATATGCGGCATGGGGCAAGCATAATGTTTCTCTCCTTGATCGCATCTCGCTCGCCATGGCGCTTTACGAGAGTGGCAACACAGGCAAGGCAGACCAGGCGCTCAAAGAAAATCTGGAAAAGCGCACGTTTGTTTTGGGATATGTGTCCGATCTTCTCGACGCCAGCTTTCGCATGGAGCCGGCCATGGGCCGCAATGCGTTCCACGAGTTTCAACTCGCCACTCCTTCGGTGTTGTGGGCAAACAAAGGCGCATATCTCTATGCCGAAGAGAGCGTTGCCAATATGACCTACCACTTTGCCTATAAAGATGAAGCCAACTCGGTTTATTCCGCCGGCGCAATCGATTTCGGCATCTGGGGCATGATCTTATATCCAATCATTATCAGCGCGCTCTTCCGAATCGTGGCAGAGATTGCACGCGTAACCCTGCCGGAAGTGGTAGCCACTTTAGTCATTTTGCTTCTCTTGTACAACGCGCTCATAACTGAAGCCAATTTATCGGTACGTCTTGTGGCGATGCGGGATTCGCTCTTGTTCTCCGCATTGCTTTGGATACTGTTTAAGATTCCGGCATTTTCGTTCAGGCAGCCGCCGGGGCATGGAGTTATCTCTCGATGAAGCGGACCCTTAAAAGACAGGCGATGAACCTGTGTCTTCTGCTCTTCACGACCCTTTGGACTGCACTTTCCGGCGCTCAACTGACCGACTCTTTATCGCAGCCCCTGGACTCCAATCTGAACGGCCCTAGTTCCGCTGTTGCTCCCACGACGTCTACTGAGATCGAGCCTGGAGCAAATAACCTGCTCGCCCCAGACGAGCATGTGCTGCCGTATGATGCAATTGGAGCAAGCATCGTGGCCACACCTTTGAGTCCTGCTGTGACTCAATATGATCAATTGGCCCGAACGCCTTTTCAAATCGATGGCTCGATAAGGGATGCGTCGGTTCTCACAGGTCAGCGGTCTCTTACGCCGCTCAACATTGTAGACCTGATTGCCAGAAGGCCGGGGCAGTTCAGCTCATCAGCACTATCGCAAGCTCCAGGGTCTAGTTTTGGCAGTGCTCCTATGCTTTCGGTTAAATCTTTACCGGTGAAAACATCTGCCATGACAAGTGGTGGGGTTTTGCAGGGGCCGATGACTCTGCAATCCTCTTGGAAAATAGGTGGCTCGCCAGCCGCATCTGCGATCAACCCGTTGCAGCAGGCGGCAGCAGCCCAGGCCGACTCACCTTCTGAACACCAATCAGCTGGGGGCGAAGATAAAAGCAGCACCTCGCTGCTAAACAAAAAGCTGGGAGATCGGGGTGTAGAGAACGCCGCAGTCCCATCGACCGCTGATAAGCCCCAGGACTATAGCCGAAGTCCGCTGGAAGCATCTGAAAACCAGGAACCGGTCTCAGCCGATATAGCAGCAAGTCCTTTCGAGAGCCTCGATCAGAACAGCTTTCTCAATCCGGACATCACGGCTCCGACGACACGCCGAAATGCGTTTAGAAGACAGGCAGGCACGTCATTTAGCAATCGCGAGCAATTGGGATTCTCTGCGCGAACGCAAGCGACTTTTCTTCAGCCACAGCCACGAACAACGGAAATGATGAGAGAGGGTATATCACCCGCCGAATCCCGGCTTATGAGACAAACACAGCGAGATAATCAGATGAAGAGGCCTACATGGCATAATCCGATTCTGCAGCAAATGGAGGATGACGCCAATTCTGATCGGCAATAGGTAAAAGCCAACTGAGGAGCGTCGACCTGAGACGTCCGGATTCACTGACGGGACGCCTCAATGTGCGCAATGAAGGTGCGGTAGGCGGAATCGAGGAACTCCACGGGCCGACGACTCACGACCTCAGGGTTCAGTAAATTTCGAAATTTAACACGCAATAAGAGGATGGCATACCAGGTTTGAGCGACACCGCCGAACATACACAGTCAGTTGCGAAGACAGGCGAGACGCGAGCGTCGCTGCGGATTCTGCATGTGATCTATTCACTGAATCTAAAACATGGTGGGCCCCCGGAAGGATTGCGGCAGCTCATCGAGGGTTGGCGGCAGGAAGGCGTTTATGTAGAGGTCGCTTCCCTTGACGACCCGAGCGAAGCTTTTCTCAAAGAGCTTCAGTTCAAGGTGCACTCCTTCGGACCAGTAAAAAACGTCTATGGGTACTCGCCGCGAATGCTCTCATGGCTGCAGGCGCATGTTGAAGACTACGACGCCGTAGTGATCAACGGCATCTGGCAATACAACAGCATTGCCGCATGGCGCGCGTGCAGAAAAAGGATTCCCTACGCAGTATTTATCCACGGCGCGCTGGATCCATGGTTTAAGAGAAGATACCCATTGAAGCACATTAAGAAAATTTTGTACTGGTATACCTTTCAGCACCCGGTATTGCGAGACGCTCTGGCTGTTTTGTTCACGTCTCAGACAGAAAAAGAACAAGCCCTGCTCAGCTTCCGTCTGAATAACTGGAATGGAAAGGTGGTGCCTTACGGAACAAACCGGCCTGGCGGCGATCCGGATGCTCAAAAAGAAGCATTTTTCTTAGCATGCCCAGCTGTCAGAAATCGCCGTTTTCTGTTGTTCATGGCGCGCATTCACGAGAAAAAGGGGTGCGATTTGCTCATTGAGGCTTTCTCTCGCATATCGTCAGAAGCACCCGATCTTGACATCGTGATGGCGGGTCCAGACCAGGTTGGATGGAAGGCCACGCTTGAGCAGCAGGCAGAGGCGCTGGGAATAAAGGATCGTATCCACTGGCCCGGACTTCTTCAAAAAGACCCCAAATGGGGCGCATTTCGCGTAGCTGAGGCCTTCATCCTGCCGTCACACCAGGAGAACTTCGGCATTGCCGTTGCGGAGTCTCTAGCATGCAGCAAGCCGGTACTGATCTCCAATAAAGTTAATATCTGGCAGGACATTGTCGCGGATCGCGCTGGGCTTGTTGAAGACGACACTGTGGATGGCACACACGCTCTGCTCAGCCGGTGGCTAAAATTATCAGAGAGCGAGCGCGCCGAAATGTCGCACAATGCTTCTACATGTTTCTCAACGCGTTACTCAATGGCAGAGGGTGCAAAAGTTTTACGGGCGATGTTTGAGCAGGAGATCAGCGCTAGAGGTAAGATCAGAGCGTCCGCGAACGCCATTCACGTCATTGCCGGTTAGAATAATTATTATTCCCCTTTTACAAAGAAACGATATATAGACAGCCGATGGTCAATTTCGGTGGATAGACAGCAGGAAGATTCTATGAATGAAAACATCACTATCGCAGTTGTCGGTTCCGGCTATGTTGGCTTGGTAGCCGCGGGATGTTTCGCAGAGATCGGTCACCGCGTGATCTGCGTTGACAATGACGAATCGAAAATATCGGTGCTCCGCAAGGGCGAGATACCGATCTACGAAGAATATTTGCCAGAGCTGCTGGATCGCCATCGCAATACCCTGATTGAGTTCACCACTGATCTGCACGCCGCCACGCTTAAGTCGCACGCAATTTTTATAGCCGTGGGAACGCCGCAAAGCCAGACCGGCAGCGCCGACCTGTCATATGTGGATGCAGTTGCAAGTCAGATCGCGCGTTCCATTACCGAGTACAAAGTCATCGTCGAAAAAAGTACAGTTCCGGTTTACACGAACGAGTGGATCAGCCGTGTAATTGAACGCAATGGCGTTCCGCATGAACTTTTCGATGTTGTTTCGAATCCCGAATTTTTGAGAGAGGGCACGGCCGTCGTCGACTTTCTCCACGCAGACCGCATTGTCATTGGCGTCGACAATGAACGTGCAGGCAATCTGCTCCGCGCAATCTATGGACCATTGACCTCGGGAAGCTACTATCAGAAGGCGAATGCAGTGCCCGGAGCGCGTTCTGCGTCGGAGCCGCCTCCGCTGCTTCAAACATCAACGAAAGCCGCCGAACTCATCAAGCACGCTTCGAACGCCTTCCTCGCAATGAAAATTTCTTTTATCAACGTGGTCTCCAACGTGTGTGAAGCGGCAGGGGCGGATGTCGAGGAAGTTTCGAGGGGCATCGGTTCCGACGAAAGAATAGGACCTAAGTTTCTCAAGGCCGGCATTGGATATGGCGGTTCCTGCTTTCCGAAAGATGTTGCAGCATTCCGTTACGTGGCGGAGCAGTTGGGGGTTGATTTTGGATTGCTGCGTGAAGTTGAAAAGATCAATACCGAACAGAAGACGCGATTTTTCCATAAGGTGCGCTCCGCACTCTGGACCTTGCGCGGAAAGAAACTCGCAGTTCTGGGTCTTGCTTTCAAGGGTGCTACTGATGACATCCGCGAATCACCAGCCATCGACCTGATTGGGCAGTTCTTGAAAGAAGGATGCATCGTATCTGCATACGATCCAGCGGCCATGGAGAGAACAAAGCAATTGCTGCCTCCCTCCGGGACCTTGAGCTATGCAAAGAATGCTTACGAAGCTGCCAGTGAAGCTGACGCTCTCTTGATTTTGACCGACTGGCAGGAGTTTGCAGAACTGGATCTCGACCGGCTCCATTACACCCTGCGGTATCCAATCGTCATTGATGGCCGCAATCTTTTTGACAAGGCGGCAATGGTCCAACGCGGCTTCACTTATTTGAGCGTAGGCAGACCAGGTGGTGTGCAGCTAAAGGACGCCGCACTTTCGAACCCGCTTCCTTAATCACAGATGGTATCTATCGCTTTGATGTTCGCTGAAGCCGCGTTTTCAGTCGACATCAAGTGCATCTAGCAACGATTTTTCCTTGACCGGAGTTTTGCAGGCTAGAGATAATCATAATGTGGATTACCATGGTTGATTGGTGTCCTGCCTCCTCAATTACTCGCGGAACCTGCGCAAGCCATTGGACACTTAGATCATCTGTATAAGGACAAGCTCATAGTATTGTTCTCGAATTTATCGTTTTTGCCAGGATTACGAAAAACTACAATTGAATAATCGGAATCTAAGCTGGCATCAGGAGTATCAAGCATGCGCTTAACAAATGAGAGGGTTGTTGTCTGCGGCGGCGGCGGCTTTATAGGCGGCCATCTTGTGCAGGCGCTGTTGAAGGATGGCGTCAACGTAGTGCGCGCAGTGGACGTAAAACCCCTTGACCAGTGGTATCAGAAGAGCAGGGAAGTCGAGAATCTTTCACTTGATCTGCGGGACAAGGACAATTGCCACCAGGCGACCGAAGATATCCAGGTAGTCTTTCAGCTTGCCGCCGACATGGGCGGCATGGGTTTCATTGAAAATAATAAGGCGCTTTGCATGCTGAGTGTGCTCACGAACACTCACATGTTGATGGCCGCCAGAGATTCGGGTGTCGAGCGTTTCTTCTATTCCTCTTCGGCTTGTGTCTATAACGGTGACAAGCAGAAAACCCCCAACGTCATTCCGCTCAAGGAAGAAGACGCATACCCTGCGTTGCCTGAGGACGGCTATGGCTGGGAAAAGCTTTTCAGCGAACGCATGTGCCGTCACTTCGAAGAGGACTTTGGCTTGCAGACCCGCGTAGCTCGGTACCACAACGTCTACGGCCCTTTAGGCACGTATGACGGCGGTCGCGAGAAGGCGCCTGCCGCCATCTGCCGCAAAGTCATCCAGGCAAAATCGTCAGGCAAGCATGAAATCGAGATCTGGGGTGACGGCCATCAAACGCGCAGCTTCATGTACATCGACGATTGCACAAAGGGCACCCGGGCGATTCTCGAAAGCGACATCCGGGAACCCATCAATCTCGGCAGCAGCGAACTTGTGACCATTAACCAGCTGGTAGACATTGTGGAAGAAATTGCAGGCGTGAAACTGAAGAGACATTACAGGCTTGATGCGCCCAAGGGAGTAAATGGCCGGAACAGCGATAACACAAAAATTCTGAACTGCCTCGGCTGGGAACCTTCGATCCGCCTGAAAGACGGCATGGCCAAAACCTATGAATGGATCGAAAACCAGATACTGGCAACTGTCGCCAAGTCGGCTTAGTCATTATATAACGCGATCCCTGTGATCAAGCGGTTGACCAGGTACCCCAATAATAGAGGGGCCTTTTGCCGCTAAAGATGCAAACGAAGGCTATGGCTTTGTTGAACCATGGGGCGTACTCTAGACGATGCTAGGCAAAACGCAAGAAATCACGGACAACAATCAATTAGAGCCGGACTTTTTCCGAGGCCGCCGGATACGTCGAGTTTTGATTTACAGGCTAGGAAGTCTAGGGGACACAGTTGTTTCTCTTCCATGTCTGCATTTAGTCGCCCGCTCTTTCCCGAGCGCGACAAGGGTCATGCTCACCAATCTACCCGTGCACCTGAAAGCCCCATCTCCAGCGACAGTTATCGGCGAGTCAGGGCTCATTCACGATTACATCAATTACACAATAGGCACGCGAAAGTTATCCGAGCTTGTGCGCATGTGGCAACAGATACGACGCTATGCACCTGAGCTTTTGATTTATTTGGCCGCTCCACGGGGCGAGAAAGAACTAAAACGAGATTTGACTTTCTTCCGCATCTGCGGCCTTCGGACCATTGTCGGTGCTCCTTTCGGGGACCTGGCATCTGCCCGTTACGATGAGCAGACGGGCATGTGGGAGCATGAGGCGTCGCGCCTTGCGCGCACGATAGCTCCTTTGGGCCAGGCTAATCCATCTGACCCAGCTAATTGGGACCTGAAGTGGACCCCTGCCGAGATAAGCCGAGCAGATGAGTTTTTAACCCCACTTGGTGATCAGCCCTTTCTTGTCGGCGGCATCGGCACGAAGATGCAGGCCAAGGACTGGGGGGCAGAAAAGTGGCAGGCTCTTATTCGCCGCATAGCAACTCGTTTTCCAGGTCACAGCCTGGTATTTGTTGGCGCGAAAGACGACATTGAGATTAGTGAGCAAGTAGGACTAGGTTGGCAGGGAATGACATTGAACCTCTGTGGCCGGCTGCCCCCACGGGAAACCGCGGCAGTGCTCCGTCGTGCACAGCTGTTTATAGGACCGGACAGCGGCCCAATGCATCTAGCAGCTTCGGTAGGTACGCCCTGTGCGATTGTCTTTTCCGCGCGAGGCAGGCCAGGCACCTGGTATCCCTTCGGTGTTGGCCATCAGGTTGTTTACCATAAAACCGACTGCTTTGGCTGTAATCTTGAAACGTGTATCGCGCAGCGCAGGAAATGCTTAGAGTCCATCGATGTGGATGAAATGTTCGATGCGGTCGTACGAGCATGGCAATATGGCCGTCAAGTGCGAGAGACTGAGGCCGTCTAAGGAGACATAGATGTATATTGTTACCGGCGGAGCTGGTTTTATTGGAAGCAATCTCGTGCATGAGCTGAACCGGCACGGCATCACGGACATCCTGGTAGTTGACAACCTTTCCAATGCAAGAAAGTTTGTGAACCTGCACGGAGCGCGCTTTACCGACTACATGGATAAGAGGGAATTTCGCAAGGCAATCTTGGCTGACCAACTCGGCGCTGCTCGCATCGAAGCAATCTTTCATCAAGGTGCATGCTCTAACACGCTGGAAGACAATGGCATGTACATGATGGACAACAACTTCTCATATTCCAAGGACGTTCTGCGCTTTGCCGTTGCCCATCAGGCTCCACTCGTCTATGCTTCAACCGCAGCGGTATACGGTCTTAGCGACCCGGATAAATTCACTCCATCGCTCGAAAACGAAAAACCTTTGAATATCTATGGTTTTTCCAAGCTGGCATTTGACCACTATGTCCGTGATGCTTTTAAGCGCCAACTTATCCACACAACCGTTGTAGGGCTGCGTTACTTCAACGTCTATGGTCCGCGCGAAGAGCATAAAGGACGCATGGCTTCCGTCATACATCATTTCTCGAACCAGATCAGGGAAGCCGGGAGGATCCGCCTTTTTGAAGGCTCGGGTGGATATCCAGACGGAGGGCAGCGGCGCGACTTCGTCTATGTAGGCGACCTTGCCAAGCTGAACATGTATTTCGCGCAGGTTGGCCCCTATGCGCCCCCATCCGGCATAAAATCGATGACTTATCAAGCTGTGGTGAATGCAGGGTCAGGAAAGAGCCGCAGCTTCAATGAAGTTGCATTTGCATTAATGCAGGTTCATGGCGAGGCCGAAATAGAATACATCCAATTTCCAGCCGATCTCCGGGAGCGCTACCAGCATTTCACTGAAGCTGACCTTGGCGGCCTGCGTGCATTAGGTTGCGACATTAAAATGACTCAGCTTGAGGAGGGCGTTCAAAAGACCTTTGCAGTAATGGACCCGTTGGCTGTCTAACCGTTCAATCAGACGTGCCTACTGAGATAGCGCTGTACAGCTTCAAGGAGCGTGCTGGCCACAGCAGCCGCGAGAGATGCTGCCTGTTCGGCTCCTGGCTTTTGATGCTGTAGTTCGCCTCGGATGAAGATGGTTGGCATGCCTAACCTGCTGCCGGCCTCGATGTCAGAAAGAGAGTCGCCGATCATGACGCTATTTATTGGAGACGCATCCGGAAATTCGCGAAAAGCTTGCTGAAACATGGCCGTACCCGGTTTTCGGCAGTCACACTCGTTTTTATCATGAGGACAGTAATAGAATGCATCGATATGCGCATTATACCGTGTCAGATGCGCCGCCAACTGCTCGTGCAACTTCAGGATGTCCTGCTCTGTATACAAACCCAGCGCAACTCCCCGCTGGTTGCTGACCACGATAACTGTGTAGCCAGAGCGGTTGAGCCTGGAGATGGCGTCTTCAACGCCGGGCAGCAGATGAAAGTCGTTCCAGCGGGAGACATATTGACCTTCGGGCGCTTTGCGGTTAATCACGCCATCCCGGTCAAGAAAGACATAGCGAGCATGGGAAAATGGCACAATATCCGACTTTTCAGACACAAATGCTGCTCCTCCCATATCTGTGATCTCCTCATGATTCATACATCATGATTGCGATACTCTTTAATTAGATATGTTTGAGCTAAATGCATCAACCATCTTTTCAGAAGCAATTGACGAACATCTTGCGGTGATTCGGCAGCTTCAGACGCAACTGCCGATGCTGAAGAGGATTGCCGAAAAAATGCTTCGCGCTGTTCTTGCGGGAAACACCGTTTTCTGGTTTGGGAATGGAGGCAGCGCGGCCGATTCACAACACCTTGCAGCTGAATTTGTCGGACGATTTCGTCGCGAGCGTCGAGGTCTTTCTTCGATCGCGCTGACGACTGACACATCTGCGTTGACCGCGATTGCAAACGACTACGGCTATGACAATGTTTTTCGCCGCCAGATCGAAGCTCTTTGTTCCCCAGAAGATGTTGCCGTCGGCATATCGACTTCGGGAAACAGCAAGAACGTCTGCGCGGCATTGCAGGCAGCTCGGGAGATCGGTGCGTTTACTGTCGCCATGACGGGAGCGGGAGGCGGTATGCTGACCACCATCGCAGAGGCAACACTCTGTATTCCTTCGCAAGATACTGCGCGCATTCAGGAAGCGCATATTCTCTGTGGCCATATGCTGTGTGATGCGGTAGAGCATGCAGTCTGTCGGCAATCCACTCTGGATCAGAGGGCGAGTCAGAATGATTGAAGATCTGCATCGACTAGTCCGTTTCATCGAAGTGGACTGGAAGAACATTCACGTCCTCGTCGTTGGTGACGTCATGCTCGACCGCTATATCTGGGGCGATGTAAAGCGTATCTCGCCCGAGGCTCCTGTGCCTATCGTGCACGCCGGCCATCGCAGCAACCAGGCCGGCGGCGCAGCCAACGTGGCGGCAAACCTTGTTGGACTTGGCGCACACTGCACGCTGGCCGGTTTCGTAGGCGCGGATGAAGATGGCCGGTGCCTGCAAGAGTGTTTAAGCACGATCGGCGTGAGAAGCCACTTGGTTGAAGTCTCCAGCCATCCAACCACGTCCAAGCTCAGAATCCTCGGCGGCAACCAGCAGATACTGAGGCTCGACATCGAAAAGACAGATGCATTCGCAGAGAATGTGCACCAGCAACTACTGGACACAGTGCGGCAAGTGCTTGCAAGCGTAAACGCCGTCATCCTTTCCGATTATGCGAAGGGCGTTCTTTCCGAGCACGTCTGTCAGGTCGTCATCGAACAGGCGCGGAAAGCCCGAATACCCGTGCTTGTTGATCCCAAACACCGCAGTTTCTCAAGGTATCGTGGAGCAACGACCATTTGCCCGAATCTGCATGAGCTTTCCGCCGCAACAGGAATGGTTGGCGAAAGCATGCAGAGTATGCTTTCTGCGGGGCAACACCTCGTATCTGAGTTAGATCTCGACTTCCTCACCGTCACGCTCAGCGAAAAAGGAATTTCAATCTTGCGCGAGGACAGGCAGGAGATATTTCCCGCAGTTGCCCGTCAGGTTTTCGATGTATCCGGCGCCGGCGATACCGTCGTCGCCGCCATGGCTCTTGCAGTCGCCAGCGGCCTTGAGCTAAGCGCAGCCGCGCAATTGGCGAATGTCGCTGCAGGCGTTGTTGTCAGCAAGGTTGGAACAGTACCCGTCACCAGCGATGACCTTCTTGCCAGCCTGATGCCGCAGATCGAATTGAACACCGAAGAAAAAGTAGTAGAGCTGAGCCAGCTCAAGCGGCGTATGTTGCTGTGGCAATCGCAAGGGGAGACGGTTGTATTCACAAACGGCTGCTTCGACCTGCTCCACATTGGCCACATCAGCCTCCTCCAACAGGCCCGACGCGAGGGAGACCGGCTGGTCGTGGCCATCAACAGTGACGAATCGGTAAGTTGCCTGAAGGGCCCAAGCCGCCCTATCGTGCGTGAACGCGAGCGGGCCTACGTACTGGCTGCCCTTGGAGTGGTCGACGCCGTGGTGATCTTTGGCGAAAGCACTCCGCTCGAGCTGATAAAAGCCTTGCGTCCGGATGTATTGGTGAAGGGCGGCGACTACACTGAAGAAACCATCGTCGGCGCGCCGGAGATTCGCTCGTGGGGCGGCCGTGTAAAGATCGTGCCCACCATAGAGGGTTTCAGCACAACAAAGCTGATCGAAAAAGCGACGGCTCCTGCAGTCTAATCCGCCCCTAACCCTAAGCGAAGAAACGAGATCGCAAGGCCGCGGACAGCATTCAGAAAAATATGTGCAGAATGATACACTACCTCATAGCACGGAGAGGTGGCAGAGCCCGGTTGAATGCACCTGACTCGAAATCAGGCATGGGGGTAACTCCATCGGGGGTTCGAATCCCTCCCTCTCCGCCATTTTCCTGCCCATATTATTAATAATAAACAAATGACAAGCGAAATAAGCGTGGTAAACGGGGCCAGAATATATGACCACGTATGACCAAACGCGTCTGTATTGGCCCTTTGCTTTGAGGAATCAATGTGAGTAAGCAACTCCTGCAGCTAGGCAGTAAATCCTGACTCGTTAGCGTGCAGAAACCAGCAATCGAGAACAACGTGGCGGGAAAACCAGTGAGTCCCAAGGAGCCATTTCGCTAACGATTGCATCATTGGCGGCGGAAGCCGGCGGCCGATGCGCGTGGACCAGGTCGATTGTGATTCTCCAAATCGGGAGGCGAGCATTTCCCGATAGCTCTCAAGCTTATCGCGCGCGTACTCTCCATCAGTTCCAAGTATTGACTTGGCGGCGAGCAGTCCGGACTCGATCGCCGGGCGGATTCCTTCACCACTTTGCGAATATGCCAATCCTGCGGCATCCCCAATCAACAGGACTTGATCGCCAACAACACTCCGTTTCGTTTCGCGAAAGATGAGATAGGCGTGGCCCCGCATGGAAGCAGGAAGGTTAAAAGCCACTTTGCCTGATTCTTTCAGGGCGCGCACAAAGCCGGAAACATAAGTAGGTAACGAATGTGCGTCAATTCTGCCCAATCCTATGTTGAGAAAATTTCCTTTACGAAAGCACCATCCATACCCCTTCATGTCCGGGCAAAAGTAGAGTTCCGGAGTTTCCCCGCGAATCGAACATAAGTCGCGCTGTTGCGGATCCATTTCAAACTCTATTTCCTGTGCGGCAACGGCAGTTTCTCCGCTTGTCTTGGCGCCCAGGAATCGAGCTACCGGGCAGAAATGCCCACCTGCGCCAACCAAGAGTCGCGCTTGAATTTCTCCATTCACGATCCACTTGCCGGCTGAACGTTCGAGAGTCCTTAACGGTGTTCCCAGGACCAGGCGCGCACCGCAGCGCCGCAGCAGGTAATCGTCAAATTCAAATCGCCGGATTCCATAGCTGACGGCGC
>Ga0335073_10000185_pt1 | contig 76409 bp, 65 predicted proteins | sample Lox_Sample_22_FD_207093 | JGI IMG/M metagenome (GOLD analysis project Ga0335073, IMG submission 207093) | Soil microbial communities from Loxahatchee National Wildlife Refuge, Florida, United States - Lox_Sample_2.2 | ecosystem: Environmental > Terrestrial > Soil > Wetlands | place: USA... | reverse complement strand
ACGGCAAAATCCATCCGCACCCTGCTCGGCGCCGCCGGGATGAAATTGCACAAACGATTTACTCTCGAAATTCTCGAGTAACTGCCACGCCAAAATTCGAACGAGTGACGCTGGCGCGCGTCCTTCGTCCGCACGGACGCCGCGGGGAAATCGCTGCGGAAATTCTCACCGATTTTCCCGAGCGACTCGCTCGGCTTTCGTCCGTAGAATTGTGGGACGGCCGCAACGAGCCGCGGCGGACTGCCGTGCGCAACTGCTGGCTTTCGCAGAGCCGCGGCGGGCAGGCGATCTTTCACTTCGAAGGATCGGACTCCATTAGCGACGCGGAAAAATTGGCCGGCCTCGAAGTGCAAATCCCTCTCTCGCAACGCGTCGCGCTTCCCGCGGGAAGCTACTTCACGACGGACTTGATTGGGTGCGAGGTCTTCCAGCGCGGCGAAGCAATCGGGCACGTCCGCGACGTGCAATTTACGGGCGAAGAAGTCGCAGGAACGCCGAACCTTGTTGTCGATTCCGCGCGCGGAGAACTCCTGATTCCTCTTGCCCAAGAGATCTGCGTGTCGGTCGATACGCAGTCGCAGCGCATCGAAGTGGCGCTTCCCGAAGGCCTGCGCGAAATCAACGATTGAGCCATCTCACAACCGCCCGGCGCTCGCAGCGATTCCTTGGTTTGCGCTACCATCGACGAAATGCGCTTTGACCTGATCACCATTTTCCCGGAGTTTTTCGCCGGGCCGCTCGATTACGGCATCGTGCGGCGCGCGCGCAAAGCGCGCCTAATCGAAACGCACGTGCATGATCTGCGGCAATTCACGCACGACAAGCACCGCACGGTGGACGATCGCACATTCGGAGGCGGCGAAGGAATGGTGATGAAACCCGAGCCGATTTTCGAAGCGGTCGAATCGCTACTCGGCCCTGCGGAAAACATCGCGCAGGAAAGGACTGCCGTCGTGCTGCTGTCGGCTGCGGGAAAACTGTTCGACCAAGAAACCGCGCGCCGTTTTTCCAAGCTCGAAAGAATCGTGCTTATCTGCGGACGTTACGAAGGTGTCGACGAACGTGTGGCCGAGCATCTGGCAACGGACGAAATTTCCATTGGCGACTTCGTTCTATCCGGCGGCGAATTACCTGCTGCGATGATCCTGGATGCCGTGACGCGGTTGATTCCGGGCGCGCTTGGGAACGAAGACTCGACGGTGAACGAATCGTTCAGCGAGACAAGTGAAATTGCGCCGCCTCGCGCGAAAGCGGGAGGCGAAGATGCGCGCGCCGTGGTGCGACGCGCTCTCCTGGACTATCCGCACTACACGCGGCCGCAATCCTTTCGGGGCTGGGAAATCCCGGAAGTCCTTATGAGTGGAAATCATGCGGAAATTCTCCGTTGGCGCCATGAAAAAGCTCTCGAAAAGACACTTCGTAATCGGCCAGACCTGCTGGGCGAGCGCACCCCCAAGAAAGCACGCCACACATAGCTTGGGAAGCGAATTTGTTAGAACATCCGGGCAAATTTGGGTATAATTAGGGATTGTCTAAAGTACGCTGGCCCCACCTGAGCGGGTCTGCAGGGAAAAACTGTCATGAAGCCGACATTGGCAAAATTGCAGGAGTTGCAAGTACGCAAAGACATCCCGAAATTCAACCCGGGCGATACCGTGCGCGTAAACGTGCGCTTGAAGGAAGGCGAGGGCGACAAGGAACGCATTCAGGCGTTTGAAGGCGTGGTGATGGGTCGCCGCGGGGAATTGCTGGGCGCCAGCTTCACGGTGCGCCGCGTGAGCTTCGGAATCGGCGTCGAGAGAATCTTTCCGCTGCATTCGCCAATGATCAGCTCGATCGAAGTCGTAAGCCAGGGCCAGGTGCGGCGCGCCAAGCTGAATTATCTGCGTTCGCGCAAGGGCAAGGCCGCGCGCATCAAGCGCGTCGAGAAGTTCGAGACCGTGGCCGCCAGCGCCAACTAATTTTTCTCACACCAAGAAGTTCATGAAAGGCCCGCGTCGATTGTTCGGTGCGGGCCTTTTGTTTTTCTCCCGATGATTTCCACAGCCATAGAAAAAATCGCGAGAGCAAAAACGTAGAGAATCGCAACAGCGCGCGAGGCGTGTGCTAAGATTTTCAGCCGATGGGGCGGCTATGTTCGGCCAGATATGAACGCGAAGCGCGGCAATGCGGCTGGCAGCGCATCGCTGGAATTGACGAAGCGGGACGAGGCTCTCTCTTCGGCCCGGTGGTAGCCGCAGCAGTGATCTTGAATCCGCGGCGGCGAATTGTCGGATTGGACGATTCGAAAAAGCTGGTTCCCGAGCGCCGCGAAGAGCTGTATGAAAAAATCCACGAACACGCGCTGGCGTGGGCCGTGGCGGAAGTGGCAGCGTCGCGCATCGACGCGTGGAATATCTATCAGGCCAGCCGGCAGGCAATGTTGGCCGCTGTCTCGCAGCTTCATCCTCTTCCCGATTATCTTCTCCTCGACGCGATGGAAATTGATCTTCCTATCGAACAAAAGGCCCTGATCCACGGCGACGCGCGATCCGTCTCGATCGCAGCAGCCTCTATCCTGGCCAAAGTGGAGCGGGACCGGCGAATGGTGGAGTTCGACCAGCTCTATCCGCAGTACGGGCTCGCGCAAAACAAGGGCTATTGCACTCCGGATCATTTGGAAGCTTTGCGCTTGCACGGACCTTGCCCGCTGCACCGGTTTTCCTACGCCCCGGTGCGGGAAGCGGCGTGCTGGGCGTCCGGGGCAAAGCAAACCGATTTGCCTCTCGGCACGGGAGGTGCAGTCACCGTGACGGACCCGGCAACCCTGGAATCATAGTTCGCATTCGCCCTGCTTTGTCCCAGGACCTTCGCTTCTGTTAGTGTCCCTGACATCAATCCTTCAGGCAGGAGCCTAAAGGCTCATTTGCCTGGCACGAGCAGCGTGAAGCAGCCACCTGTTGGAAAGCTTGTTGGAGTGCCAAAGGGCTGGCGCGGCCAGGCGCCTTGGATGGCCTGTTATCCCCTTCGTCACCATCCCCGTTACCGCTCGTAGACCCTTGTTTTTCCCGCATGCTAACCTTCGTTGCTGAGCCGCGAGTGTGCCCCCGCACACGGCCCGCGGCCGGGGGAAGATCGCACCAGGCGAAATCGTCCATGGCCTTCAACAAAAGCAAAGCGCTCGAAAACGCGCTGAAATATTTGAACCAAGGCAAGCCCGCACAGGCCATCGCCGAATACCAGCAGATTCTCCGCGCCGATCCCAAAGACCAAGCCACGTTGATGACGGTCGGGGACCTGTTCGCGCGGCAGGGCGATATGACGCAGGCCGTGGAGTATTTCGAGCGGCTCGCGCAGGTCTACCTCAGCGACGGGTTCAACAGCAAAGCCATCGCGATCTACAAGAAGATTGCCAAGCTGGCGCCGAACGAGCTGGCGCCGCTCGAACGACTGGCGGACCTTTACGTGCAGCAGGGAGTGTTAAGCGAAGCGCGGCCGCTCTTCCTGCAGATCGCCGAAGCCCATCTGAAAGCCAACCACGCTCCGAAGGCTGTCGAGGTGCTGCATCGCCTCCTGGAAGTGGAGCCGGAAAATCTGCGCGTGCAGATGCGGCTGGCGGAGCTTTACAACGTGATGGGCCAGAAGAAGGAGGCGGCGCAGACGTACCTAGCCTATGCGCAGCGCCTGTACGATCACGGCGAGCTGAGCGAAGCCCAAAAGCTGGCGGACCGGGCTCTCGAAGTCGACCCGGGCAACGCCCAGGCCTCCCTGATGCGCGCCAAGGTGCTGAGCTCGGGCGACAACGCGACCGACGCGATTGCTGCGCTCGCGCAGCATCCCGACGCGGAATCGGGCGGCGAAGTAACAAGCCTGCTGGTGGACCTGGAATTGCGCAAGGGGCAGGCGGACGAGGCGATCGACCTGGCGCGAAAGCACCTGGCGAAGGGACATCAGAATTTCGGACTGCTCCTGCACGTTGCCGAATCGCTGGTAGAAAGCGGGCAGACGGCGAGCGCGTTCCCCCTGATGACGGAATTACGCGATCCGATGATCGAGGCGGGCGAACAAGACCGCTTCATGAAGATTCTGAGCACGACGGCCGAGCGGATGCCGGGGCGAACCGAGCCGCTCGAAATGCTCGCGGATTTCTGCCGGACGACGAGCAATCCTTTCCATCTCAACACCGCTTTGGGGCAGCTTGCGGACGCTTACTCTGCGACGGGAAACCTGGACCGCGCGGAAAGTGCGCTCGAAGAATTGGCCGATCGCAACAAGAACGACGAGCGGTATGCCCAGCGGCTGGCGCAATTCCGTGCGCGGCGAAGCGGTGGCGCGGCGCCCGAAGAAACAGTGGCTGCAACAGAGAAACCGGAGATTCACGAAACGGCCGTAATCGCGACGCCCGAGGCGCCGGCGGAAGAGCAGGAGGCGCCTTCCATCATCGTGGAAGAACCGATGGACGAGGAGACGCAGCGATATATCGCGCAGGCGCTGACGGACGTGGATCTGTTTTCGAGCTATGGCCTGACGCAGAAGGCAACCCACCTTCTTGAAAATGTGCTCACCAAGGCGCCGCGGCACACGCCGACGCTCGAAAGGCTGCTCGACCTGTATCTCGGAGCGGGAAACGAGCGGCGGACAGCGGAACTGGCGGCTCAACTCGAACAGATTCATCGCGACCGCCACGACAACGTCAATGCCGAGCGATTTGCCGAATTGCGCCAGCGGTTCCAGAAGGTGGCAGGCATTTCCGAAGAGGAATTGAAGGTCACCATGGCTCCTCCATCAGCAGCGGCTGCGACGAAACCGCCCGCCGCCGCTCCGCCTGCGCCTGTCGAACAAGCGTCTTCGGCAAAGGGTACGGCAGAGCCGCCGCCATTCGAAATTTCGCTCGCGCCGGAAGAGCCAAAAGAGGCAAACGCGCCGGAGTTTTCGATTTCCGCGAGTCCCGTTGAAACCGAGGAAAGCAAAGCGGTCGCGGAAGTCGCTCCCGCGAAGACAGAGGCGAAGGTGGAAGCGTCCGCACCAGCGGCGCCACTCGAAGAGGTGGATTTGACCGACGAGTGGGCGGCGATGGCGGAAGAGGTTTCCGAACCCGCGGCGGCGCCAACCGCTGGGGCGGCTGCCGAGCCGGCTGCGTTTGAGTTGCCCGCAGAGGAACCCTCCACGCAAGCAGCTGATGAGGCGCTGGCGGAGGCGGTGATGTCGCCGGAGCCCGCGGGGCAAGAGAGCGAGCCGCAGGAAGTCTCACTGGAATTCGAATTACCAGCAGAGGAAACAGCAGAGGCGGCTCGCGAAGAAACCGCCGGCGAGCCTGCGGCGCCTGTGCGTGAAGAACACCCAGAAGAAGCTCCCGCCGCGGCGAGCACGGAATTTGAACTCGAGCTGACGCCGGAAAGTTCTGCCCCCGCCGGAGCGCCGAAATCGACGGACGATTTCATCAGCGAGCTGGTGGCGGAAATCGAAGAACTGGAAGGCGGCGAAGCAAAAGTGGAACAGCCGGCTGCGAGCGCTTCGACGCCCGTTGCACAGGCGGCTCCACCGGCACCAGCAGCCAAGGAAAAAGAGATTCCTGCGCCTGTGTCAGCCAGCGCGGCTCCTTCGCCGAAAGCTCCTAAGGCCCGCGTTCCGGAAGCCGTGCCCGCGAGCGTTGCCGCCTCCGGGCCAGATACGATGAACGCCCATCTTGCGGAAGTGTTTCAGGAATTCCGCACGGAACTCGGCGAGATGGGCGACGAGGACGAAGACCTGGAAACACACTACAACCTTGGAATCGCCTACCGCGAAATGGGCTTGCTGGACGAAGCGATCGGCGAATTTCAAAAAGTCGCAAAAGCCATCCAACGAGGAAAACTCTTCCCCTATGCGATGAATTGCTACACGCTTATGGCGCTTACTTTCGTCGACAAGGGCGAGGCAAAAGTCGCGTCGATCTGGTATCGGAAGGCGCTGGAAGTGCCCGAACTGGATGCGGAGAGCGTGCTGGCGCTGCGGTACGATCTGGGCGTGGCGCTCGAAGCGGCGGGAGATTCCAATTCAGCGCTTGATTGTTTCCGGCAAGTGTACGCACAGAACATCGATTATCGCGACGTGGCAGACCGCATCGCAGCGCTTCCGAAACACTGATTTCCTTCCCATAAATTATACGGTTGCACTAGACTGCTTGTTTGCGTGAGCAGGCGCGGACCGCCCTGCCAGGACCCGACAGATCCCGATCGATGGTCGCGCAAGGTTGAAGAGATTCCCGGAGGGGCCGCTGAAGCGTCTTTCGCAAATCCTGCTCGTGCTGGTGTGGCTTGAACTGGGATTGCTGCTGATTCTGGTGCCGTGGTCGGAATACTGGGAGATGAACTATTTTCTTTACCAGTACCCGCAACTGGCGCTGATTGCGGGCAATTCGTTTCTGCGCGGAGCGGTCTCGGGACTGGGCGTGCTAAACATCCTGTTCGCGCTGGAATCGATCCGTCGCCGGACCCCACCCGTTGCCAATCGAACGTAACAATCCGGTGGTGTGCTACGTTACGGGCGGAGTGAGCCTGCGCACGGAGGAGCTTGGCCCAGCGCGTGTACGCGACCTGCGCGAGGCGATTCGCAGGGCGGTTGCGGCGGGCGCCGATTGGGTGCAAATCCGCGAAAGGGATTTGCCGGGCGGAGAGCTGCTGCGGCTGACGCGAGAAGCCGTGGAAATGGCGAATGGGCGGCAAGTTCGGATCATCGTCAACGACCGGCTGGATGTGGCCGTAGCGGCGGGCGCCGGCGGCGTGCATCTCGGTGGGCAATCATTGCCCGTGAGCGAAGTGAGTGCGTGGCGGGGAGCTGGAAACGCGCTGGCGGATTTCCTGATTGGCGCGTCTTGCCACAGCGAAGTGGAAGCTCGCGCCGCAGAACGTGATGGCGCAGACTACATTTTCTTCGGACCGGTGTTTGCAACACCAGAAAAGTTGTCGTTCGGACCGCCGCAGGGGCTGGAAAAGCTGCGCGAAGCGTGCCGGAGCGTGAAGATTCCGGCGATTGCCATTGGCGGCGTAAACGCGGAAAACGCCGAAGAATGCCTGCGAGCCGGGGCCGCGGGGATCGCAGCAATTCGGATGTTTCAGAATACGGAGAGCCAGGAGAAGTTGCGTGAAGAGGTCGCGCGGCTACATGGGATTTCCTGAAGGCGCCGCTCCGTGAAAATCAGGCGCTCAGCCAGCGAGCCACTGGCTGCCAATCTTCCACGTGGTCGCAGATCACCTTGATGACCGCGGTGATGGGAATCGCCAGAATCAAACCCATCGCGCCCCACAGCCATCCCCAGAAAAGGAGCGAAACAGTCAGGGCCAGAGCGTTCAGGCGGACGCGCCATCCCACCAGCGCGGGCACCAGAAGGTTCGCGGCGACGAGATGGAAAAAAGTGAGCATAGCAAAGATGCCAATGAACGGGCCAATTTTGTGGAACTGCTTGAGCCCGATGAGAACGGGAGGAATCCAAGACATGACGACGCCCAGGTAAGGAACAAGATTGAAAAGCCCGGAAAGGAGAGCGACCAGGAAAGGAAAATCGAGGCCGATGCCCCAGAAAAAAAGCCAACTGGCGACGACAAGTATCAGACCAACCAGCGCCGTGCCGACCACATAACTGCGCAGAACCATGGTGACATCGGACAAAGTTTCTTTCACACGCGTTCGCTCGGTGGCGGGAAAGAGCTGCATGGTGGCGTGCCACACCTGACGCTTCGCGGCGAGCATGAAAAACAGAAGAAACGGCACGAACGTAGCGGCGAGGATCAGCGTGTAGAGCGAGCTGAGCCTTTCGAGAATGGCCGAGCGGAACGGATGCGATTCGGCCACTGTCACAATGTGTTCCTTTGAAGGCTGCTCCTGCGGAGCGATTTCTTGCACGTGCTCTTCGAAATTCGCAAGGCGGTTTTCGATTTCCGCGGCGGCGGCGTGAAGAGGCTTGCGGTAAGAAGGCCAGTCCTTGCCGAATTGATCCACGCGCTCGATCAACGACACGGCGAGAACGCCCAGAAGCGCGATCGTCAGGAGAACGATGAGGAGCGATCCGAGGGCGCGCGGGACGTGCCAATCTTCGAGCCAGGTGACGACGGGATCGAGAAAGTAGGCGAGCAGGACGGCGACAAGCAGCGTCACCAATACACTCGACGCCCAGTAACAAAATGCAATGACGATGCCCGCGGCGATGATGCGCGCGCTGGTCGAGCTGGGGGCGACGACGCGAGTCTCTTCCACTGGCATGGGGGTACGATATCATACACTTTCCCGGCAAAATTCCAGTGTGCTTGAGCAAAAACGGGCCGCAAGGACAGGTGCAGGGCAGCGTCGGTCGCGGGCAGGCGTGAGTGACGATTCCGTAAACTACGCCAAGGATGAAAGGGAGGGCCGCAGAAGCAAGTGGTAAAATCTTTTGCACTCTCCAACAGGCCCCAGGCAAATGGCTAAACAACTTTTCGGCACGGACGGAATCCGGGGAATTCCCGGCCAGCCGCCGCTGGACGATACGACGCTCCAGCGCACCGGCATGGCCCTGGCGCGCTATCTGCGCGGGAGCAGAAAGACGGGCGAACATCCGCGCGTGCTGATCGGGCGGGACACGCGGGAATCGGGTCCGCATATCGCAGAGATGATCGCCCGCGGCCTGGCGGCGGAAAAGGCGAAGCCGGTGTCGGCGGGCGTGCTGACGACGCCCGGCGTAGCCTGGCTGGTGCACCGCGAAGGGTTTGCTGCAGGCGTGGTGATTTCAGCATCGCACAACCCGTATCACGACAACGGCGTGAAGCTGTTTTCTTCAAGTGGCATGAAATTCCCGGACGCGGTTGAGGCGGAATTCGAAGAGTTCATTCTTGCGGCGAATACGAAGGCTCGCGGCGGCAGCAAGGCTCGGCTGAACGTGAACCCGAAACTTCATGAGGACTATCTCGATGGGTTGCGCGAGGGCGCCGAGCCGGGCGCAAAAATGAGGGGGATGAAAATCGTCATCGACTGCGCGAATGGCGCGGCCAGCAAACTGGCGCCGAAACTGTTTCGTTCGCTCGGCGCAAAAGTGACGGCGATGAACGCTTCGCCGGACGGGCGGAACATCAACGCGCGATGCGGATCGCTGCATCCGAAAGCGATGCAGAAGCGAGTGGTGGAGACGGGATCCGCGCTGGGCGTGGCGTTTGACGGCGACGCGGACCGCGCGATTTTTGCGAGCGCGAGCGGAAAACTGGTCGATGGGGACGGCGTGCTGCTGGCCGCCGGGCGATATTTGCAGAAAGCGGGTCGACTGAAGGGAACCATCGTTGTGGGGACGACGATGGCGAATCTGGGACTGGAGCGCGCGCTCGAAAAGACCGGGCTGACGCTTGCCCGAACGAACGTGGGCGACCGGTATGTGTTGGAAGAGATGCAGCGGATCGGCGCGAATCTGGGCGGAGAGCAATCAGGACACATCCTGTTCCTGGACGACGCGACGACGGGAGACGGTATGTTGACAGCGGTGAAAATGGCGTCGATTGTGTCTGCGAGCGGGCCGCTGGACGAGCTTGTGGCCGATTTGAAGATTTTCCCACAAAAAATCGTGAATGTGCGCGTGAAGGCAAAGCCTCCGCTCGACACTCTTCCAGACGTGAGCCGCGAATTGGAGGAAGCCAACCGCGCGCTTGGCAAATCCGGCCGTGTGGTGCTGCGGTATTCCGGCACGGAACCGCTGGCGCGCGTGATGGTGGAAGCCGAGCGGGACGAAGACGTGCTCCGCTGGACCGATTCGCTGGCAAGCGCCGTGCGCACTGCTATCGGCGCGTGAGGAACTGCACGTGAAAATTCCGTCGTGGCCCAAATGGCCCGTCGCCGCCTTGTTGATCGTGACCGCCGCTTTCCCCGCGCTCGCGCAAAACCCCGAAACGCCCAAGCAAGCCTCGCCGAAAGAACAAGCCGAAGCCATGGAAGCGACCGACGTGCCGCAATACTCCGATACGCAGCAAGGGCTTGAAGATTTCATGAACGAAATGTCTCGGCTCGAAGAATTGGGCGACAAGTCCGCGTTTGCCGTATACGCAAAATCGCTTGAGGTGACGGACCCGGTGCTGTGGTTCGCCTCTGCGTTCGGCAGCGAGATTGGCGCGGAGATAGCAGATTCGACGGCAGCCAGCCGGAGGAAGACCGAAGCGGAGGCGCGAGCCGTCATCGCGTCCGCGCGAAAGAGCGGCTGGACGAGCGTCCGTGCCGTGAAGTTTACGGATCCCTGCAATCGGGAAGCAACGGCCGAAGAGTATCCCTTTCTGCGTTTGCGGCGGAACACGACTCCGCTTTACGACGTGCGGTTCCACGGCGCCGAAAGGGAGCAAGTTTGGGGCTTCTTTGCATACATTGATGGAGGATTCCGGTATCTGGGAATGCCTCAGAGGAAGGCGTTTGAAGACGCGTTAAAAAAGACAGAAAGCGACGGCAACACACTTCTGGAAGTGAGCACGGATGCGCAGGGCGCAAAGTTGATCGACGGCACGCTGCCGGTGCTTCCCGAAGGCACTAGACCGCTCGGGGAGAGCGAAGCCGTTACGCTGCGCGCGCAAATCGGGAGAGATGGGAGCGTGCGCCAGTTGGAAGTGGTCGAAGGTGTGTGCGATCTTTCGGAAGCAGCGGTGGCAGCGGTGAAGCGCTGGCGGTACAAACCCACCTTTCTAGATGGAAAGCCGGTGGAAACAACCACGTCGATCCAAGTGCAATTTATCCAAGTGCACTAAGGACAGGCTTCCAAAGAACGTAGAAGAAGCTGGCGCTCAATTTCAGAAAATGGATTTCGGTTGTTTGGAAGCCTTTGCTGGAGACTGCCATGCCCACCTAAGTCTTTTGGACGCAATGAGAGGCGGAGTGAGGGAAAGCCTTATTGCATGGCAATGCGCTTGCAAACCATCTTGCGGCTGTCTCTTATCCCGGGGTGGGCCGGTTTCGACGCGCCGAAGCCGGATCTTGGGGGTAGAGCAAAGGGGGCTCGCTTGAGCCCCCTCTTTTTTTGCCCGGACTCTCAACTGTATACGCGCCATTCCTTACGCTGGTTATTGCCCGCTCTTTATCGCCTTCTCTGCAGGGTATCAACGCTCTAGCTATCCGCAAACCAGCCCTCATGGACACTCTTCGCAGACAATCTCGATCTGTGAGAGAGCCGACAAGATAGCACCGGCGGTTGGGAAATCGTGCTTCGGAACTATCCATTCGGAGAAAAGTTCGCCGTAGCGGTCGACGACAAAGACTCCGCGGCGGGCGAGCCCTTCCGAGGAGATCGTGTCCTTACCTAGAAAAGCACGAACGCCGCGGCCCGGGAAGTCCACACCTGCGAAAATCCCAGCCGAAAGACTTTCATGAAGAATCGGCGGAGGCGATTCGAGGAAAACGGCGAACGCAACTGCATTCTTCTCGCGCAACTCGGTAGCATGCCCCGAAAGGCAGCGGAGAAAGTCGGCGCACGGTTCGCAGCCAGCATCCAGAAAGGCGATGGCGAGTGATCTCTTTTGCTTGAAGTCCCAGGCGCGAATCGTGCGGCCATCAGGCGCGTGAATCGAAACCGGCGGAATGAGTTGGCGCAACGGAAGCATGAAGTTCCAAAACAACAGTGGCGATGATAGCACCTCATGCGGACCGCGTTATTGTGGAGGGAGGTTGACTGTGATGTAATCGGCCGAGCCTCCTTTAAAAAAACGATAATGGGGAATCCAACTGTGGCACTCCTCATCGCGCTCCTGATTTTTTTCCTTGCAGGTGTGCCTATCATGGCGATCGTCGCCATCGTGCGCTCGTCAAGGGCGGAAAGAAGCGTGGAAGGGCTGCCCGCTCTCATCGCAAGAATTTACAGCTTGGAAAAGCGCGCGGAGGCGCTCGAGAAAAAATTCGAGGCGCACGTCTTCGCGGGCCCGGCCGAAAAACCAGCAATGCCAGTGCCCCAAGCAGACGCAATATCGCCGGGGCCGTCGAAGGCCGCGCTCGCGCAGCCACATCAACCAGAGCCAAGCGTGGCGACGCCGTCTTCTGCCCTTCCTTCGCACGTGCCTGCGGCGCCGCCAGTTCATCCGCCGACATTTTCAGCCCCGCTCTCCGTTCCTTCAGGCTCTCGCGGCGAAACCGACGATGTGGAATCCGTGATTGCGGGGCGGTGGCTGAATTACGTAGGAATTCTCGCGCTGGCGTTGGCCGCTTCGTTTTTCCTGAAATATGCGTTCGACAACAACTGGATTGGCCCAGCCGGGCGCGTAGCGCTCGGCCTAATCGTCGGAGGCGCACTCTACCCTCTGGGACAATGGATTTACAAGAAGGGCTATATCTTCTATTCGGAGGGAATCACGGCGCTCGGTGCCGTGATTTTGTATCTTTCGATTTGGGCGGGATGGCACTACTACCATCTTTTCCCCCCGAGCTATGCGTTTCTGATGATGATCGCGATCACGGCGGTGACCGCAACGGTTTCCATCGTGCGCGACACCGAGCGCCTCGCGTTTCTGGCAGCGCTTGGCGGCCTGATGACTCCCGCACTCGTCAGCACGGGACAAAACGCCGAAACGGTCCTTTTCGGATACCTGCTGATTCTCGGCGCAGGAATGCTCGGCCTCTCCTTCGTCAAGGACTGGAAGACCCTGCCGCCGCTGCAATTCGTCGCGACGCTGATTTATTTCTGGAGCTGGTACGGAGAATTTTACAGAAACAGGGAGATGGGAGAGACGGTGGTCTTTGCCACGCTCTTCTTCATCCTTTTTGCCGCCTTGCCTATCATCCGTAGCGCTCGGCAGGGTGAGCTCATCGGCGCGGAGATCGCGATTGTCCTTTCCAACGCGACGCAATTTCTGATCGCGCTGCGCGAGATGTTGTGGCCGCAAGACCGCTGGGGGCTGACGTACTTTGTCGTCGGTCTGGCAGCGGTGCACCTGGCGGCGGAGCGAGCTGTTCCCCGCAATCAGACAAGAGCTTCGCAACTGGCGCGGACGATTTACGCGGGGCTGGCACTGACGTTTCTCACTCTGACAGTGCCGATCCGGCTTGAAGGGAAATGGATCACGATTGCGTGGGCAGTCGAGGGTGCGATGTTCGTATGGAGCGGCTTGCGAATCCGCTCGCAGGCGCTGCGCCTTGCGGGGCTCGTGCTGTTCGTGATTGTCGGCATCCGGCTGATCGCATTTCCGATTCCCGCCGAGCTGGTGTTTCTGCTCAACTCACGCTTTCTCACCATGGCTTCCTGCGCGGCATGTTTCCTCGCGGCCTTCATTTTTGCGGCACGATCCGACGTGGAAGTGGACGATGCCGAGTCAAAGATCTACATGGGTGTCGGTATTGCCGCGAATTTACTTTTCCTGATCGCGCTCTCCTTGGACGTCTGGGATTTGTTTGGTTACACGCCGATGATGGGAATCGACTCTTCGCTCGCACAACAATTGTCGCTCTCCGTGCTGTGGCTGATTTACGCCTCGGTGCTGATGGGTGCGGGGGTGAAGTGGAAATCGGCGCTGGTTCGCTGGCAGTCACTTTTGCTGCTCGGCGCGGTCGTTGCAAAGGTGTTTTTCTTCGATCTTTCCTTCCTGACGCGCTTCTACCGCATCCTCTCGTTCTTCCTGCTGGGGCTGGTGCTGCTGGCGGTGTCGTTCCTCTACCAGAGCCGTGTGCGCGCGTCATCCGGCGGAAACAGATCGTGATTCCAGCACGAAAACGGCGCGCAGCGGTCACTCGCATTGCCGCCGCAGTTGCGGCCGTTTGCAGCGTCACGCTGCTCGGCGCAACGCCCCTGCCGAGACAATGGGAAAACTGGAAATACTCGCGCGCCATCCTGGCCGCAACCGTAAACGAGCGAAGCCTGACCGTGGTAGCAATCCCGCTCGACGTCTTGAAGCACGCGCAAGGATCGCTTGATGATCTGCGTGTGATCGATGCCGAAGGCGAGCAGGTGCCTTACGTCCTGCGGCTGCCGCCAGGATCGCCCATCGAGATTTCGCGGCCGTCCACCGTTCGCGAAAATATTTTCAGCAAGGGCGAATATTCGCAAGTCGTGCTGGATATCGGCCAGAACGTCTCTTACCACAACGTGATTGCGTTCGGGACCACGGGACCGGAATACGTGGTGACGGCAGACGTGGCCGCGAGCAACGACGACGCGAATTGGCAGGACGTGGCTACGAGCGTGAAGCTCTCCCATTTCGGGTATCCGCCGCAGGAGTCGGAGCAATCGATTCACTATTCTGTGTCGAACGCGCGATTCGTGCGGCTTCGTATACTTGAAGGCGGCCACCCGTTTCCGATTCTTCATCCACAGCTGGAATACCTCGAAGCGTCGCCCGATGAGACGACTCCTCTAGCCGTGGAATTCATCCCCGACTCGAATGCACCGGCGGGGCGCAGCCGATGGTCGCTTGATCTTGGGTCGGAGGGCGCGCCGGCAATCGCCGTGGGATTCCAAACATCGGAGCCGGAGTTCCGGCGTCGCGTGGATATCCGCTACGGACCAAAGCAGGGTACATTCGGAGAATGTAGCGGAGAGATTTACCGGCTCGAACGGAACGGGGAGAAGTTTGAGCGATTGTCGTTGCCGGTTCGCGCGTTCGAAGCGGCCGACCGCTACTGGCAAGTGGATGTGACCAATGGCGACGATCAGCCGCTCGAAGGGTTGCAACCGACGCTGTATGTGGCTCCGCGAAGAGTGGTGTTCTGGCAAGAGCCGGGGAAAAATTATCTGCTGCTTTACGGGCAATTCCGGGCAAAGAAACCCGTTTACGACCTTGCCGCGAGAACGGACGTGAAGCAGCTCGACGCCGCAGTCCCGGCGACATTGGGCACCGAGGATTCAAACACGGCTTACGTGCCGCCGATCCCGTGGACCGAACGGCATGAATGGCTGATGTGGGCGGCGCTTGCGCTCGCGCTGCTGCTGCTCGGATTCACGGCCGTTCGTTCCCTCAGCCGCATCCCGCAAGCGAAAGAGTGAAAATTCAGCCTGAAAAGAAAGGGGCGGGCATTTCGCCCGCCCCGGAGTTCGATTTAGTTGCAGAGCGACTCAGCTGCAGCCGGAGGTGCTGCCGCAATTGGAGCACTTGTAGCAACTGCCGTTGGGCGTCATCAACATACCGCACTCGGAGCACGAAGGGGCGTCGTCAATCGCGGCGCGTGGGCGTGTGGATTCGGGATCGTTCGCCTTTGCGGGCGCAGTGGGGACAACGGCGGCAACCGGAGGTGCCTTGGCGACTACGGCATCCGTAGCGACATTGGCTTCGGGGGCGATGGCGTTGTGGTCCAGATAGTCGGAGGAGATGAATTTCCCTCCGAGCCAGCGGCCGATGTAATCCACGATCGATTTTGCGTAGCGGATATCGGGGTTGCCGGTGTAGCCGGAAGGCTCGAAGCGGGCGTTGACGAATTTATCGACCAGAGCGCGCAGGGGCACACCGTATTGCAGCGCGATGGAAACGGAGAGCGCGAACGCATCCATGATGCCGGAAAGCGTCGAGCCTTCTTTGGCCATCTTGATGAAGATTTCGCCCGGTGCGCCATCTTCGTATTTGCCGACGGTTAGATAGCCTTCATGGCCGCCGATCGAGAACTTGTGCGTGATGGAGTTGCGTTCGTTCGGCAGTTTGCGGCGGTTTGCGCCACGGGCAAAGAGATCCTGCTGCTGCGGGGCGGCGGGCTCGGCCTTCGCGGGCGCCATCTCGACGGCGGCTGACGCAGCGGGCTTTGCTTCTTCCTTCTTCCCGGCAGCGGAAAGCGGCTGCGAGCGCTTCGAGTTGTCGCGATAGATCGCGACGGCCTTGATGCCGAGTTTCCACGATTCGATGTACGCCTCCATGATGTCTTCGACGGTCGATTCCTCCGGCATGTTGATTGTTTTGCTGATCGCGCCGGAAAGGAATGGCTGAGCCGCCGCCATCATATGCAGGTGGCCGCGCCAGGCGATCGAGCGGCCGTGCGCAGTGGCGAGCGAGCAATCGAAAACGGGCAGATGCTCGGGCTTAAGTCCGGGCGCGCCTTCGATGGTGCCGTTCGCGTCAATGAAATCGACGATCTTGGCGACGTCTTCCGGCGCATAGCCGAGGTGCATGAGCGCCTGCGGCACGGTGTTGTTGACGATCTTGATGACGCCGCCGCCCACGAGCCGCTTCTGTTTCACCAGCGCGAGATCGGGCTCGATGCCGGTGGTGTCGCAATCCATCATGAAGCCGATGGTGCCGGTGGGAGCAAGCACGGAAACCTGCGAATTCTTGTAGCCGAATTTTTCGCCGAGCGCCAGCGCCGTATCCCAGGATTCCTGAGCGGCGTGGAGCAGCGACGGCTGGACGTTTTCTTCCTTGATCGGGCGGAGCGAATCGCGGTGCATGCGGATCACGTCGAGCATGGAATCGCGGTTGCGCAGGTAGCCGCCAAACGCGCCCATGCGCTCGGCAATGCGCGCGGACTGCGCGTAGGCTTCGCCGGTCATCAGCGCGGTGATGGCGCCGCAGAAATCGCGGCCTCCCTCGGAATCATAAGGGAGTGCGAGCGACATCAGCAGCGCGCCAAGATTGGCGTAGCCGAGGCCCAGCGGGCGATAGTCGTGCGAATTGCGCGCGATCTTGTCGGTGGGATAGCTGGCGTTATCGACCAGAATCTCCTGCGCCGTGATGGTCACGTCGACCGCGTGGCGGAAGCCTTCGGTGTCGAACTGGCCATTCGGGCCGAGGAACTTGAGCAGGTTGAGCGACGCGAGGTTGCAGGCCGTGTCGTCGAGAAACATGTATTCCGAGCAGGGGTTCGACGCGTAGATGCGGTCGGTTGCCTTGCTGGTGTGCCAGCGATTGATGGTGGTGTCGTACTGCATGCCGGGATCGCCGCAGCGCCAGGCGGACTCGGCCATTTCACGCAACAGAGCGCGGGCGCTGAATTTTTCATAGGGCTTGCCTTCGCTGACCGTGCGGGTCCACCAGTCGCGATCCTCTTCGACGGCGCGCATGTAATCGTCGGTGACGCGGACGGAGTGATTTGCGTTTTGGAAGAAAACGGAGGAGTAGGCTTCGCCATCGATCGACGGATCGTAGCCCTGCTCGATCAAGACGTGCGCCTTCTGCTCTTCCTTCGTCTTGCACTGGATAAATTCCTGGATATCCGGATGATCCACATTCAGGATCACCATCTTGGCGGCGCGGCGCGTCTTCCCGCCGCTCTTGATGACGCCGGCGAAGGCGTCGAAACCCTTCATGAAGCTGACCGGGCCGGAAGCGATGCCGCCGCCGGAAAGCGACTCGCGGCTGCCGCGGAGCGTGGAGAAGTTCGTGCCCGTGCCGGAGCCCCATTTGAAGAGCATGCCCTCGGTCTTCGCCAGGTTCATGATCGAATCCATGCTGTCCTGGACGGAATTGATGAAGCAGGCGGAGCACTGCGGCTTGGGCTGCACGCCAACGTTGAACCACACGGGCGAATTGAAGGCCATCTTCTGTTCGACCAGCAGGTGGGTCAGTTCGTCGCGAAACGCATCGCGCGAATCCACCCCGGAAAAATAGCCGCCTTCTTCGCCCCAGCGGACGATGGTGTTGACGACGCGGCTGATCAGTTGGCGCACCGAGCCTTCACGCTCGGCCGTATTCGGCTTGCCGTGAAAATACTTGGAAGCGACGATGTTGGTCGCCGTCTGCGACCAGGATTTCGGGACTTCGATATTGTCCTGACGGAAAATCACCTGGCCTTTTTCATTGCCGATCATGGCCGTCCGCCGCTCCCATTCGACCGCGTCAAAGGGAGACATGCGCCCGTCGGTGAACCGGCGATGAAATTCGAGGCCGGTTGTGCGCTTTTCTGTCTGTGTCGACCGTGCTGTGTCCATAAATCCGTTCAAAGCCGTACGTGTTTCCGCCATCTTTGCCTCCGCGCAGGCAGTTACTCCGCCGAGTTGGTCCCAAGCGCCCGCGCGGGGGAAAACTTCATTTTAACCCCGATAAGGCGCCCGGGCGAGTCGATGTCTCAAAAGGCCCGGAATATTCGGGAGAAAATGAGGCTTGGGCCATCTTCCGGCTGGGAACGGAAGGTTCAAACCAAAAAAGAGAAAAATGCTCTGCCAAACACGCTGCAGGACTGCTGCGCGTGAAATCGCAGAAGCAGTTCGCTCTAGTTTTCGGGCTGAACCCGGCTTGGCTCGCGCGTTCTCCGTGGCTGCGGACGCTGCAAAAACCGGAGAACGATCCCCCGAGTCTGGATGCGAAGTATCGGAGGTTGTGGAAAAGTTGTCAAGAAATATTCTGGGGGAAAATACAAAATGTCGTGCGGTGGTTGTCCAAAGCGTCTATCCATTGTGGTGTCTATCCCAAAACTGAATCACCGTGAAAATGTGCGAAGAGAGATGCGCGGGCCGAATCGCGAGTCGCCGAAGTGATGTTCTTTAGGCAAAGAGTCCCCCGCGCAGGGTTGACTTGTCCTAACACGGTCAACAAAATTCATAGTGCAGACCATGGCGACACCAGCGATTGAAATACTCGGACTGACGAAGGACTATGCCCTGGGCCATTGGCGCCCGGGCAAGCGCCGCTCGCTCGACAATCTGTCGCTCGAGGTGCAGGACGGCGAAGTGTTCGGATTTCTGGGGCCGAACGGCGCCGGCAAGACGACCACGCTGAAGCTGCTGATGAGCCTGATTTTCCCAACCGCCGGGACCGCAAGAATCCGCGGCCGCTCGATCCAAGACGTGCGGATGCACCGGGAGATCGGCTATCTGCCCGAGCAGCCGTATTTCTACGACTACCTGACGGCGAGAGAACTGCTGGATTATTTCGCTCAGTTTTTCGGCTACAGCAAGGCGGAGCGGCGGGAGCGCGTGGGCCGCTTTCTGGAACTTGTGGGCATGACACAAGCGGCGAACGTCCAACTGCGAAAATTTTCAAAAGGAATGCTGCAGCGCGTGGGCATCGCGCAGGCGATCCTGCACGACCCCAAAGTGGTGTTCTTGGACGAGCCGATGTCGGGGCTAGACCCGATCGGGCGGCGCGAAGTGCGCGACATCATTCTGGGCCTGAAGAGTCAGGGAAAGACCGTGTTTTTCTCGACGCACATTCTCTCGGATGCCGAGATGCTGTGCGACCGCGTGGGAGTTCTGGTTGGCGGAAAGCTGCAAGGAGTGGGCGCGCCCGGCGAAATCGTGTCGCTCGAAGTGAAAGGGATGGAGATTCTGACGGACCTGCCGGTTGGGAAGACCTTGCCGATGCCGCTGGCGGCGAATGCGACAGCGACAGGACAGCGTTACCGGATACAGGTCCCCGAAGCGGAGCTTTACACCGCGTTCGATCAGTTGCGCGCGTGCGGGGCGAAGATTCTGACTGTCACGCCGCTGCGGCCGACGCTCGAAGACTACTTCCTCAAGCTGGTGGAAAACGAGAAAGCGGCGTCGCACGCCGTCGAGGTGACCGTGCCATGAGTTCGAACGTGAGCATCGTGGCGATCAATACCTTCCGAGAAGCCGTGCGCGATCGTGTGCTCTACAACCTGATCTTCTTCGCGCTGCTCATGATGGGAGCGGCGATTCTGGTGGGGCAGATTTCGCTGGGCATCGAGCGGCTGGTGATCATCAACCTGGGCCTTTCGGCGATCTCGCTGTTCGGCCTGGTGATGGCGATTTTTATCGGTGTCGGGCTGGTCTACAAAGAAATGGACCGGCGGACGCTTTATAGCGTGCTTGCCAAGCCGATCCGGCGCGCGGAATTTCTGGTGGGAAAGTTTGGCGGGCTCCTGCTGACGCTCGCAGTCAATACACTGCTGATGACGTTTGGGCTGGCCGGCGCGCTGCTCTACGTGAACCGGCATTTCATGGCATCGGACGGCGGCATCCTGATCGCGATCTATTTCATTCTCCTGGAATTTGCCTTGGTCACGGCACTGGCGCTTTTCTTTTCCTGCTTTTCGAGCCCGATGCTGTCAACGGTCTTCACTCTCGGCATCTACATCGCGGGAATGTTTGCGCAGGACATTCGCAATGTTGGCGTGATGACGAAAAGTCCGGCTCTCACCGCCATCACGCGCGTGATTTATTTCCTGCTGCCGAATTTTCACAATTTCAATGCGATTGCCGCCGCAGGTCATGGCGACCCGATCCCTCTTGCGCTTGTCGGCTGGAACACGCTTTACGCAATTCTTTACGTGGCGATCGTCTTGACCGCTGCGGCCACGATCTTTGCAGGCCGCAATTTGAAATGATGCGGGGAAAGCAAGCCCGGCGCGCGGTGCTTGCCGTCGTGGCGATCGCCGTTCTTTTTCTTGCGATCACGCCTTTGCAGAAGCGCATCGATTCACAAACGCGCACCGTCGAAAAAGAAAAGGAAGAGCTCCTGCTGACGTCCGGGCCGGTCCTGAAAAAGCTGAGCCTCGGTTATAGCGCTCTCCTGGCCGACATCTATTGGACGCGCGCCGTGCAGTATTACGGCGGCTGGGTCGGCGACCGCAGCGCAAAATTTCAATTACTCTGGCCTCTGCTCGACCTGACGACAACTCTCGATCCGCAACTTATCGTCGCCTACCGGTTCGGATCCATTTTTCTTTCCGAGCCTCAGCCGATAGGGGCGGGGCAGCCTGAACGCGCCGTTGAACTCGTGAAGCGCGGCATTCAGGGAAATCCCGACGAGTGGCGCCTGGGGACCGACCTCGGCTTTCTGTATTTCTGGCACTTTCACGACTACGACGACGCGGCTGAGGCGTACTTGGAAGCCTCGAAGAATCCGAAAGCGCCCGAATGGGTCCGAATCATGGCGGCAAGAATGGCGGACCGCGGCGATGCGCTTGTGACTTCGAAACTTGTGTGGGCGCAAATCTATCAGACCACATCCAACAAAGAGATCAAGAAACAGGCTGTGCAGCACTTGGAGGGACTGAAAGCTCTTGATGACGAACGTCACCTGGATGCGCTTGTCGAACAATTCAAGCAGAAATTCGGGCGCGCCCCGAGTTCGCTCGCTGAACTCCGCGACAAGGGATATTTAGGCGGAATTCCCCTCGATCCCGCGGGATTTCCTTACCGGATCGGACCAGATGGCAAGACAGAGCTCGATCCAAAAAGCACCGTGAGCACGGAACTGGTTCCTCCCAACGCAATCACTCCTCCGCCGCCTTCGACACACGAATAGACGGGCGAGATTGCACGAAACATCCGGGATTATTCGTAGCGAAGCGCTTCGACGGGATTGAGCCGCGCCGCCTTCGTTGCGGGCCACACTCCAAACAGCAGTCCCACGCCAACGGAAACAGAAAATCCCGCAATCACGGCCCACACGGGAACCTCGGCCCTTAAAGAAGTCACTACAGGGACGAGCAGGACTATGGCGGTGCCGAGAAGGATGCCGATCAGGCCTCCTGTGCCGGTAAGCGCCATCGCCTCGAACAGGAATTGCCACGTGATGTCGCTGCGTTTCGCGCCAATGGCTTTGCGAACTCCGATTTCGCGCGTTCGCTCCGTCACCGAGACGAGCATGATGTTCATCACGCCCATCCCGCCGATCAACAAACCGATCGAGCTGAGCACGACGATCGCAAGTACGACGCCGCCGATGATGTCGTCAAACTGCTTGCGGATTTCAACGTTCGTGGTGATCACGAAATCATCTGGCTTGTTGTAGGGGACTTTTCGTCGCCGGCGCAGAAGCCCCGTCACTTCGTCCACCGCCTGATCGAGCTTCCCCGGATAGGCGAGGAAGCGAATCCCAATTTCATAGCTGGCGGGATAAAGTTTCGTGAAGGTGTAGTAGGGAATGGTGACGCGCATATCCTTGTCGTCGGTGCCGAATCCGGCAATCGGCTTTTCAAACACACCAATCACGCGGAATACGGAGCCATCCACCAGGATTTCTTTGCCGATGGCGTCATCGTCGCTGGCGAAAAACGCCTTGACGATATCTTCTCCGATCACCACCACGTTTAATCGATGTTCGTTCTCGGCTTCGGTGAAAAAACGGCCGGCCTTCATCGTTGCGTTCGAGTAGACCTCAAGATAGGCCGGAAACGTGCCGCGAAATTCGGTTCCTTCGACAAGGCTGTTCTTGTACTTGGCCGTATGAACCTGTTCCCACTGAAACTTGGAAATTGCGGTTTGCTTCACAGACGGGCATTGCTGCTGGATGGCCACGCCGTCTTCGTAGGTCAGTGGCTTGCGCATCCTTTCTTCTTCCGGCGGCCGCGCGTTGCGCGGCCCCTGCGAGAAGCGGTCGACCCAGGCGGTATTAATGCCCTCCGCGGTGATTTCGTTCTGCACCGTGACGCGGAATCCCTGGACGAGACCGACCACCAGAATGATCAGCGCCACACCAATCATCACGCCGAGAATGGCGAGAAAGCTCCGCAGTTTGTGGGTGCGGATGGTGTCGAAGGCCAGCCGGAGGTTTTCTTTGTAATCCTGCTTCATCAGGGTTTCTCTAATTCTCCGCGCGGAGCGCTTCGATGGGGCTCAGCCGCGCCGCTCGCATTGCCGGGTAAATTCCGAAGAACAGGCCGACTGCCGTGGACAGCGTCAACGCCACAAGAATCGCAAAGATCGGCGTTGAAATGGGAATCGGCGTCGCCGCGCGGACGATTGTCGCAATCGTGACGGCCAGAAGCACACCTGCCGCTCCTCCCGCGGCAGCGAGCAGCGCCGATTCCACCAGGAACTGGAGAATGATGTGGCTTCTCTTGGCGCCGAGAGATTTTCGAAGTCCGATCTCCCGCGTCCTCTCCGTCACGCTGGCCAGCATGATGTTCATGATCACGATGCCGCCGACCACCAGAAACACCGAAGTGATCCAGATAGCGATCCCAAACGCGTTGCCGGTAATTCGGTTCCACAGCCCTGTGATGGAGGACGGCTCGATCACGGCGAAATTGTCGTCGTCCTGATAGCGCACATGCCGCAGCGTCCGCAGAATCACGCGCGCCTCGTCTTCGGCCGCTTGCATATCTTCCTGGGAGATCGATTGAATGATGAGCGTGACGGAATCGTCCGGCTCCAGCCATTCGGAGCGATAGGTGGAAAGCGGAATCAGGACGAAATTGTCCTGCGACTGCCCGAAGACGGTTCCCTTGGCCGCGGCCACGCCGACGATAGTGTACTGCCCCTGCCCCGCGCGAATCTCCTTGCCGATGGCGTTTGTGCCTGGAAAAAACTTATCGTTCACATCCGCGCCAATGACGCAGACCTCGGCTCTCCGGTCGTCGTCCACCTGGGTGAGCAGGCGGCCGCTCGTAACATCGATGTCTTCAATGTCTGCGTATTTCGAGGTGGCGCCAATGATATGTACGTCCTGGCTCAAATCGCGGCCGTGGCGCACATCGGCAAACGTGTCCTGGACCGCAGCGACGGCGGAAGCAAGCGTCATGTCGTCGCGCACGGCGTAGTACGCCGACAAATCGAACGGAGGACGTTTGCGCGCGCGGTTCCATTCTTCGAAGTTCGTGACGATTCCGATGCGATCGATCACAAAGGCATTCGCGCCGAGATTCGCCACTTTCGTCGCCACATACACATTCAGCCCGTTGAGAACGGAAATCACGGAAACGAGCGTCGTGACCGCGAGAATCACTCCGAGAAGGGTCAGGATAGTCCGCAACTTGTGCGCGCGCAGCGTATCCAGCGCGATTCGCAGGGTCTCGCGCAGCGCCACCGAGGCTCGGCGCGCTTCGGGGAGGAGTTGACCTGGCGGTTTCACGGTACCTTGGCCTTATAGACGGATGATCGGCTGAAATAGCGTCCGAACCATTTTACGCTCCGCTCAATCGAAAAATATCGGCAATTCACCCCTTGCGGTGGAACCGCGGAAAACCCGGTTACAATGAGAGAGTAGCCGCCGCCCGTGCCAATCGTCGCGTTCGGTGCACACTTATGCCCCGTTTCCTGCTTGCCTGTGTGATGGCCGCACTCGCCGCTTCCTTAGGAACGGCTCCCTGGCTCGCGTCCCGCCTACATTCGCAATCGCATTCCGGCACGGCGCAGGCGGACGAACACGCGCCGCCTTCGTCCGACGAACTTCGCACCCGCGCGAAGGAACTTCTCTCGAATCAACATGCCAACGACCGTGCGCTCGAGCAATACGAGCGCCTCGAGCACCAGATGGAGCGGACGGCGGGCTCCAATCCTACGATCACCGACGACAAATTGTTTCGCGTCGTACCCACGGGTTTTGGCACCTTCAAGATCCTCATGAAGGTCGACGGAAAGGACGTAGACAAGGATGAATACCGCAAGCAACTGAAGCGCTGGGCCGATGCGCTGCAACTGACATTGAACCCTTCCGATGCACGAACGCGGGAACTTCAAGAGAAGTACGAAAAAAAACAGCGTGACCGGGCGGAATTCGTCGACGCAATGAAGGAGGCCTTTACGCCGCACTGGATCGGCCGGGAAACGAAGGGCGGCCATGACTGCGACGTCTTGACGCTCGATCCCAATCCCGATTTTCGCCCACGCTCGATGCTGCAGGGCGCTCTGCAGCACGTCAGGATCAAAATCTGGGTGGACCACCAGGCGAACCAGTTGGTCTACGGAGAAGCGACGGTGATCAGCGATATTTCCATCGGCGGCGGCATCTTCGGAAAACTCTACCGCGGCGGGGTCTTTTCCCTCGAACAGCAGCAATTTACCCCGGATGTCTGGCTGCCAGTCCGCATGCAATACGACTACACGGTGCGCAAGTTCCTGTTCACTTCCGAGGAGCACGAGTTGATCGAGGCCAGCAATTACCGCCATCTGGGCACGCCGAAGGAGGCGCTGGCGGAAGTGCAGGCGGAGATAGCAAAAAGCGCAACGGGACGCGGCGACCCGTAACTTTTTGGCTCCCGCCGGGTTCCCTCTCTCAACGACGCCCTCGCCGAGGCGCACAATAGTGGAGAGGTGATCCCATGAACCGGTGCCTGCTTGCGGGAACGGTTATGTTTCTGATTGCTGGTGCGGCAGCCTCCGCTCGTGCGCAATCGACACCCTCCGTGCCACCCGCTCCGGCGGTGGCGCCAGTGCAAAGCGCAGATCAAAATTCTTCCGCAGCAAATTCGGCGCCCGAAAGGAAAGTGTGGACCAACGAGGATATGGGCGAACTCCGCTCGGATTCCTCCGTCTCGACGTTTCAGCCGAAGGGAAAAAACGCGGGGAGCAACTCCAAAGGCGCAGCAGCCAATTCGCGTGGTCGCGACGCTTACTGGTACCGCCAGCAGATCACAAAATTGCAGGAAAAAATTCCGCCCATTGACGCGAAAATTGCCGAGCTGAAAAAGGGAATCAGCGGCGGGACGGTCAACGACCCCAACACGTCCTCGCGCCCTTACGTTGGAGTCCGCCCCGGAAGCTGGCAGCAGCAAGTGGACGATCTGGAATCGCGGCGCGAGGATATTCTGCAGAAAATCGCCGCGTTGCAGGACCAGGCGCGGCACGCCGGCGTGCCGGATAACGAAATCCCCTGATCGAAAAAGGCCGCAAAAGAAGCCGCGTGCGCTCCGCAACTTCGCAGGAACGCTTGATGCTGCATTAAACCGGCTGCAACCCCGCACCCGTCGATTCCAGCTCGATCCGCAGTGCCCAATCGAAGTGAAATTTCTCCTGGGCCAGGAATTTCTCGAGCTCCTCGCGGCTCGGCGCTTCGAATTCCACCAGCATCTTCCCTTCCTGCATGTTCACCAGCACTCGGCGCGCCTCCACCTGCTTCGCGCCGTGCAGCCTCTGCGCCAGCTCCGCCGCTCCCTGGCGCGTCAGGCACGCCAGCGTGTGTTGCGTGAGGTAACGAGCCATTCCCGCTCCTGTTCCGCTACAATGTGTCCCCGCAAACGCTCCCATTCCGAATACACTGCCACCGGAGAAAAAGCAAATGGCCGAGCGCCGGACTTCGCATCCCTACTACGTGTATGACGCGGTGATGGCGCAGCCGGCGCTGATCGAAAAAGTTTTTTTGCGCCGCCCGCTCATTGAAAATGTTGCTGACGCCGCCGCGGCGAAATCGCGCCTCGTCTTCGTGGGCATCGGCACGTCGCTCCATGCCGCGCGCCTGGCGGAACTGTGGGCGCGGGAATTCACCGGCGGGCGTTTTCGCGCGCAATTTGAGCAGTCGTTTGAATTTCTGCACCATCCTTTCGCGCTCGATTCGCAAGATGCGGTCGTCTTCTTCACGCACACGGGAACATCGAGCGCTTCTGTCGAAGCGATTCATCGCGCCAAGGCAGCCGGAGCGCTGACGATTGCGATCGTCGGTGAGAATTGCGGCGAAGGAGCCCGCGCGGCCGATTTCCTCATCGAAACGTGCGAACAGGAAGTGGCGTTCGCGTACACCAAGAGCTACACGACGGCTCTGGCTGCGGCCGCTTTGCTGCTGCTGCGTTTCGCCGAACGCAAAAACCTGCTTTCGGCGCTAGCGGCACGCGACGCGCTGGCCAGTGTCCCGTCTTTGATGCAACAGTCGCTCGCCCTTGAGCCGGAAGTTCGCGCGTTGGCCCGCCGCGTGGCGCCTCTCCCGCGCGTCGAAATATTCGGCGCCGGGCCCGGATGGGCCACGGCCCGCGAAATCGCGCTGAAAATTAAGGAAAGCTGTTACATCGCCGCGGAGGGCTTTGAGACGGAAGAAGTCCTGCACGGACCTTTCTCGGAGATTGATTCCCGAGGCGCTCTAATCGGAATGCTCACCGGGAGGCCTACAGACGAGCGAGCGCGCCAAATCCTCCTTGCCGCGGGGGAGGTTCACACTCTGCGCGCGGCCGTCATCGTGCCCTCCGCGAATCGAGATATTTCGGCCGAACAAATTCTCGTTGTGCCGGAATGCGGCGAATGGCTTTCCGCCTTCGTTCATCTGGTTCCTCTCCAACTGCTCAACTATTTCATCGCCCTCGAAAAGGGAATCAACCCGGATACCGGCCGCCAGGACCAGCCCGCCCACGCCGCCGCCAGCCGCCACTACAAGTACTGAGCACGGAGGCCAAACACTTGTCCTCGCGTACAGGTGTCGCTTGCGAAAAACATCCGGCCGCGGCGCCCATATCCATCTACTCGACGGATTAACATGAACGGATAAAACAACGACGTGGAGGTGTCCCGTGAAAGCTCTTCTGATCCGTTTCGTTTGTTCGGCTCTTTTCGCTGCGGTTCTCATCCTGTCCGCGGGTGCGCAGGGCCGCGAACCTGTCGGCAACATCTCCGGAACGGTGCTCAACGCGCACGGCAAGCCGGTGGCCGACTCGACCGTCTTCATCCAGACCGCCGACGGCCTTCATCCGCACGCCACACGTACCGACCGCGAAGGCAGGTTTGAGTTTGTTCGCTACGAGACAGGTCAATACGACCTCCGCGCTTACGCCAATGGGGCCTTCTCGGATTGGGATAGGAACGTCGTCATCCGCTCGAAGAAGACGACCGAAGTGACGCTCCATCTGGAGGCGCAATGACGCACGAGTTACTCGAGAGTGGGCGCGGGCGTCTCGGTGCGGCGGCGTTTCTTCTGGTGGCCACGCTGGTCTTGTCCTTTTTTGTGACGCTGCCGCAGGAGGCCGTCCGCGCAGGAGAAAAAGGGGTGGGCACGGTCGCGGGAACGGTGGTGAATCACGCAGGAACGCCCGTTTCCGACGCGCGCGTGACGCTGCAGGGCGCGGATGGAACCGAGCCCGAGACAACTCTGACGAATTATCACGGACGATTTTTCTTCCCGCAACTTCCGCAAGGCTACTACGACGTGCGCGCCTACTCCGACGGCGAATGGAGCGCCTGGAAGCACAACGTGGAAGTAAAAACCGGCAAACAAACCGAAGTGCGTCTGGAAGTAATCCCACGCAAGAAATCGAGCGATTAACGCGAAAGCCGGCAACCCAAGGAAAGCGATCCTCTATTCGTATCGCAGCGCCGTCATTGGCTCCACGCGCATAGCGCGCCGTGCGGGCAAATAGCAGGCGGCGAGCGCTACGGCGAGCAAGAGAATCGAAGCGGCGGCGAAAGTGCCGGGGTCGTGGACGCTGACGCCGAACACTAGGGTCGCAATCAGCCGCGTCATCGCCAGGGCGATTGCCGCGCCTAGAAGCACTCCGGCCAGCGCCAGCCGCGTACCCTGCATCAGCACCATGCGCAGCACGTCCCCCGGCTCCGCGCCCAGCGCCATGCGGATTCCGAATTCGTGACGCCGCTGCGTCACGGCGTAGGCCATCACGCCGTAAATTCCCAATGCGGCGAGGAGCAGAGCCAGCGCCGCAAAAACCGTGAGCAGCGCGGTTTGATACGCGGTACCCTGCGTGACTTCGCTCACCACATCGTCCATCGTCCGCACGTGAAACAGCGCAAGGCCGCTATCCAACTGGCTCACTTGGCTGCGGATCTGGTTCGTCAGACTCGCGGGAGCGACGCGCGTCTTCACCGTCACGTAGTAACTGCCCGTGCGGCCGTAAAACCAGCCAACCGGAAAATAGACCTGAGGAACCGGGGCATGGCGAATGTCGCTCCATTCCTTCACGTCGCCCACGACGCCGATCACGCGGACCTTCACGCCGGCGGCCGTAAACGTCTTGTCCAATGCGTCTTCACGCGGCCAGAAATCACGGGCCATTCCCTGGCTGATGACCACGTCCAGCGCGAGATCGGCGGACGCGGATTGATCCGCCTGGGGAGCTTCCACTTTCGCGCCGATCGCGGCGGCGCGCTGCTCGTCTTCCTCGTTGAGAATTCGCCCGGCTACAGTCGGAATGCGGTAGGCGTGAAAGTAATCCGGAGAAATGAAATTGTATTCGACTAACTGGTCCGCCATCGCCGGGTTCATGCCGCTCTGGATATCGACTGTCCCGTTGCTCCCTCCCATCAAAGGGATCGCCATCGATACCGACGCCGTCTCGACGCCGGGAATTTGCTTCATCCGGTCGAGGAGCTGATCGTAGAAAGCTTCCCGGGCCTGCAAATTCGCATATTTCGAAGGCGGCAGCACGAGCCGAGCGGTCAGCACGTTTTGCGTTTCCACTCCAATCCGCGTGTTGCGCATGTTCGCGAAGCTGCGCAACAGCAGGCCCGCACCGAGCAGCAGCGCCAGGGAAACAGCCATCTCGGCGATCACCAGGCTGTCCCGGAGCGCTCTCCTGCCGCCGCCGGCGTTCAGCACGGAAGCAGCGCTGGCCTTCAATTCCTCGCTCAAGTTCACTCTCACTGCTTGCAGCGCCGGTGCCAGTCCGAACAGGATTGCCACCAGCACACTCACGCCGATGGTGAACAAAAGCACGCGTGTGTCGAGGCGAATCACCTGCGCCGCCGGCAGCGGGCTTGTGTCCGATTGCGCCAGCCGGACGAACCACTCCGCTCCGAGGCATCCGACTGCTGCTCCCCCAACGGACAGGAGCAAACTTTCCGTGAGTAATTGTTGAATGATTCGACGCCGTCCTGCTCCCAGCGCGGCGCGCACGGCAATCTCGCGCGAGCGGCGCGTGGCCCTCGCCAGCATCAAGTTGGCTACGTTGGCGCATGCCACCAGCAGGACCAGCGCCACGGCACCGAGCAAGACCAGCAGAGGCGTGCGCGTATCCCCGACGAGCTGTTCCTTGAGAGGAATAACGACCGCACCAACCTTGTCGTTCGTGTCCGGATACACCTGCTCGAGCCGTTTGGCAATCCCCGCCAGGTCCGCCTGGGCCTGTTCCGGTGTCACGCCCTCGCGCAGCCGTCCGACCGCACTGTACTGGTGGCTTCCGCGCGGCGTCAGACTTTTGGGTGACATGTCGATCGGGATCCACAAATCGGTCGCGGCGGGAAACCGGAACCAGTCAGGCATCACGCCGATCACGGTATAGGCTTCGTCGTTCAGCTCAAGCGAACGGCCCAGCACGTCGCTGCGCCCGCCGAAGTGCCGCTTCCAGAAGCCGTGGCTCAGCACTGCCACGTGATTTTTCCCCGCGGCGTCTTCGCCAGTGGCAAATCCCCTGCCGAGCAGCGGCTGCACTCCCAACACGGAAAAGAAATTCGCCTGTGCCGGGACCACGGCGGCCGCTTCGGGTTCACCTGCGCCGCTCGCGTTGAATCCATGCGTGTAGTCGAACAGGGTTGTTGCTTTCAGTGTGCGGTTTTGTGCTTGCCAGTCGAGGTAATCCGCGCCGGTGAGAGGAAAATCGCCGGGAGAAATTTCGGTCTGCCGCAGCGAAACGAGTCTTCCCGGATCACGAAACGGCAGAGGCCGCAGCAGCACGCCGTTGATGATGCTAAAAATTGCGGTGTTCGCGCCGATGCCGAGCGCGAGCGTCAGCACCGCCACGAGAGTGAAGCCAGGGCTCTTACGGAGCATCCGCGCGCCGAAGCGCACGTCCATCCACAGTGTTTCGAGCCATATCCCGCGCTTTTCCTCGCGGCACTCTTCTTTCAGTGCTTCGACGCCGCCGAATTGCAGCAGCGCTTGCCGCCGCGCCTCTTCCTGCGTCATTCCCGCCGCCACGTTGGCGGCAGTTTGCTGCTCGATATGGAATCGCAGCTCTTCGCCCATTTCGCTTTCCCAGTTTCTCCTCGTTTTCGGCTGCCGCGTCTCGCTCATGATTCCTCGTCCGGGCGTTGGATGGAGCCATCGCGATTCCGCCGGCGTTTTGCCCGTATGGTTCCTGTCATTCCTTACGAATGGTTTCCTTCAATTGTTCCGCGTCCTGCAAAACCGGCCGCGCCATCGCGATTTCAGGCGCGCTGCAAAATCAGCGCCACGGCGGAGGACAGGCGCTCCCAATTCGCCAATTCCCTCTCCAATTGCAAACGTCCTGTCTTCGTGAGCGAGTAATATTTCGCGCGGCGGTTGTTTTCCGAAGCGCCCCATTGGGCATGAACCCACCCCCGCCGCTCCAGCCGGTAAAGCGCCGGATAGAGAGAGCCTTGCTGAACCTGCAGTGCGTCTCGCGACACCTGCTGGATGCGTTGCGCGATCCCCCAGCCGTGCATCGGTTCGAGCGCCAGAGTTTTCAATATCAACAGGTCCAAAGTTCCTTGCAGCAGTTCAGCGGACGGGCTCAACGTCTCCTCCAGCGGGTATCTTCCCCTAGCAAATCTACAAGAGCATCCACGCCCTCTTGTAGATTGTCAAGGGGAATGGAACTCCGGTCAGGACGCCCTATTTGCCCCCATTCCGATGGGCGGGTACTAATACCCGCGTACCGAAAATTTGCCCCCGGCGAGCCATGGTCTGCCCGCAGCTCGGTCCCGCAAACTCTTCGTGCGGGCTGAGAGCTGCGATGCGGGGACGACGGTTCCACAGAAAAGGGGCCGTGGCACGCTTCCCAGCCCGTCCAATTTACATACATTTCTTTCCATCCTTCCTCCCGACGCTTGCGGCATCTCCTGGCTCTGGAATTGCCTCCTATATAAAATCAGCGCCCGAAAAGCGGCTTGAAACGCGTGCCGTCGAAGGGGAGAAGCGGCGAATGAAGTGTTTTTCAGGCAGCCTCACGAGGGTGTCCATAGCAACCTTGCTCATCGTCGTCATGGCGCTTCTTCCTCGGACGGCGATTGCCGCACCGACAGTCGCTCTGGGGCCTCGCACCTCAGAAGCCTTTGACCGCTATGCCGCCTTGACCCAGAAAAAATTCCAGTCGCAGTTGACGGCCTCCGGCCCCTTTCTTTGGATCGACACGCTGCCGTCCTCGCCGCGGAACGCAGATTATGCGAGCCTCCGGGCGGGTAATGTTGTGATTGAAGAAATGGCGACGCTCGATGGCGGCAGGCCAATCGCCGTTCCCGGCGGAATCATTCATCACTGGATTGCAACCGTATTCATCCCCGGCGCAACGCTGGAAGAAACGCTCTCTCTCGAACAGGACTACGATCACCACCAGATTTATTTTCAGCCGGATGTCGTTCGCTCAAGACTGCTTCATCGCAACGGCGACGATTTCGACATCTATTTGCGCCTGCAGAAAACGAAAATCATCACCGTCGTGCTGGATACGGAGCACGAAGTTCATTACGAGACAATCTCCGCGACTCGCGCCGCCAGTTGGTCCCGCGCAACGCGCATTCAGCAGGTGGAAAACGCTGGCACTCCCACCGAGCGCCTCGATCCTCCGGGCCAGGACAATGGCTTCCTCTGGGGAATGAATACCTATTGGAAATTCGAGCAGAAAGACGGAGGGACGTACGTGGAATCGCAGTCGGTCTCTCTCACGCGTGACATTCCTTTCGGTCTCGGATGGATGATTGGGCCGTTCGTCGAAAGCGTTCCGCGCGAATCGCTGACGTTCACGCTTGCGGCCACTCGTGCCGCGGTGCTCGCGCGCATGGCACACCAGTCCGCTCGCTGATCCCGGCGTCGGACCTCTGCTAGAAAGTGGTTGTTCCCAGGAAGATGTCGCCGATGCCGTTCGCGCCGTTTACATCGTTGGCGATCAGGTTGGAAGAGAACGACAGGAACGCGACATTGTGCCCTTCCCCGCCGATCCACGGGATCAGGCTGTTTCCGTTGGCAGGTGGCGGTTGCGTCCCTGCCGGTTGGCTTACCAGCACGGTCAACGGAGTACACGTGTTCGTAGTCGTGATCGTCACCGAAAGGCACGTATTGCGCGCAAAGATATTTTCGACGCCGTTGGCCGTATTCGGCGAAAGGTTTGTCGCCAGGGACGCAAATGCCATGTACTGCCCGGTGGTGCTCATGGTGGGACGCTCGCTGAGGCCGTTTGCAGGGGTCGTGCCATCGACGGTGGAAACCAGATAGGTGGTGGGCGTGCACGTGGTGCTCGTCGTGTCCAAAAGGCAAGTATCGCGGACGTAGATCTGCTGCGTAGGACCATCGCCGATGATCAGGTTTGTCGCCGTGGATTGGAAAGCGATAAACCGCCCGTTGCTCGAAATCACCGAGAAATCGCTGGCGCCGTTTGCAGGAGCCTGCCCGTCGGGAGTCGAGGCCAGCGTCGTCGAGGTCGAAGTGCACGTCGTCTGCGTGGAATAGCAGATTTGGCGCACGAAAACGTTCGGCGCCTGCTGTGGGTTGGGCGCTTGCGAGCCCAGGTTGGTGGCTGTGGATGTGAACGTCACATACTGTCCGGAGCTCGATAAGGCGGGGTGGCTGCTCGCTCCGTTTCCCGGAGTTGTGCCGTCCGGCGTCGAAACAAGATACGTCGTTGGGAAGCATCCCGCACTGACTGCGCCTTCGCAAGTATCCGTTACGTACACCTGCGGCGTGACGCCGTCGGCGTTCACGTTCGACGCCAAGTTCGTGGCGAGTGAGACGTACGCCACATAGCGTCCATCCGGACTGATCACCGGATCGTAGCTGTCTCCGTTGCCCTCGCTCGAACCGTCCGCGGATTGCGAAACCAGCGCCGTGGTGATGCTCGTGCAGCCTGTCGCGGTTTTGCACGGCGTCGTCCAGTATACCTGCCGGTGCGTTCCTGTCACCTCGATGCCCGTCACCAGATTCTGCGCCAGCGAACTGAACGCGACATGCTCGCCTCCCGTATCTGTCGAAGGCTCGGCGCTCGGTCCATCGGCCGCGTTTCCGTTTGGATCGACGCTGACGAGAGTCGTGAGCGGTGCGCAGGTCGCCCCGGAGTTGTAGCAGGTATCCCGGAAGTACACCTGGCTTTGCGGGCTCGCGTCGTTCAGGACCAAGTTGTCTGAAGTCGAAGCAAACACCACGTACTGTCCCGTCTGGCTGGCGGACGGGCCGGAAGTCGTCAGCGGCTCGAGGCCGTTGCTCAGGTTCGTACAATTCGCCTGCGTTCCGCAGATGCCGCTGACGGCCTGGCTGCCGTCCGGCGCCAAATCCACGATCGCCGGCAGCCCCATTGTCGTGGTTGCGTTCACCGCAAACGTGACAATGTTCGATGTCCCACCGCCGGGCGCCGGATTCAGCACGGAAATCTGTAAGACTGTTCCTCCGGAAAGGAACGACGCAGGAACCACTGCGGACAGTCCGGTGTCTCCTCCCGGCGTTGTCGACACGGCTGTCCCATTGACTAAAACCTCGCTACTAAGCGTAAAACTGCTGCCCGTAATTGTCAGAGTCGTCTGGCTCGAGCCCGCAGTGGCACCTGTGGGTGAGATAGAACTCAGGCGCGGCACCGGATTTTCCAGATTCAGATAATAGGGATCGGACGCTCCTCCCCCCGGCGGCGGATTCAAGACGACGATGGGCAATGGGCCAGCCGTCGTCAGCACGGAAGCTGGCAGAGTCACCTGAATCGACGTCGAGCCATTCACCGTCGTTGTCATATTCGTGCCGTTGATTTCCACCACCGACTGGGTCACAAATCCGGTTCCTGTGATCGTCACTGTCACCGACGTTGTTCCGACGTCTGCTGTCGTCGGCGTAATCGAGCTAATGGTCGGCACGGGACTCGGCCGCGGATTGATTGTGAAGGTCTGCGAAATGGATGTCCCGCCGCCCGGTTGGGGCGTGAAGATGGTTACGCTCACCACCCCCGGGTTCTGGATTAGCTCAGCGGGAATGATGGCTGTCATGTGCTGCACATCTACAAATTCGGATTGCAGCGTCACAGATGTCGAGGCAGGGTTGTTCCAAATCACCGCAGAAGAAGGCGTGAAGTAATTGCCGACCAGCGTCAGGTTAAATTGCGGCGATTGCGCATCGTCGTTGTCCGGGCTCAACGAATTCAGAACTGGCGCGGGGTTGTTGATATACCCGCCGCAGGATGGCAGCACAACCGTGACGATCAGCAACGCCCAAAGTGATAGCTTCGAGATAGACCGCAAAACTCATTCCCCTGCACGTGTAGGATTGGTCTGGCGCCATTGGCGCAAACCTAGAGACTACTAAAGATGTCCACTTCCGGCAATCAGGATGCCTTGCCCCAATCGGGCCGGGCCACTATATTTTTCAGCCGGTGGCGACCGAAATCCGCCTTTTACATTCCTTTAATGTTGCTTGGACTACAGTTTCCGGTTTATGGTAGCGGCATGGAACCCGATAGATATCGCGGCGTTCTTCTGCAATCGACACATGCTGACGTGCGTGCGCAAATTCGTCCTGCCATTCCTGTGTCTGGCGTCGGTGTGTCTCGTCGTTCCTCGACAGACGTTCGCTCAATTCATATCCGCCAATCCGCCGGCCCTGTCTTCCGCGCCGGCGGCTTCCGTTTCACCTGCTGAAAATAATCCGGATCCATCAGCTGGCTCGCGGGATTCCTCGAAGGAAAATTCGGATTCATTCACTCTCTTCCCCCACTCGCAGACCAGCCGCTATTGGATTTCCGGCCAGGCAAATATCGTTCTCCAATGGCACGGAGCGTTCCCCGCAGCCTATAGCGGTCCGCATAGCCTTCATCCCTACGCCGAAAACGCCACCTCTAAGGTCTACACGCTATTTCTCGGCTATGAACTCACATCAACCACCGAAGTTCTCCTGGATATCGAAAGCGCCGGAGGCCACGGCATCAGTGATGCTCAAGGGCTGGCGGGGTTCACTAACCTAGATGTCGTTCGCAATCCGGAGCTAGGTGACGTGCCTTACATTGCCCGCATCATGATCCGCCAGATCATTCCGCTTAGCAGCGAACGCGTCGAGGCGGAACGCGGTCCCTTCGGATTCGCCACTTCTCTTCCCGCCCGGCGCATCGAGCTGCGGTTCGGCAAATTCGGCATGGTCGATTTTTTCGATTTGAACACCTACGGCTCCGACAGTCATTTGCAGTTCCTCAACTGGACGGTCGACAACAACGGCGCCTACGACTACGCCGCCAATACGCGCGGCTACACCGACGGCGTCATCCTCGAATACGACGACCATTGGTTCACCGCGCGATTTGCCGAAACGCTCATGCCCAAAGTCGCCAACGGCATTAATCTCGACGCTGATATCGCCCGCGCCCGCGCCGCAAACCTGGAATTCGACGCCCAAGGCAAGGCGCTCCTCCATCGCGCGGGCGCCGTTCGCCTTCTCGCCTACCTCAACCACGCCAATATGGGCAATTACCGACAGGCGATCGACGAATATCTCGACGGCCAGACTTCCACTCCGGACATCACCGCCACGCGCCGGCAAGGCCGCCACAAATACGGCTTCGGACTGAATTTCGAGCAGAGCCTCTTCGGCCCCGTCTCTGCTTTCGGCCGCCTCGGATGGAGTGACGGCCGCAACGAATCTTTCGCCTACACCGAAGTGGACCGCGCGCTGGAACTCGGCGGCTTCGCCACGGGCGGCTCCTGGAAGCGAAAAAACGACCGCGCCGGGGCCGTGTTTGCCATGAACGGCATCGTCGCGGCCCACCAGCAATATCTGGCTCTCGGCGGCCTCGGTTTCCTACTCGGCGATGGCGGCCTCACCTATGGCCACGAAAAAATCTTCGAAGGCTTCTACACCGCGCATCTCTGGCGCGGCTTTTTCGCCTCGTTCGATCTTCAGCACGTCAATAATCCCGGCTACAACAAAGCTCGCGGCCCGGTCACCGTTCCCGGCCTCCGCTTTCACGTCGAGTTCTGAATCTCCCTGCTCTTTCGATTTGACTAGCCGCAAGCCGCCGTTCGTTCTAAGCTCCGCCCGGCGGCCGCACCCGCGCCGCCTGCCGCCGCAGCCCTCCCGCCTGCCAATCCAGCCGACGTCAAATCCGTCGATGCAATTATGGCGGCGGTCTATGACGTCATCTCCGGTCCTGCGGGAAAACAACGTGATTGGAACCGCTTCCGCTCTCTCTTCGTCCCCGGTGCGCGATTGATCCCTGTCGTGGAAAAAAAGGGCGAACCGCTCGCCACTCGGGTGATCTCCCCGGACGAATATGCCCAACTCGCCGGCGCTTATTTTCAGAAGAATGGCTTTTACGAACGCGAGGCCGCCCGCCACAGCGAACAATACGCCAATATCATGGAGGTCTTCAGCACCTACGAATCCCGCCACGCGGCCGCCGACCCAAAACCCTTCGCCCGCGGCATCAATAGCTTTCAGCTCTTTTTCGACGGCTCGCGCTGGTGGGTTGTCACCATCTACTGGCAGGAGGAGACTCCTGAAAATCCTCTGCCTAGGAAATACCTGCCTTCAGGAAAATGAAGCTTTCGCGGTAAAAAAGCCGACCACGCTCAGTGTACCGTCGGCGTCTTGACGCTTGGCGCTGAAGGTGCGGCCGGTGCCGCGCTCGCCGCAGCGGAGACGTTCGCGTTTGGACGCAGCGCGTCCAGCACCGCCGGAGGCAGCTTATCCGCCTTCGCCACCAGCGCGGCCACCTGCCACATCTGCTGGTCGCCCAGCGTGGCGCGGAATCCCGGCATTCCCGTCAGCCGGATGCCGTGGCTCACCTTCCAGTACGTCACTCCCACCGGATCGTCCGTCACGTACCCGTCCGCCGTGAACAATTGCGGAGGCTTCGGAAACATCCCCGTCGAAGCCGCCGACGCCGGCTGCCCCGGCAATCCATGGCAGAAGGCGCAGTTCGTTTGATAAATCTGCGCGCCTCCCACCAGATCGGCGTCCGTGAAGCTCGCAAGGTTTTTCTGCGGCGCTTCCTTCTGCAATCGCGCCTCCAGACCGTCATTGGCCAGCCGCTGTTCGAACGGCATCGGCGGGTCCGACGTGGCCACTGGCACCATTCCCGTCTTTACATACGCATAGAATCCCAGCGGGGGTATCAGTATGCCCAGAATCAAGCCGATAAAAAATTTGTTCATGCGAGCCTCCTCCGCCGCCAGCCGCCCCGAAGGCCGCCGTGGCGCGGGCCACATCATACAAGATGTCCATGAAAATCCGGTGAGTGGCGGCGCGAAAAATCCTACCGCTTTTTCGCAGCCCCCGCGGCACTTGCTCCTTGCCGCGGCCGCCTCGTTGAGAGAAGAATACGGGTCTTTCCAAGGAGGGTTCCGCCATGTTCCAGACCGATCTGCTGAAGGGCCGCGCCATTCTGATTACCGGGGGAGGAACCGGGCTCGGCCGCTCGATGGCTTTGCGATTCGCCGAGCTTGGCGCGGGAATTTTCCTGGTTGGGCGGCGCGAGGAACCTCTGAAGGAAACCGCCGAGGCGATTCGCTCCAAAGGAGCGCGCGCGGCATACACCTCGGCCGATATCCGCGACTTCGCCGCGGTCGAAAAAGCGCTCGCCGCGGCCGAAGGGGAATTCGGCCGCATCGATACGCTGGTCAACAACGCCGCCGGAAATTTCATCGCGCGCACCGAAAAGCTTTCCCCCAACGCGTTCAACGCCGTCGTCGGCATCGTCCTGCAAGGAACATTCTATTGCACGCTCGCCTTGGGGCGGAAATGGATTGCCGCCAACCAGCCCGGCAACATTCTGAACATCGTCACCACATACGCCGCCGCGAACTGCGGTTCGGGTTTCGTCGTCCCGTCGGCATGCGCCAAGGCGGGCGTGCTGGCCATGACTCGCTCGCTCGCCGTCGAATGGGCGCGCCATCGCATCCGGCTCAACGCTATCGCTCCCGGACCGTTCCCCACCGAAGGCGCCTTCTCGCGCCTGCTCCCTTCTCCCGAGCTCGAAGAGCGCGCGAAAAATGATCATCCGATGAAGCGCTTCGGCCGCCACGATGAACTTGCGAATCTCGCCGCGTATCTTTTGAGCGAGCAGGCGGAATATGTGAACGGCGAGTGCGTGGTGATCGACGGCGGATTGTGGCTGCGTGGCGCCGGCGAATTCAACGACTTCATCGACCTGCCCGACACCGCGTGGGACATCATGGAAGCCGCTCGCAAGAAGTGAAGCGCGCTCGCGCAGCGGAGGAATCTCTCTTCGCTGTTTCGGAAATTCTGCGCGACGCTCTCCAAAAATTCTGTTTTGCTTTTTTGCTTTTCAAAATTGTCGGCGCGTCGACACGGAAAATTTTCCCCTTAGAAAATTTTTATCGGCGCATTGCGCTGCAAAAATTTGCGCATCGATTCCCCAAAAATTTTCCTCCGAAGACTCTTCACACTCTCTCCACGTAGCGACCTGAAAATCCTGCTGACCCGCTTCGCTCAAGAGCTGCGAATTCAACAACTTCACGAGAAGCCCTCTTTGTGCGTATTACATATATTCATCGATATGCACATTGACATACAACTGTCACATCGATATGATTTCGTGCGGATGGAGGTTCCGCGCGCATGGAAAAAGCCCGCGTCAAGGTTTCTCCCAAATTTCAGGTCGTTATTCCCAAGGCCATCCGCAGGGAACTCAAGATCGAGCCGGGACAGGAGCTGGTGATGTACACGCTCGACGGCACCATGCGTCTGCTTCCCCACCGCTCCGTAAAAGAGCTGCGCGGCTCCGCCAAAGGCATGCGCTGGAAAGAGGAGTTTCGTGATAACGCGGACCGGCTCTGAAGCCTTCCTCGTGGACTCGCCCGGCTGGCTTGAGTATCTCAGCGAAGATTCGAAGGCGGCGGCGTTCGGCCACTACATCGAAAACGAAGCGGCTGTGATCGTGCCGTCGCTCGTCATCTATGAGGTCTACCGCCAGGTCGGGCGTCTTCGCGGCAAGACGCTCGCCGACCGGTTTCTGTCGCAGGCTTTGCATTGCCGCGTGGTGAATTTCGACGAGATGACGGCTGTCGCCGCGGCCAACGCCAGCCTCGAACACCGCCTCTCGATGCCCGAAGCAATCCTTTACGCCACCGCCCGCGCCAACCAGGCCCAGCTCGTCACGTCCAACACCCGCTTCCGCGGCCTTCCCCAGACCATCATTCTGTGAGTTTCCTTAACGCCGCTTGATGGTAGCCTGCAAGTCGCATCGTTTCTTGACCCTTTCTGCCGCGGCCAGTAAGCTGTTTGTTTCCGTACAAGGAAGCGAGCCGCATGGATACCATCCAGATCACTTTGCCCAACGGCGCCACCCGCGAGGTTCCCAGCGGAACCACTCCTGCGGCCATCGCCAAGGAAATCTCCCCGCGCCTCGCCAAAGAAGCTCTTGTTGCGCGCGTTGACGACCAGTTGCACGACCTCTCGCAGCCGCTCGACCGCAATGCCAAGCTTGCGATCCTCACTGCGAAAGACCCCGACGCCGTCCAGGTCTTTCGTCACTCGGCCGCGCACCTGCTCGCCGCTGCTGTTCTTGAGCTCTTTCCCGACGTAAAACTCGGCATTGGCCCACCCACCGAAACCGGATTCTTCTACGAGTTCGTTCGCGACGAGCCTTTCACGCAGGAAGACCTCGAAAAAATCGAGAAGAAAATGCACGAGCTCGCCGCCAAGGACATCCCGAATGAGCGGAAGTGGATTCCCAAGCCTGAAGCGCTCTCGCTCTACGAAAAATCCGGGCAGATATTCAAGTGCGAGTTGGTGGAGGAAAAGGCGCTCGAGCCGCTGGTCTCTTTCTACACCACCGGCAAATTCATCGACTTCTGCCGCGGCCCGCATATTCCTTCCACCGGCCGCATCCATGCGTTCAAGCTGATGAACGTTTCCGGCGCTTACTGGAAGGGCAAGGAAAGCAATCCGCAGATGCAGCGCATCTACGGCGCCTGCTTTATCGACCAAAAGGAACTCGACGATTACCTATTCCGCCTGGAAGAAGCGAAGCGGCGCGATCATCGCCGCCTTGGCAAGGAACTTGAGCTTTTTACTGTTAACGACCTCGTCGGCGCCGGCTTGCCGCTCTGGCTGCCGAAGGGCGCCACCATTCGCCGTGTGCTCGAGGAATATATTCTCGATAAGGAACGCCGGATGGGCTACGAGCATGTCTACACGCCCGATCTCGCGAAGGTAGACCTCTACATCCGCTCCGGCCATTGGGAGCACTACCACGAAGATATGTTCCCGCCGATGGACCTCGAGACCGAGGAGATGGTCCTGCGGCCGATGAACTGTCCGCACCACATCCTGATTTACTCCTCGAAAAAGCGCAGCTATCGCGACCTGCCGGTGCGGATTGCGGAACTTGGCACGATGTATCGCTACGAGCGTTCCGGCGTGCTCAGTGGTTTGAGCCGCGTGCGCTGCATGACTCTCAACGACGCGCACATTTTCTGCACCGCCGACCAAATCAAGGAAGAGTTCACGAAAGTAATGCAGTTGGTCGAGGAAGCCTACCGCGACCTCGGCATCACGCAGTACAGTTACCGCCTCTCGCTGCGCGATAAAGCGAACACTGAAAAATACGTCGCAAACGACGCCATGTGGGACCTCGCCGAGCGTGTGCTCCGCGAAGCGATGGATTCGCTGCACCTGCCTTACACCGAAGCCCCCGGCGAAGCCGCGTTCTACGGGCCGAAGCTCGATATTCAGCTCGCCGACGTCATGGGTCACCAGGAAACCTATTCCACGATTCAAATCGATTTTCATCTGCCAAACCAATTTGATTTGAGCTACGTCGGAGCGGACAGCCAGGAACATCGCCCTGTCATGATCCACCGCGCCATCATCAGCACCATGGAGCGAATGGTTTCCTATCTCATCGAGCTGTACGCGGGCGCGTTCCCGGCATGGCTCGCGCCTGTGCAGGCTTCCGTCCTGCCCGTGAGCGGAAAGTTCGAGGAGTATGCCAAGCAGGTGACGCAGCAACTGAAGGACGCCGACTTTCGCGTCCATCTCGACGACCGCAACGAAAAACTGCAAGCAAAAATCCGCGACGCCCAGCTTGAAAAAATTCCCTACATGCTGATCCTCGGAGGCAAGGAAGCCGAAGCGGGCACGGTTTCCGTCCGCCATCGCTCCAAGGGCGACCTGGGCCCACGCCCGCTCGCGCAATTCATTGCCGACCTGCGCGCCGAAATCGATTCCCGCCAGATCCTTTGAAAGTTCGCAATCCGTCACTGCGATAAGCCGGGTGGAAATGCCGCTAACGCGCGGGGAAATCGACGGAGTGCGGCATCATGACGTCCCTGGCGCGAGACGGAAGATCCGGATATAGCCAACGAAACAGAAGCGTTGCAGCGATGCCGCCGGCAAATTGCGCCACGATAAAGAGCGGTGCATCGGCTGGACGAATGCCGGCGAATGTGTCGCTCAGAGAGCGCGCAATCGTCACCGCGGGGTTGGCGAAAGACGTGGATGACGTGAACCAGTAGGCGGCCGTGATATAGCTCGCAACCGCCACCGGCACCATGCCCGCACGTGAACGCGAGCAGCCCCAAATTACGCACAGCAAGCCGAACGTCGCAATGCACTCGCTCAAGAACTGCGCGCCACCGCTGCGGACGTGACGCGAAAGCGAAACGATGGGAAGCCCAAACATCGCGTTCGCCGCAAGCGTTCCCGCAACCCCGCCGGAAATCTGCGCCGCGGTGTAGCGAATGGCCTCCGGAACCGAGAGCCCTCCCTCCATCGCGTCGGCGAAAGAAACCACGGGATTCAAATGCGCCCCGGAAATGGGTCCAAACGTGAGGATCAGCGCCAGAAGGGCTGCGCCAGTGGCAATCGTATTGGCCAGCAGCGCGATGGCTGCGTTTCCGCCAGCCAGGCGTTCGCCCATGATGCCGGACCCGACCACGGCCGCGACTAGGAATGCGGTTCCGAAAAATTCGGACGCAAGGCGCGTGGAAAGTCGCGGCTTCATTGGATGCCGATGCGATTGATTTCTTTCTGAATGGCGAGCTTATCGAGCGCCGCGAGCGGAAGTGCCAGGAACAGGCTGATGCGCCGGTCGAGCATCACAAAAGCTTCGCGATAGGCACGGCCGACCTCTTCGGGTGTACCGCTGGCGGCCGCAGGATCGGGAACGCCCCAATGCGCGGTCATCGGCTGGCCCGGCCACACCGGGCAGACTTCTTTCGCGGCGTTGTCGCAGACCGTGAAAACAAAATCCATTCTTGGGGCACCGGGACTTGCGAATTCATCCCAGCTCTTGCTGCGAAATTCGCCGGTCGGAATATTCGCCTGCGCGAGCTGGCGAAGCGCTTCGGGACGGACCGTGCCCGACGGATGGCTGCCAGCGCTATAGGCCGCGAATGTCGGACGGCCCTTCCGATTGAGAATCGCTTCGGCCATGATCGAGCGCGCCGAATTTCCAGTGCAGAGGAACAGCACGTTGTAGTGTGCAGGCATCGTTGTCTTCTTTTCCATCCGAAACAATGTGGATCATTTGCAGCAGGTCGGACCGCAGCAACTCTGAGCCGGCTTTGCGGCCGCCGGTTTGACGGCGCGGACGAAGGCGCTGAAAAACCTCCCGTTCACTTGCGGTGCGAGAACGTCGACGTCGATGCCGGAAGCGGTGAGAAATTCGCGCGCATCCTCCGCACGATAGACGCGTGTCGGCTCCATATCGATCTGCTCGAAGCCCGCCCCTGCGAGCTTGCTGCGGTATTCTTCCTCATCGAGCGCGCCTGCGACGCATCCCACCCACAACAGAACGCTTTCCCGGATCTGAGGATCAATCTCTCCGCGCGTGGCGACGTCGGAAACGGCCAATCGTCCGCCGGGCTTCAGCACGCGAAACGCTTCCCGCAGAACACGATCTTTGTCCGCCGAAAGATTGATCACGCAATTGGAAATGATGACGTCGACGGAGCAGTCCGGCAGTGGAATATTTTCGATTTCGCCTTTGAGAAATTCCACGTTCTCCACGCCCACCTTGCGCTTGTTTTCATTCGCCAGCGCCAGCATTTCATCGGTCATGTCGAGGCCGTAGGCTTTCCCGGCCGGTCCCACGCGCCGCGCAGACAGCAGAACGTCGATTCCACCGCCCGAGCCGAGATCCAAAACAGTTTCTCCCGGATGGAGTTGCGCGAGCGCGGTGGGATTGCCGCAGCCCAGCGAAGCTTTCAGCGCTTCTTCGGGAATTTGGTCCGCTTGCGCGGCGTCGTAGAGATTCGAGGTGATTGGGTCGCAGCACGATTCGCCGATGGGAGCGGCCCCGCAGCAAGAGCTGCCTCCCGATTGCACGCGGAGAGCGGCTTCGCCATATTTCTGCTTCACGGTTTCCTTGATCGACTGGCCTTCCATGGAAATCTCCTATTTGCAGAGTTGCACGATGTCGCGTGGGCGCAGCGCCCGGTTGCGCGTGCAGCATTCGGCATAGAGAAATTGCAGCAGCTCCTGCAGAGCTTCGGTGTTCGCCGTGTAGCGCAGAAACGTGCTTTCGCGCTGGACGAGAACCAAGTCTTCGTTTTTCAGCTTGTCCAGATGATGCGAGAGCGTGGAATTCGGAATTTCGAGCTCGTTCTGGATCTCTCCGACGACCAGCCCTTCGGGATGCGCCGAGAGCAGCAACTGCATGATGCGCAGGCGCGGCTCGGCGCCCATGGCGGAAAACCGGTCCGCAAGTTTGGCGACCTGGCCGGAAGTCTTAGAAGAAGTTGGTGAAGCAGGAGGAGCGGCTATCATATTTCGATAATTGCAGAAATATAGATTCTTGTCAATCGAAAAAGAGGCGGCCCCATTAGGAGCCGCCTATTGGAATGCTTCCGTTGTTTACGATTGAGTTGTCGCGCAATCTACCGGCCGTGATCGCTGCCGTCGCGCACGACAATAGCAATAGGAGTGTGCCGGCGTGGCTTGAAAAATTGCAGGAGCCGGAGTTTTCGTTCTGACTCCGGCTTCCTCACGCTTCGAGTCTCTCTAAGTTGGCGTTACACTGCGTTCCTACCGTGTGGCTATCGCCCGTCCTCGGCGTGCGAATAATCGCCCCACGGCGTCGGCGCGAACGCCACACCGCGCAACACCTCGCCGTAGCGCGCTGCTTTGATGGTCACAAACTGCTCGAGTCGCCCGCCCCACAGATCGAAGCCGCGGCCGTTGCTCGAAGGCAACGTCGTCGCCTTCAGCACGTCCGTAATCCTCAGCAGTTTGTTCGGATCGGCGCCCTGATCGCCGCTGGCGCTTACCGTTGACGTCACCACATAAATCGTCGCGGTGCCGTCTAGGTTGACGCGCCCGGTTAGATTGCGGCAGCCATCGGTTGCCGGGTTGAGCGCGTTCGGATAGTTGGGCACGCTGTACGGTACGCCGATATTCAACCCGTTCTGCAGGACGTAATCCAACTGCCAGACGCCGTTCACGTTGGTCCACTTCTGCAACCCGCCATCCTGCAGCGCTTCCGGCCCAGCCACGTTTCCGTTCACCGGAGTTTCCAGAATGCCGTCGCCTTCGTCGCAAACGTAAAGAGTATTTGCGTTCGCGAACCACATTCCGAAGGGAAACAGCACACCTGTGGAACTGCTCGCCAGTGTGGTCGAGAACCCCGAAGGAATCGTGATCGGCACATTCAGCAAACTACCGCCTGGCGCGTTTGCAGGCGTCGGAAGCACGCCGGCCTGTCCGACTTGGTAAATCGTGTCGATCCCGTTGCTGCCGCTGCCTTTGCTGACGTAGAGCGTGTTGTTAAAAATCGTGACGCCGCGGAAGTTATTGTCTTTGCCGGCCTTGTCCACTTGCCCGGCGTACTGCGGCAACTGTCCGATCTCGAAATCGCCGATCTTCTGGATGTTCGGAGGCACGGGCGGCGCCTGTCCGGGCACCAGCAGCTCCGCGCCCGTAGAATTCACCAAGTTCACGCCCACCTGCGTGTTCGTCAGTTCCGTTTTCGAAAGGTTACCGTTGTTGTCGTTCCCGACCATGTAGTAGTAGCCGTCGCCCTTGATCACCGCGCGTCCATTGTCGCCGCTGTAGGCGTTGCCGTCGGTAATCTGGATATGCCCAAACGAGTCCACTTCCGCGACCGCTCGGTAATATTGGCCTACATCCGGGTTCGACGGATCAATCACTCCCGGCGTGTTCGAGTTGGAAACGTCCAGTTGGTTCGGCCCGGTCACATACCCAGGTCCGCCCACGTAGCCCAAAAACGTGATCGACTTTCCATCCGTCGAAAGATTCAGCGCCAGCTCCGATTTCGATTCGAAGCTGGTTACGATCTGATCGCTCGGCACCGGCAGCGTCTGCAGCCAGTGGCCGTCCGTGGTGATATCGTCCAGAAAAATCGGCGCGCTTACGGCAAAGCTGCCGTCCGACGAGTCGTTCTCGAACACCGTCGGATACGTGCCGTCCACAATGGCGTCGCCGCAGGTTACCGAAATCGATTTTGAGTTCCCGCCGTCGATTTGCGGGAGTGTGAATGTCTCCGGAACGCAAGCCGGGGGCAGCAATTCGCCCACTGTGACCGTGCTCGCGGTGCCCTCATACACGCTCCGGGTGACCACCAGGGTGCCTGGAACGAAACGAAAATGGCCATATCCACCAAATCCGAAGCCCTCGGCCTTCGCTCTACTCGCCAGCGACCCGACCGTTAATACCGCGCCCAAAGCAACGGCCAATCCAGCAGACAACAGTACCTTTTTCATGAATATGTCCTCCGTACGCGGTCAGGTCCGCGCCACCTTCTATCGGCAATCGAACTCGGGGATCGGACAGTTCTGCACGACCCAGCACCCACACGGATATCATCAATTATTGCGGGTGCCCGCACGGGAAAGACGCTCGCACATCGCCGAACCAGCCTTGGTTACATGCCTATAAAAAATTCAATAATTCGACGGTAAGATTCCACAGGGAGACATCTGCGGAAACATCCGAGCCTCCGCGGACCTTGCGGGGCAAGGGCAAAGAAGCGGGACTGGACCGGCCGAACGGCGCCGCTCCGTTGGAATGGTGGCAAATCATCTTGGGACGAATCTGCTCAAAATTCTTGGGCGGAACGAGCTACAACAATTCCCCAGAGAAGTGAACGGTCTGAATCCGCTATGTTTTGGGCCATGCCGGGCGGCGGTTCGGCGAAGCTCCGCAGAACAATAACAGCATCTTCTGTTGCCGCGCTGCGTACGGCGCGGCAGAGGCGCGCGCGATAGCCGTCGCTGACTCCATCGAGAATATTCGACAGCGCAAAGGCGTCGAACGAACGCCGCGGGCACGTCTCGAGAAACGAAGCCGCATCGTCCAGCACCAGGCGCACGTGGGCGGCGCGCAGCCGAGCCTCGCCGTCTTTTTCCCCGAGCAAGAGCATCCGCGCATAAGGGTTCGCCGAATTTGGATGCCGCGAAAACCCCTGCGCCAGGCGGCTGCGCATGATAGCGCCGAACCTCGAGGGCAAAATGGAAAGAAGCCGCGGCGAATAAATCGAGCGCAGGACCGGCCGCGAGAGCAGCGCGTCGAACCCGGCACGGAAGCGCTGCGTGTCGAGACGTTTCTGCCAGAAGGATGTTTGCTCCTCGACGTCGGACAGCGAAAGAAACTCCTGAAGCGTCTTTCTGCGCCAGCCCACCAGCGGCATGAAATGCCGGGCAAAGTTCATCGCCCTCTCTGCGTCGCCCATCTCGATCTCGCTGCCGCGAAGACGGCCCTCGGCGTAGGCGAGTTGAGCGGGATTGATGTCGCAGGCAACCACGTCGTGCTCCTGCGACAGACGGAAGGCAGTGTCGCCGGCCGAGGCAATGCAGAAAACGTATTGCTTTCCGCGGAAAGCCGCGCATTCGATTTCCGCGTCTTCATACATCCGCCCGAACAAGAGCCGGTGCGGCCCGGCCGCTTCGTCCAGCCGGCCCGCGCACCATGGCGTTCCTTGATTCACGGCCATGGGCCAGCTCCAGGGATCGCGCCGCACACCCACACGAGCAGAAGAAAGGCAAAATTCTTGACGATCATCCCCGCGGGTTCGTGGATGATGTGGCGCGCCCAAATCAGCCCGTTGGTATTCAGCGCGATCAGCAGGACCGTCTGCGCGATCGCGCAGACAGCGGGGGCAAATCCCGTGAGGACCCAAGCCGCCAAGAGAATTTCGACGACACCGAGCGCCTTGAGAAACCAGACGGCTAAGAAAGGACCGAAGCGGGGGACGGCGGTGACGACCCGGACTTGCGAAGGAGCGCCGCCGAGAAGTTTGCACCACAAACCCTCATAGATCCACACGGCAGCAATGCTTGCACGGATCAGGATTAGCGGGGGAAATGGGAATGCAAATCCGTGCACGCCATCGCTCCCGCGGCGGCGCCTTCAGCCGCCGCTCGATTCGTCGAGGAAAGCTCACTCTGGACACTTGGCTCCGGAGTAGCGCACATGCCGCTGAGAACGTGGCGGTGCAACTGTCCAGCCACCAATTTCTCAATCGGGCGCCAGAAAAAACGGGGGCGCAAATAGGAAAGATAATTTGTGGTCAGGATAATTTCGGAACCGCCGGAGTTCTGCTGGATTTCGTAGGATCCGCCGAGCGCGCGGACCGTTCGTTCAATTCCAAGGCTTTGATCAAGCACATCGAACTCGATTCGCCGCGGTGGCTCAACAATAGTGATCTGCTTTACGAGAGAACCCCGCTCATAAGTGCACTGGACGGAGGCGCCGAGCCTGACCTTTGCTCCTTCGCTCCGGACAGGGCAAGGAAGAAGGTGACGAAGAAAAAACGGCGGCCGTCCGGGCACTTCCTCGTAGAAAACGACGCGGCGCCAGGCATCGTGAGGCGTTGCTCGCAAATACAAGCGGGTGGAAGCCGATTCCTTCATGGGGCGGCGGGAAAGAAACGGCTTGAGAACGGCGTGTGCACGGGGCGTGCGCGGGCCGTGGGGGTGAGTCTTTTCGCTGTGTTCCTGTTGCCAAAGCGCCGTCTCGAGCCCTAGGGTCATAGCATGCTCCCGGAAGCCGACGGCGAGTGTGCTCCGGCGACGAGCCGGAGACAGTGACGCAGGTCACGCATCGAGGGGAGTTATCGGAATCGCTCTTGCCGTGATTCACGAGGAACATGCTATAATTTTTGGCCCATCCCCTTTTGAACGGAATCTGTCTGCGGGTGGGTGGAAATTCGGGCCGGGAGAACGGTGTCCCGGAACCCGGGAGGTGGGTTTATCGCTGAACGTGGTGGTGGTCTGAGGGTAAACGAGCGCATCCGCGCCCGTGAAGTTCGCTTGATTGACGAAGACGGGAATCAGTTGGGCGTCGTTTCACTGTTCGACGCGATGAAGAAGGCACGTGACGCCGGACTGGACGTTGTGGAAATCTCGCCGAATGCCGTTCCGCCCGTTTGCAAGCTCGTCGATTACGGAAAATTTCTCTACGAGCAGAACAAGAAGGCTCACGAGAGCCGGAAGAACCAGAAAAGCTCGCAGATCAAGGAAGTGAAGTTCCGGCCTTCGACCGCCGAGCACGATTATCAGGTGCGGAAGAACCAGATCATCAAGTTTCTGGGCGAAGGCCACAAAGTGAAGGCGATGATCTTCCATCGCGGCCGCGAAATGGCGCACCAGGACGTGGGTCGAGGCAAAATGGAGCGTCTGCTGAAAGACATCGGGGACCAGGCGCAAGTGGAATTCGGGCCGCGCATGGAAGCAAACATTCTGCTGGCGCTGCTCGCGCCGAAAAAGGGAACGGCACAGCCGCCGCCATCGCGCCCGGCGCAGCCCGCGGCGACGCAGGCCTAGTGAATTTGAAGGAACGAGGAAATCGTGAAGAAGAACAAGAAAATGAAGCTGAAGACGCACCGGGGAGCCGCCAAGCGGTTCAAGATTACGTCTACGGGTAAAGTGATGCGCGGGCATTCCGGGAAGCGTCACTTGATGGGCACGAAATCGCCGAGCCGCATGCGCAAGCTGCGCAAGTCGACGCGGGTGAATCCGGCGGACGTGCATAACGTGCGCCTTGCGTTGCCCTACGGCAATTAGCCGCTGATTTTTTCGCGCCAGGCAGAGCGAAATCCCGCCGCGGCGGGCCTGCCGGCCGAACCAGCCCAGTTTTTAGAGGCTGGCATTTGCTCCTCGGCTCCGGAAAATCCGGAGAATGAGTGAGCCACTGAAACACGCCGCGGAGATTTTCGCGTTGGCGCGAATTTGCCCTTTTTCGGGGGCAAACGCGCGGTCGCGAGTTCTCTCCGCGTGTGAATTTGTCGCTATTCCAATTTTGGTTTTTCACACAGGAGAGAAAGAGCCATGCCTCGCGTTAAACGATCGACCAAGCGGCGCGCGCGCCGCAAGAAACTGTTGAAGCACGCTAAGGGATTTTTCCTCACTAAAAGCAAGCTCTATCGTTCAGCCAAAGAAGCGGTGAATCGTTCGCTGCGCTACAGCTATCGCGACCGCCGGGCGCGCAAGCGTGATTTTCGCGCGCTGTGGATTCAGCGCATCGGCGCGGCCGCGCGCAATAACGGCCTCAGCTACAGCCAACTGGTTCACGGACTGAAGCTCGGCGGCATCGAACTGGACCGCAAAATTCTGGCGGACATGGCCGTGGCGGATGCGGAAGGATTCGCCGCGCTCGCGGGGCAAGCCAAGCAGCACCTGGCGAATGCGCCGAAGCCCAAACCGGCCGCTTAATTCCGGCGACCGGTATATTTTTAACGGCGGCTTTCGCTGGCGCGCCTAGAGCTATTCGCTCTGAAAAGTTCGGGACGAAAGCGAATATCCCGCCGCTTCTTCGTACGCGCGGGCCGGGGACCCGCACTTATAACACGAACCTCACATCTCGACGATGAGCGATTCGACCAAAGGGACACTCACGCAACTCGGCGCTGATACGCCCGAAAAAGTGGCGGCGCTTTTCGCGGAACTGCGACTGAGATTTGCTAAAGAAGATTCTGATCTATCCATCGTCGGCGCCGGCAATGCACGGGACCGTTGGCAGTCGCTACATCTGAGTTGGCTTGGGCGCAAGTCTGGCGTCTTCACCGAAATTACTGAAAACTGGCTGAAATCTGCTTCCCCGGAGCTTAAAAAAGTCGTCGGCCAGGAATTTCAGAAGCTGAAAGCGCATGTCGAAGCGGCGCTTGAAGAAAAGCGCAAGGAAATCGAAGCGCAAGCCGCGCAATCCGCCGCCGCGCGCAATGCCATCGATCTTTCTCTCCCCGGCGTCGAGCGAGAGCTCGGCACGCGCCATCTGATCCGCCAGACATTCGAAGAATTGCAGCGGATTTTTCTCTCGATCGGCTTCAGTGTGGTCGAAGGCCCTGAGATCGAGACGCCCTACTACAATTTCGAAGCGCTCAATATCCCCGAGCACCACCCCGCGCGCGACAACATGGATACTTTTTATATCGAAGGGGCGCGCGGCGGGCATTTGCTGCGCACGCATACTTCTCCCATGCAGATCCGGACAATGGAAAAGCAGCCGCCACCGGTGCGCATCGTGGTGCCGGGGCGCGTCTACCGGCGTGACAATCCCGACGCCACGCACGGCTACATGTTCCACCAGATCGAAGGACTCGCCGTCGATACGGACATCACGTTCTGCGATTTCAAAGGGACCGTGGATTATTTCGCGCGCGAATTTCTGGGACCGAAGACAAAGACGCGCTTGCGGCCGAGCTACTTTCCGTTCACCGAGCCTTCGGCGGAAGTGGACGCGACCTGCCACGTTTGCGGAGGCGCGGGCTGCCGCGTGTGCAAGCAATCGGGATGGATCGAGCTGTTCGGCGCAGGCATGGTTGATCCGGCGGTCTACGGCTTCGTGAAATACGACGCGGAGAAGCTCTCGGGGTTTGCGTTCGGCATGGGAGTCGACCGGCTGGCGATGCTGAAATACGGAGTGACGGAATTGCCTGTGCTGTTCCAGAACGATGTGCGATTTTTGCGGCAGTTCCCATGAGTTAGGGAAGCAATCGGGCACGGCATGCCGTGCCCCTACGGTCCGCGCCAACAGGTGCGATTGAGAAATGAAGGTTCTCTACAACTGGCTGAAGGAATTTGTAGAGCTGACGGCGACGCCGGAGGATCTGCGCGCGAGGCTCTCGCTTTCGGGCACAGCGATCGATTCGCTGGAGGATTCCGTCGCCGGGCCGCTGCTCGACGCGGAAGTGACGGCGAACCGCCCGGACTGCCTCGGCCATTACGGCATTGCGCGCGAAGCGGCGGCCATTTACCGAACCGACCTCAAAACGCTTCATCCGAAACTCACCGAATCCAAAGAAAGAGTTGAAAACGCAATCCGGGTCGACATCGAAGCACCGGAGATGTGCGGCCGCTTCACCGCGCGCGTGATTCGCAATGTGAAAGTGCAGCCGTCGCCGGACTGGCTGCGGCAGCGCCTGGAAGCGATCGGGCAAAATTCCATCAACAACGTCGTGGATGTGACGAACTACGCGATGTTCGAGCTGGGACATCCGCTGCACGCCTACGATTACGACAAGATCACCGGCCACAGGATCGTCGCGCGCCGCGCGAGAGCGGGCGAAAAGCTGCGCACGCTCGACGGCGTGGAACGAAAACTTTCGGCGGACATGTCCGTGATTGCCGACGATGCGCACGCGCTGGGAGTGGGCGGTGTGATGGGCGGCGCGGAAAGCGAAATCGGATTCGCCACGCGCAATATCCTGATCGAATGCGCCTGGTTCAACCCGGTCTCTGTCCGCCGCGCCTCCAAATCTCTCGGCCTGCGCACCGAAGCCTCCTATCGCTTCGAGCGCGGCGCCGATCCTGAAATGGCGGAACTGGCGTCGCGCCGCGCCGCCGAATTGATTCAGCAAACGGGCGGCGGAGAATTGCTCGCCGGAGTGGTCGACGTGTATCCCGGCCGCGCGCCCGAAAAGAAAATCGAACTGGCGCGCAAGGAACTGCTGCGCGTGATGGGCGCGGACGTGCCGGACCGCGACATTGAAGAAATCTTGAGCGCGCTCGGCTTTCATCCGGTGCGCATCGATTCGAATCGCGGCAGCGCCGGCTCGCTGATGGCTGTGTGGGAATGCCGCCAGCCGTCTTGGAGGAGCGATGTTTCGCGCGGCATCGATTTGATCGAAGAGGTCGCTCGCCACTACGGCTACGACAAATTTCCTCCACACCTCCCGCCCGCAAAATTCCCCGCGCGGCGATTGCCGCACGCCAATGCTCTCGATCAGCTTCGCGAATGCGTCCTCGCGCTCGGCTATCAGGAAATCGTGGAAATCCCGATCGTCGATTCGGCGCGCGACGAAATTTTCCGTCCGGCGGGCGTCTCACCGGCCACAATCGGTAATCCGCTGGCGGAAGACGCCAATGTGATGCGTTCGAGCGGAGTGGTCAGCATGGTTCGCGCGCTCGAGTGGAATTTGAATCACAGCCAGCGCAACCTGCGGCTTTTTGAAATCGGCAAACGGTACGAACTGAAAAGCGGCGAGCCGGTCGAAACGCCGGTTTTGACGCTTGGCGCCACAGGCCTCGCCCGCGAAAAATCTCTTTACGAAAATGCGCGCGAATTTTCATTTGCGGACTGGAAAGGGGATCTAGACGCCGTCGGCAAGCTCGCCGAAGGATTTGCCTGGACCGCAGGCGCGCCCGAATGGCTCGCGGCGGGGCAAAGCGCAGAATTAAGAATCTCCCGCGCTCATTCAGATGGAAAATCTGCCGCCCCGCCGATCGGCCTTGCCGGCCAACTCTCGCGCCGCGTTGCGGACTCGCTGAAGCTGCGCCAGGAAATCTTCCTCGCGGAATTGTCGCTCGATCCTCTGCTCGAAGGAATTGAAGCCGCGCGCGCCGCACTTCGCTTCCAGCCTCTGCCGCGTTTCCCCGCGGTCGAGCGCGATTTCTCGTTCCTTCTCCCCGATGGGGTGACGTTCGCGCAGGTGAAGTCCTCTTTGCAGGATTTGCAAATTCCGGAATTGCAGAGCGTCGAAGCCGCCGACCTGTTCCGCGGAGGCCAGGTTCCCGCCGGAAAGCATTCGCTGATGATTCGCGTCGTGTTTCAAAGCCCCAGCGCCACGCTCACGGACACGCAGCTCGCCGATTTTTCTTCGCGCATCGTCGCCACCCTCGAAGAACGCCTCGGAGCTTCGCTCCGCGCCAGTTAAAACCTCTCTTCCTCAAACGAGTATTGCCGGAACGCGCGTAAAGTCCGACAATGTCGTGGGTCCAGCCGGGGGAGCCGAACATGAAAGTCGAAATCTTCAATCAGACATACAATGTCGCCGCCGGCGATGACGAAGAGCACGTCCGCCAGCTTGCCGAATACGTCGACGCAAGGATGCGCGAAGTCTCCGAAGCCACGCGCACGGTCGATTCCGTCAAGGTCGCCGTTCTCGCCGCGCTGAACATTGCCGACGAGATGTTCTCTCTGCGCCAGAAGCAGGAAGAAATGCAGGGGCCGCTGCGCAAGCGCGTCGAGAAGTGCGTCGAGATGGTCGAGCGGGCTCTGGAGCAGACGAATTAGCCGCACGATTCCTTCCCCGCGGCCGAAAATTATGGGCTGCCCGCGCTCCAACTCCTGCATCTGGGATATCATGGCTCGGCGCTCAATGCGCTTTTTCCTTGCAATGATGCGGAGACGCACAATCGACACGGGAATAACCGTCGTGGCGCTGGCCGCGCTCCTGGTGGCGGTCACGCTGGGGGCTGTGTATCACCACCACACCGCTTCGTCCGAAGCGAACTGCCCCATCTGCCACGTCACGCACCAGCCCGTCGATCAACCGCTGTCCGCGGCACGCTCGCCGCTGCTTTTCGAAGTCGGCGTGCAGGAACCATCGCTGGGGCCGACATTCATTCCTGCAGCTCATTTGCTGCGCCTGCCTGCCCGGGCTCCTCCTGCTCTCTGAGATTCTTCCCATGCAGCGCGCCGTTGCGGCGGCGCATCGAACCACTCCAACAACGTTCGATCAAGGATTGACACTTATGCGCGCACACCGCGTTTGGATTATGGGAGCTGTGGCGGCGTTTTCCGTGGCCGCATTTCCGGGCGTGCTGTGGGCGCAGACGCAGGGTCCGGTGCGCATCACGCTGGATGAGGCCATCCGAATGGCGCTCCAGCACAATCACAGTTTGCAAGCTGCCCGCACCACCATCCTGCAAAGCCAGGCCCAGGAAACGACGGCGAATTTGCGGCCGAATCCTGTTCTCACGTTGGATTCCCAGTACCTTCCCATCTTCTCGCCAAATGAATTCAGCGCCGACTATATCGATAACTTGGCGGAATTCGATGCGGGAATCAGCTACCTCTTCGAGCGCGGCAAAAAGCGACAGCACCGCCTCCAGGCGGCGCAAGACATCACGGCCGTCACACGCTCGACCGTGGCGGATAACGAGCGCAGCCTCACCTTTCTTGTCGCCTCGCAATTCATCGGCGTACAGCTCGCCGAATCCACGCTCGCCTTGGCGCAGCAGGACCTGAAAAGCTTCGAAAACACGGTGAACATCAGCGAGGAGCGCGTGAAAGCCGGAGATATGAGCGAAGGCGATTATCTGAAGATCAAATTGCAGCTCCTGCAGTTTCAGACGGACGTGTCGCAAGCCGAAGTGGCGCGCGTGCAAGCTCTCGTCGGACTGCGGCAGCTGCTCGGCTACGAATCCGTACCCGAGGATTTCGACGTCGCCGGCGATTTCCAGTATCAGCCCGTGACCCTGAAGCTCGAGGACTTGCAATCCAAGGCGCTCGCCAACCGCCCCGATTTCCGCGCCGCACAGCAGGGCATCACCGCCGCGAAAAGCCAGTACGCGCTCGCCAAAGCCAACGGAAAAGTGGATGTCACCGGTACGTTCAGCTATAACCACGTCAACGCCGTGAATGCAGGCTCTTTTTTCGGCAGCTTCCAGTTGCCCATCTTCGACCGCAATCAGGGCGAAATCGCGCGCACGCAGATCGCCATCACACAGGCGCAACAGCAGGAACTCGCGGCGAGCGACCAGGTAATGAGCGACGTGCGCGACGCCTACGAAGGCGTGCGATCGAACGATCAAATCGTGAAGCTCTATCTCTCCGGTTATCTCGACGAAGCCAAACAGTCGCTCGACATCAGCTCCTACGCCTATAAGCGCGGCGCCGCCAGCCTCCTCGACTTTCTCGACGCTGAGCGCAGCTTCCGCTCGACCGAGCTTTCCTATCGCGAATCGCTCGCGGCCTATCTCACAGCCGTCGAGCAGTTGCGCGAGGCAGTCGGCGTGAGGAACCTGCCATGAAGCTTCTGAGCAAAGGCAATCCGGGGCGATGGGCTGTCGCCGCAGCCGCAGGGATCCTCCTGGCAGGGTGCGGCTCGGGGCCGAGCGAGCAGGCCGGCAGGATGACTTCGTTTTCCGGGCGCGAATCGAAGAGCGAGACACCGCAACTCTTCAACGTGCCAGCGGACCAGATGTCACATGTGCAGGTGATCACCGTGGAGCCGGCGGCGCTTACGCGCACACTGCGCTTGACGGGAAACGTGGCGTACAACGCGTTCAAGACAACCCCCGTGATCACGCAGGTCGGCGGCCCCGTGAGCCGCATCCTTGCCGTACCGGGCGAATATGTGAAGGAGGGGCAAACCCTGCTGACCATCAGCAGCCCGGATTATTCGCAGATGCTGGCGGCTTACCTGAAAGCCAAGGACACCTTCCGCGTCGCCGACAAAAACTACGCCCGTGCCAAGGACCTTTACCAGCATCAAGCCATCGCCGAACGCGATCTGCTCCAGGCAGAATCAGATCGCAATCAGGCGCAGGCCGATTACACGGCTGCCGAACAGGCGCTGCGCATCCTGGGAATTCCGAAACCTGATGAACTCGAAAAGCAGCCTTCATCGGCGGAAGTTCCGTTGCTCGCGCCCATCGGCGGAGAAATCGTCGAGCGGGACGTCTCGCCGGGCCAATTGCTGCAGGCCGGGTCGACACAGGCGTTCCTCATCTCCGACATGAGCACGGTGTGGATACTCGCCAACGTCTATCAAAACGACCTCGCCTATGTGCATGAAGGCGACAGCGTCGCGGTCACAACGGATTCCTATCCGGACACTTTCCACGGAAAAATTTCTTACATTTCACCCGCGCTCGATCCCAACACGCGCACGCTGCAGGCTCGCCTGGTAATCGACAATCCAGGCGAAAAGCTGAAAAAGGATATGTATTGCGTTGCAACAGTCACGGCGGGAACGATTCCCAACGCGCTTCTGGTTCCAGACGCCGCCGTGCTTCGGGACGACGTGAACCAGCCTTTCGTTTACATCGAATCCAGCGAGCGGCAATTCGGAAAGCGTTCTGTGGAAATCGGCCAGAGCCAGGATGGACGGACGCAAGTCCTGAAGGGCCTGGCGGCAGGTGAAAGAGTGGTGGGGGACGGCAGCTTGTTTCTGCAGTTCGCAAACTCGCTGCAACACTAAAGATCGCAACGGATGATACATCGCCTCGTACAATTTTCTCTGCGGCAGCGGTTCTTGATCGTCATGCTGACCGTCTTCATTGCCGCTGCCGGAGGCGTTTCCTTCCAGCGCATGCCCGTCGATGCATACCCGGATCTATCGCCTCCGATGGTGGAAGTGATCACGCAGTGGCCGGGGCATGCGGCGGAAGAAGTCGAGCGGCTCGTCACGCTGCCTACGGAAATCGAAATGAACGGCGTGCCGAAGCTTTCCGTGCAGCGTTCGATTTCGCTCTACGGCCTCTCCGATGTGATTCTCACCTTCGATGAGGGCACGGACGATTATTTCGCCCGCGAAGTCGTTTTCCAGCGTTTGAGCGAAGTGCAGTATCCGGCGGGCGTCGAGCCCACACTTGCGCCGCTCGCCAGCCCTTCCGGCCTCGTCTATCGCTATGTGATCGTCAGCCCCGACCGAACACCGCAGGAACTGAAGACCATCGAAGATTGGGTGCTCGAGCGCGAGTACAAACAGGTCCGGGGCGTTGCCGACGATTCCGGCTTCGGCGGCACCGTAATGCAATATCAGGTCCTGCTCGATCCCGCGCGGCTCTACGGTTATCACATCACCGTTCCGCAGGTTCTCCAGCAGCTTTCGATCAACAACGCAAACACCGGCGGCGGTTTCTACTCGCAAGGCAGCCAGTTTTATTACGTTCGTGGCCTTGGCCTGGTGCGCGACACGGCGGACATCGGCTCCGTCATCATCGGCTCGCAGAACGGCGTTCCCGTGCGCGTGCGCGACGTCGGCGAGGTGGTCATCGGCCACGCCCCGCGCCTTGGCGAGTTTGGCTTCAATCGCACCGACGATGCTGTCGAGGGCGTCATCATGATGCGCCGCGGCGAGCAGACGCAGACAGTGCTCAAGGGTGTGGAAGCAAAAACCCGCGAACTCAACGAGCGCATTCTTCCGCCGGACGTGAAGGTGCTTCCCTACTACGACCGCAGCGATCTGGTGCGCCTGACGACGGACACCGTCGAAGGAAATCTGATTCGCGGCATGATCCTGGTGCTGATCGTGCTCATCTTCTTCCTGGTGAGCTTCCGCGCGGCCGTCATCGTGGCGCTCACTATTCCGCTCGCGCTTCTTTTTTCCTTCATTTTTCTGCATGCGCACGACGTGGCGGCGAATCTTCTCTCTATCGGGGCGATCGATTTCGGCATCATCATCGACGGCACGCTGGTCATGGTCGAAAACGTCTTTCGCGAACTCGGGCTTCGCGAAGGTCAATCCTACGACCTGCACGAAGTGATTCTCGCCGCCGCCAAAGACGTCGACCGCCCCATTTTCTATTCCGTTGCGGTCATCATCGCCGGATACATTCCCATCTACGCGCTCAGCGGCCCTTCGGGAAAGCTCTTCCACCCGATGGCGGACACGATGTCCATCGCTCTGGTCGGCGCGCTAATTCTTACGCTGACGTTCGTTCCGGTGATGTGCTCCTACTGGTTCCGCAAAGGGGTGCGCGAGCGCGAAAACAAGCCGTTCGAGTGGGTGAAGCGGCACTATGCGGGAAATCTGGAGTGGTGCCTGAACCATCCGAAGACCACGCTGGGCGTCTCCGCACTGATTTTCGGCGCTACGCTGCTTCTGGTTCCGTTCATCGGCGGCGAGTTCATGCCGCATCTCGACGAAGGGGCGCTGTGGGTGCGCGCCACAATGCCGTACACAATCTCCTACGAAGAGGCCAGCAAGTTCGCGCCGCAGGTGCGCGCACTGCTCGCGAAGTATCCGATGGTTACCGATGTGGGGTCAGAGCTTGGCCGCCCCGACGACGGCACCGACCCCACAGGCTTTTTCAACTGCGAGTTTTATGTGGGACTGAAGCCGTATAACGACATTTCCTGGAAGACCACATCGATCCACACGAAGCCGGAACTCGTCGAGGATCTCCAGAAAAAGCTCGCATCCTTCCCCGGCGTGATTTTCAACTACACGCAGCCGGCCGAAGACGCCGTGGACGAGGCGCTGACGGGCCTGAAGAGCGCGCTCGCCGTGAAAATCTACGGCCCGGATCTGAACGTGCTCGAAAATCGCGCCTTGGAAATCAAACGGCGCCTTTCGCATGTGCCTGGATTCACGGAATTGACCGTCGTGCGCGAACTCGGCCAGCCGAGCCTGCTCATCGACGTGGACCGCGAGAAAATCGCGCGCTACGGCGTCAACGTCGCCGACGTCGAGGCTGTGGTGCAGACGGCCATCGGCGGCCAGGCCGCCACGCAGGTGATCCAGGGCGAGAAACTGTTTGATCTCGTCGTGCGCATGAAGCCGCAGTTCCGCGACAACGCCCAGCAGATCGGCAATCTGCTCGTCGGCACTCCCTCCGGCCAGCAGATTCCGCTCAGCGAGCTCGCCGACATCCGCGAAGCCAGCGGCGCTTCCTTCATTTATCGCGAAAACAACTCGCGCTATATCGGCGTGCAGTACAGCATCGAGGGGCGCGACCTGGCAGGAGCGGTGGCGGATGGGCAGCGAGCCATCGCCGACATTCAGAGGTCGCTGCCTCCGGGCTACCGCCTGGAATGGGGCGGCGAGTACAGCGAATTCCTCGAAGCGCGGCGGCAGATGATGGTCATCGGGCCTCTCGCTGTCTTGCTGATTTTCCTGATTCTCTTCGCGCTCTACGGAAATTTCAAATTCCCGGTCACAATCGCCCTCGGCGTCGTGATGACGGAGCCGGTCGGTGCGCTCATCGCCCTCAAGTTGACGGACACTCCCTTCAGCGTTTCTTCCGTTCTAGGCTTGCTTGCGTTGATGGGAGTTTCCGTGGAGACGGCGGTGATTCTGGTTTCCTACATCAACAAACTCCGCCTGGAAAACAAAGATATTCGCACGGCCACGCGCGAGGCTTCTTTACTTCGCCTGCGTCCCATCATGATGACGGCTCTCGTAGCTTGCCTTGGGTTGCTGCCCGCAGCCCTTTCCACCGGTATCGGCTCAGACACCCAGAAGCCCTTTGCGATTGTGATCGTCGCCGGACTGATTTCGCGTCTCTTCCTTGGATTTTTCGTGAACCCGGTTCTTTACGAAGTTGTGGCGCGCGAAGGCGATGTTCTGCAGGTTTGATTGGCGCCGAATTTATCCGGAGAACCACCGGTTCCTCAGACAAAGAGTTGCGTTTTCGCACAAAATTTCCAGTGACCATTGCCACATCAGGCGCATCAAACGTATTCTACTTACGGGGTAATCCCCAGCTAACTAACCCAATGTCGCGGGCAAATCAAAAGCGCCTGATGTCCCTGGTGCTCATCCTCGTCGTGAGCGCCTTGGGGATGCACGCGCTGATCCACTGGCACGGTCAGTCGTTCGACGATCAGCATTGCCAGGTCTGCCACATCGGCCACGTTTCGATTCCGGTTCCCGCGGCCTATCTGACGTTCCACGCGCCTTTGGCGGTCGCCCGCGTTTCTCCCGGCACAGCGTCTTTCTTCCTGGCTGAGCAATTTTCGGAGCATTGCTCTCCCCGCGCACCACCCGCCTAGCCTCTTCTCCACTCCCATTTCCGGCACTGCTTGTGGCTCGCTTTTCTGAGGCTGCAGGCGGAAATTCACTTTTACTCATCGCGGCCGCGCCGCCGGCGCCGGGCCGCCATTCATAAGGAGAGGCTTTTCATATGGCATTGAAGAGGTCTTTTTCAGGGGTACGTCTACTCGTCGCAAGCTTGCTGGCTTTTGCGCTTGCGAATTTCACCACGCTTGCCGCTGCTCCGAAGGCGCAAGAAGCGGGCAACGCCGGAACAATTTCCGGAGTTGTCACGGATCCTTCGGGCGGAGTCGTTGCGGGCGCCATCGTCGAAATCCAAAATCCGGTGAGCCAATACGACCGCACGGCAACAACGGATGCAAAAGGGGAGTTTCGATTCACAAACATCCCTTTCAATCCCTACCACTTCACGGTTGTTGCCACGGGATTCGCCGCCTACGTGCAGGATGTGGATGTCCGGTCGTCCGTGCCTATCAACCTGCAGCTCGCGCTCAAATTGGCCAGCTCGAGCAATACAGTGACCGTGCAAGCAGAAGCGGGCGATCTGATTGAGAATGATTCCTCATTTCACACCGACGTAGACCGTGGACTGATCAATAAGCTGCCGCTCGAAAGCCAGTCTTCCTCGCTGAGCTCTCTCGTCACGCTTTCGACGCCAGGAATCGCGGCGGATTCCAATGGCTTGTTCCACGGGCTCGGCGACCACGCGGAAAACTCCTTTTCACTGGACGGCCAGCCCATCACCGACCAGCAAAGCAAGGTCTTCTCGAACCAGATTCCTCTCGACGCCGTACAGTCGATCCAGGTAATTTCTGGTGCGCCTCCGGCCGAGTATGGCGACAAGACCAGCGTGGTGATCGATGTCACCACGCGCTCAGGTCTTGGCGTCACAACTCCGCACGGAAGCGCCACCGCCTCCTATGGCTCCTTTGGTTCTTCGACCGCCGGATTCGACTTGGAGTACGGCGGCCAAAAATGGGGCAACTTCGTCTCCGCAAACTTCCTGAACAGCGGCCGGTTTCTCGACCCTCCTGAATTTACCGTCCTGAACGACAAGGGCAATCAGGAAAACGTGTTCGACCGCGTCGACTATCAAATCTCTTCGAACGACTCACTCCACTTCAACCTCGGCTATACGCGCTCCTGGTTCCAAACGCCGAATTCGTTCGACTCTCAAAACGCGACTCCGTGGTCCGGAGTCGTGGTCGATAACGCCGGCCTGGATCCGAACGGCAATATCGTCGGCCCAACCGATCAGCGCTCCAAGATCGGGACTTTCAACATTGCGCCTTCGTGGACGCGCGTTGTGAACCAGGACACGGTGCTCACCCTGGGAGCTTTTGTCCGTCACGACGGCTACAACTATTACCCAAGCGACAATCCCTTCGCCGATCTCGGCCCCACGAGCCTCCAGCGCGAAACTGTGGGGCAGAACCGCACGCTCACCAATGCGGGCGCGCGCGGAAGCGTTTCCTATGTGAAGGGAATCAACAACATCAAGGCGGGCGTGGACTACATGCAGACATTCCTCAACGAAGACGATTCGTTGGGAATCGTCGATCCCACGCTCAACGCGCCGTGCCTGGACGCTCTCGGCAACCCGGTGTGGGTCGGGAACAAAACCGTCAACAATCCGGCCGCGTGCGCGACAGCGCCCACCTCAAACCCGGCGGTGAATCCCGCGCCGTTCACGGCGAATCCAGATTTCATCCCGATTCTTGGCTGCTACGACCTGACGCGCACCGCGACGCTTCCCGCGTCCGACGGCTGCCCGGCGGGCCTTGCGACGAGCACCAACTTCGTTTTCAACGGCCACACCGACGTGAAGGAACTAGCCATGTATATCCAGGATACGATCACCTGGAAAAACTGGAACTTCAACCTAGGCATCCGCGGGGACCTCTACAATGGGCTCACGCGCGCGCAGCAGGCCGAACCTCGCCTCGGCGTCGCCTACAACATCAAACAGACCAACACCGTGCTGCGTGTTTCTTATGCGCGGACGCTCGAAACTCCCTTCAACGAAAACCTGGTCCTTTCCAGTATCGGGTGCTCATCTCCCGTTCTCAACCCTCTGCTCTTGTGCTCCTCGCCGGCCCTCACGCCGCTCAGCCCCGGCTTCCGGAATGAGTTTCACGCGGGGCTCGAGCAGGCGTTCGGGAAGCACGTGGTCTTTGACGGCGAGTACATCTGGAAGTACACGCACAACGGCTACGACTTCAGCGTGCTCGGCAACACGCCGATCACCTTTCCCATCGAGTGGCACAACTCGAAGATTCCGGGGTTCGCGGGCCGGTTGAACGTAACAAACGTTCACGGCTTCAATGCTTACACTGTGTTTTCAAGCGTCGCAGCACGGTTCTTCACGCCACAAATCGGCGGCGCGGGCGCGGTGCCGTCGGCCATTGGCCCGTTCCGCATCGACCACGACGAACATTTCAACCAGACCACGCACCTGCAATACCAGCCCTGGAAGCGGGGGCCGTGGTTCGGCTTCAACTGGCGATACGACAGCGGCTTGGTCGCCGGGCCCGTCCCCTGCGCCGGCGGCAATTGCGCCAATGGACCGCTCGGCACGAGCGGCTTCGGCGGCAACGACATCATTGACGCCTCCATCATCAGCCCCGACCAGCAATTTCAGGCCGGACTTTATTGCGGCTCCGTACATGCCACGCCGACCACGCCCATCAGCTCCAGCCTGGGACCGAATCTCTGCCTGGCGTCGAACTATGGTTCGTCGCTGGTGAAGATTCCCGCACCAGACAAGGAAGATGACGACCACAATCCTCCGCGCATCGCCCCGCGAAATTTGTTTGATATCGCCATCGGCGACGACAACATTTTCCACGGCGATCGCTTCAAATGGAGCGCGCAGGTGACGGTGATCAACATCGCAAACGAGTATGCTCTCTACAACTTCCTCTCCACGTTCAGCGGCACGCACTACGTCACTCCACGCGCCATCACAGGGGAGATCGGTTTCCACTTTTAGCCCTCTCAGGCAGCCACCTCGGCGGTGCGAGCCAAGCTCGCACCGCCGTTTTTTTTGCTGCCGCGCCGTTAGCGTCACACGGTGTCTATCCGGGGCGTAACCGAACGTTCATCGAAGTCTTACAAAACTCTTCTTGACACTGTCTAACAACTAGAATAATGTCCTTGCTGTTGTAAATCATTTTCAACTGGGGGATTTCTGCTCCGCACGCTGCGCCATTCCCGTGTCCGCTTCGCTCTTTTCGCGCCCTTTTTCGCTCTCGCGGTTTCTTTCTTTCTCCTGCCGGGGCGCTCGGCCGCGCAGGAACCTCCCTACTTCGTCACCTACTCGCACGATCTCGAGGAGCCCGACAATCTGGAAATCGCCTGGAAAGGCAACGTCGCCACTCCCAAAGATGGCAACCGTTTTTCCGGAGTCGCACTCGAAATGGAGTACGGGGTAAAGGCCTGGTGGACGACCGAGGTATACCTTGACGGTCAGACCACCGCAAACGACAGCACCATCTTCACCGGCTTCCGCTGGGAGAATCGCATCCGCCCGCTCATGCACGATCACATCATCAATCCGGTGCTGTACGTCGAGTACGAGAACCTCAATCAAGCCGATCGCGCTCTTCTCGAAATCACAGGGCACGACAACGTGTCCCTCTACCGCGTTCCCAACGGTATCGGCCGCTCGCTGATTGAGCGCAGCCTGGAGACAAAGCTGATTCTTTCCAGCAACACCCACGGCTGGAACATTTCCGAGAATTTCATCGCCGAAAAGGACTTGAACGAATCCGACCCGTGGGAGTTTGGTTACGCTCTCGGCGTAAGCCGTCCGCTCTCTCTCACCGTCAGCCCGAATGAATGCGTGTTCTGCCGCGAAAATTTTGCTGCAGGGCTCGAACTCTACGGCGGCCTCGGCGATGCGAACGGGTTCGGCTGGCACGCCACGTCGCAATACATCGGCCCGACCATCGGCTTCACCATTCCGAAGGGCCCCACGATCAGCTTCTCTCCAAACTTTGGTCTCAACGACAACAGCATCGGAGTGATCTACCGCTTCAAGGTTTCCTACGAGGTTCAACAACTGTTTTCGCGTCTTCATAATAAGGCATTCCAATGAGATCCGCAGGAAAGACCAGCCTGTCTCCGATGTCGCCCGAACGTTCGCTCCGCCTCGCTGTCGGCGCTCTTGCGCTTCTGCTTTGTGCGGCTACCGACAACTCCTGGATTCAGAAAGTTCCGCAAGCCGACCGCGAGCGCGTGAATCCCTATGCGGGAAATCGCGACGCGATTGCCGGAGGCGCAAAGGTCTTTGCGGACCATTGCGCCAAGTGCCACGGCTCGGATGCCCTCGGCCGGGGCAAGAAACCGAGCCTGCGCACCGACGTCGTTCAAAACGCAACCGACGGTGAACTCTTCTGGATCCTCAAGAACGGCTATCTTTCGCACGGAATGCCCACGTGGAGTTCCCTCCCTGAGCCGGTCCGTTGGGAAGTGATCGCCTATGTAAAGAGCCTCGGCATCAACTCTCCGAGCGCCTCCGCAAAGGATCCGACACCCGCCACGAGCCCTGGAGAGCACCCATGATCCGCGTTCCCTCGAAAGTGGAGCGGCTCTTCGCCTCTCTGCTGGTTCTTTCCATCACTCTACCCGTTCTCTCCAGTTGTGGCTCCGGCGCGGCGCCAAATCCTCCCGCGGAAGTTGAAAACACTCCCGCGGAGCAAACCATCGGTGAACGCCTGTTTGTCGAGACTCGGTTCGCCGAGTACTTCGCGGCGCACATGACTGGCGTCAACGATCCTCTCGCCGTCGGCGATCCCGTCGTACAGCAGGTGCAGACCGTCAACGGTCCGCTGCCCGGTCCTTTCGCGGGCGAGTCCATCAATTGCCGCTCATGCCATTTCGTCGTCGAGTTCGAAGGCGTTCCCGGCGCCGGCAACCGCACTTACTCGGACTTCACCACCCGCAGCCCCTTGCCGCTTCCCATGAATGGCTTCACCACCACGCCTCGCAACGCCATGCAAATGGTCGGCTCGCTCGAGCCGCATGCGGGCCCGACGTTTCTCCACTTCGACGGCGAATTCAGCGATCCCGTCGATCTGGTCCGTACGACGCTCACCGGCCGCAATTTCGGCTGGGGCGCGACGGAGGGCCAGCAGGCGATTGCTCACATCGCGCAAGTAATCCGCCAGGACGACGGCAACAACGTTCCCGCTCAGGAATACGGCGCAAACCTTCCCTACTCGGTTCTCTTTCTCGGCACGAGTTCCAATATCCCAAACGGTTACCGCCTCTCGCCGCCGTACCGGATCGATGTCTCAACCGCCACCGACGACCAGATCGTCACAGAAGTTTCCGAGCTGATCGCCCAATACATGGAAGGCTTGCTCTTCAAGCAGGACGAAGAGGGCCGCTACTATGCATCTCCCTACGACGTCTTCATCCGCGTCAACCATCTTCCGCAGCAGCCGATTGCGGGACAAACGCCCCAGCAATACGCGCAGCAGCTCTATCAGCAGGTTCTTGCGCTGACCAATCCGATCTTCGTCGACGGCACATACGGAAAATTCAAATATCACGCGCAACCGTTTCAGTTTGGTCCTACGGAACTCGCCGGCCTGGAGATTTTTCTGAAGGCCGCCACAAACGCCACCGACGGCTCGCAGCACGCCGGCAATTGCGCAGATTGCCACATTCCGCCCAATTTCACTGATTACCGTTTCCACAACACGGGCGCATCGCAGGAGGAATACGACGCGGCCAACGGCTCGGGCGCGTTCATGAAGCTCGCGATCCCCGATCTCGCCACGCGGAGCGCCGATTACGACGCCTATCTGCCTGTCTCGCAGAATCACCCGAACGCCACCGAGCGCTTCCGCCATCCGGCCGTTGCCGGAAGCCCGCAGTACGCGGATCTGGGTTTGTGGAATATGTATTTGAACCCAGATATTCCCAACCCCCAAGCCGATCTCACAACCGTCGTCTGCGCCAATATTCAGAACTGCCAGGTCGACCAGGGGCTTGAGACGACCATCGCACAGTTCAAGACTCCGACGCTTCGCGATCTCGAAGATTCTTTCCCCTACTTCCACAACGGCAGCAAGCTTACGTTCAATGACGTCGTCAATTTCTACATCAACTCTTCGAACCTGGCCCGCACCGGGCTCCTGCGCAATGCGCCTCCGGAATTTCAAGGCATGTCCATCAGCCAGAGCGACATTCCCGCGCTGGTGGCTTTTCTGCAATCGCTCACCGAGGATTACGACGACACGTAATTCGCTCGGCGTTCCCTGCGCCTTTTCTTCACACTTCGCAATGGAGGCTCGGGCGCTGTCGGCGCCGGGCCTTCCGCCGTCCCACATCTTTCCTGCTACAATTTATGCTGGAGTTGGCCTGCGACGCAGGTGACGTTGCGAAAGCCTATTTGAACCAACACTGAATCCCCGGGAGCCCGCGTCGTCCTGCCCTTGTGCACGCCCCGGCGAAAGCCTGGGAAGCCTGAAAGCAGGCGCTAGGCACCCACTTATTCGTGGGGTTCAGGGCCTAGCAGCGCACGGCGAAGCGGACCTGCTCCGACTATCCGACCGGGAGAGTTGTCCTGCTTGCGTGAACGAAATGGCTACAACAGAATGATCGAAACGACCATTTTAACGACGTCTCGCTCGCACTTTGAAAGGTTCCCTTCTTGAAAATCCTCTTTATCGGTGACATCGTTGGCTCGCCCGGCCGCAAGATCGTGCACGACCGCCTTGCGGACATCCTTTCGCAGCGTCAGGTCGATCTCTGCATCGCCAACGGCGAGAATTCCGCTTCCGGCTTTGGCATCACCCCGCGCATCACTCAGGAGTTGCTTTCCGAAGGCATCGAAGTGCTCACCGGGGGGAATCACATCTGGGACCGCAAGGAGATCATCGAATACTTCCCGCACGAGCCGCGCTTGCTGCGGCCAGCTAATTTTCCGAAAGGCTCCCCCGGCAGCGGCCTCTACGTCGGAGCCAAGAACGGCGTCCCCTTTGCCGTGCTGAATCTCCAGGGCCGAACCTTCATGACTCCTATCGACGACCCTTTCCGTACGGCCGAATGCGAGCTCGCCAGGATCCCCCGAGAGGCCAAAGTCATCCTTGTCGATATGCATGCCGAGACCACTTCGGAAAAGCAGGCGATGGGCTGGTTTCTCGACGGCAAGGTTTCCGCCGTCCTCGGGACGCATACGCATGTGCCAACCGCCGATAATCACGTGCTTCCGAAAGGCACCGCCTATATCACCGACGTCGGCATGACCGGCCCGCACGATTCCGTAATCGGCATGGATAAACAGGGCATCCTCCAGCGCTTTCTCGATGCCATGCCCGCCCGCTTCACCGTCGCCGAAGGCGATGTGCAGATGAACACCGTCCTCCTCGATGTCGACGAATCCTCCGGCCGCGCCCGCTCCATCGAGCGCCTCAACTTCCGCCTCGATTAGAATGACTCTGGCACGGTAAACCTTTCGGGAACTTTCCGCGTCCAATGCAGCAATAAAGGACGGAATCGAATGGCACCTTTGTCTTTGCAGGGGGCGTGGGATGTCTCGCGGTTCGGGCCGTTGCGTTTCGTGTGCTCTTGTTGCGTCTCTTCTGGTCCTCGGCTTCTCTCTTCCCGTTCCCGCCCAAGGTCTTGGTAGCGTCATTCAGCCAAACGGGAAATTGTTCCCGTCCGTCGGCCCGGGTGTCTCCACCATCAAGCAGGATTCCCAGGGGCGCTTCTACATTCTTGCCAAGCCCGCTACGCACGTCTCCATTTACTCGGCTGATGGGCGTCTCCTCGGCGAAATTCCTCCCACAGGTTCCTCCGCGAAGATCGTCTTCGCGATGGATTTTGACTTGGGCGCCGACGGCAGCGTTCTCGTCGCCGACCGCGGCGGCAACGCCGTTTTCGCGTTCCGCCCCGATGGCTCGTTGGCAGCGCGCATTCCCGTCTTCGCGCCAACGTCCGTCGTGGCGCTTTCAAATCATCAATTCGCCGTCGCCTCTTTCCACGCGCGCCGCCTGGTTGATATCTTCAACGACCGTGGCGAGCTCATCCGCAGCTTCGGCGATCCTGCCGATTCCGCTGCTCCTGCGCCAGGCGACGATTCGCAGACGCCCAAAAATCCTCCCATGTATCTCGGCCGCATCTTTGGCGACCCCGACGGCCAGATTTTCTTTGCCTTCACCTCGATGCCCGATCCGACCTTCCGCCGCTACGACCGTTACGGCTACGTTGCCTATGAAGCTTCCGTCCCGGAAAGCGATCTCGTTCCGCCGGATTACGACCGCTTCGACCGCCTGCAATTCAGTTTTGGATTCACGCGTTTCGATCTCTCGGATCAGTTCGTCGGCTCCGCCACGCTCGGCTCCTCCGGCGACCTTCGCTTCGGCGGCGGAGTCGGCGCAGGGCTCGGCGCACACTTGAACCGCGAGCCCGGCGGCGGTGGCGGCTTCGGAGGGCCTCCCGGAGGCGGCTTTGGGGGGTTGGCTGGGGGAGGACCCACGGCAGGAATGTTGACGGCCCAAGGAACGCTTAGTGCCAACTCTTTTCACGTTACCGTCGGCGGAAATCCAGGAGTAGGCGGAGCCGGAGGGCGCCCCGGTCCAAATTCTGCAACAAACTCCAATTCCTCTGCTACAACATCGGACGCTCCCGGAGCCATCCTTCAATTCGCAGGAATCGGTACTTCCTCGGGAACGCGGATTTCTTCCGAGGACGTCAACTTTGCCGAACTCGAGTCTACGGATATTCTGAATAATTCTTCGTCCGCCTCTTCTTCCCCCAGCACGGATTCTTCCGCCGCCCTCTCTTCGCCGGACGATTCCGCTCTCGGCTCCTCCGTCGCGATCCCCGGCGATTTTGGACTGGGAGGCGGATTTGGAGGACCTCTTGGTGGCCCCAGCGGCTTCGGCGAGCATTTCCTCTATAACCGCTTCTTCGGCGGCGGATTTGGCGGAGGCTCGCCCGGGACTTTCAATCGCGGCGCCACCGGGGGCACGGCCGCACCAGGCGAAGGCTCTCGCACGTTTGCTGGCGGAGGCTCGAGCGAGCCGTTTCCGCGATTCGGGCCTCACGGACATTTCGGTGGAGGGATGACGGGGTTCACCGGCGGCGTGCACATCAATCTCGACAAGCCGGTTCACGATCCCAGCGAGAAGCCGGTTTTCACCGCACTCGCCGTCGATCCGCGCACGGAGAATGTCTGGGCGGCCATTGGCGATTCGCTCGTCGTGTTCGACAAATCGGGCAGCCGCCTCGCGGTTTTCACGCTCGTCAATGACGGCAACGTGCCTCTACGTCCCTCCGCGCTGCTGATCGAGCCCGATCGCTTGATCGTCGCCGTCGATCCGTGGGGAATTTTTCAGTTCGCGCGCCCCGATACATATTTGTCATCTACCGTGCGCGCCGCTGGCGCGAACCCTCACGCGGCTCCCACGCCATATTGACTCACAGATGCATAGAATATTTTTCCGCAGGCTCGGCATCGCCACTTGGCAGCGACATCGAAAGAAATTTTTGTTTCGCAATAGAAATGTTCAAAATTTTGGCCTGTGGAAAAACTGTGGATGCTGTGTGAAAGCTGTGCGCGAAATTCGCTCAGTTTTCTCTTGCCAGTCACTCCTCGTTTAGGCAGAATCCCCCATCGCGTCTCCTGAATTTTTCGAGACGCCGACACTCATCGAACGGCGTGGGCGCGGACATTGGGTGCGCCGCTCGATTCGAAAGGCCTGACCAACAGCTTCCCTTGAATTGTAATTGGATGTTTTCCACAGCATTTCCACACCAGTGGAAATCGCGATAGGACTTATTTTGGCATGAATCTTTGGGACAAAATCCTTCAGCATACCGAGCGGCGCGTCAATCCTCACAGCTTCGCCACCTGGTTTCGTCCCACGCGCCAAGAGCGCGCGGAAGACGACCGCCTGGTTATTCGCGTTCCTGCGCGGCTTTTCTGCAAACGCCTGACGGAAACTTACGGCCAGCTCCTGCAAGCGGTTCTCGTCGAAATCGGCAAGCCGGATCTGCATTTGGAATTCGTTTGTGTCGAACCCGAACAGTCCGCAGCCGCGCCGCCCGTGGTGTCCCAGCAGACGCGCCTCGACTTCGACTCGGCCAATCATCAGTTGAACCCGCGCTATACGTTCGACACGTTTATCGTGGGCGCGTCGAACCAGTTCGCACACGCGGCAGCGCAAGCCGTGGCCGAACAGCCCTCGAAATCGTACAACCCGCTTTTCCTTTATGGCGGTGTGGGGCTTGGCAAGACGCACCTGATGCAGGCCATCGGCCACGCACTCAAGAAACGCAATCCCGCGCTTCGCCTCACCTACATCAGCGCCGAAAAGTTCACCAACGAGGTCATCTCCTCGATCCGCTTTGAGCGTATGCCGGCGTTCCGCGAGCGTTTCCGCAATATGGACGTGCTTATGGTCGACGACATCCAGTTTATCGCGCGCGCCGAGCGTACGCAGGAGGAGTTCTTCCACACCTTCAACGCGCTCTACGACCAGCAGAAGCAGATCGTCATCTCCTCCGATTGCCCGCCGAAGGAAATCTCGGCCATCGAGGAACGCCTGCGCTCGCGTTTCGAATGGGGGCTTATCGCCGATATCCAGCCGCCCGATCTCGAAACCAAGATTGCGATTCTTCAGAAGAAGGCCGATAGCGAACGCGTTCAACTCACCGACGATGTGGCCGAGTACATCGCCCGCTCCATCAAATCCAACATTCGCGAGCTCGAAGGCGCTCTAATCCGGCTGATGGCTTACGCGTCACTCACCGGCGCCGAAGCCAATCTCGCCACGGCTCAGCAGGTGTTGCGCAATATCATCGACACGCAGGAAAAGAAAATCACCATCGAGCAGATCCAGAAGCGCGTCGGCGAGCATTTCGGCCTGCGCGCCCAGGATTTGAAAATGAAGAGCAACTCGAAGGTGATCGCCTTCCCGCGCCAGGTGGCGATGTTCCTGGTCAAACAGCTCACGTCCGCGTCGCTGCCGGAAATCGGCCGCCAGTTCGGCGACAAGCACCACACCACCGTACTTCACTCGATCAAGAAGATCGAGGCGCTTCGCCAGACCGACAAAGAACTCAATAAGACGATCAACCGCCTCCTCGACTCCTTCGGATGAGTTTCACGCAAACCCGCACTGTTCCTGGGGCACAGTATCTCGTGTCCGTAATTTCGAGCGGAGGAGCGCCCGTTCTTGTTGTTCGTCCAGCGCAGACGAACACGGCGCTCTGCAGTCGAGAGATCTCTCTTGCTGTGACGGAACCGCCCCGCGGTTGCCGATGGGAAACCGTTGCACCGCCCGCGCACGCTGTGATTTTTCTGTCGAAGGCCTGTGCATGAATTGTGAATTGCATCGCACAACTTTTTGCATCGAGCCGGCGGGCCGCTTTTTTCCTCGGCGTGACGCGCGCGTCCACAGCCTTGTGCGGAGTGCAAACCCATGGCGCGATTCCGCTTCCCGCGTTATCCTCAGAATTCACAGCTCCGGCGGCTACGACGGTCTATATCTTTCATCTTTAAGTTTGGTATAAGGAGTAGAGAATCCTGTGCAAACCGCCACTCAAACAACGCAAGGAACGGCCGAGATGGAATTCAGCGTCAAGAAATTCGATCTGCTCGAGGAACTCGAATTGACGCAAGGCGTCGTCGAGCGGAAGACCACCATCCCCATCCTCTCGAATCTTCTGTTCGTCGCCAAAGGCGGCCGCCTCTCCATCACCGCCACCGACCTCGAGCTCAGCATCCGCACCTCCTGCGAAGCTAAGGTGAAAAAGGACGGCGCCGGCACCATCCCCGCCAAGAAACTTCTCGAACTCGTCCGCCTGCTTCCCGACGATGACGATATCCGCTTCAAGCTGCTCGAAAACCACTGGGTCCAGGTCCAGTCCGGCCGCCGCAATTACAAAATGGTCGGCATGTCCAAGGACAATTTCCCAGCGCTTCCCGAATTTCCTCACGCGCTCGTCAAAATTCCCGCGCGCATCCTGGCCGATTCGATCGCCAAGACCATCTTTGCCATCTCGCTCGAAGAGTCGCGCTATACCCTCAATGGAGCGCTCCTCGTCCTCAAGCCTGGTTCGCTCACTATGGTCGCTACAGACGGCCACCGCCTCGCCCTGGTCGAGACCGATCACAAATTCGAGGGTTTTTCTTCAGAGACGCGCGTGCTGGTTCCCAAGAAAGCCATGGCGGAAATTCAGCGCCTTGCCGTTGAAGCCGGAGAGGAAGCCACCGTCGACTTTGGCCAGGACGAAAGCCATCTTTTCTTCCAGTTCGGCGGACGTCTGCTCACCGCGCGAAAGCTTACCGGCCAGTTCCCCAATTACGAAGCCGTCCTGCCTCGCGACGCCAATAAGACCGTCGCTATCGAGCGCGACGAGCTCCAGACGGCTCTGCGGCGCGTCTCCAGCCTAGCTGACGCGCGCTCCCATGCAATCAAGTTCACTCTCGCCAAGGAAGGCATCGAAATCTCCGCCTCCAGCCCTGAATACGGCGAGGCCAAGGAAGCCATCGAGAAGGAGTTCAAGGGTGATCCCGTCTCAATCGGCTTCAACGCGCAGTATCTGCTCGATTTCCTCGCCGCGGCGCCCGACGGCCCCATCGGCTTCGAGCTGAAGGACGAGCAATCCGCCGGCCAGCTCCGTCCCCTCGTTGGCGACTCGCTCCGCTACCGCTACGTCGTCATGCCCATGCGCATTTGATCGCGCTCCGGGCCGTGGACCCTTCCAGACAGCCAATTCTGCCTCTTGGGAAGCTCTTTCCGGCCCGTAAGATAACTCATAAAATAATAAATCAACTAGTTACAACGCGAATTGGCACACAACGATCATCTTAGCTCGCTTTTGTGCCTGAAGACAGTCGCAAAAAGACTGTAACTTTATGTAAATGCTTAAGATAAGATACGACCTTTTCCTCAATACTCCTTGCCTTTCGCCCCTCCTTCCGGTACAATTTCCTAGTAATTGCTTTCTCCTAGACAGCACCGGTTCCGCGCTTTTTGAGGCTCTTGTTTTACTGCCTGCGCCAGGGCGGAAAGAGCACGCGAAAGCGGCGGCCGCTCCCCGCAATGGGGAAAAACAGCTTCGCCGCGCCCCTCCGAATCGTTCGGTGTGGGGCGGGATGGAGCCAAGAAGAACCCTTCGAGTCCCAGCGCGCACCCGCCCAGCGGCCGCTCTGAGACCAATGGGCAAGGCCCTTGCTGGCTTCCTCCGCCAACGAGCCTTCCCGAACGCAACGAAACGCATCACTGCGCGTGCGTCGCCGGTTTTCCGTTTTCGCGCGCCGCGACCATTCACTCAGGAGACGCATCACTCATGGCTGAAAACAATTCCGCGCCTGGCAAGGGCCACAAGTACGACGCCACTTCCATCAAAGTTCTCGGCGGTCTCGAAGCCGTCCGCAAGCGCCCGGCGATGTACATCGGCTCGACCGGCGAAATGGGCCTGCACCATCTGGTCTGGGAAGTCGTCGACAATTCCGTCGACGAGGCCATGGCCGGCTACTGCGATGAAATCAACGTGGTCGTCCACGAGGACAACAGCGTCTCCGTGACGGACAACGGCCGCGGCATCCCCGTCGACATGCACGCCACGGAAAAAAAGCCCGCCGCCGAAGTCGTGATGACCGTTCTCCATGCCGGCGGAAAATTCGACAGCGACACCTACAAAGTCTCCGGCGGCCTGCACGGCGTCGGAGTCTCCGTCGTCAACGCGCTTTCCGATTGGCTCGATCTCGAAATCTGGCGCGATGGCGAAGTCTGGGAGCAGTCCTACGAGAAGGGCGATCCCACCACCAAACTGAAATCCTCCGGCAAGACGCGCAAGACCGGCACGAAAATCACCTTCCACGCCGATCCGTCCATCTTCACCACCATCAACTACAGTTTCGACACGCTGTCGCAGCGCCTTCGCGAGCTTGCCTTCCTCAACAAGGGCCTGAAAATCACGCTCGAAGACGAGCGCGCCAGCGGCAAGAAAGCCGAATTCCGATTCACCGGCGGCATCTCCGAATTCGTCAGGCATCTCAATCGCGGCAAGGGCGTCCTCCATGATTCGCCGATTTACATGGAAGGGAAAAAAGATCAGGTCGAAATCGAAATCGCCCTGCAATATAACGACAGCTACGCCGAAAATATCTTCGCCTTCGCCAACACCATTAATACCGTCGACGGCGGCACGCACCTCTCCGGTTTCCGCTCCGCCCTCACGCGCACCATCAACTACTACGCCAGTTCTTTCGGCATGTTGAAAGAGCAAAAAGACGAAGTCACCATCAACGGTGACGACGTCCGCGAAGGCCTTGTCGCCGTCGTTTCCGTCAAGCTTCCCCAGCCTCAGTTTGAAGGCCAGACCAAGGGCAAGCTGAATAGCGACATCAAGGGCGTCGTCGAATCGCTCGTCAACGAAAAGCTCGGCGAATATTTCGACAAGCACTCCTCCATCGCGCGCAAGATCATCGGCAAGTGCATCGACGCCGCCCGCGCCCGCGAAGCCGCCCGCAAGGCTCGCGAGCTCACGCGCCGCAAATCCGCGCTCGATTCCTCCGGTCTCCCCGGCAAGCTCGCCGATTGCCAGGAGCGCGATCCCGCCCGCTGCGAGCTTTTCGTCGTCGAGGGCGAATCCGCCGGCGGCTCCGCCAAGGGCGGCCGCGACCGCCGCTATCAGGCCATCCTCCCGCTCAAGGGCAAGATCTTGAACGTCGAGAAGGCACGTTACGACAAAATGCTCGGCCACGAGGAAATTCGCGCCATCATCACTGCGCTCGGCACCGGCATCGGCAAGGACGATTTCGACGCCTCGAAGCTCCGCTACCACAAAATCATTCTCATGACCGACGCCGACGTCGACGGCTCGCACATCCGCACGCTCCTGCTCACGTTTTTCTTCCGCCACATGCGCGAGCTCATCGAAAAGGACCACATCTACATTGCCCAGCCGCCTCTCTATCGCGTCAAGCGCGGCAAGATGGACCGCTACATCCGCGACGAGCGCGAATTCGCCCGCGAGCTCATGAAGCGCGCCACCGAAGAGCATGTCGTCAAAGGCAAGAGCGGCAAGCCGCTCGAAGGCGGCGAGCTCACACAATTCCTCCTGAACGTTCAGGAGTACGAGCAGATCGCGCAGAAGCTCGCCCGCAAACTTCGCGAGCCGCGGCTCGTCTCGATCCTCGCCGAAAGCGAGCTCGAAAAGAAAACCGATTTCGCCGACAAAAAGAAGCTTCAGGACCTCGTCAAGTCCATCGAAAAAGCCAAGCTCGACCTCGAAGCCAAGCTCGAATTCGACGAAGAGCACAGCCTGCATGAACTCGTCCTGAAAAACGGCGGCGAGCGGCGCATCAACTGGGCACTGGCCGCTTCGCCCGATTACAAGCGCCTCCGCACTCTTCGCGCCGCCATCGAGGAAAACGACAAGCCGCCCTTCCTCGTCACGCATAACGGCGACAAAGTCACCAAGGGAAGCGCGCAGGGCGTGCTCGACTACGTTCTCGAAGATGCCAAGAAGGAATTCACCATCACGCGCTTCAAGGGCCTCGGCGAAATGAATCCCGAACAGCTCTGGGAAACCACCATGAATGCCGAGACGCGCACGCTGCTGAAAGTGCGCCTCGAAGACGCCGTCGCCGCCGAGGGCATCTTCTCGACTCTGATGGGCGAAAACGTCGAGGAGCGCCGCAAATTCATCGAGGAAAACGCCCTCGATGTCGTCAACCTGGATATTTAAGACTTTGCTCTATCAACTGACATGGAAAATTCTTCCGGGCCTGCGCGGCCTTTCTTGCTCCGACTTCCGCGCCACCGCCACGCGGTCGCCGGAAACCGAGAAAGGCGTCGCCATCGACTTCTCGAGCGAGTCCGACCGCGACGCTCTCTTGAATGAACTTGAAACACACTTTGCGGCCGAGCGCTTCTCCAACAGTGCCTCGGCCTTTGAAACGGTAAAAGCGTACGTACTCGACCGCGCGGCGAAAAAAGCAGTGCAGTAGGCACGAATCACATTCTGACGAGGAAAGCGAATGGCTGACGAGACAAACCAAATCCTGACTCCGGTTGATATCGAATCGGAGATGAAGAAATCCTATCTCGATTACGCCATGAGCGTAATCATCGGCCGCGCCTTGCCCGACGTCCGCGACGGCCTCAAGCCCGTCCATCGCCGCATTCTTTTCGGCATGTACGAACTCGGCCTTACTTCCACGAAGGCCTACCGCAAGTGCGCGA